>Ga0209949_1001230_pt1 | contig 12680 bp, 9 predicted proteins | sample SalPonC_black_MG_FD_185711 | JGI IMG/M metagenome (GOLD analysis project Ga0209949, IMG submission 185711) | Salt pond soil microbial communities from South San Francisco under conditions of wetland restoration - Salt Pond MetaG... | ecosystem: Environmental > Aquatic > Marine > Intertidal zone >... | reverse complement strand
AATTGCATTCGTCAAATAAGAGTGAAGCTAATATTAAGAGTATTTTCGAAAATAATTCTCATCACATTATTACAAATTCTCAAGGTTTATCGTCCGAAGTTGAAAAATTATTCGATATTAAAAAAGAGCATATCAGCACGCTTTATTTACAGGGGGACAGAGAGAAATATCATCACAATTTAAATCCCAATATTGCTCAGGAAATCCTTAGCAAATACCAGATAAAGGATCAGCTCTATTTTTTGTGTAACGCTGATCAAGAATCTGCAATAAACCTCTCTTTCATAGTAAATTCGTTTCGCATATTTATCCAAAAAAAATCAATTGATCCATCCGTTCGATTGGTCATTCTGGGATCTAGTGCTAAACCAAAAATCAAGAAGTCAAAAATATCAACTCCATATGCAAAGATTATAATACCGGGATATATAAACCCAAATATATTGCACGTTCTTTACTCAAGTGCCATTTCATTTATAAACATGTCAGACACTGTGATGCCGCCCTTTGAGGCGATGTATTGTAAAACTCCCGTTCTATTTCATAAAGACAATGTATTCAAAGAGATTCTTAAGAATAGCGGAATATCTATTGAAGCCAAAAGCTATCATCACCTTGCCGAAAAGATGGAATTGTTAATTAATCGGAAATCAGTAAGAGATCAACTTGCTTTGAGTGCCTTCCGCCAATCCTTACTATTCAGTCAGCGAACATATGTTTACAAATTTTTGAAAATCTACGAAAGAATATCAGCCCGGAATTTTAAACAGAAACTGATCCATTAATAATGAATTATTTAAACCACCGATTCATAGACCTCTTTCGTCTGACGAGCTGTTTCTCTCCAAGAGAATTTTTCTGCCCGTTCGACACCCCTTTGAATTAGATCTTTTCGTAAATCATCATTGTAAACCACTTTTCTAACCGCTTCCCGGATTTCCTTCTCACTTTTCGGATCAAAATAAATGGCAGCATCACCCGCAACCTCCGGGAGTGAAGCGCATTTACTGCAAACAACTGGACAATTCGCGGAAAACGCCTCCAGGATCGGTAAACCAAAACCCTCATACAATGTGGGGAAAACAAAACACCGGGCGTTTTTATAGATATGAGCCAGCTCACTATCGGTGCATGAAATTTGGATAGCTCTCTCTTCCAGTTCATGACTCGCCAGAAAACTTTGTTCCAATTTTTGAAATTTTCCACCACCCACACACACCAGATAGAGATCCTCATCTTTCACAAGTAGAGGAGAGACCGATTCAAGAAACTTCTGAAAGTTTTTATAGGCACTTCGAATTCCTACAAAAAGTATAAATTTCTTGGGAAGCCAGTCTAAATCTACATTTGTCTCTCGATATTCATCAATCAGTGAACTCCCTTGGTAAATCACATCAATCTTCTGCTCATTAACTCCAAAAAGATCAATAAGATCATCTTTAGTATGTTTTGATATTGCAATGATTTTATCCGCTCTTTCAATGACTTCTCTCTTATGATCCGAGATTTTTGAACCATTGGAAAAATAATGTGGTAACCGCTCATGAATCATATCATGTACAGTAACAACCACTGGTTTTTCACCAATCTTAGAAAAGAAATAGGTATCGTAAAACGTTGGATGAAACAGATCAAATGTAGAATTAACAATAGTTTGTTTTGAACTGAACCGATTTAAAAAACTTTGAAGTTTTACCTTTCCTTTAAAATATCTTTTAGGTAGAATTGTACTCAGTTCTTTATTCTCAATATTGGATAGGTATCTATTTTCTGAATACTTAATTGATGTTTGAATTTCAATATTTTCAAACTCACTCAACTCACTGATTAATTCAGAAAAATACCTGGAGATACCACCTTCTTGTTGCATTGTAAATATTTGGTGGTCGTATAAAATTTTCATTCAAAAAATGGCTTACTGAGCAATAGGAAATTGAAATTGAAAAGAACTCCTAATAACTGACGAGAAAAAGAAAGTGGGTTTACTTCGGGTTCAGAACTACTTTTCTACTGTTTTAAGATAGTATGTAAGAGTATCCTGTAAACTTTTACGGAGGGATACTTCAGGCTTCCAACCAACTTCGTTGAAAATTTTCTCATTTGATCCAATAATAATTGGATTGTCAATAGGACGCAATTTGGATTCATCAACTTCAATTTCAACTTTTTGCCCGGTCAATTCGATAAGTGTATTCACGATCTTTCTAAGCTTTACACCTTTCCCGCTGCACACGTTATATGTTACTCCCTTTTTACCCCGGTTAATCAGAGCCCAATATGCTCTAACAACATCTCTTACGTCGATAAAATCTCGAACAATAGACAGATCACCTACAACTAATTTTGATGGTTTGTGATCGCCATTTTTTATCTTCGCCAATTGACGAGCAATTGATGGGATAAAAAAGTTAGATGCCTGGCCGGGACCTAAATGATTAAACGACCGCGTTTTTACAATATCTATTCCATAACCACGAACATATACGTCTGATAAATTTTGTTTGGCAACACTGCTCACTGCATATGGATTAGACGGTTTAACCCTGCGATTTTCAATCAATGGCAACTCACTTTTATCTGCTATTCCATATTCTTCTGATGATCCGACCGACAGCAGCCGACTTTTAATCTTACTCAACCGCAACGTCTCCAAAATATTTAACAGAAGTGCGGTATTCTTTTCGAACGTTTTAGAGGGCTCTTTCCAGCTTTTCCCAACACTGGATAACGCCGCAAGATGTATAATTATCGTTGGTTTGAACTCCTCTAAAATCTCACGAACACTTTCTGAATCATTTAAATCTACTGATTCAAATTCAAGATCCGGTTCTTCACCTGTAAAATGTTCAAATTTTGATTTCTTGTCGATTCCAAGAACTTCAATTTCATCTTTGCCTGACAAGTAAGAAATCATATGTTGGCCTACAAAACCGCAGACTCCTGTAATTAAAACTTTATCCATGTGAGCACTTTCATTAAAATTTTCTTAAAATATGTATTAATGCTTGAATAAATAAATCAAACTAAATTTCATTTTTGGGATTCAATAATTAAAAAGAAAATGCCAGAATGGTATTTTGATTACTTGAAAAAATTCATTTTACTAACCTTCAGATTTTAAATAATTACCTTGGATTGGGCAGCTTGTTCATAAGTCACTTTGCTTGTACATTTTAATAATGATTAAGTTCCGAAAAGCACTGAACGCACTTCGCTTGTTAAAATCAATGGTAGGATTACCAAAATTCTTGCCTTAAGCTGATATTCAAATCCAAAATTTTAACCGCAGATATCCAAAAATTCATCTTAAAGGCATTCGAAGTCAAGATTCAAAAAACCTTATCTTACAGCTGTGTCGTGATATTTCAATTCATAACTTACCCTTGATCAATCTGAAACCGCCGGGTATTTAGCTTATTAGAAGTAATCATCACTAAAACATTCATTCAGGTTATAATAATCTGTTCTACTAAGTATTGAATAAAAACTCTGAAATTGCTAAGACCCCATGATATCATATGCTCAAAATTTTGAAGACGTTGTTCTAAATCGAGTATTTCATAATGTAGATTCTGGTCGTTATGTAGATGTTGGGGCATATCATCCTGAGATTGACTCCGTGACTAAGCACTTTTACGACAAAGGTTGGTCAGGAATAAATATTGAACCAGTTGATCGTTTTTGGCAACTTTTTCAAGAAATGAGACCACGCGATCAAAATGTAAGAACTGCAATTGGATCTTATGAAGGTCATGTAGAATTTCATGAGTTTGGTGATACAGGCCTTTCAGGTTATGCCGACCAACCAGACAGAGAAATTCTTGAAGCTCTTGATGTTGGGAAGACTACAAAAAATCTACCCATTACAACTTTAGCTCAAATAGCTATTAAATTTAATCTATCTGAAGTTGAGTTTCTTAAGATTGATGTTGAGGGTGCTGAACGAGATGTATTACTTGGGACGGATTTCAAAATTTTTCGGCCGAAAATAATAGTTATAGAAGCAATCAAACCAAAATTACCGGGAATTAGCTCACATGGTATTATACCCACATGGCCAAATTTTGAAAACATATTAAAAAAAAATGGTTATGAGTTTGGACTCTTTGATGGCCTTAATCGATTTTATTTCCGAAGTGAGAATCCAGAATTACAAAAGCTAATATCCTATCCGGCCAACATCACAGATGGATTTATTCTTAATCGTAATCATTTTTTAATTCCAAATAATGATCAAAAAAACGAGTCGAAAAAGTTGAATTCTATTCCTTCAAAATTAAAAAACTTGTGTACACGAATCATTGCTAATTTTAGAGGAGCAAAATAATGGCTTTATGGTATGATGTATCTGACTTGATGCACTGGCATTTACCTCACCTAACCGGAATTCAACGTTCAGTTGTTGGAATTTTAAACGGTTTAAATACCCTGGGCATGGATCTAAAGCTTATCAGTTTTGACAGTAAAAATTTAACATTTCGATCGGTTGAGATAAACGATCTGCCTGTAGAAGTTAGACAACACATAAACATTGCTGATATAGTAGCATCAGATTTTACTGATTTAGAAATCAAAAACAAGCCTAAACAGATAAAGAAAAAAATCAAAAATGTTATTGGTGATGATCCAATTGCAAGGGACCTGTTTTCAAATGTTCGAGACATAAGAGCTGCAGGCATATCGTTGCCAAAAAATTTGATTAAGTTGTTAAAGTCAAGGTTTAGTGAAGAAAAAAGCAAATCTGCATACAATAGTAATTCCAACAAAGTTTACCATCTTCCTGGTAAGCAAAGAAATAACTCTATAGAGTCACCTGATGAAGAGATCATACTATCTTTTTGTGCAACTTGGATGGTACCTGAACATGCGGCAGCAGTTGGTTCACTGCGGAAAAGTGGAGTAAAGGTCGTACGTATGATTTATGATTTAATTCCGACTTTAAAGCCTCAATGGGTTTTTGAAAAAGACGAAGAAGTCTTTACTCGTTGGGCTCAGGCATTGCTTCGGGAATCTGATATAATTTTAACAATTTCAGAATTTTCAAAAAAAGAGATTGAGCGATATTGTAGATTAGAGGATATCAAAATCCCAACAGTTGAAGTTATAAGACTTGGTGATGAAATGAGTGGTCAACAAAATGACTCTAACACGGAAAATAGTTCATCACATTTAAAACCATCTATGATGCCTAAGCGTCCATTCTTTCTTTGTGTTAGTACTTTGGATGTCCGAAAAAATCATAGATTACTTTATGATGCATGGAATATTATGATGTCTCGTAATCCTGATAATTGCCCTGACCTGGTTTGTGTAGGTTCAAAACATTATTTCACAGAGGATTTGATTCGTGAAATAGAAAGAAATCCAATAGTTAACTCTCGAATTCATTTACTTCAAGATGTAAACGACAGAGAGCTTGACTGGTACTACAAAAATTGTGTAGCAACTATATATCCCTCTCGTTACGAAGGGTGGGGCTTACCAGTTGCTGAAAGTTTGGGATACGGTCGTATTTGTCTTGCTTCTCATGCAACAAGTATTCCAGAAATAAGTGAAGATCTCCCGGTTTTCTTCGATCCTTTAAATGTTTATGAATTAGTTGAATTAATAGATCGCTGTATGCAAAATAAAGCTTGGGTAAAGCAGAAGGAAACTGAAATCAAAACAAATTTCAAACCTACATCCTGGAAGAAAACTGCACAACAAATCATGAATACAATTTGATTAATGCTGTACTCTGCCAAAAATAATATTGCTTTTGCACATTATCCAAAAACAGCGGGAACATCGGTTAGTGCCTGGTTCAAAGCTACTTTTCAAGATGCTGTTTATATTGAACCAAATCCAACTTATGAAATAAGTCACTATGATGTTAAGAAGTCACTCCAACATCTAAAACCAAACCCAAAATGGCACGAACGTATTCTTGATAAGGTTTTCGATAATAAATTTCAGATAGAGTCAACTATTGATAGTCTTCGAATTATTGGTGTACTTCGTGATCCATTTGATATGCTCGTATCACTGTATGAGTACTGGCGAAATATCGACAGATCCCAATTCAAAGAGCCAAAACTTGCACCTCTAATCATTGCAGCCAGAGAAGAATCTTTCACTCACTTCTTGGCAATGGCTCTTGATAAACACCCAGTTGTTACATATCGGGATTTTTTTGATGTTGGCGGTGTTTGTTGGCCGAAAACCCGCCTTTTAGCATTCGAATGTATCGATCAGGCATTGATAGAAGTGTGCTCTGAATTCAATTTACCTGCACCAAAAAAAATATTGAGGATTCTGAATCCTAATCCTAAAACCATTCACTCTATACAGCCTTATCTCCGTCAAGCCGGGAATCTTATTAATCATGTTGAACAACATTTTCATTGGTATTACAATGAAGGGCAAAAAGTAATGGTTTCAAAATGAATAGGAACAATAGGATTCCCCGACTCAATATCGCTTCATTATCAGCTGCTGAACAAGTTCGGGTTGCAGTTACACTGGCTTGTCGTGATACAGATTCTGTTCCCAAGGTTCATGGAGCCGGAGAAATTCAATGCCTGGGCAATACCTATATTCAAAAAATGCATGAGGGTACCTTTGTTGAAGCTAATGCATACGAGGGCAACTGGATAACAAAAATCATCTTTGATCTAAAGGGCCACCACGAACCCCAGGAAGAGCTTCTCTTTCATTCATTGTTATCTGAAGTACGACCCGACACCCAAATTGTAGAGTTAGGTTCTTATTGGGCTTACTACAGCAACTGGTATTTAGGGACAGTTGAAAACTCCAAAGCAGTATGTATTGAACCAAATAGGAAAAACCTTTTGGTTGGAAAAAGAAATATGGCATTGAATAACAGGCAAGCTACATTTATTCATGCGCGTGTAGGTGTGGAGTATAGTCCACCTTGTACATCTGAAATCAATACAACCGATGAGGAGTTGCCTTTTAATTCTGTTGAATGTTTAAATATGCAGGCTCTTCTTGAACAGTTAGATCATAAATCTATTGAAATGCTGCATATGGACATTCAAGGAGCGGAACTGGGGTTTCTTCGTTCGGTAGCTGCTACTGCTAGCCAATCCGATCTCCGCTTTATAGTCGTTTCCACACATCATGAATATATTTCAGGGTCTCCAAACACTCATTCAGATTGCCTGGAAACTCTTCGCGAGTCCGGTGCTGTTATACTTGCCGAACACACAGTAGCCGAGTCATTCAGCGGCGATGGTTTAATAATTGCAAGTTACAACACTTCAGATGCTGAGATCGAACTCCCTCCTATAAGTCGTGCCAACAAAGAGTTCAGTAATCTTATATGGGAACCGTTTGATTACTCTGTAGTCTCTTAATTCAACTATACAAATGGTATAATTATAAAGAAATTCGGTGCCGATAAAATCGACCTTTATGTACTTAAATTTGATTATAGGAATCATTTATTAAAGATTTAAAAACCCTTTTAATTTCTGGTTTTCTCTTTGATAATCTATATCAGTCAGTAATCAAATAAGCTTCATTCTACAAGATCTAATTCCGGATTTTCTTTCATCTCACCTGCGATTATTCAAACCAATACGGATTAACACTTTTTTAAATATTTGTAACAAACTGGAATTGAACAAGTACATTTTAAACTGAAAATTACTTACCGGAAGCTCAGGTTTCTTTTGGAAGGGCAAACGCCAAATTGGCACTTCAGAGAAGTAGTTCATGAATAACCAATTATAATTTTGCAACTTTATCATTCTACTGCCAAACAGTTCATGTATTTTATTTATACATTCAATACTCTCTTCAAATCTTTTCCGGACCCAGTAATCTCCTTCTCGTTTTCTTGTTGTTTGCTGGGATAATCTCCAAAAATTTAATTTTTCGGCCAGGAAATAGACATTCGTTTGGTTCATTAATCGAGACCAAAAGAGCCAATCACCGCTAAAATTCATCGCTAGGATATCGTCACCAAATTTTGCAAGGTTTTTCTGAAAGACACAAGCACTTGCATTCGGAATGGTATTAATATTAGAGTGATATTGTTTGATCAATTCCCTCCCATTAAAATAAGCACTCTCATTCCATCTTTTTGGATATAGATCTTCGGGGAAATAATATGAGCTCAACTCTTTTGTGCTATCGATAAAAGTATGAGATTTACAAAACGCGATACCCGTATGTTCACCCTTTAGGTGAGGAACTAATTTTTCTAAAAAATCGACCTCTGCCCAATCATCACTTTCTGCAATCCAAATATATTCACCCTTGGCCAGTTGGATACCTTTTTGCCATTGCTTAAATGGCAAACCACTATTTTTTTCATTGACAACAAAATGGTTGACCTCTGGATGATCCCTATAACGTTTTAGTATCTGCAGGCTATTATCGGTTGATCCATCATCAAGTAAAATGACCTCGAAATCTCTGTAGGTTTGATTGAAAACTGAATCCAGCCTTTTTTCTAAATATGGAGCATGGTTGTAGTTTGGAATAACAACTGAAACCTTTGGAGATGACTCTATTTTTGCCATTTTGACCTAATTCTCAAAATCGATTTGGTTATTTGTCACTCCGCGTACCAGACGTTTGATTTTCCAGGGTATCCAGGTAATAAATCGACCGATTCTCCAGGCATTCGTTTTGAAAATGTTCGTAATAATTTTATTGAGTTTTGTTTTCGAATATACATCAAAGCCGGAGAACACTTCATCATGATGCAAAACAACTCTGAAATCGTAATTTTGGCTCCATGCTACGTAAACGGCAATGCCCTCAAAGCTATGTGCAATTGTATTTTTCAAAGGCAATGGTTCCTCCGGGAACTCCTTTTCAAACATTTCATAATTTAGTAATGGTTTTAATGCTACCGGTCGATACCAAAACATAGTCCCGTAACTCATAATCGGTTTATCAATGGTTTCTTCATCAAGAGTTTTTTTCAGGTCAAGGCTATCCCATAATCGAAAGATGTGCTCCTTATCTTCATCAAGCATTAAATAACTATCTGTTTTCTTGAAGTAGTAGGGGATATCGGGAATAGCAATTCCGAGTTTCTTATTCTTTTCAAACTCCTTAAAGATGGAATCCGCTTCTTCAAGAAGAAATTTAAGTAAATCATCCGTCCAGGCTTTTCCTACCCATTCGGGAGCCGTGGAAGACTTTTTTACATGAAAATGACCAACGAGATCATACTCATTTAATTGATCTGAAATTTTTAACCAGGGCAAAATATCCCGTCCCCTGTTTTCCGTTAAAATAAACTTGATACCGGCACCCCCGAGGTCGAAATCATCTAAAATCTTCTGAATTTGTGATCTCTTTGATTCTTTATCTGTGGTGATAAAAAGGTCTACCTTGCTTTTTATATCCGCCAGTAATGCAAAATATTTTTCCAATCCGTCTGTAAAATATGCATGAAGATGCATCGCAATTCTCAAAGAACTTTTTTCATCTTTAATAGATGCATCCGGCAAAACATAATTTTTATCCAGTACGGAGAGCGCCTTATTTGGCGTAAAGGTTTGAGTAATATGTTCCTCTATAAGATTGTAATCATATTCTGTGCAGCGCTGTAATATTTTTTTTAAATATTTGGAATGCGGAAAAAACAGCAAACTTTTAACCTTCAAAAAAGGTGCCTTTTTTTTGATTAGTTGTTGCGGGTGAAAAAACGCTATCTCATTATTTTTATCCTCTTTAAAAGTCTCCGGAGGCAAGTAAGACTCAAATAAAAACCCCTCGTTCAACAGCTTATTACTTATTCCAATCTCATACTTGTGTATAACATGATCTACTTTCTTTTGATCTTTCACTTTGTTCCAAAAATCGTGGAATGCTTTATTTTGCAGAACCTTTTGATTAAATGACATAAAATAGCTCTGCAGGTGAGCCTTGATGTTATGTCCTAAACCCATAAAACCCGTTTTGAAATCTGTGTGCTCGGTTATACCCCAAAAATCAGCCTCTTTATTTTCCATCTTTTTGAACACGGGTGCCAAATCATATATTGGCCCAAAACAGGTGTCATTCATCAGCGTTAAATAGTCATACTGCTCAATTCTATTCCATCCCTCCTGATAAATTGCATCTCTCCATGCTGCAAAATCGAATCCTTTGTTCTCTCGTTGAATTATCTTATCAGTTACTTCAGATAACTCTTCTCTATGTTCAGAACGAATTGGACTGTTGGAAACAAAAATCACTCGTTGATAAAACGGGTTCATTTTCTTTAAGGTGAAAAGAACATATGAAGAGAGTAAACCTTGAGCGTTGTAATGTGTGTAGATTAATAATCTTTTGGAAGACCCGTTGAAAGAACTCATTTATTATTTAAAGAACCGGTTTTTAGCTTTTTTTAAGATATTTTTTAGTACAGTTTTCTTTTCGATCTCTTTGGTTAAATAATCAATAATCTCACTTCCTTTATGAACGTAATCGACTTTAATTCGTACTTCATCAATCTTGACCGGTTCTTTACTCTCAAAATTTAACTGGATTTGGGGATCATCGGTTACAAATAAATAATCACTTCCATCAACCCTGAAAGCATTGGACGAAAGTGAATATGGATGATCAATCTTTGAATTGTTCAAAAAGAACTCAATGGAGTTAAGTTTAATCTTTGTGTAGTTATTAAGAGGATCGAACCTGATGCTATTCACAAATTCCGGATCATCAAACCTGAAGCTAAATTGCATATTCTCGTTTTCAGCCACTTGAGAAAATGAATGATATTCTGAGTAATCTTCATCTTTACACTTATAAAATAGTTGGGCGAATTCGGGAACCTCTTTATTTATAATCTTTTTTAAGTGCTTGTTTTGATACTCAAGTGAATATTTTCTGCCCGTTGATGCAAATAGTTTAGATATTAACGGATCTTCTTTCGCAGAATCAATGAACTTCAAAAGTTGATCATTACAATGGCTGCCTACACATAAAACACCTAGTCCGGATCCATGTATAAATTCAAAAGAAGGGTATTGGTCTTTCAGCTCGCTAAATAATTTCCAAACGCCAAAATCATCTTTTCTTATACAAGTATCATGGAAAAGAACAACACCAGAAGGACTCAATTTTGGCAACCATGTTTGAAAATCGTGCTTTACTGCTTTATAGGTATGCATTCCGTCAATATGAAGCAGATCAATACTGTTATCATCTATTTCTTTTGAAGCTTCATCAAAAGACATCTTCAAAAGTGTCGAAAAGCCCTCGAAGTGCAAACTGTTCATTTCGGATACATAATCGTAAACATCTCTACCATAAAAACCTGCATGTTCATCTCCTTTCCAGTGATCTACTGCATAAGCTTTACAATTGATAGAATCATCCCTAATGGCTTGACAAAAGCTAAAATATGAGACGCCGAAATGAGTCCCCAATTCTACAAACACTTTGGGTTTAATCAAGTCTGTTAGATAAAAAGCGAAAGGAATATGTTCAACCCAAGCTGATTCTTGGTCATTAAACTGAGGGTTTTTAAAGATTTTTTCATTTAGTACCATATCCACTGATCACTCCACATGAACAAAATTTCGGATACCATTCTTTATTATCTGTTTAACTTGAATCCAGCGGTCTCTCCTCTGCATCTTCAATTTATTCCTATTTATAACTTCTCGGTTAAATTTCTCCCTGGAAACAGTTTTTATTTGTTTCTCTTTTTTCCAAAACACTCCATCATGATCGATAGACCATATTTTTTCATCAATGCCAAAAAACTTTCTATAATTATTTACGGCTTTCTTGCATGCTTCAATGGCACCCCAATCATCAATGATACAGTAACCACCAATGGACAATTTGGGGTATAAATAGAAAAGGGCATCAATCGTTGATTCGTATAAATCTCCATCAAGCCTTAAAATAGACAACCTGGAAATCGGAGCCGTTTGCAGCGTATCATTAAACCAGCCTTCCAAAAACTCAACCTGGTCATCTAACAGATCGAATTTTTTAAAATTATCTTCAACTTCACTTTTGGAAATTGATAATTCGTCAAACTCATTGAGTGTAATATTTTTATCATCCGGATACATATTACTGTTAGAACGTGGCACTCCTTGAAATGAATCTGCTACCCATACCTTTCTGTTTTTCTCGTTGAGAATATCCAGAATGCCTCGCATCAAAATACAGGCTCCACCTTTCCACACTCCTGTTTCTATCAGGTCTCCTTTAATATCATTTTCTATGACGTTTTTCAAACAAAATTCAATGTTTGATAGTCTTTGGTATCCAATCATAGTCAAGGCATCCTCAGGCCAGGTTAATCCTGAGTATTTTTCCGGAAATTTTATATCCAGGTATTTTGGGTTGATAAACACATATTCAGCCGGCATGTTCTCATCCAGTTCTATTCCCAGCAGATCCAGTTTTAGCAAAAATATTTCAAAATTCGTTTTATTGATATTTTTTCCAAGAAAGTTGCCCGGCTGGTCTCCTCTCATCTCCTGCCATGGTTCCTCTCTTTTTTTTTCAATTACAAATACACTGTCATAATAATGGAATGAGTGTGCTGAACGTGTAATATCGGTTGGCGAAAGTTCATCCCCCTTGATTTGCCATGCATTTAGATGATCAATCAGGCCTTTAGTGAATTCTATAAAGCTTTCCTGCTGTTTATAGCCTCCTCCATACTCTTCCCAGTATGAAGTATGCAAATCTTCACATAAATA
>Ga0209949_1001228_pt1 | contig 12686 bp, 10 predicted proteins | sample SalPonC_black_MG_FD_185711 | JGI IMG/M metagenome (GOLD analysis project Ga0209949, IMG submission 185711) | Salt pond soil microbial communities from South San Francisco under conditions of wetland restoration - Salt Pond MetaG... | ecosystem: Environmental > Aquatic > Marine > Intertidal zone... | reverse complement strand
CCGTTGAACTTGAAGACGGCCCATTCCGTGGCATCAGCGCCGTTTTCCAGGCCTACGACGGCGAAGAGCGGGCGATTGTTTTGATCAGTTTCATGCAGAAGCAGCAGAGAGTGACCATACCCGTGTCGGCAATTTCGCCATGATATTTTGTTAAGGATCGTCGGGTTAGAATGAGCTTCCAGCGCAGTTACAGAAGTCAACATTAAACCTCGCCCCAATTTCCGCGCCCCGGCTTTCGTTGCTTGCTTGTGCTCCGAGAACCCGTAGAATCATGACACTTCAAATACACGCAGTGCCTATAACCTGACAGGGAGCAAGTCCGGGAACGCTCCGTCGTTGTAATCGTCCCCGCCTTTATCCCTAAATGTAAACCAATGACCTCGAAGCACTGGACCCTGGTCGGTGGGGCGGTAGCGTGCCTGATAGCCTTTTGTACGCCCCGATAGCCTCTGCTGCACTCTGGCCGGAACCCGGCAACAATCGCGCCCGCTTTGCCCTGTAGAAACTGACAGACCGGGGCCATCTGAGTCGCACGACATCTATACCTAGCCGATCATGACGGGTATGGTCAAAAGTCGTCTCAGCTGCGAAACCGACGGTGACGCGCGCTATCATAGACCCGTTGGCCTCTTTCAGATTCGAGATGGAGGAGCAGGGCGCTCAGGGCTGGCGGGCCGAAATGGCTCTGGCCGCAACCACGGAACCGATGGTGGCGTCCGGGGTGGCAAGGCAGTCTGATTCTGTCTAATAACGCCCGCCCGGTGCCCGTCGTGTGGTTAAACTGTAGAAACGCCAGCCAGAGAACATCTCCACCTTCTGGAACGCCTTCATCGGCCGCGACAGCGGTCGACTGGAAGAACAAGCCCCCGGCAACCTGCTTGCAAGTATCGAAGCCCGCTCTGCCTTTTGCGGACTTCATCAAGTGCCACGAATTGGCATTGCACTTAAGGGAATACGTGTTCAAAACTTTAGACTCGGCGGTGGTGCCTCAAGAAAAAGGCGAGCCCAAGCGTGCATTGACTTGCGTATTAGCTACCATGCTCGGCGCATTCATCGTATTCATCCGGGCCTTCATCCGCAACGGAAAAGAACCCGGGCTCGAACCTGAAGTCTAAAAAAGTGGGCTGTCGGTGGTGCCCGGGTGACCTGCCTCGAAAGCCACCCGCTTTGCCCCGGATTGCATTCTGAACATTATTCCATGGGATAAACTATGAACACGGTTCTAAGCCTCATTGGCAGAGACAAAGAACTCTTTTCCACAGATATTCAAAACCACGAAGTCAGGCTGAGCGAAACTGTCCGCAACTCCCGTTTCCTCGTTCTTGGTGGTGCCGGGTCCATAGGTCAGGCCGTGACCAAAGAAATCTTCAAGCGCAACCCGGCCAAACTCCATGTAGTGGATATCAGTGAAAACAATCTGGTCGAGCTGGTCAGGGACATCCGCAGCAGCTTTGGTTACATTTCCGGTGATTTTCGCACCTACGCCCTGGATATAGGCTCTGTCGAGTATGATGCTTTCTTCAATGCGGCGGGGGGCTACGATTACATTCTCAACCTGTCTGCACTCAAGCATGTGCGCAGCGAGAAAGACCCTTACACGCTAATGCGGATGGTCGACGTCAATGTCTTCAATACCGATAAAACCGTTCGCCAGGCAGCCCAGTCCGGTGCCACAAAATATTTTTGCGTCTCGACAGACAAGGCTGCCAACCCCGTTAACATGATGGGGGCATCCAAGCGCATCATGGAAATGTTCCTGATGCGCCGGAGTCTGGATATGGACATTTCAACCGCTCGTTTTGCCAATGTGGCTTTTTCGGACGGTTCGTTGCTGCATGGTTTCAACCAGCGCCTGGAAAAACGGCAACCCATTGTTGCCCCCAACGATGTTCGTCGTTATTTCGTCACGCCAAAGGAGTCGGGCGAACTGTGCCTGATGTCCTGCATATTCGGCGACAACCGCGACATTTTCTTCCCGAAGCTGAGCGAGAAGCTGCATCTGATTTCCTTTGCTGACATCGCCGTGAAGTATCTTGAGCAAAAAGGCCTGGAACCGGTACCGTGCCGTGATGAAGAAGAAGCCAGGGAACTGGCAAAGACCCTGCCGGAGCAGAGCAAGTGGCCCTGCCTGTTTACCGGCAGTGATACCACAGGCGAGAAGGATTTCGAGGAGTTCTTTACGGATCAGGAAGTTCTGGATATGGACCGCTTTGGTAATCTGGGCATTATCAGGAATGAGGCTGTGTTCGATACAGCATTGCTCGGTGAGTTTGAGGACCGTATAGCGTCTATGAAGGCGGCGCTGGCCTGGAGTAAAGAAGACCTGGTAAAGCTGTTCTTCCACATGATTCCGGATTTCGGCCACAGGGAAACCGGCAAATACCTTGACAGCAAGATGTGAGACCCTTTTGAGCAAGCACCTGATCCAGTTTGTCAGGGATTACTTCAATACCAAGGAGTTTATCCCGCTTCATGCCCCGGTCTTTCCTGGCCGCGAGAAGGAATACGTGACGGATACCATCGAATCCACGTTTGTTTCCAGTGTGGGGGCCTATGTAGACCGTTTCGAAAAAGATATGGCAGTTTACACCGGTTCGCCGCGGGCGGTTGCCACGGTTAACGGCACCGCCGCGCTGCATGTAGCTTTGAGACTGGCCGGGGTGGAAGCCGGAGACCTGGTTATCACCCAACCGTTAACCTTTGTGGCGACCTGTAATGCTATCGCCTACTGTAATGCAGAGCCGGTATTCGTGGATGTTGACCGCCACACCCTCGGACTGTCCCCAAAGGCGCTCGAAACCTGGCTGGAAGAAAGCGCCCGGCTGGACGCTGAGGGCACCTGTCGCGCAAAAAGCGATAATAAAGCGATTCGCGCCTGCCTGCCCATGCATACCTTCGGGCACCCGGCAGATCTGGACGGGCTGGTGGATGTCTGCAGCCGCTGGAATATTGCCGTGGTTGAAGATGCTGCCGAGTCCCTGGGCAGCTTCTATAAAGGTCGACATACCGGAACCTTCGGCAAACTCGGTACCCTGAGCTTCAACGGCAACAAGATTATGACCACTGGCGGTGGCGGCATGATCCTCGCTGGCGAAGAACTGAGTCAGCGGGCCAAACACCTGACCACCACCGCCAAGCAGCCTCACGCCTACGAATACATTCATGATGAAATTGGCTACAACTACCGCATGCCCAACCTTAATGCGGCTCTGGGCTGTGCACAGTTGGAGCAGCTTGAAGCCTTTATCGAAACCAAACGAGCACTTGCGTCCGCCTACAAAACCTTCTTTGAAGGTGGAACGCTGCAGTTTGTAACAGAGCCTGCCAATTGCCGGTCCAACTACTGGCTCAATGCGGTGATTTGTGAAAGCAAGCAGCAACGGAATGAGCTGCTTGACGCAACCAATAAGGAAGGTGTTATGACCCGCCCTATCTGGGCACTTATGAATCACTTGAAGATGTATCAGAGTTGCAGGCGAGGTGATTTAAGCACAGCGCAGTGGCTGGAAGAGCGAGTCGTGAATTTGCCGAGTAGTGTGGTGTCTGAAGACTTATGACAACTCGAATCGGGATTTTCGGGACTTCTGGTATGGCTCGTGAGGCGGGTGATATAGCCTGGGCCTGTGACTATACGCCCTTCTACGTGGCCAGAGATGAAAAGGAAGCCGCAGCCTGGCACGGGGCTGGAGAAGTAATTCTGGAGTCAGAGGTAGATTCCGTTTCCCAACATTCATTTGTGATTGGAATCGGCGATAATGGTATTCGGCAAAAGATCGCATCGCGTTTTGCCGATCGATTACACTTTTCCAACCTGGTTCACCCCAGCGCGACCTTTGGTTACGGCCAAAGGGACCTAGTTGAAGCTGCGCGGGGTGTGATCATCGCCGCAGGTGTTCGCCTCACCAGCAACATTCAAATTGGAAATTTCGTGTTATTTAACCAGAACGCAACCATTGCCCATGAATGTGTGATTGAGCATTTTGTGCACGTCGCTCCTGGTGCCAACATATCTGGTAATGTTCACCTAAAAGAAGGCACCTGGGTTGGCGCAGGTGCCGTTATCAACCAGGGCAATGAGACGAAAAAGCGAATTATCGGCACGCATTCGGTGATTGGTTCTGGCGCTGTAGTGACGGCAGACTGCCAACCAAACAGTGTTTATGCGGGTGTCCCGGCGAAGAGGATTAAATGAAAACTCTGGTTATTGCAGAAGCCGGCGTTAATCATAACGGCGACATGGCGTTGGCAAAAAAGCTGATTGCTGCAGCGGCTGCGGCCGGAGCAGACCTTGTTAAATTTCAGACTTTTATTGCCAATAACATCGTTTCCAAAACTGCCCCGAAAGCTGACTACCAAAAGAACACGACCGATCCCGGCGAATCTCAACGAGATATGATCCGCCAGCTTGAGCTGAGTCGGGAGAATCATGTCGAATTGATGAAAGAATGTGAAAAATGCGGGATTGGCTTTTTTTCAACAGCTTTTGACCGTGAAAGTATCGGCTTACTCGAGGACCTTGGTGCGTTGGAATTTGTGAAAGTACCGTCCGGAGAGTTAACCAATCTGCCCTATCTCCGATATTTGACCCGATCTGGTAAGCCAGTATTCCTGTCCACTGGGATGGCCACGCTGGGTGAGATCGAAGCTGCTATAGACGCGGTCGAACAAGCCGGTACCCCGAGAGACCGGATTACCCTGCTGCATTGTACTACAGAATACCCGACACCCATGGATGAGGTGAATCTGAGCGCCATGGTGAACATGGGCAAAGCCTTTGGGGTGCCAGTTGGATATTCTGATCACACGCAGGGTATCGAGGTCCCCATTGCAGCGGTCGCACTGGGTGCAACAGTCATTGAGAAACATTTCACACTGGATCGCACACTACCCGGGCCTGACCACAGAGCCAGCCTGGAACCCGCTGAACTCAAGGCAATGGTGGCCGGCATTCGTAATATCGAGAAAGCCATGGGGGATGGCATCAAGCGCCCTGGTCCTGGCGAGCTGAAAAATAAACCCATAGCGCGTAAATCGCTTGTTGCAGCGCAGCCAATCCGCGAGGGTGAACCATTCACGGCAGACAATCTCACAGCAAAGCGGCCCGGGACCGGGATTTCACCGATGCGCTGGGACGAGGTGGTCGGTCGCAAAGCGGCCCGTAACTTCGAAGAAGATGAGTTGATTGAACTATGACCCGAAAGGTCTTTGTTGTCACCGGTACCCGAGCCGAATTTGGCTTATTGCGATGGTTGATGAAAGAAATCCAGAATCACTCGCAGCTAGAGCTTCAGGTGGCGGCGACTGGAATGCATCTGTCACCAGAGTTCGGATCTACCTATCAGGAGATAGAGGCCGACGGTTTCATCATTGATGCGAAAGTTGAAATGTTGCTGAGCGCTGACACGAATACAGCCGTTACCAAATCAATGGGGCTGGGCGTAATGGGTTTTGCCGATGTGTACGAGCGGTTAATGCCCGATATCGTCGTAGTGCTCGGTGACCGGTTCGAAATTTTCGCGGCAACCTCCGCCGCCCTGATAGCTGGCATCCCTGTTGCCCACCTGCACGGTGGTGAAACCACGGAAGGCGCTTTTGATGAGGCTATCCGGCATTCAATTACCAAAATGTCCCATCTGCATTTTGTGGCAGCAGAGGACTACCGGAATCGCGTCGTGCAACTGGGAGAATATCCGGACCGTGTGTTCAACGTCGGGGGGATGGGCATAGATGCCATCAAGCGTATTCAGCTACTGAGCCGGGGGGAGCTGGAAAAGTCTATTGATTTCAGGCTGGGTGAGAAGAACCTTTTGATTACGTTCCACCCGGTAACCCTGGAAGGTGGTGCCAGCTCGTCTGCGCAGATGGCTGAGTTGCTTGCGGCGCTGGACGAACTTCAAGACACACAACTTATTTTCACCATGCCCAATGCCGATACCGGAGGCAGGGAGTTGAGTGCCATGGTCAAGGAGTTTGTAGCGAAGAAGCCCAACGCCTGTGTATTCACATCACTGGGACAATTGCGATATTTTTCCTGCCTGGCCCAGATTGACGGAGTAGTAGGCAACTCTTCAAGTGGCTTGGCGGAAGCGCCATCCTTTGCAATCGGAACGGTTAATATTGGGGATCGTCAGAAGGGACGCCTGAAAGCCGAGAGCGTGATTGATTGCCAGCCCACCAAAAGCTCTATCGTTGATGCGCTTGAGAGGCTGTACTCGCCAGCATTCAAGAGCATGCTGCCATCGGTCTCTAACCCCTATGGTGACGGTGGGGCCAGCATAGCCATTGTTCAAATACTTGCCGAGCACCCGTTGGAGAATCTTCTGAAAAAGTCCTTTTATAATCTGCCTGTCTCAGACAGCAGAACCACGGAGCAGTAAATGAAGCAATGGCGGAATGCTTTGGTGAGCAGTGATGTCAGTCTGGAAAAGGCCATTGAAGTTCTGGACAAGGCTGCGCTCCGTATCGCACTTGTCGTTGACAGTGAGGAAAGACTACTCGGTACATTGACGGATGGGGATGTCCGGCGCGCATTGCTAAAGCACTTATCGCTGGACACGCCGGTTAATCAGGTAATGAACGCCAATCCCAAGACAGCGGAACAAAGTTGGACAACGAGCCGGATTCTGGCACTGATGGAGCAACATGAGGTGCTCCAGTTGCCGCTGCTGGATAGCGAGAAAAAGCTGGTGGGCCTGGAGAGTCTGCATCACTTACTGAACAAACACCGTCACGACAACCCTGTGTTCCTGATGGCCGGCGGCTTCGGCACCCGCCTGCGCCCCCTCACCAACAATTGCCCCAAACCCATGCTCAAGGTCGGTGATAAACCCATTCTGGAGCAGATTCTCCTGGGTTTTGTTGATGCAGGGTTTCACCGTTTTTATATCTCCACCCATTATATGCCGCAGGTCATCCGTGATTATTTTGGCAACGGCGAAAAGTGGGGCGTCAGTATCCAGTACGTGCATGAAGAAACGCCTCTGGGAACCGGTGGCGCACTGGGGTTATTACCCCATGACGAGATAGACCGGCCCATGTTCATGATGAATGGCGATCTGCTTACCTCCCTCAGTTTCCAGAGTTTTCTGGAATTCCACGAAAAGCATGAGGGTATAGCCACCATGTGTGTGCGGGAGTACGAACATCAGGTGCCCTATGGCGTGATAACCAGCGACGGCACCCGCATCGAGTCGATGGTTGAGAAACCGATACAGCGATTCTTTATTAATGCCGGAATCTATCTGCTTTCGCCTGAACTCGTTAAAAGCGTTGAGCCCGGAACTCGGATTGATATGCCGTCTCTACTGGAGAAACAGATTGAACAGGGCCTAGAAGTAAACATGTTTCCGGTACACGAATACTGGCTGGATATCGGTCGCATGGATGAATTCAAAAAAGCGCAAACCGACCTGGTGAAAGCATAATCGAATAGGAAATCTACCTGCCGTTCCTCTACCTCAAGACTTTCGCAATAATAGGATAGGTTGTTATGGTTCATCGCGCTCTTGTTGCAGGGCTGGGTAGTATAGGTACTCGCCACCTCCGTTTACTACGGGAAGCTCTACCCGACGCGGAGATTTTAGTGCTGCGGCACAGCGAGTGTGTTGAACCACTTCCGCATGCGGCTGGTTGTACTACAAGTCTTGAGGAAGCGTGTAGGTTTGAACCTCAAGTTGCGATTATTGCCTCTCCTGCGCCTTTTCACCTACTAGCCGCTAATGCGCTTGCGGAACAGGGAACTCATTTGCTTATTGAAAAGCCACTCGCTGACTCAACGGCTGGTGTGGGGGCCTTTTTAGAGAAGTGCACGCAAAAAGATGTGATTGTCCAGATAGCTTATAACCTGAGGCTTTTCGAAACGTTGCAGCATTTCAGGCAAGAACTCAAGCGCTGTCGCATTGGCAGGATTCTCTCCGTAAGGTGTGAAATCGGTCAATACTTACCTGGTTGGCGGCCATCCATGGATTATCGGGAAACGGTTTCAGCTCAGCATAAACTTGGTGGTGGGGCCCTTTTAGAGCTTAGCCATGAGCTGGATATGTTGCGCTGGGTTTTTGGTGATGTTGATTGGGTTAGTAGTTGGAAAGGAAAGCTCAGTTCGCTAGACATAGATGTTGAAGACTGTGCCTACCTGAACCTGGGCTTTTCCAACGGCGTTGTAGGCAACTTGTGTATGGATTTTATTAGGCGTGATACAACGCGCCGTTGCACCGTAATCGCGGAAGCCGGAACACTGAGCTGGGATGCAGTTTCCGGGGAGGTTTCACTGTTTACCCCGGAAGCTAACAAGTGGGAAGTCCTGATCCAGAAAACACCGGACCGCGATCACAGCTATCGGGAGCAGATAAGGTTATTTCTAGAAGCCGTCACTACCGGTCAAATGTTTCCTGGCATCTCAACAGGTGAGGATGGCCTTGCGGTTCTCGACCTGGTTGCCGCAGCAAGAAAATCAGCTGAACGCGGCGGGGAAATAATCCTGGTCACGAAGACAAAGGTAGCCAAGGAATGACGGATATCACAGCATTTATTTTTGCACGTGGTGGTTCTAAAGGCCTGCCAGGCAAGAACACGCGTTTGCTCGCAGGTAAGCCCCTGATTGGTTGGGCAATCGAACAGGCACTTGCTGTGCCAGCCATAAAACGTGTAATTGTTTCGACCGATTCCCAGGAGATTGCAGATAAAGCCAAGGAATTCGGCGCACAAATTCCTTTTCTTCGTCCCGATAATCTGGCAAACGATACAGCCTCTGAAATCGATGCATGGCGTCATGCCTTGGCATACCTACGAGATAGTGAGGGAAAACTTCCTGACGTGTTTGTGTCTGTACCTGCCACTGCGCCGCTCCGTTTGCCAGAAGATATTGAATCATGCCTTGATCTCTACAGAAATCTAAATGCAGACGTTGTACTCACAGTAAGCCCTGCCCATCGTAACCCGTGGTTCAACATGGTCGATTTCAGGGATGATAGAACCGTTGAGGTGGTGAATAATCCAAACGGCAATATTTCCCGACGACAAGACGCGCCGGAAGTTTTTGATGTCTCAACAGTGGCCTATGTCGCTAATCCGGATTTCATATTGAAGGGCGGCTCTTTGTTTTCTGGCCGCGTACACGCAGCAAAAGTGCCGGTAGAGCGAGCGATTGATATTGACACACTGCATGACTTTGAAATCGCAGAGTTCTTGATGAGAAAACGATTAAAGGCGTCAGCATGAGTAGTCTAAGCAAGCTAATGAATATGAGCGGACGACGGGCTCTGATAACTGGCGCTGCCGGAGGGCTTGGACGTGTAATGTCTGAGACATTGGCCGAAATGGGGGCCGATCTTGTGCTAGTTGATCTGCCTGCTTCAGCGCTCTCAGCACAAGCCAAAGACCTGGTTCGACAACACGGAATAAATGTACAGGTTGAATACTGTGACCTTGAATACTCCGCCCAGCGCGAAGAGCTAGCTAAACAAGTTCTGGGGAATGGGAGAGTACTCAATGTGTTGATTAACAATGCAGCCTTTGTGGGAACATCGGGGCTGCAGGGTTGGTCGGAGCCTTTTGAAAAACAAACGATAGAGGCATGGCGCCGAGCACTCGAGGTTAACTTAACGTCGGTTTTTCACCTTTGCCAGTTATTCACCGAGGCCTTGCGTGAAAGCAGATCAGGTAGCGTCATCAACATTGCCTCAATTTATGGAGAGTATGGACCTGATTGGTCCCTCTATGAAGGCACATCAATGGCAAATCCAGCAGCTTATGGTGCATCCAAAGGAGGGGTTATCCAGTTTACCCGTTGGTTAGCGACCACACTTGGCCCAGATGTCCGTGCCAATGTGATTTCACCGGGGGGAGTGGCGCGTGGCCAACCTGATAGTTTTGTAGAACAGTATAAAAGTCGTACTCCGTTGAAGCGAATGGCTGCTGAAGACGACTTTCGGGGTACGACCGCCTACCTGGCTGGCGATATGTCCAGTTATGTCACGGGGCAGGTGCTTCGTGTTGATGGTGGTTGGGGTGTCTGGTAAGTGCTGGGCGCTTAAATAGAATTGCCAGGTAGATATTGATGTCGGTGCGATTACTTAAAATATACTTGAAGCCACCAATTTTCTTCTTCCGCATCAATATTATAGATTCCAAATAGTTTTCCGAGCTGAGAGACATGGTTTATTCCAGGACGATGATAGACAACAAATTTATTAAAGCCTTAAAATATTTTATTAAATAGATGAATTACCGAATCCTAAATGTTGGTCTTCGTGGCGCCACCTTACTAATCAAATTCATATTGATATTATGTCTTGCCGTGTTTTTGCCACCCGAGGAAGTGGGTCTATATGGACTTATTACTGTTACTGTTTCGTATTCGATTTATTTCTTAGGTTTTGAATTTTATACTTACAGCACCCGTGACCTCGTCGGAAGACCGAAAGGGGAATGGCCGAGACTCATTTCAACACAGGTCATCTTCTTCTGCGTCATGTACCTGTTAGTTTTGCCATTAATGAGCCTCATCTTCATTCTGGGCCTGATTCCATGGGAGCTCATGGCCGGTTTCCTGGCTCTTGTTGTTCTTCAGCATTTATCTGCTGAACTAATGCGGTTACTAGTCGTAATGGAGAAACCATTTTTAGCTACGATAATAATTTTCATTAAACAGGCGCTCTGGGCAGTTTTTCTTATAATCGCTATGTGGTTATTTCCTGAAGCAAGAAATATTGAAACACTTTTGGTGTTCTGGGTTATTGGCGTGGGCTTAGCAGTCATCGTTGGTGTTCGACCTTTGCTCAAACTCAGCTGGGCAAGATCAAAAATAAGACCCGACTGGAAGTGGGTGCGAAGTGGCGTACTGGTCGCGCTTCCACTTCTCATTTCTACAGTTTCTGCAAGGGCATTGTTCACCTTCGATCGTTATGCATTTGAAGCATATAACGGCTTGGCATTGCTAGGCGCCTATAGTGTATATATGAGTATCGCTGCAGGATTGCTCGCCTTTATGGAATCTGGCGTATTCGTATTTCACTACCCGAAGATGATGAAGGCTTATAAAAACAATAATGCTGTAGAATTCTCAGATACATTTAAGAAAATGATCAAACAGTCCTTTCATTGGATGCTCGCTCTATTGGCGATAATGTCAATAATCGTGCCCATTATTTTTTCTTTTCTTAGCGAGAATATCTATTCAAAAAACATCGGTCTATTCTATGCAATTCTCATCGCTATGTCCGTTTTCCTGGTCGGATACATTCTTCAGTACGCACTTTATACAACATCGAGAGACAAAACCATTATTGTTGCCAATATTTCTGGATTAGTTGTTGCAGCAATATCAGCTATAATTTTGGGCCAGTATAATCCCTACTGGTCTGTGACCATCGCGATGATTGCCGGATGCGCTATTTCGGGGCTGATCAAGTATAGGTATTGGACAGCCGTAAAATTGCAATTATTCAAGCATAATTAAAGAAACACTTTGATCCAGAGTGACTCAATTATCTATGATCCTATTGAGATTTTTTAAAACAAATAAAGTTGTTTTGAGCTGCATTGATTCTCCCAGAAGAGATTTTGGTTGGAGGCTGTTGATGGCGAAGAAGCTAGCTGATCAGGGCATATCCACTGTATTGGGTAAGCCCCATGATATCTTCTTGATTTTATCCATATTAAGAAAAGCGCTGGTATTTGGTCGATTTGGTGGTAATACCGGCAGGGGTAAATTTGATGTGGATTTGGTGAAACAAATCGAACTAACCAGGTCATCGATGTTCTTCTTACATGATGAGGGCGCATTTTACTATAAGGAAGAGTATGAATCCGCCGTCAGGAGAATTTATCCTGAGGAATATTTCTCAAAACCATTCCTTAAAAAAGTATTTTTTTGGGGTGATCGGCAGAGGTCCATATTCAATGGTGTTTATGAGGACTGTTCATTGGATGTCAGTGGTGCACCCCGTCTGGATTATTTAAGGTTTCTCCTGGCTAAGAAACCGGGGAAACCAAAGACTGACGCGAAGTTTAAAGATAATTATGTTTTGATTTGCAGTCGATTCGCGGGAATATCTCCAGCGAGAGATGATGTATCACTGATATCGGACAATTTCTTGAATATAAGAGTGGAAACAGAAGCGTCTAGCGAAACATCTGTGGGTGATCTATTCCGACAGCAGGTGAAGCGATGGTGTTCGGTTTCCATTGATCGCGCCCATTTCATCGACGCCATATATGACCTTGCAAAAAGTTACCCGGAGAGCGAATTCATATTCAGACCTCACCCGGGAGAGGACGCATCACTTTATAGAACACTTTATCGCTTCCTCGATAACGTGATAGTAGACAAGTCGGGAGATCTCTCCGAGCTTCTTCAGGAAGCGTGCTTATTTATTCACTCCGAAAGCACAAGCGGGGTTGAAGCAGCAGTCATCGGCGTACCCTCGATTAATTTCTCTTCAAGGGAGGACGGTGGGCACACTGTTGCTGGCGCATCAGAAGTTGGAGAAAAAGTTAAGGATTCTAATGAACTCCGAGAAACTTTCACTCGATTGCTTACTAATCCCAAATCTTCTTTACAGGAAGATTCTCAAGTATTGGCTCCATATGTAAAGAATTCTACAAGTGATTTTAATGCGATCGATAAAGTAAATGGCGACATTGTCGGACATTTCAATAAAAATAGTACACGCTTCAGGATTTCGGTC
>Ga0209949_1001224_pt1 | contig 12701 bp, 9 predicted proteins | sample SalPonC_black_MG_FD_185711 | JGI IMG/M metagenome (GOLD analysis project Ga0209949, IMG submission 185711) | Salt pond soil microbial communities from South San Francisco under conditions of wetland restoration - Salt Pond MetaG... | ecosystem: Environmental > Aquatic > Marine > Intertidal zone >... | reverse complement strand
CTTCGAGGTCGGCGGCTACGTGATGCCGCCGCTGATCGCCGCCACCGTTGTCCTGTGGTTTGCAATCGGCTATCGCTACGCCACGCTCAAGCGCGGATCGGTGCGCTCCGCGCGCCGCCTGCTTGTCCGCGTGGCGGCCGAAAAACACCTGCGCAAGCCCAAGGGTCTCCTCGATCAGGCCGTGCTGCAGGGCCTGCATATCGCGCGCCGCAAACCCGACCACCTGCGCAGACACCTCGACGACGCGTTCGCCGAACTGGAAGCCGCCACCAAAAAGTACCACACGCTCATTTTCACGATCGTGGCGGTCGCGCCGCTGACCGGGCTGCTGGGCACCGTGGTGGGCATGATCGAGACTTTCGACTCGCTGGGCGACATGTCGCTGTTCGCCCAGTCCGGCGGAATTGCCGGTGGGATTTCGCAGGCGCTTTTCACCACGCAGATGGGGCTGGCGGTGGCGATTCCCGGTCTGATCATAGGCGGCATGCTCGACCGCAAGGCCTCGGTGATTCGACATGAGCTGGCCCAGATCAAGGACCTGCTTTGCGCCGGGACGGCGCTGGAGACATATCAATGAGATTTCGCGAGCGTACCGATACCGAACAGCATGTCGATATTTCACCGCTGATCGACATGGTGTTCATCCTGCTGATCTTTTTCATGGTCTCGACCACCTTCGTCAAGGACATGAAACTGGATCTGAACCGTCCCAGCGCGTCGACCGCGAGTGCGGCCTCGACCAAGGCAATTCGGCTGTATATCGACAACGCCGGCGACGTCTACCTGGACGGCCAGCCGGTGCGCGTCTGGGTTATCCAGAGCCGGATCCGCGATCTGCTGGCCTCGTCGGCCTCCGGTTCCGTGCTTGTGGTCACCGATGACCAGGTGCCGGCCGGACGGCTCGTCGAAGTGGTCGACCAGGCCCGCCGCGCCGGTGCCCAGGACGTGGGCGTGGCGACCGTCGGCGAAGCCGGCGCAGGTTGATCGCCGCGAAGCGTTTCGCGCGGCGAATTCCGCGCACCTGATCCAAGGAGAAAGGGAATGAGCAACAATACTTCTTCACGCGAAGAACCCGTGCTTTCCACCGGCGGATGGAAGGCTCTCAGCGCAGGTCTGCTGTCCATGGTCGCAGGTACCTTGCTGGTGGTCGGGACGCTGCTGGTCATCAACGGTCTTTCAGAAGGGCCGGACCGCGACCAGGTCCGAACCGATACTGCGTTTGCGGTCCAGAAGCAGCAGCCGCCCCCGCCGCCGCCCAGGCCGCAGCGCGAACCGCCGCCGCGCAAGCGCTCGTCGGAGCCGGCGCCGCCCATGGTCAGCCTGGACAGCTCGCTTTCCGGCATCGATTTCGGCCTGCCCGGCTTCAGCGCCTCCGATCTCAACGACCTGCAGGACCAGCTGCTGGGCGACACGCGCGACGTGGTCATGACCGACGACTCCGTGGACAGCCCGCCACGACCCACTTACCAGGCGCCGTTGAAATACCCGAAGACGGCGCGCTCGAAGGGCGTCGAAGGCTATGTCGTGCTTTCGCTGCTGATCAGCGCCACCGGCGAGATCGAAAAGGTCCAGGTGCTCGAAGCCAGTCCGTCGGGCGTGTTCGAGGATGCCGCCCTGCAGGGTGTGCGCAGCTGGCGCTTCGAGCCGGCGCAGTACCAGGGCCGCAACGTCAAGGTCTGGGCCCGACAGCGGGTCCGGTTCGACCTGAGCTGATCAAACGACCGATGCGCGCATTGATTCATCTCGTGTTGCTGGCCGGTCTGGTCGCACCGCTTGCCGGCTGGAGCCAGCAGGAAGTCGAGCCGGCCGAGGCGGAAAATCCGCAGGAGCCGGTCGAATTCCTGTCGCTTGCCGCCGTTCTGATCGGCGACGGCAATTACCAGCGTGCGCGTAACATCCTGGCCCGGGTCGACACCCGGGCCGAAGACCTCGATCTGGCCCGTTATCACACGCTGGCGGGCCTGGTCGCGCTGAATCTCGACGAACTGCCGCTGGCGGCTACCGAGTTCGAGGACGCCATCGCCGCCGGTCAGACCGAACCGGTGGTCCGGCTGTATCTGGCGCAGGCGTATTTCGGCCAGGCGCGCTACGAACAAACGCTGGAACAACTTGATCTGGCCGACGCCGATACGACGCGCGTGCCGTCAGTGTTCCTGATGCGCGCCCAGTCCCACTGGGAACTCGAAAACTACGCCGCCGCCTGGGAAGTTCTGGGCCGGGGGCGCGCGGAATTTCCCGATCGTGCCGGCGATTTTGCCCGCAGGCAGGTCTTTTTGCTGGTCGACCAGGGGCTTTACCAGGAAGCGGCCGACCAGGGTCTTCAATTTCTCGAAAGCGGCCTGGGCACCAGCGACGACGCGGTCGCCATCGGCAACGCGCTGCGCGAGACCGGGCAGTACCGCCAGGCCGCGGTGATTCTCGAGAAGGCCCGCCTTTCGGCACCCGAAAACGTGATGCTGGGCAAAGTCCTGTCCCACGTCTACCTCGACCAGGGGCGCGAACTGGCCGCCGCCGACGTGATGCGCACCACCGCGCTCCACGACAACGGCCTGGCCTCGGATGCCGCCGAGCTTTACAAGCGCGCCGGCTGGCTGATCCAGGCGCTCTCGCTGAATGCACAGGTCATAGACCAGCCGAAGAAGCTCAAGCAGCGCCTGGCGATCTTCCTGGAACTCAACCGCTTCGAGCAGGCCGCCGGCATGGAGCGGGACCTGATCCGGGTCGGCTTGCTGGGCGACGAGGACATCCGTTATGCATTGGCCTACGCCCTGTTCAAGTCCGGCGACTTCGAGCGTGCCGAACAACACCTGCAGCAGCTCACCCGCAGTGACCTGTTCCGCCGCGCGGTCGAGCTTCGACGGGCCATGGAGCAGTGCGCCGAAAGCCCCTGGATGTGCGGATAGGATGATGCGAGATTCCCTGCTCACGCGCGTCGGCATGCTGCTGGGCCTGGTGCTGATGGCTGTGGGTATTGCGCTTACGCCGCCGGCGAAGGCACAGGACGGCTCGGCCCAAGAATCGCCGCGGGGTTCGATAACCGAACCCGCGCAACTCGAGGTCGTCGTGTTCGAAGGCGGCCGGCCGGTCGACGACCTGATCGTGCGCTTCGATGACGCGACCGGGCGAACCGAGAACGGCATCTGGCGCCAGACGCTGGCGCCCGCGGCCGATCGGCTGACCGTCTTCGACAACGCACAGGCGCTGACGGCATTGCCGATGACGCTACGGCCCGGCGAAATCGTTCAGGTCATCATCACGCTGACCGGCCCCGAGCGCCGGGCCAGGGTCGGTATCGAAAGCTCCTACGGCGAATCGCAAGCCGACATGGGCGTGGCCGGGGCAACCGCCGAGACGGATGCCGAAGAGGGCAGCGGCGTGCTGACGGGACGCGTGGTTTCGACCGAAGACGGCGCGCCTATCGCCGAGGCCCGGGTCTTCATTTCCGGTACGCCGGTCGAGCTGCGCACCGACGAGGACGGGCGGTTCGAGGCCGAAGTGCCGGTCGGCGAGTACGCGGTATCGGTGCTGCACGCCGAATTCGCGACGCGCACCGTCGACGGCGTGGGAATTGCCGCGGACGAAACCACCGAGCGCAACTTCGAACTGCCGCCGGCCGGGCTGGAACTGGCCGAGTTCGTCGTCATCGAACCGTTCATCGAGGGCAGCCTGTCGTCGGTGATCGACGAACAGCGCCAGACCGCGAGTGTCGCCAACGTACTGGGCGCCGAGCAGATTTCGCGCGCCGGCGACAGTGATGCCGGCAGTGCCCTGGCGCGCGTGACGGGCCTGACGCTGGTCGACGGCCAGTTCATCTTCATCCGGGGTCTCGGCGAGCGTTATTCGTCCACGCTGCTCAACGGTGCCAACGTCCCCAGCCCCGACCCGACCCGCAAGGTGGTGCCGCTTGACCTGTTCCCGACCGGTGTAATCCGTTCGATCCTCGTGCAGAAGGGTTACTCGCCGGATATGCCGGGTGATTTCGGCGGCGGCGCCGTTGAAATCCGTACCCGTGGAATCCCCGAGGAAGACTTTTTCTCTATTGAAATATCGGCCGGTTATCGTGAAGGGACTACATTCGAAAAGGGGCTCACCTACGACGGCGGAGACCGCGATTTCAGCGGCTTCGACGACGGCACCCGGGCGCTGCCGGGGCCGGTCGCCGACGCGACCGCCGACGGAACGCAGTTGCCAGGGGTCGCCAACTTCTTCAACCCCGACGGCATCACCGAAGAAGAGCTCGAGACGCTGGGGGAATCGTTCGCCAACATCTACGATGTCGACCGCAAGAAAATCGGCCCGGACCGCGGCGTCTCCATCGAGGGCGGCAAGCGCATCCGGTTCGGTGACGAGTTCAGCGCCGGAATTACGGGCTCCATCCTCTGGGACGACGCCTGGCGGTCCCGGACAGAGCAGCGCAACACCTTCATTCCGCTGGGTGACGGTTCGCTCAGGTCCAACGACAGTTTCACCATCGAGCGCACGACTCGCACCGTCGGGCTCAGCGGGTTTCTGACCGGCGGCGTCAACTGGGCCGATCTGCACGAGTTGAACCTGACCTCGATGATGCTGCGCCAGACCGAGGATGAAACCACCAGCCAGGTCGGTTTCAACCTGGACGAGGACGGCATCATCAAGATCAACCAGCTCGAGTGGCAGGAACGGCAGCTGATCGCCAACCAGGCCGAGGGGCGGCATGTCTTTCCCGTTCTGAACGGCACGCGTATCGAGTGGGACTATTCCGAATCGCGAGCCAACCTGGATACGCCCGATACGCGTCGCTATCGATTCGATCCGGACGAAGAGGCCGGCTTCATATTTTCGCGCCGTGCCGACTCCAACGTACGCCGTTTCACGAATCTCGATGACCGCGCCGTGGATTTCGGCGGCGACCTGGTCGTGCCGTTCTCGATAGCAGACGGGCTGTTTGCCGGCGAACTGAGCAGCGGCTATCGCAGTCTCGAGAAGAACCGGCAGTCCTTCATCCGGCGCTTCACCTTCGAGGACATTTCGAACCTGACTTTCGATGAGCGCCGCCAACAATCGCTGGAAGAGATTTTCACGCCGGACAACATCGGGCCGGACGGCGCCGCGCTTCTGGAGATCACGCGCAACACCGATACCTACTCGGCTTCGCTCGATATAGAAGCCTTCTTCGGCAACCTTGACGTGACCCTCGCCGATACGCTCCGACTTTCCGGCGGCGTGCGCGTGGAGGACTGGGCACAGGATGTCACCACCTTTGCGCTGTTCAATCCGAATGCGCCGCCAATCGTCTCTTCGCTCGGAAATGAAGATCTGTTTCCGGCGGCCTCGGCCACCTGGCTGATCACCGACAGGCAACAGCTTAGATTCAGCTTTGCGGAGACCATTATCCGTCCCGATTTCAAGGAGCTTTCGCCTGCGCCATTCACCGATCCGGTGCTGGAGCGCGAGGTCATCGGCAATGCCGACCTTGTGCCCTCGGACGTGACCCATTACGACTTGCGCTGGGAGTTTTATCCATCTTCAAGCGAGCTGCTTTCGGTGGGGCTTTTTTACAAGCTGATCGACAGGCCGATCGAGCTGACGGTGCAGTCGGGTGTCGAGCAGCGATTGAGCTACTCAAACGCCGCCGAGGCGGAAAACTTCGGGGTCGAGCTGGAGGGCCGCAAGACACTGGGATTCGTGGGCGGCTGGTTCGACCGGGAAGCGCTATTCGAGCGACTTTACCTGGCCGGAAATTTCTCGGTCATAGAATCGGAGATCACGATCGATCCGGAAAGTCGCGGCATCCTGACCTCGGAATCGCGAGCGCTACAGGGGCAGTCTCCGTTGATCATCAATCTTCAGGCCGGCTACGACGATCCCGAGCGCGGCATAGAGGCGACCGTGCTCTACAACTTTGTCGGCGAGCGCATCGTCGAAGTTGGCGTGCTCGGGGCTCCGGACAAGAAGGAACAAGGCACCGGCGAACTCGATTTCGTGTTCCGCTGGCGTCTTGGGGACCACCTCTCGTTCAAGGCCAAATTCGGCAATCTGCTCGATGCCGACTTCCGAATCAAGCAAGGGCTCGAGACCACGCAACAGTATCGGAACGGTCGAACCATGAGTCTCGGGCTGCGCTACGACTTTCTCTGAGTCGCGTCTGTCACGAATCTGAAACGCGCGCTTCATTGGGCTGAAATCGAGTCGTCCTATCCTGCTCTTGTCGCAATTTCGACTGGGCCACTTTTTTGCAGCGCCCATATTTCACCCACCACCAAGAGGTTGCTCATAATGTTCAAGCAATTAACCCGTAATGCGATGGCGCTCGCAGTCGGCGCCGGCATGTTCGGTTCGGTCGATGCATTCGTTGTCAACGACACCTTCAGCGGTAACTGGGGCGAGGGCGGCGGCGCAGGCCGCGGTCTGATCATCGACGTTCTTGAAAAGAATCCCAATGCTGGAGATTTCGCGCCCGGTGTGCTGGTCAACTGGTTTACTTATCGCGACGGCCAGCCGGTCTGGCTGCTTTCCGAGGTTGGCGGAATCGATCCCAACTCCAATTCTGTCGAATTGACGTTCTTTGAGACCAACGGCGGCACTTTCGGCCCGCCCGGAATCGGCAATCCGGCCAATTTCGTCTGGGGCACCGCAACGCTGACATTCAACAGCTGCCAGAATGCCGTGCTCGAATATGACGGCATCGACGGTATGGGCACCATCGACACGCTGTCGAACATCACCGCGCAGCAGTGCGTGGTCGACGAACAGTTCTCGAGCTGCCCCGATTTCGCCGTCGATTCGGGCATCCCGGGTTCCTGCATCATCGGTGGTACTCCAGTGACCGGCGACATCACGCTGACCAACGAAATCACCTGGCTGATCCAGGGCCAGTTCGTGGTGGCCGATGGGGGTTCCGTTACCATCGAACCGAATACCGAGCTGGTCGGCGGTACGCTCGGCGATACCGATACCTTTGTTGTGCAGCAAGGCGGTCGGGTAATCGCTGACGGTACCGAAAAGAACCCGATCATCATGCGCGGCCCGCTGGCAGAAGGACGCGGCGAATGGGGCGGTCTGGTCATCAACGGCCGCGCGCCGATCAACGGTTGCGCCGAGGGCGTCGACCCGTGTACTGCACAGGGCGAGGGCAACTCCGGTACCTACGGCGGCAACGATCCGCACGACAACAGCGGCGTGCTCCGCTATGTCGTGGTGGCCAATGCCGGCATTCTGTTCAACGAAGAAAACGAACTGAACGGAATTGCATTCCAGGGCGTGGGCGACGGCACCACGGTGGAGTTCGTGCAGGTTCACCTCAACTCGGACGACGGCGTCGAGTTCTTTGGCGGCACGGTCAATGCCAAGTACCTGGTTCTCACCGGCATCGGTGACGACAGCCTGGACTGGACCCAGGGCTGGCAGGGTCGTGTTCAGTACCTGGTGGCCAAGCAGTACACCGACGACGGCGACCAGGGTATCGAAGGCGACAACAACGGCGACGCCAATGACTCAACGCCGCGCGCGCTGCCGGTGCTGGCCAACATGACCTTCGTTGGAAACAGCAATACGGATATCGGCTGGCTGATCCGCGAAGGCACGGGCGTCAACATCGCAAACTCGATCGCGACCGGATTCGGCGACGCCTGCCTGGACATCGATCAGCAGTCGACGTTCGATAACGAGCAAAACCTGGCGATCGTCAACTCGATCGTGGGCGGCTGTGGAAGCTCGTTCGACGACGAAGCCGGCGACCCGTTTGTCGTGTCTAACTGGTTCCTTGGCCAGACCGGCAACCTCGACACCGATCCGCTTCTGGACAACTATGCCCCGACCTCGGGATCTCCGGCGCTGATGATCGGAAACGTGCCGTTCACTGATTCGTTCTTCGACAATGTCGACTTCGCCGGCGCCATTCGCAGTGCAGACCTGGACTGGACCGAGGGTTGGACGGTCGGACTGGATCGCGACGCACCGTAAGAAGAGGCTTGACCTCATCGTTTGATGGGGTCGGCTGGAAAAACCGGCGGCGCTGCTCAGGCAGCGCCGCTTTTGTTACATGTCCAGTGTGGTGTCTCAGTAATCTCCTCACCCTGATGAAAAATTCCCGGAGAGAGTCCCTGGGTCCCGGATCAGTTCCGGGACGACAACATTGCGGAATCTCCTGGCGTGTCGCCCCGGACCTGATCCGGGGCCCAGTGGCGTTCTCGGCAGGCCGTGACACAGCCCAAGAACTCTATTGGGACACGACGCTGGTCGGGTCCTTATGCGCGGGCCGGCGCGCCCGCCACGGCGAACACCGTCTGATGCTGATCGGAAATCGCGCGAATCTCGCAGCCGAACAGCCGGCTCAAGCGCTCTGCATTGAGCATCTCCGCCGTCGATCCGAATTCCCATCGACCGTCGCCGAACAGCATCAGCACATCGGTGCAGTAACAGGTCGCCAGGTTGACATCGTGCAGCGCCATCACCTGACAGCGCCGACGCTGGTGGACGCGCAGCCACAGCCGGTCGAGAATATCGACCTGCCGGGCCGGGTCAAGATGGTTGGTGGGCTCATCCAGCAGCAGCGCTTCCGGATCCTGGGCCAACACCACGGCCAAGGCCAGTCGGCGCTGCTCGCCGCCGGAAAGCTCGCGGCAGGAGCGGTGCACAAGGCCTGTCAGCCCGGCTTCATCGAGGGCGCGCCGCGCCGCATCGACGTCGGCGGCCGATTCCCGTCCCAGCGCCCCGATATGCGGGTGCCGACCGCTCAGCGCCACCTCCAGCGCATTCGCGTCGAACGCGAACCGCGTGTTCTGGGTGAGCATGCCGAGGCCTCGCGCGATCTCGCGACGGGAAAGCCCCGCCATGTCCCGCCCGTCCAGTGAAACGGCGCCAGAATCCTTTTCCCGAACGCCCGCCAGCGCCAGCAGCAACGTGGTCTTGCCCACCCCGTTGGGCCCCAGGATCCCGATAGATTGCCCCGCCGCGACGCGCATATCGAGCGACTCGACAATCCGCTGCCCGCCGATGGAAACGCGAAGATCCCGGCATTCGAGGAGCGGCGTACTGTCTTCGGCCGTTGGTGTGGTTGGTGGCATTGTGGGTTCTGTTTTAGGTTTTAGGGTTTCGAATATTCGGGTTTAAGGTTTAGGGTTTAAGGTTTAGGGAAAACCACTTTGTCGCTCGGAGTCGTCGATGCACCCGGCCTGCAACCTCCCAGAACCCGCACCGCCTTTCCTTAACCCTTAAACCCTAAACCCTAAACCGGTTTTCATTTCCTGTTTCCCGTCCGATTCAGCAAAATCAAAAACAGCGGCACGCCGATCAACGCAGTGAGTACGCCTACGGGTAATTGTCTCGGACTGAACAGGTTGCGCGCCAGCGTGTCGGCAAGCACCAGGAACGCGCCGCCGAAAAGTGCGGCGGCCGGCAGAAGGCGGCGGTGATCCGCCCCGACGACCAGCCGCATCAGGTGCGGCACGATCAGGCCCACGAAGCCCACGGTACCGGCAATCGATACCGCCAGCGCGGTCAGCGCCGAGGCCGCGACGTAGATTTCCGTATAGCGCCGGCGCGGGTCCTCGCCCAACAGGGCCGCCTGGGTCTCGCCGGCGGCCAGGATGTTCAGGCTGCGCGCGCGCAGCATCAGCAGCACCGTGACCGCGGCCACGCCCGGCAGCCACCAGCCGGAGATTCGCGCATAGCTCAGGTCGCCCATCAGCCAGAACAGCATGCCCCTGAGGCTCTGGTCGTCGCCCAGCGCCAGCATCAGGCTTATCAATGCGCCCCAGCCGGCCGCCACGACCACGCCGGTCAGCAGCATGCGCGCCGTCGACCAGGGGCCGCTGCCCTGGCCCAGCACGAACACGATGACCGAAGAGACCAGCGCGCCGACGAAGGCCAGCAGCTCGATCGGCAGCAGGCTGAGCCCCAACAGCATGCCGGCCAGCGAAAAGGCGGCAGCGCCGCCGGACACGCCGAGCACGTAGGGATCTGCCAGCGGATTGCGCAGCAACACCTGCATCAGCGTCCCGGCCAGCGCCAGCAGGCTGCCGGTCGCCAGCGCCGCCAGCGCGCGCGGCAGCCTGATTTCGCGCACGATCTGCCAGTCCACCGCGCTGTCGGGCCAGCCGAAGCTGCCGTTGCCCAGTGCCAGCGCGAGCACGATGCTGCCTGCGGCTACGGCCATCAGCGCACACAGGGCGGGCCAGAAGGACCTCCCGGTCACTGCCGGCGATCCGTCGTGTTTCGGGTATCGGATGTCTGGCCTCGGAAGGCGGAATTGATTACCATGAGGGCAGGGAAAAAATTTTGCGACGGTCACTAGCTTACGGCACACGATGGCGCAAAGCTGGAAACGTTTGCAGACAAGGACAACATGATTGACGCCGACGGCTTTCGCCCGAATGTGGGCATAGTGCTGGCGCGCGATGACGGACGGGTCTTCTGGGCGCGTCGGGCCGGCCAGGATGGCTGGCAGTTTCCGCAGGGCGGCATGAACACCGACGAGACGCCGCTGGAGGCCATGTATCGCGAGCTGGCGGAGGAAACAGGATTGCAGCCCGAGCATGTCGACGTGCTCGGCGCCACGCCCGGCTGGCTGCGCTACCGGCTGCCGCGCCGGCTGCGCAGGCGCAATCAGAGGCCGGTATGCGTCGGCCAGAAACAGGTCTGGTTCCTGCTGCACTTTCTGGCCGACGAATCGGTCGTCAGGCTCGACGCCACGGAGCATCCCGAGTTCGACGTCTATCGCTGGGTCGACTTCTGGTATCCGGCCAACAACGTCATTGCGTTCAAGCGACGTGTCTACCAGCGCGCACTGCGCCACCTCGAACCCCTTGTTCCGGCGTTGCGTGAGGAAGGCCCCGGCAGCGAAGATGACAGCGGGAATGAAAGCGGCGGCCGGATCGGCCCAATCTCCTCGAACACGGATCACGACTGAATGGACTTGATCGGCGCTTTCGTACTGCTGTTCGTGGTCATGGACCCGCTCGGCAACATCCCGATATTCATCTCGGTGCTCGATACCGTCAAGCCCGAGCGGCGTTACAAGGTGCTTGCGCGCGAGCTGCTGCTGGCGCTGGTGATCCTGTTCGCGTTCCTGTTCGGCGGCCAGTACCTGCTGGCCGCACTCCACCTGAGCCAGTACTCGATCAGCGTCGCCGGCGGCATCATCCTGTTTTTGATCGCGCTGAAGATGATCTTCCCGGTCCAGCGCCAGATGCGTGAGGACGAACCGGAAGAGGATGAAGAACCCTTCCTGGTGCCGCTGGCGATTCCCATGGTGGCCGGTCCCAGCGCCATGGCCATTCTTCTGTTGTTGGCGACGCGCCATCCGGACCGGCTGGGCCTGTGGTCTCTGGCGTTGTTCCTGGCCTGGGCCGCAACGGCAATAATCCTGGCCGCCGCCCCGCTTATCAAGAAGGTGCTGGGCAAGCGCGGACTGATCGCAACCGAGCGGTTGATGGGCATGCTGCTCGTCGCCATTTCCGTCCAGATGTTCCTGGAGGGTGTGACCGAATTCATCGGAGAATATTCATGAAGGTGTTGGTAACCGCAGTACTTGCGGTCGCGATGGCCGGCAGCGTGCGCGCCGACCTGTTCGAAGCCGCCGAGCTTGAAACGGCCCGCGAGCTGCGCGCCCTGGCGCTCGAAAGCAACCTGGGCTATGAAATCACCGCCGATCTCACCACCCGCATCGGCAATCGGCTCGCCGGGACGGAAAACGATGCGCGCGCGGTTGCATGGGCGGTGGCCAAGCTCGAATCGCTGGGCTTCGACCGGGTCTGGACCGAGCCGGCGACCTTCCCGACCTGGACGCGCGAGCACGAAAGGGTATCGATTACTTCACCTGTCGAGCAGGACCTGGTGTCGCTGGCCATAGGCTTCTCGCCCGCGACGCCCGAAGGCGGCGTCGAGGGCGAAGTCGTGATGTTCGACGACCTGGCCGCGCTCCAGGCCGCGCCGGCCGAGAACGTGGCGGGCAAGATCGTGTTCATCCGCAAGCGCATGGAGCGCGCCCGCGACGGCTCCGGCTACGGTCCCACGGTGGCCGCGCGCAGCACGGGTTCCATGGCGGCAGCGGAAAAGGACGCGCTGGCGCTGATCATCCGTTCCGTCGGCACGTCGACCAACCGATTCGCGCACACCGGCGCCATGCGCTTCGACGCCGGCAGCCGCCGCATCCCGGCCGCAGCGATTTCCAACCCCGATGCCGACCAGCTCGAGCGACTGATCGCGCTCGGCGAGCCGGTGCGGCTGAACGTCGACATCGGCGCCCAGGTCAACGAGCCCTACACCAGCCAGAACGTCATCGCCGAAATCACCGGCAGCGAGCATCCGGAAGAAATAGTCGCGCTGGGCGCGCACCTGGATTCCTGGGACGTCGGCACCGGCGCCATCGACGACGGCGCGGGCGTGGGCATCGTCACGGCGGCGGCCAAGCTGATCATGGAAAACGCCGAGCGCCCCGAGCGTTCGATTCGCGTGATTCTTTTCGCCGCCGAGGAGCTGGGCCTGTGGGGCGGGCGCGCCTGGGCCGAGGCGCACAAGGACAACATCGAGAACTATCAACTGGCCGCCGAATCCGATTTCGGCGCCGGCCCGGTCTACGAGATCTCGGCCCGGGTCAGCGACGAGGCCTGGCCGGTCATCGAAGCGATTCATGCCGAACTCGAAATGCTGGGCATCGCCATGGGCGGCCGAACCCAGGCCCGCGGCGGCCCCGACTTCATGCCCATGTCAATCCACGGCCT
>Ga0209949_1001217_pt1 | contig 12729 bp, 9 predicted proteins | sample SalPonC_black_MG_FD_185711 | JGI IMG/M metagenome (GOLD analysis project Ga0209949, IMG submission 185711) | Salt pond soil microbial communities from South San Francisco under conditions of wetland restoration - Salt Pond MetaG... | ecosystem: Environmental > Aquatic > Marine > Intertidal zone >... | reverse complement strand
CAAGCTGCAGAAGTTCAAGCTCCGCGACCGCTACTGGCAGGGCGGCCGCCGGGTGTCCGGCTAGCGCGGCGGCCAGGGCGGCCAGGGCGGCCAGGATGGCCAAGGCGGCTAGGCCGCGCGGACCGCCTCCTCCGGCGGCATGTATTGGTAGCCGAGATCCTCCGCCACGGCCTCGTGGGTGACGTGGCCCGCGTGCACGTTCAGTCCGTGGGCCAGGTGCGGATCCGCCGCCAGCGCCTTGCGCCAGCCGTGGTCCGCCAGCGCGCGCGCGAACGGCAGGGTCACGTTGGTCAGCGCGAAAGTGGAAGTGCGCGGTACCGCGCCCGGCATGTTGGTGACGCAGTAATGCACCACGTCGTCCACGATGTAGGTGGGCTCCGCGTGGGTGGTCGGCCGGCTGGTCTCGAAGCAGCCGCCCTGGTCGATGGAGATGTCGACCAGCACCGAGCCGGGCCACATCGCCTTCACGTGCTCCTCCGTCACCAGCTTGGGCGCGGCGTGGCCGGTGATCAGCACGGAGCCGATGACCAGGTCCGCCCGCGGCACCAGGGTGTCGATGGAGTGCTGGGTGGAAAACTCCGTCTTCAGGCGGCCGCCGAAGATGTCGTTCAGCTGGCGCATACGGGGCACAGAACGGTCGATCACCGTCACCTCGGCGCCGAGGCCGATGGCCATCTCCGCCGCATTGGTGCCGGCGACGCCGCCGCCGAGCACCACGACCCGGGCCGGTCGCACGCCGGGCACGCCGCCGAGCAGGATGCCGCGGCCGCCGCCCGCTTTCTGCAGCGCGAAGGCGCCGGCCTGGATGGACATGCGGCCGGCCACCTCGCTCATGGGCGTCAGCAGCGGCAGCGAGCCGGCGGGGCCGGTGACCGTCTCGTAGGCGATGGCCGTGCAGCCGGACTTCACCAGGCCCTCCGTCTGCTGGGGGTCGGCGGCGAGATGCAGGTAGGTGAACAGCACCTGGCCCTCGTGCAGCATCTCGCATTCCTTCAGCTGGGGCTCCTTCACCTTGACGATCAGCTCGCCCTGCTCGAACACCTCCGCGGCGTCCGCGGCGATGCGCGCGCCGGCCGCGCGGTAGTCGTCGTCGGTCATGTTGATGGCGAGCCCGGCGCCGGTCTCGACGACCACCTCGTGGCCCGCCTGCACCAGTTCCTTCACGCCGGCCGGCACCATGCCGACCCGGTACTCGTGGACCTTGATCTCTTTCGGTACGCCGATACGCATGATGTTCCCCCTGTCTCGCCGGCAGTGTCAGATACCCACAGGATAGCGCCGGGGCCGAGCGGTCGTTGCGAAACACGGGCACGCCGGGCGGCTTTCGTGGCAGAATCTGCGGCTGTCAGTGGTTAGTACGCAATTTACTGCGGCAAATATGGATCGCTACGACAGAGCCATACTGCGCGCGCTGCAGCGGGACGGGCGGATCAGCAACGTGGAACTGGCCGCCCGGGTGAATCTCTCCGAATCCGCCTGCCTGCGCCGGGTGCGCGCGCTGGAGCGGGCCGGGCTCATCCAGCGCTACGCGGCACTGCTCGATCAGAACCGGGTCGGGCTGCCGGGCAACGTCTTTGTCAGCATCACGCTGCAGCGCGAGGAGCAGAGCGACCTCGACGCGTTCGAGGCGGCCGTGCGCGAACTGCCGGAGGTCATGGAGTGCTACCTGATGACCGGCGAGTTCGACTACCTGCTGCGACTGGTGGTGGCCGACATGGCGGACTTCGAGCGCATTCATCGCCGGCACCTCGCCACGCTGCCCGGCGTCGCCCGGGTGCATTCCAGCGTCGCACTGCGCACGGTGCGGCGCACGACGGAGCTGCCTGTCCCCTGACCGAGCCGGGATCGTCCCCTGCCGCCCGGCGCGCCGGCGGCATCTACTTATTGGTCCGGCACCGGGCGGGCGGTAGCGTGGATGCGAGGCCCGCAGGCAGCCGCAAGGAGGTCGGGATGACGGAAGCACCCCGCAGCCGGCGCGTGGCACTGGACGTCTCGCGCCCCGTCTGGGAACGCTGCTTCACGGTGGCGCCGCTGGTGCTGGTGGGCACCCGTGACGAGGACGGCAGCCCGGACCTCGCGCCCAAGCACATGGTCAGCCCCATGGGCTGGGAGAACTACTTCGGCTTCGTCTGCACACCCTCCCACAGCACCTACCGCAACATCCGCCGCACGGGTGTCTTCACGGTCAGCTACCCGCGGCCGTCCCAGGTCCTGTTCGCCGGCCTCGCCGCCTCGCCGCGGTGCGACACCGGCGAGAAGCCGGTTCTGGATGCGTTCACCACGTTCCCCGCGGAGAAAGTCGACGGCGTGTTCATCGAGGACGCGTATCTGTTTCTGGAGTGCGAGCACTACCGGACCTACGACGACTTCGGCGTCAACAGCCTTGTCACCGGCCGCATCGTCGCCGCGCATATCGATGCAGCCGCGCTGCGCGCCTCGGAGCGCGACGAGCAGGAGCTGATCCGCGACGCGCCGCTGTTCGCCTATCTCCATCCCGGACGCTTCGCGAGCATCGATGCATCCAACGCCTTCCCGTTCCCGGCCGACATGAAGAAGTAGGCCATGGACCGGCTGCGTGGGCCCGAGATTCTGGCGCAGCTCGACACCGAGCGGGACCGGCTCATCGATTTCCTGCGCGACCTGGTCGAGGCGGAATCCCCCTCGTCGGTGCCCGAGACCCAGCGGCGGGTGCGCTCCCGGCTCGCCGCCGGCCTGGAGGAAATCGGTTACCACACGCAGCCCCTGCACGGCCGACAGACCGGCGGCCATCTCTATGCGCGGCCGCGCCACCGGCGGCGGGGCGCCGGCGTGCAGCTCGTGATCGGTCACTACGATACGGTCTGGCCCGTCGGCACGCTGGCCGAGCGGCCGTTCGAGGCGGACGGCAACGTCATTCGCGGGCCCGGCGTCTTCGACATGAAGGGCGGGCTCGCGCAGATCGTCTTTGCGCTGGGGGCGCTGCGCGCCCTGGGTCTCGAACCGCCGCTCACGCCGGTGGTGTTCGTGAATGCGGACGAGGAGATCGGCAGCCGCGACTCCGGCCGCCACGTCCGCCGGCTCGCGCGCAAGGCCCGGCGCGCCTACGTGCTGGAACCCTCGCTGGGGGCGGAAGGGCAGCTGAAGACGGCGCGCAAGGGGGTGGCGCGCTACACCGTGACCGTGCACGGCAGGGCGGCCCATGCCGGGCTGGACCCGGAGGCCGGCGCCAGCGCCATCCTGGAGCTCTCGCACGTCATCCAGAAGCTGTTCGCGCTGAACGACGCGCAGCGGGGCGTGACTGTGAACGTGGGCACGGTCGACGGCGGCATGCGGCCCAACGTGATCGCGCCGCTGAGCCGGGCGGTGATCGACGTCCGCGTCCCGACTCATGCCGATGCGGAACGAATCGATGCGGCAATCCGGAGTCTCGAGCCGGAGACGCCGGGCGTGCGCATCAGCGTCGAGGGCGGCTTCGGCCGGCCGGCGCTGGAGCCGACGCCGCGCAACCGGGCCCTGTGGGAGACGGCCCGGGCCCACGGCGAGGCGCTCGGACTCCACCTCACGGAGGGCCGCGCCGGCGGCGGCTCCGACGGCAATACCACCAGCCTGTACACCGCCACGCTGGACGGCCTCGGGCCGGTGGGCGACGGCGCCCATGCCGAACACGAGTTCCTGTATCTCGACCGCACGCTGGAGCGCACGGCGCTGCTCGGCTCCCTGCTCCTCGCACCGGACATCGCCGGGGGAGGCGAAGCATGACCGGCCTGTTCCTCGGCAGCCTGACCCGTATCGCGGATCTCGACGTGGAGCCGTTCGCCATCGAACGCCTCCCGCCTTCGGCCTGGGCGGGGGGTGATTACGTCGTGGGTGCCGTGACCGGCACGCCCGGCCCGCTGTACGAGATCGAGACCGCCACGGGCCGCCACGTGCGGGTGCTGCCGGGCGATCTCGTGGTGGGCGCCTTCGGCAACCGGGAGGCCACGCTGGAGGGGGTGGGCAGCTGGCGCGACATCGAGGGCGACGAGATGCATGCGATGACCGGCGCCGGCCTGTTCGGACGCTTCGTCTCGCTGTCGCTCATGCTGCCCCGGCCGCTCTCGCTGGAGTACCGGGGGCACGTGCTGCGCGACGGCCGCAAGCTCTCGATGGGGGACTTCGTCGAGTCGGCCGCGCCGCAGCCCCTCGAGGCCCCGGTGGTGTTGCTGTACGGCACTTCCATGTCGGCCGGCAAGACGACCGCCGGCCGCGTCATCGTGCACGAACTGTCCAATGCCGGTCTCGACGTGGTCGGCGTGAAGCTCACGGGAGCGGGCCGCTATCGGGACGTACTCAGCTTCCAGGACGCCGGTGCCGACGCGGTGTTCGATTTCGTCGACGCAGGCCTGCCTTCCACGGTAGTGCCGGAGGACGTGTTCCTCGCGGCCATCCGGCCGCTGCTCGGCCGCATCGCGCGGCGCCGCCCCGACGTGGTCGTGGTGGAAGCCGGCGCCTCGCCGCTGGAGCCCTACAACGGTGCCGCGGCCATCGACGAGCTCGGCGAGCGGATCCGCTGCGCCGTCCTGTGCGCTTCCGATCCCTACGCGGTCACCGGCGTCGAGCACGCCTTCGGCCTGCGCCCGGATGTGGTCATGGGGCCCGCCACGAGCACCAGCGCGGCGATAGCGCTGGTGCGCAAGCTGAGCGGCGTGCCGGCCATCAACGTGCTGGACCCGGACTCGCTGCCGGCGCTGCGCCGGGTGCTCGCCAAGTGCCTGGACATCCGCTTCCGGTGAACCGGCGCCACCGGTTGTGGCATAGTGATCCACCCCGTCCGCCCGGTCGCGCGCCGGACGGAAACCCGGCCAACCCAGCGAAGGATGGATGATGAAGATGTCCGCCAGACTCCTTGTTGCTTCCCTGTTGCTCCCTCTCGCCGTCTTCGCGGCCGACGCGCCCGACGAGGAGGTCGAGCCGGGACTGAACGCAGCCACCCTGGAAGGGCTGGAACTGCGCAATATCGGACCGGCCTTCATGTCCGGCCGCATCGCCGACATCGTGCTGCACCCCGAGGACCCGAGCACATGGTACGTGGCGGTGGGCAGCGGCGGCGTGTGGAAGACCACGAACTCCGGCACCACCTGGGAGCCGATCTTCGACGACCAGAGCTCCTATTCCATCGGCTGCATCACCCTCGACCCCAACGATCCGGATACGGTCTGGGTGGGCACCGGCGAGAACGTGAGCGGGCGTCATGTGGGCTACGGCGACGGCCTCTACCGCAGCCGCGACGGCGGCGAGACCTGGGAGCGCATGGGGCTCGAGGAATCCGAGCATATCGGCATGATCCGCATCGACCCGCGTGATTCGAACGTCATCTGGGTGGCCGCCCAGGGCCCGCTGTGGTCGGCCGGCGGCCAGCGCGGCCTGTACAAGTCCGTCGACGGGGGCGAGACCTGGGAGAAGCTGCTCGGCGACGACGAGTACACCGGCGCGAACGAGGTGCATCTGGACCCGCGCGACCCGGACGTGGTCTATGCGGTCACCTGGCAGCGCTATCGCAACGTGGCCGCGCTCATGAACGGCGGTCCGGGCAGCGGCATCCACAAGTCCGAAGACGGCGGCGAGACCTGGCGGGAACTCACCGAGGGGCTGCCGGAGGAGGATATGGGCAAGATCGGCCTGGCCATTTCGCCCCAGGATCCGGACGTGGTCTACGCCACCATCGAACTCGCCCGGCGCACCGGCGGCTTCTGGCGCTCCGAGGACGGCGGCGAGACCTGGGAGAAGCGCAACGACTATCTCTCCGGCGGCACCGGCCCGCACTACTACCAGGAGCTGTTCGCGAGCCCGCACGCCTTCGACCGGGTCTATCAGATGGACGTGTTCCTGCACGTCACCCACGACGGCGGCGAGAACTTCACGAAGACCGAGTACGCTTCCAAGCACGTGGATCATCACGCGATGGCCTTCCGGCCCGACGATCCCGACTACCTCATCGTTGGCACGGACGGCGGCATCTACGAGAGCTTCGATCTGGGCGAGAACTGGCGCTACGCGGCCAACCTGCCGATCACCCAGTTCTACAAGGTCTCCGTGGACTACGACGAGCCGTTCTACAACATCTACGGCGGCACCCAGGACAATTCCACCCAGGGCGGCCCGGCGCGCACCGCGAACATCCACGGCATCACCAACTCCGACTGGTTCATAGCGCTCGGCGGCGACGGCCACGAGCCGGAGGCCGACCCCACCAACCCGGACATCGTCTACACGCAGTGGCAGCAGGGCAATCTGAACCGCTACGACCGACGCACCGGCGAGACGGTCTACATCCAGCCGCAGCCGGGGCGCGGAGAGCCGGAGGAGCGCTTCAACTGGGATGCGCCCATCCTCATCAGTCCCCACGATCCCGCGCGGCTGTACTTCGGCAGCCAGCGGCTGTGGCGCAGCGACAGCCGGGGCGACGAGTGGCAGGCGCTGAGCGGCGACCTCACCCGCGACGTCGACCGGCTGCGTCAGCCGATGATGGGCACGCGCTGGAGCTTCGATGCGCCCTGGGACCTGTATGCGATGTCGCGCTTCAGCACGATCGCCAACCTGGACGAATCGCCGCTGGTCGAGGGCCTGATCTACGTGGGCACCGACGACGGGCTCATCCAGGTCACCGAGGACGGGGGCGAGACGTGGCGCGAGATCGACTCGCTGCCCGGCGTTCCCGACTACTTCTACGTGAACGACATCAAGGCCGACCTGCACGACCCGGCCACGGTCTACGTCGCGGTGGACAACCACAAGGCCGGCGACTTCGAGCCCTACATCCTGAAGAGCACCAACCGGGGCCGCAGCTGGCGCAGCATCTCGGACGATCTGCCGGATCGCCACATCGTCTGGCGGGTGATCCAGGATCACGTGGACCCGGACTTGCTGTTCGCGGCCACCGAGTTCGGGCTGTTCTTCACCATCGACGGCGGCGGCAACTGGACCGAGCTGGACGGCGGCATCCCCACCATCTCGTTCCGGGACCTGGAGATTCAGCGCCGCGAGAACGACCTGGTGGCCGCCAGCTTCGGCCGCGGCTTCTTCGTGCTGGACGACTACACGCCGCTGCGCAACGTGAGCGAGGACACCCTCGCCGGGGAGACAGTGCTCTTCCCGGTGCGCGACGCCGCCTGGTACGTGCCCCGCGACTCTCTCGGCTGCGGCACGCCCGGCTGCCGGAGCACCCAGGGCGCGGGCTTCTACGTGGCGCCGAATCCGCCCTTCGGCGCGGTGTTCACCTACTACCTGCCGGAGAAAATCCGCAGCCGGGAGGAGCAACGACAGGAGCGGGAGAAGGAACTGAAGCTCGAGGGAGCGCCGATACCGTTCCCGGACTGGGATGCCGTACTGGCGGAGGAACTGGAGCAGCCGCCGGCCGTATGGCTGACGGTACGCGATGCGGCAGGCGAGGTCGTACGCCACATCGAGGCGCCGGCCGAAGCCGGTTTCCACCGGGTGGCATGGGACCTGCGCTATCCGGACCTCAATCGCTGGGAGCCCGAGAGCGAGGAGGAACCCTCGCCCTGGGAGATCCGTCACGGCGTGCTGGCGGAGCCGGGCGAATACTCGGTGACCCTCGCCCGGCGCGTCAACGGCCGCGTCGAGACCGTGGGTGAAGCGCAGAGCTTCCGCGTTTCTTCCATCCGCGAACCCGTGCTCGAGGGGCCCGCCCAGAGCGAGCGGGTACGCTTCGACCGCCGTGTCGCCGAGCTGGGCCGCGCGGTCAGTGCCGCCGTGGCAGCCGCGGAGGAACTGGTCGAGGAGACCGGTGCCATCAAAGACGTGTTGACCCGCTCTACGGCGGACCCGGCGCTCTACGCCACGGCCCAGGACATCGAGGAACGGGCGCGGCGGTTGAGCGTGCGCCTCACCGGCCACGGGGAGCGCGCCGAGATGGGCGATGCGCAGCCGGTATCGATCTCGCGGCGGCTGAATGTGGCCGGCTTCGGTAATACCAAGAATGCCTACGGCCCGACCGGCACCCAGCGCACAAGCCTCGAGATCGCGGAGGCGGAGTTCGCGGAGGTGAAGCAGGCGCTGGATCAGCTGTTGGAGGTGGAACTCGCGGGCCTGAAGGAACGCCTGAACGCGGCGGGAGTGCCGTGGTCACCGGGCCGGGGAGTCCCGCTCCGCTGACACTAATGTAGGAGGGCCTTCAGGCCCGACGCGGCTTTCTGCTGGCATAGGCCCGCCATCGGCTGGGGTGGACCGCTGGGGACGCTCAGTCGGACGTCCTGTCCTCCTTCGCTTCGGCCGGGCCTCCTTCCCGCCGTCATGGCTCCAGTCGGCCCGGACGACCCCAGCAGTCCACCCCAGCCGCTGACGGGCCCGTAGCCGAGAGGCTTGGCGCCAGTCAGCAGGCGCCGCTGACTAGCAGATTCTCTCGGCCACCACGAGGCGGCCGTCATGCGGGGGTATCCATCGCCGCGACCTTTTGTCGGGAGCAAGAGGGATACCCCCGCAGGGCGGCCAGGAAAGAAGGGGTGTCAGGCGGCCTTGCCGCCCTCGAACTGCTCCTTGTTCGCGAGCACCCGCTCGGTGAGAAAGTCGGAGACGGCGCGGATGCGGGCGCTGTGCCGGAGCTCCTCGTGCGTGAGCAGCCACATCGGCGCCTCGAACAGGTTCGTTTCCGGCAGCAGCGGCACCAGGCCGCCCTGCATGGCGACCCACCGGTGTGACAGCACCGCGATCCCGTAGCCTGCCCGGGCGGCGGACATCTGTGCCGCCGCGCTGTTGGTGGTGAAGACGAATCGGCCGGTCGGCAGATGGGCGAGGTCGTCGCCGGGGACGAGGTGCGCCTGGCTGCCGGCCTGCTCCAGGCCGATGAGGTCGTGATGCGCGAGATCGTCGAGCGACTCGAGCGGCGGCGCATGCTTCAGATAGGAGGGTGCCGCGTACAGCCCGAAGCCCACGGTGACGAGCCGCCGGCCGATCAGCTCGGGCTCTTTCGGTTCGCCGAGGCGCAGTGCGATGTCCGCCTCCCTCCGCAGCAGGTCCATAGTGCGGCTGTCCACCCGGATATTGAGCGTGATATCCGGATAGCGCCGGCGAAATTCGGTCAGTTCCGGCGGCAGCCATTCCGTTCCCGTTCCCTCCGTGGCGGTGATCACCACCTCCCCGGCGAGTCCCTTCGACTGCACGTCCACGGCGCGCTCGATCGCGAGCATCTCGCGCTCCATACGCTGTGCGTTCTCCAGGATGGACCGACCCGTGTCCGTGAGCTGCATGCGCCGGCCGGTGCGCACGAACAGCGGCACGCCCATGCGTTTCTCCATCGCGGCGAGGCGGCGGCCCAGGGTGGGCTGGGATACGGAGAGATGTTCGGAGGCGGCGAGCAGGCTGCCGTGTTCGACGATGGCAAGGAAGAGACGGATGTCGCCCCAGTCCCGCAGTGTGGTCTTACTATTCATAGGTGCATAGTAATTATATTTTTTCTTTATTGCTATGCGTATGTGTAATCCCTACCGTATCTCCACGGTTCATCGAGAGGGAGATAACCATGAGCATCGCTACGCAACTGGCCGCACTGGCACTGACACTGACCGGCGCCCTCGGCGCCACGGACGCGGCCGCGGCAGGTCTGGAGCTGCAGACGACGCCGGAATTCGTACAGCGCGCCGAGGTGGCGCTGGCCGCCGGCAACACCGAACGGGCGATCGGCCTCATCGCGCCGCGCATTAATCGGCTGCGGGGGGAATACGCCCGCAACCGGGCCTACGCGACCCTCTGCAACGCCCACCTGCGCCAGAAGGACTACGACCTGGCGGGCGAGGCCTGCAGGCTCGCGGCCGAGAACCGCTACGCCACCTGGAGTGACCACAACAACCTGGGTGCCTGGCATTACCTGACCGGCGATCTGGAGGCCGCGCGGGAGCAGTTCGAGAAAGCCGCGGACCTGGCGCCCGGCCGGGAGGCGGTCGCCATGAATATCGAGGCGACTCTGGCTGCCACGGGTCGCTGAAGACAGCCGAGATTCGACCCGACCCCCGACGCGGTCCTGCCTCCCTGGACGTCCCTAGGCATCGCTAGGCATCGCTAGGCCTCCCTGGGCCTCCCTGGGCTTCCCCAGGGCCGCGTTCACGCCCGCCCCAGGGCGCCCTGCAGCCGGGCCGGAGACGGCCCGGCTTTTTTTCGTTAAGGCGCCAGCGGCCGCTCCGGCAGCAGCCCGCGACGCTCCAGCAGCGGCTCGATGACCGGATCGCGGCCGCGGAAAGCGCGGAACAGCTCCAGGCCCGGCTTCGTGCCGCCCCTCGACAGGATCGCCTCGCGGAAGGCCGCAGCCGTCTCCCGGTCGAACAGCCCCTCCTCGCGGAAGGCCTGGAAGATGTCGGCATCCATGACCTCGGACCAGAGATAGCTGTAGTAGCCGGCGGAATAGCTGCTGGAGAAGATGTGCCGGAAGTAGGTGCTGCGATAGCGGGGGATGATGTCGTCGATCAGGCCGATGCGCTCCATCTCCGCGCGCTCGAACTGCTCGGGCACCACCTCCGCGCCGGGCTCCAGCATGTGGTAGGCCATGTCGAGATAGGACGCCGCCATGTACTCCACGGTGCGGAAGCCCTGGTTGAACTTCGCCGTCGCCTGGATCTTGCGTATCAGCTCGTCCGGCAGCGGCTCGCCGGTTTCGTAGTGACGGAAGGTCTTCAGCATCTCGGGTTCGCCGAGCCAGTTCTCCATCACCTGCGAGGGCAGCTCCACGAAGTCGCGCGCCGTGCTCGTTCCGGCCAGTGACGGATAGCGCACCTCGGAGAGCATTCCATGCAATGCGTGGCCGAACTCGTGCAGGAGGGTCTCCGCCTCGGAGTAGCGGAGCAGGGCGGGCTGGCCGGGCGCCGGCGCCGGGAAGTTGAAGTTGTTGGTCACCACCGGCGTCACGAATCCGTCCATGTCCGACTGCTGACGCAGCGCGTTCATCCAGGCGCCGCCGCGCTTGCTCTCCCGGGCGAACCAGTCCATGTAGAGGATGGCGAGATGGGAGCCGTCCGCGTCGAACACCTCGAACACCTGCTGCTCCGGATGCCAGCGCGGCAGGTCCGGGCGCTCCTCGAAGGTCAGGCCGAACAGCCGGCCGGCCAGCTCGAAGGCCGCGCTGCGCACGGCGGAGAACTCGAACCAGGGCCTGAGCGCCTGTTCGTCGAAGTCGTAGCGCTGCTTGCGCAGCTTCTCGGTGTAGTAGCGCCAGTCCCAGGGCTCCAGCGCGCCCTCGATGCCGTCGGCACGGAGCATCGCCGTCAGCGCATCCCGTTCGCGTTTCGCCATGGCCAGCGCCGGCTCCCAGACCTCGTCCAGCAATTCGTAGACGCGCTCCGGCGTCTGCGCCATCCGGTCCACCAGTACCGAGGCGGCGTGATTGTCGAAACCCAGCAACCGGGCCCGCTCGGCGCGCAGCGCCACCATTTCGGTGACGATCGCATTGTTGTCGGCCTCGTTGCCCCGGTCGCCGCGCAGAGCGTAGCCCATGAAGATCCGTTTGCGCAGTTCCCGGTTCGGTGAGTACTCCAGGAACGGCTCGATGCTCGGCCGCTGCAGCGTGAAGACCCAGCAGTCCTCGCAGTCGTGGCCGCGGCGCTCGGCCTCCGCCGCGGCGGAGGCGACCAGGCTCGCCGGCAGCGCGCCGAGGTCCGCCTGCTCCGTGACCAGCAGCTCGAACCGGTTCGTTTCCTCGAGCACGTTCTGCTGGAAGTCCTCCTCGAGCACGGCGAGCCGGCTGTTGATTTCCTTCAGGCGTGCGCGGGCTTCGTCGTCCAGCGCCGCGCCGGCCAGGAGGAACGCCTTGTGGGTCTCCTCCAGCAGCCGCAGCGCCTCGGCATCCAGCTCGAGGCCTTCACGGGCCTGCCAGAGCGCGTCGATGCGTTCGAACAGGGCCGGGTTCAGCAGGATGTCGTCGTCGTGGGCCGAGAGCTCCGGGGCGATGGTCTTCGCCGTCTGCCGGATGACGTCGTCCGAATGGGCGGAGTTCACGGCGTAGAAAACCCGCGCGGTGCGTTCCAGGGAGGACCCCGCGCGCTCCAGCGCCTCGACGCTGTTCGCGAAGGTCGGCGGCTCGGAGTTGGCGACGATGGCCTCGATCTCTGCGCGCTCCCGGCGCATGCCCTCGCGCAGGGCCGGCAGGTAGTGCTCCGCGCGGATGCGGTCGAAGGGCGGCACCCCGTGGGGCGTGTCCCACTCGGCGAGCAGCGGGTTGCCGACAGCCGGAGGTTCGTCGCTTTCCGCGGCCGGCGCCGTTCCGGCTCCGCTGGCGGTGGTGGTGTCCTGGCCGCAGGCCGCGATCATCAGGGTCGTGAATACGAGCAGGCCTCGTGGGTACATGTTGCCTCTTCGGTGTCTACGGGTGATGGAAGGACGCGGCCCTCCGCGTCCCGGCGGCATCGCCTGATTCAGGCGTCCGCAAATACGATATTCACGCGCCGGTTATGCCGGCCCTTCTTCTCGATCTTGCTGACGACGATGGGGCCGATCTCGCCGGTGCGCCGCACGTGGGTGCCGCCGCAGGGCTGCAGGTCGACGCCCGGTATCTCGAGCAGCCGGATGTGCCCGGCGTTCATGGGCGGTGAGACCGACATGGTGCGCACGAGTTCCGGCTGCTCGCGGAGCTCCTCGCTCGTGATCCAGCGGGACTGCACTTCATGATCCCCGGCGACGAGGGCGTTCACCGCAGCCGTCACGGCCTCCTTGTTCAGCGTCTCTTCCATGTCGAAGTCGAGCCGGCTCTTCGCGGCGCTGATATTGCCG
>Ga0209949_1001216_pt1 | contig 12731 bp, 10 predicted proteins | sample SalPonC_black_MG_FD_185711 | JGI IMG/M metagenome (GOLD analysis project Ga0209949, IMG submission 185711) | Salt pond soil microbial communities from South San Francisco under conditions of wetland restoration - Salt Pond MetaG... | ecosystem: Environmental > Aquatic > Marine > Intertidal zone... | reverse complement strand
GGATCCCCTCGGGAGATGCGGGATCTCCCATCGTTATAAAGGCAGGAGATGCCGGATCGGGGTCCGGCATGACGGTATTGAGAATGAAATATCTTAACAAACGCCCTTTTTGGACAACCCAATGTATTTATTTAATATTTTAGAATCGAACTAAGGTTAACAGTTTGATTGTCAGATCCTCCGGTATATTTGATAGTTATAGTGCTAAGGGATTCTAAGATGACTTCATCAGTTCTTTTACCTGTTTTCTGAATTTTGGTGCTCCTCCATTTGCAGGATGTCTTACTCCAATGTAATTCTTACCAAGCTGCTCCATGCTCTCCTCACACTTACGCCCCACGGCTATCAGGTTCACATCACCAAACAAGTCAATAAATGAATCCAGATGTCTCAAACCTGTGGATAATTCCTCTGCAGTAGGCGTTCGATTACTTAAAATACCCTTCTCTGACTTGAAGGGATGCCAGGGAACCGCATTCCACAAAACAACTTCATACGGATTAATGCCAAGATCCACGAGAGTACCCCACATGATTGTGGCCGTTGGCTCTGTCATTCCCTTAGCAATAAAATCCGGTGAGCTTGTACGCCTTGGAACAAGCCCTTTAAAAACGTGTTCAGGCGTCACTCCGTATTTCTTTTTTTGATGCCCGAGCAGGATACGCTCGGATGTCATGGCAATACCCGTAAAGTGACCGCCCTGGTAGCCGAGCGCTTCTGCAATAAACAGGTATTTGGCACTTTCGGAGCGCTCTTCCAGATATCTGGAAAGCTGTCGACGCCTGATTTCAGGAGCCTCAGGTATTGCATCATGCTTTATATCGCGCTCAAACCACGGATTGAATAGTTCTTCGGAAGGCTTATTTTTGAGCGACTGTACAAATTTGGAAATCACTGCTGAATATCTCTTTACTTGTTTCCGTTTTCCGCAAGAAAGTACAGCTGCATCATACGCAGTTCACTATACCCAACAGATTTATTTAAATCTTCATAAACCGGCTTGAGGATTTCGGGCCCAACCTTATTCATAGATTCCATCACCTCATCTACTTTCCGTCGAGATAGACCGGTTGCCTCAAGAATACCGTCCTGACGCAGATCATTGCCCTCTTCCAGGAATGTTTTCAGGTGCTTCAGGATCGTCGGCATTTTCACACCATGTTCTTCAGCAAGATGTTCAAGAGATTTGCCTTCATTGTAGTCAATACCGATCTGCTCGTGCTTTTTGGACGAGGATTTTTTCTTCTTTTTCTTTTTGATCTCGCGTTTCCGCTCTTCAATATCGTTTTCTTCGCAATAGGTTTTGATCTCATTCAAAAAATCACCCCCATACTTCTTTAGCTTTGCACTCCCAACTCCATAGATATCATTGAGACTCTCTTCATCCTGAGGATAGTAGTATGCCATTTCCATCAGTGTTGTATCGGGGAAAATAACATAGGGTGGGACGTCCTGTGCATCTGCGAGTTCTTTCCGGATTTTACGCAGCTCTTCAAATAGATTCTCATCATACCTGTTCTCAACGTCTGATGATGTCCTTGCGGCTGCACTTCCGTCAATCGCCGTTTGGGTACGGTCAAGTACACCCTGAACTCTTGCCTCATCTTTCAGCACTTTCTTTCCGCTTGGTGTGAGCAACAGGCTTCCATATTGAGGATCTTTTGTAAGAAAATCCTTTCGCACTAGGAGGCGTGAAAGCTGTATCCACTGATCTTTGCTAAAATCCATTCCAATGCCGTAGGTCGACAGCTCATCATGGTCATTTTCCAACACTTTTTTTGCCTTCGACCCTCTCAAAATATCAGATATGTGAGTCGCCCCATAAGTTTCTTCTGTTCTCGCAATACATGAGAGAAATTTTTGGGCTGGAACCGTCAGGTCCTCCATGGCATCCTTCATAGAGATACAATTATCGCACATACCACAATCGTCACCCTGATACGTTTCGCCAAAATATTTCATGAGCGGGATCCGGCGGCACTCATCAGTCGTCAGATAGTCTATAAGATCCTCCAAATGTTTTTTGGCAACCTCTTTCTCTTCACCTTCTTTTTGATTGATGAAGTAGTTGATCTTCTGACGGTCGGAGTGGCTATAAAGCAGCAAACAATCAGATCGTAAACCATCACGTCCGGCACGTCCTATCTGCTGATAGTATGATTCGATATTTTGCGGCATATCATGATGAATCACAAACCTTACATCCGGCTTATCGATCCCCATCCCAAAAGCAACAGTCGCCACAATAATGTCAATCTTATCACGAATGAACGCATTTTGATAAATTTCGCGCTGATGTTCGCTTAAACCGGCATGATAGGGCCGAACCGAGTGCCCTTCGTCTTTCAAGTCCTGGTAAAGTTCATCGGTCTGTCGCCGGCTAAAGCAATAGATGATACCAGACTGCCCTTTTCGCGTATACAGAAAATCAAGTATCTGATCAACCGGCCCGTCTTTATCCACCACATTCAGAAAAAGATTTTCACGATCGAAACTGGCAACATACGTTCCGCCTTCCCTGAATTCGAGTATTTCCTTGATATCTTCGCGGACCCGGGGCGTGGCCGTAGCCGTTAAACCCACACAAACCGCTTCAGGAAATTGTTTTCGAATATCAGCCAGCTGTCGATAATCGGGGCGAAAATCATGTCCCCATTCAGAAATACAGTGGGCTTCATCAATTGTAAAACAGTCGACGGTTACCTCATCAAGTAACTCCCGAATGCGATCCATCATAAGAGATTCAGGAGCTACGTAAAGCATCTTTGCCTCACCACTTCGCACTTTCTGGACATTGGTTTGATAAAGATCTTCACTAATTGAACTATTTAAAACCACAGCTGGGATCCCATACTGCGTCAGCTGGTCCACCTGATCCTTCATGAGCGATATCAGTGGTGATACCACAATGGTGAGCCCATCAAAAATCATCGCGGGAATCTGGTAGCAGATAGACTTTCCGCCACCCGTGGGCATTATAACAAGCGTATCTTTTTTGTTTAGTACATCTTTAATCACATTCTCCTGAAGTGGACGAAATTCATCGAATCCAAAGGTATCCCGAAGAATGGTTCTAGCCTGTTCTATCATCAAGTAAAATTGTTTTTAAGAATAATTTAAATTGGCGAATGCCCATTTACTGAGACCAATATTACGTTCAGAGTCTCTGAGAGCAGTAAAACATATATAAGATACCGGATATAGGTTTCCCTTACAGAACTGATTCAAATTTTCTCAGTGCTGCCGCGGTATCAGATAGAGCTCTTCGGCACGGCCATCGATGTAGTAGGTTGTGTCACCATCGAATAGCGCATCCTCTTCCAGCTTCATCAATATGCTTTTATCCCATTCAGGAATATACACTTCTGCATTTAGTTCAATCGAATGTGCCGTATTAGGATAAAGAGGATAATCACCTTTCCCGGGCACACCACCCTGCTGGTCCCAAAGCCCGATTGTTGGTCCGGCAGCATGACCGTGGTAGCCAATTGGATGCGTATAAATTGTAGCGTTGATATCTTCGCTCCCGGCTTGTTCAAGAGCCCTTGATAGAATTTCATTCCCGGCCCGGCCTGTTTGAAACTGCCCCGTGAGTATATCCTGAAGACGGTTACCGGTGGCAAGTGCGTCTCTCAAGCCTTCCGGTGCATCAGCTTCACCCTGCCTGAGCACATATGCATTTCGCTGTGTATCTGTTGAAAGTCGCAAATACTGAATTCCAAAATCAACATGGATGAGGTCGCCCGGCAGTATGACATTTTCGGAGTTACCTGAAGAAAAATCACCATCTTCTTCAGGAGCTTCTTCTCTTTGAACTGATACTGATGGATGGAACCAAGCCGTAAGATTTAAATCTCGTATCTGATCGCGATACCACCACTGCACATCTTCTGTGGTTGTAATACCTGGTGTAATGACTCGCTCCGAGAGACCTTCTGCAACAATGTGATGAGCAATCCTGTTGATCTGACGATATACTAATTGCTCTTCTTCAGTCCTCGTTTCGAGCCAGCCGATCGCAAGATTTTCAGCAGACACAATCCTATCTTGCATATCAGGGCTCAAGCTATTTCGAAGATGGGTATAGTCTGTGTGACTAATACCATCTGCCAAAGCAAAATTATCAGAGTAATTCAGAGCAATTTTGTCTGGGTCTCTTTCCTCTACAACTTCAGCAAACCGTGTCCACTGATCCGGTTGCTCATCCGGAAACCACTGTGTCTCAAAAAAACCGATATTATAACGGGCAACAGCTATACGCTCAACAGGTTCACCGTTACCGGGATCAAAAAAAAGCAGTATCGTCGTTCGGCGTGATGATTGCCATGTAGCAGGTAACATCGTTAACAGTACCGGATCTTCATTGTATTCACGAGCAACAAGCACCCACAAATCGATACCTTCCCTGCGCATCAGTTCAGGAACCAAATTATCCAGTTTATCTTCGGTCCAGCGATCGATGACCTCTGCCCTCTCCTGCATGTTCAGAATGTGAGGCATGATATCGTTTCGTGTCTGGGCATTAAGAAACCCTGTTGTGCACATCAATAATAGAAGCGAAATTGATAGTATTCGTGTCATATGTGAAGCTTAAATTTATCGGTTTAAATTAAACTGTTTCTCAAAATCCTCTTATCTTCTAGCAATATCAGCCATAAATTTTAATTTCACAATCATCACCATGGAGATTACCAAGACTCAGAATAGCCGAATTTCATCCGTTGATTTCGATAATCTTGAATTCGGACGAATGTTTTCTGATCACATGATTGACATGAGTTACAAAAATGGCGCATGGCAAGACCCTCAAATTACGCCGTATGCCCCTATCTCATTCCACCCATCAATGCACGCCCTTCACTACGGACAGGCGGTATTTGAAGGAATGAAGGCATACTATGTTGATGATGAAACCATTCACCTGTTCCGGCTTGATGATCATCATGAGAGAATCAGCAACTCATCTGAGCGCCTCTGTATTCCTAAAATGAGTAAAGATGCATTCGTTGATTCATTGGAAGAATTGATCCGTTTGGATCATGAGTGGGTCCCCAAGAAATTTGGACATGCTCTTTATGTGCGCCCTTTCATTTTTGCATCGGAAGAATATATTGCTGCCAGGGCTGCCAAGGAATATCGGTACATGGTTATTACGAGCCCCGTAGCTGCCTATTACAAAGAAGGCTTCAACCCTGTCAGCCTCACGACCACGGACGACTACGTACGCGCAGTGAAAGGCGGAACGGGTGAGGCGAAGGCCGCGGGTAACTACGGGGGAAGCTTCCTGCCGGCTCAGAAAGCTCAAAAAGAAGGCTACACCCAAGTTCTCTGGTTAGATGCAAAAGAAAACAAATACGTTGAAGAAGTGGGTACAATGAACATTTTCTTCAAAATTGATGGCAAACTGATTACGCCTAAATTGGGTGGTACCGTGCTTCCTGGAATTACACGCCGATCCGTGATTGCTCTTGCAAAAGAGTGGAATGTAGATGTAGAAGAGCGGCGTATTGCCATTGACGAGGTATTTGAAGCCCACAAAAATGGCACGCTTGAAGAAATTTTTGGATCGGGTACCGCAGCAGTTATTTCACCTGTTGGATTGATACACCACAAAGGAAATACGATAGAGCTTGATCGTGAAAAAATCGGGCCATTTGCTCAAAAAATGTATGATACCATCACAGGTATCCAGTATGGCAAACTTGACGATCCCTACGGCTGGGTCCATCCGGTGAAGGTGGGGTGACTTTTCGGGTATCGGGTATCGGGTATCGGGTATCGGCGGAAGATCTGGAGTATAGTTCATCATTTCACTTCAATTCAATCACAGATACTTCTGCAGGTGCATTGAAACGTACAGGAGCGAGTGTGTATCCCAAGCCGCTGTTGATGCTCAGCAACATATTGTCCAGCACATAAAAACCGTGAACATAATCTGTTTCCAGCTGAGCTGCTGTAACGGTTCTGTAAAAGAATGGCACGTTCATCTGACCGCCATGCGTGTGACCCGCCATGAAAAGGTCAACATTTGACTCTTTGGCCTGTTCAACCAGATCGTCTGTAGCCTGGTGTGAAAACAAAATCCTCAACTGCTCTCCCCTGTCTTCCGTCATCAGGCTTCTGAACAATTCTCTGTCTATACTACTGCTGTATACTTCGGTCACTCCGGTAAGACGGATTGATGATTCTCCCCATTCAATCCATCTGTTTTCATCCCTGAGCACATTAAGCCCGAAGTTTTCAAGTATTGCGGTAACCTCATCCTGACCCGACCAATAATCGTGGTCACCCATCACAACATACGTGCCGAGTGGTGCATCCACGGAGGAAATCTCTAGCGCCGTCATTTCAACAAAAGTCAATCCCGATGAAATCAGATCTCCTGTTATAAATATGATGTCTGGCCCGGCAGCTTCTACCTGCTTCATATAGCGGGCAACTTTTTTCTTTGATGTGAACCTATCAGCATGTATTTCTGATATGTGGGCAACTTTCAATGGTGTTGATAGAGCTTTAGTTGCCTCCGGCGAATTAACTTCATGGACAATACTTTCTGTCACGATCCGTGTTGAATCAAATACAGCTTTGCCCACAGTAAAAAGAAGCGCACCAATCGTTAACAATAATGATACAAGTCCAAAAATCGTTTGTAGCTGCGGTCTGTCAATCTTTACCACTTTCGATAGTATCAAGTTGATCACATCCAAAACTATCAGAACGTTAAAGAGCACTGCGTTGAAAAGGAAACCACACCAAAAAGACTGAATAACCCAAACCGGGTACAGATCTCGGGAGAAGTCGCCGCCAATCAGTTCAATTACATAGCCTGATGCGGGATATGAAAAAATCAGCAGGACAGTCACGGAAAATACCAGCCAGAATCTTGCGTGTGAATAGAGTGATGTCTTTTTCCAATACCATTTCAGCCTGAGTGTATTATAGAGCATAGCAACGGCTGTCAAACCCGTTACAATCAGAGTCATACGAAGTGTCCAGGGCATATTACTTGTTTATTGAAAATTTCGTGGCACTTGAATAGCCGTATCAGTTCAACCCGAGATGTGTTTCCACAATTTCATTCCAACCTTGGCAACACTCAGAATCAGAAATCCTGAAATTAACCCAATACCAAATTCGACAACTAACGTTGGGAGATTTTCAAGCACACCGTGCAGGAAGGCAATATTGTGAGCGAAAATTCCTCCCGAAACAAGAATAAGTGCAATTGTCCCAACAAAAGATAGACTCTTGATCACTTTCGGGAGTGCCCAGACCAGCGATCGGCCGGCTTTGTCGGAAAAGCTGTTTTCTTCTTTATTCATGTTTATGAGTCGGGTGCCAAACTCATCCATACGAACAATGATTGCTACGATACCATATACCCCCACTGTTGCTACAAAAGCGATCACGCTAACCACAATGATTTGAGTCAGCAGAGGGCTTTGTGATACAGAACTAAGTGCGATAATCACGATTTCTACTGACAGTATGAAATCTGTAATGATTGCTGATTTTATTTTCCCTTTCTCTCTTGCAAGCACCTCTTTTTTGGAGATGTTTTCAATTTTTGGTGCATCTTTTTTATGGGAGTGTGGGAACACATACTCATAAACTTTGTGGGCTCCTTCATAGGCAAGATAAATACCGCCCATGATCAAAATGACAGTTACAGCGATCGGTATATAAGCACTTAGAAGAAAAGCTACAGGCAGGATTATCAGCTTATTGATAAATGAGCCTTTGGTAATAGCCCATAACACGGGGAGCTCTCTGGCGGACACAAACCCTGAGGCTTTTTCAGCATTTACGGCTAAATCATCACCAATGAGGCCGGCTGTTTTCTTACCGGCGACTTTGCTCATCATGGCAACATCGTCCATTAGTGTTGCAACATCATCCAGAATCGCAAAAAGTCCTGAGGGCATAGTAGAATTAATTTTTTGGAGTAAGAGTAAATGTCACACCATGTTTATGATTGCACAAAAGATAAACTATATTCTTTCGACTAAAGAATCCAAAATAGAGCTATCCCCATGACGGTATCTTAAGTCACTTTCAATCCTGCTCTTTTTATACTGCGTTTATAAGACACCTCCCTTGATACTACAGTTTATTCTGCAAATTTTTGGCTTTGCCGGATCACCGCTGAAAAAGAACGTGAGTGGATGATACCGGTATAGAATGGTGATAAACTTGCTTTGAAAAAGCTTTATGAACTGATCAGTAAAATACTACTCGGGATTATTTGCAAAGTTCTCCGCAACCTGCTGAAGATAAAGATTACCAGCTATGGTTGATAAAAGATCAGCAATCACCTGTGAGCGCCGGAATTTTATCATTTGAACAAAGCTCATCCGATCTTTTCTACAAAATTGATTAACTGAACGAATCACCTTCTGACGTATCCAATACGTTTGCAGTGACACTTGAACCCAAAGGCGGGGCACCACAGCCTGCCGGAGCATGCATCATCTCGGACAGCAAAATTAATCGATTTAAATCAGCCTGCAATTTTTTTCCAGCCTTAATCGTTCTATAAAAAATGAGAGTAAAATCTCATCTTATTCCCCTGAAAGGGCTGCTATTTTATTTTATAAATGGCAGCCCTTTTTCTTTGTATCTTGGTTCGCTGAGCCGAGGGGAAAAATGCAGTAAACCGATTTCGTGTTTATAAAGAGACTAAGTTTACTGAGCTCACCATTTTATCTGAGGTCTCAATAATTTGCTTGGTTCATAAGAAGCGGGTCGGCGACCCGCTCTACGCAGGCCTTACGCTGGTCCTATCGTATAATAATCAGAAGAGAAACCATTACCGTATGGGCCGTTTTCAAGGTAGGATGGTAAAGTAATATCGATTCGGCCCAGCCGAATACCACTGTGCCCCATTTGAGTGACAACTGTTTTTGAGCCTGATGGATTTGCTACAATATCCGGACGGTCTAAAAATGTGTGCGTATGTCCGCCAATTATCAGATCGATACCGTCTACCATACCGGCGAGCCTTACATCATCCATTCTGCGGGGATCACCATAACGATATCCTAAATGACTCAAACAAATTACGATATCGCAATTGTGGAACTGTCTTAAGCTTCTGACCATCCCTTCCGCCCAGATGATCGCATCTCTTGACTTTACCGCACCATAGAGCGCCGGATCAACAACTCCATCCAGTTCTATACCCAACCCAAAAATTCCAACTTTAATACCTGCCAATTCTTTTACAATAAACCTGCGAATAACCCCATCAAGCGGTGTATTTCTGGTTCCATAATTGGCGGCTAGAATCGGAAAGTCTACATTGGATGCAGAATCTGCAAATGATTCAAGCCCGTTATCAAACTCATGGTTACCGACGGCCATGGCGTCATACTTCATCTTGCTCATCAGTTTCAAATCCACTTCACCACCGTATACATCAAACCAGGGCGTTCCCTGAAATACGTCACCGGCATCGAACAGCAGAACATGCTTTTCGCGTTTCCGTATCTCCTTTACAAGATTGGCGCGCCGAGCAATGCCACCCAGACCCGCATATTGCGTAGCGTTTTTTGGAAATGGATCTAGTCGGGCGTGTGTATCATTTGTGTAAAGAATAGTAATACTACTTTCAGCCCGTGGCTTTTTAAACAATGTACTGCCTGTGAGCAATGTTCCAGCCCCGATAGTCATCGCCTGTCTTAAAAAGGTGCGTCTGTCTATCACTACCGAATTCTCCCTTCAATTTCAGGATCAATGGTCCGCTGATTGCTGAAATAGTCGAGATAAACGTCTCTGATTGAAAGCGGCAGTTCAATACGGTCTACATGTTCCCGGAGAGCTTTAAAATCCTCGCCTCCATTAGCAACCCAGCTGCTCGTGGCCAGCCAATAGTGTTTAGAAGGGTCAATTATATCCGAATTGACCAGTACATCTCTTGCAGTTTTACCTTCCAGGCGAAAGCGAAGACCGCTCACGGGTACTCCGCCCCGCCCCGCTATTTCCTGACTGAGTCTGTAAACGCTCTCACCTCTTAACTTTAGAAGTACAAGTGAATTATCGTAGGGCATAAATTCCAGTATCTCTCCTCTTGTCAGGTCACCCTCTTCAAGGTTCAATCGAAACGAGCTCTCGCCAATCATTGCCAAATTTACAAATGTACGCGTCTCACGTGCAGCGCGAAACCGAAGTGCATCAGCAACAAGATTTCCAAGAGGGCTTTCAGGTTTGCCGAATGAAATAGAGCGAGCTACCTCTGCAACTTTCACGCCCATCATATCATTGTAGCAAGGCCTGTATTCATTGAGAAGGTTTGCAATTGTTTCGTCTGCAATGGCAGCTTGTTCCTCCAGTGTAAGTTCTTCCGAAAGATCGTTAACCGCATTTTTTTGGGAACTGCATGCAGTAAACATTAAAAGAAGCACAAATGGAGCCAAGTATCTTAGCATGATCAATATATTTTACCTGAACATATTCATCATTATTTCGGTGAGACTAACCAATCGTTTTTGCTCCGATAGTTCAAGAACAGAACGATCAAAATTTTCTGTATCAATATTTACTGACTCAAATTTCGCGACAAGCAGACCGTTATCGTAAACATCAACTAAAAGAGGAAAACTGTTTGAATTCATCACCAATTCGATAGGAAAGTCAGGATCAAGAAACCGATCACCTGCTCTGTTCCAGACATTTGTCATAATTCCCCAGAGTATCTTTATGTCTTGCGTGAGCCAGATCGAAACATAGTCATCAACAGTCTCACCCATCAACCTGATCTCCTGCACGTCGTAACCAAGATGTTGTTTTCGATTATCGGTTTCAATAATACGCTTTTCCCAGTCGAACTGTTCATCACCGGAAGAAGCTGTCGCCCCGGAAAAACGCTCAATCATATTCATCACACCGTCAAGATCTGATTTTGTCACTTTCAGCGCTTCGTTCTGCCCGGTATTAAACACAAAATCCTGTAAATCATTGCGAATAAGCACTCCATCAGATTTAAGGCCTGTAATCACATTCACGTCTGCTTCTGAAGCGATATAAATTCTATCATTTGAAGATGTGAGTTTAAATTTTGAAGGCTCAGAACCAACCGGTCGATACTGTTCGAGAACAAACGACACCTCACCTTCAAACTGCGAGTAAGCAGGTACTGCCCACAAAGAACAGAGCATGGAAAAAATTAGTAGAGTAAACAGTCGTTTCATGGAAATTTATTTGTGTTAGTGGAATATATACACTTAGACCTGTAATAAAGAGAAAAGTTTCAGGCCGTTACGGACTCTTCCTGGTTCATTTCAATATTCACTTTGTGAATCCATCCGCCAGCAACTACATCATCCCCTTCATAGCATACAATCGCCTGCCCTGGTGTGATAGCCTCGCGTCCAGCCGGAAAATGAACCTTAATTTCATCATCCGAAATCTGTGTGATTATTCCCGATGCACCGGCATCATTGTATCGTATTTTACCTACGATATCCATCGACCCGCCGGGAATTTCATCATATTTTACAAGGTTGAGTTCCTTTGCTTTACAAGTGGTACTGATAAGGTCTTCTTTTTCGCCAATAGTAATAACATTATTCACAGGGTCGATATCTGTTACGTATACGGGGTACCCGAGCGCAATATCGAGGCCGCGCCGCTGGCCAATCGTATAGTAAGGATAGCCTTTATGCTTGCCGACAATTTTGCCATACTTGTCCACAAAACTACCGCCGGCAACGCGTTCTTCAAGTCCATCTACCCGGTCATTTAAAAACCTGTGATAGTTGTTGTCGGGAATAAAGCAGATTTCATACGAGTCCGGCTTATTAGCCACATTTAGCAGACCATAATCTTCCGCTATCTGGCGAATTTCCGTTTTTCGATATTTTCCGAGCGGAAATATGGTTCGCTCAAGATGCTTTTGCTGAACACCCCAAAGCGCGTACGACTGATCTTTGTCGTGGTCTTTACCCTTGCTAATCACATAGCGTCCATTTTCTTCGCGGACGTTGGCGTAATGTCCGGTTGCGATGTAATCACACCCAAGGTTATCAGCCCGGCGAAGAAGCGCCGCCCATTTGATATGTGTATTACAAAGCACGCATGGATTGGGTGTGCGGCCACTGGTATATTCATCCACGAACCTATCGATAACCCAATCGCCGAATTCATCACGGATATCGACAATAAAGTGTTTGAAACCATATTTCACGGCAATATGACGGGCATCGTTCATCGACTCGACGGTGCAACATCCTGTTTCTTTCCCGTTATTTCCACCGCTTCGGTGGTAATCCCAGGTTTTCATGGTAATTCCGATCACTTCATATCCTTGTTCATGCAGCATCACAGCAGCAACGGATGAATCAACTCCGCCGCTCATGGCCACAAGAACACGTCCTTTAGAACTCATAATACAATTCGTTTTTCTCGATTAGCTCCCTAAAATACGACTTTTCTGTGTAAGTCGTATGAAGGAAAGCTGGTCAATTTAATGTGCTTAACGTCTGCATATATGGGTTATTGGACACCTTATTCAAAAAATTAAATTCAGCCTTCAAAGTCGATTACAAACTTCAGCTGTCTTTCTCAGCGCTAAAATCCTGGGCATACGGATTTATGTCAGGTACGGCAACTTTCACCGCTCCGTAATCGGAAGCTTCATGACAGCTATTGCACGACTGGATCATCACATTATAGCGATCTATAAACATCTCCCGGTCTCCGCTATCGATCGCCTCTTCCAGCTGCTCAATTTG
>Ga0209949_1001211_pt1 | contig 12761 bp, 9 predicted proteins | sample SalPonC_black_MG_FD_185711 | JGI IMG/M metagenome (GOLD analysis project Ga0209949, IMG submission 185711) | Salt pond soil microbial communities from South San Francisco under conditions of wetland restoration - Salt Pond MetaG... | ecosystem: Environmental > Aquatic > Marine > Intertidal zone >... | reverse complement strand
AATTTTTGGATACCATTGAGACATGGAGTAGCGCACACCTTCTGCATTATCGCGACCAGAACGGCGGGTTTGTAGTGGAACCTGTGCCTCATATTCCATCTCAAACTCAACCACTTCGCCCGGAACTATTGGCTCTGCTAAGTGAACTTCCATGATGGTTCCTTCAACGGTAAACTCAACCTCAGTTCCGTTTTGTTTAATCCAATCGATTCGCTGATAGCCGATTTCTGTTTCGTCGTACCCTAATATTTTATCACCGATACGTCTGTCCGGGTCTGAAATTGTACGGGATCGCTTATCCATCATGCTTTCAGGTTGAAACGCGTTGAAGAAGAGGTGGTAAAATACCCTGTCCAGTGTATCGGGTGAGTTGTTGGTGTAGGATAATTTTTGATATCCATCGTACCGATTGGTCTCGACGTTCATGTCTATATCCATCTCATAATTAACAGCCTGCTGCCAGTATTCCGGTCCGGGCTGGGCGGATAAAAGGGATGTGAACGATATACAAATCAAGAGGAATAGTCCGTATTTAATGGAGCTCATAAAAAGGGTGATTATGAAGTAGATTATTGAATTGATTAGAAATATAAGTTAATCAAAAAGACTCAATCGAAAAAAGTGCGATACCAGACAGGCCATTTCAGATCAGCGACTGCAGCGAGCGGTTCAATTCGTTAGTTTATTGGTGAGAAGAAATGAGGGTAAACAGAGAGAAATGCCATGTCTTGGTTCTGGCAAAGGACAGCGTTCAGACATAGCCTTTCTGAAAAATAGTCATTGTGCTGCGTTTAGCCCTTCAGTTAATTTATGAGTAGAGATTGATTTATAGCCGAGAGAAATGCCATGTCTTCAGTCTTCTTATTCCAATAAAAGGTTTCTAATCGCTTCAAATTCAAAAATATTTCTCTCATGAAAAGATATAAACCCTTTTTTTCCGGAAAAGAGCTCAAGGGTTTCATCTCTTTTTAAATCCGTGTCCTTATTCTCGGGAACTTTTTCCCAGATAGAATCAAAATATTGTATCAAGTACGTGATAAACTCAGATATGCTGGATACATACCAATTCTATTTGATATAGACCGTTCGGAACATATTATAAGAAATCCTTTTTTTAAACTTCTCTAGTGTCATGTCAAGTGTGATATGGCTGCTAAATTTTTTGGTTTTAAGTTTGGCGGATGGTTTTTTGCTTTTGCAGATTCTTCATCAAACGGAAACCCACCGTTTAATTCAGGATGACGGTTGCTTTACTGGGTACAGGGGCGGCGTGGCAACAAATCAAAATAGAACTTCTTTTCCTGCAGCCACGCCGCTCATCCACACAACAAGACAATTGTCATCCTGAACATAAGCCCTGCGATTTTCAGGGCGAAGTGAAAGGATCTGTAAAAGCATTCAATTCTTACTAATTATTAATTGCTTACTGAAAATTGAGTACTGGCACAACTCTTGAGTTGATGAGAGGAGAGAACGTGGATTCAGAGAAGAGAAATGCCATGTCTTATTCACGTTGCTCCTAAAAACTTGCGCGGCTTGCAAATGCACGGCTGAGGGTAGCCTCATCGATGAACTCCAGCTCAGTACCCATCGGGATTCCGTAGGCGATTCGTGTTACATCCACGTCGTAGTTCAGCAAAAGTTTATTGATGTAGTAAGAGGTTGCTTCGCCCTCCGCATCGGGGTTAAGAGCCAGAATTACTTCATCAATTTGCTCATCATCACCCCCAATACGCTTCAAGAGCTGCTTGATCCGGATATCATCGGGTCCGATGTTTTCAAGCGGGGAAATGACGCCTCCAAGCACGTGGTAGCGCCCCCGGAACTCATTAGTTTTCTCAATGATAAACACATCCTGAAATTCTTCAACGACACAGATGACGCCTGTCTGACGTTTAGCATTACTGCAGATTGCGCAGGGATCACGATCAGTGATATTCCCACAAACAGAACAGCGCTGAACGGATTTTTTAAGCTGAACCAGGGCATCAGCCAGTGTAAGTACACGCTCGTCGCTCTGTTTAAGAAGATGAATAGCCATTCGCTGTGCCGACTTTCGCCCTGTACCGGGTAGCTTAGCCAGCTCTTCGATAGCCCTTTCGAGCGCTTCGGAGGTAATTTGCATGAATCAGATGAGTTGATATGTGAACTCTCATAGACGGCGCCACGATAAATAAATTGCGAACCGATGAGATTATTATCTGTTAAAGACCCAGTTTTCCAAGATCCATACCGCCTGGAAGTCCGCCGGGCATCATGCCTTTGTAGGCATCTTGCATTTTTTCTTTGGCTGCATCTTCTGCTTTATCGAGTGCCTTGTTCACGCCCGCCACAACAAGATCTTCGAGCATTTCTTTATCCTCTGGATCAATCACATCAGTATCCAGGTCGATAGATACAATTTTACGGTTTCCGTTAGCAGTAACTTTCACCATGCCGCCACCTGCTTCAGCGTCAACGTGCAGGTCATCAAGCTGATCCTGAACTTCTTTCATTTTTGCCTGCATGTCCTGGAATTTGCCGAACATGTCGGCCATGTTAAACTGACTCATAATATGTTAGGTTTAAATTAGTAGTAATAGTGATTGGATTGAAAATTGATTGAAGAAGCGGATCTTTCAGTAATCAAGCTCAGCTCCAAATAACTCAACAACGCTTTTTAACTGAGGGTCTTTCTTCTGTAGTTCTTTAAATCGTTCGTAAGGGCTCTTCGTTTCTTTTTTCTTCTCATTGCGTTCCACAATACATTTAATCCTTACGCGAATACCCACGGTGCGTTTCATCAATTCAGAAAGAAGCTGCTGATTTTCGTTGAACAGGTTAATTGCAAATTCTGTGTCTGCAGCAACCACCAGCTCATTGCCCTGAATTTTTTTAAGCGTCACCCGTAACAACTGCATATGAAGCATTCTCGGAGCTTCATCTTTTACCTGATTGACAAATGATCCCCAATGAGTCTCAATGTCTTCAACACTATCGAGCTTAATAGGCTCCGGGTAAGTTTGCTTAACAGCCGTTTGAACGTCTTCTTTCTGATCTGCACCGCTCTTGGAAGAGCTGATTCCCTCTGCATAGCCGAGTGTCGGCTTTACCATTAGGAAATCATCATCTTCGTCTTCAACATTGTTCTCGTTTCCGTCTGGGGTATCTGCTGTTTCTTGCGCACGTTCCGAATCATGATCTGATTGGTGCTGGTGCCCGGTTTTAATCTGAGTTTCTGTATCAGGATTCAGAGACTCTTCTCTCATCATCGGAACAGTATTTGCAGAGCCATTACTTGAAGAAGATTTTTCGGGAGTAGTTGATTCCTGAGTTACTGATTCTGGCACCGTATCCGAATCGTCAGTGTTCTCATCGTCCGTTTCTGGTTCAGGGTCTGAGTTTTTGACTTCAGATTGCGTGGAATCAGTTGTTAGTTGAACCCCGCCGTTTTTTTTTAACTGATTAAGATCCTCAAGCAGGCTGTTAAGTTCACGGCTTCGGTTCATATGTATCAGTTTGAGCAGAAGGATCTCAAAATGAACACGCGGTTGCTGAACATCGCGAATCTTTAGTTGTGCATCACTCACCAGGTGAAGCATTCGCATCAGATCTTCCTCTTTAAAAGCTTTCGCAGCTTCCCTGTAGTGGCTTTTGGTTTCCGCAGTTGCATCTACAAGGTGCATACGGCTGGAGTTTACAGCCACATAGAGGTTTCTCAAATGCTCGGTCAAAGCTGACAAAAATTCCTGAATATCCACGCCGGCTTTCATCAGGTTATCTACAAGCTGGAGTCCGGCACTGGAATCTTTCTTTTCAACGGCAGATATGAACGTAAAGAGCTGATCAGTTCCCACTACATTCAGAGCTTCAATCAATTCTTTATGACGGATGTCGTCTCCACAAAATGCAATAGCCTGATCCATCAATCCAAGAGCATCACGCAGGGCGCCGTCTGCTTTTTTTGCAATGACATGCAGGGATTCATCATCTATTGTAATCCCCTCTTTTTTGCAGATTTTTTTCAGGCGATCGACAATTTCATCAACACTGATTCGCTTAAAATCGAACCGCTGAACACGAGACAGTATAGTGGGAAGAACTTTGTGAGGTTCGGTCGTTGCAAAAATAAAGATGGCATGCGCGGGCGGCTCTTCAAGTGTTTTCAAAAGCGCATTAAATGCGGCCTTACTGAGCATATGGACCTCATCAACAATGAAAACTTTGTAGCGGCCATTTTGGGGAGGAATACGGACACTTTCCCGCAAGTGATGAATATCGTCCACTTTATTATTGGAAGCGGCATCAATCTCAACAACATTGAGGGTTTGATTTAGTGACTCGGCATCCACACCTTCATCAATAGAATTGATTGTACGCGCCAAAACCCGGGCCATGGTGGTTTTACCCACACCACGCGGGCCGCAAAACATATAGGCGTGTGAAATACGATCCTGTTTTATCGCGTTTTTCAGCGTATTGCTCACATGCTCTTGCGACACAATATCGTCAAATGATTGCGGGCGGTATGTACGTGTTAATGCTCTATAATTTTCTGGCATAAATCTATTCAGTTTCTGGAGTAAAAGGTACTAAAATTAAATGTTCTTGTTGAGTCGATTTCTGTAAAAAGCATATCCATTTGTGGTTTCGCTGTTCGTTTTAATGGGAACATTGTATTTTGAGCAGAATTAAAATCCGGCATATCACCATGAATTTATTTCGATACTCTTTATTGTTGGGTTGTATTCTCACCTGCTGGATATCAGTCATAGGTGAACAACTTCAGGCACAGCCGTCGTCGGCCTACGAGCAAGGTCTGGAATTGCTGTATCGTGGTGATACTGAACAGGCACTTGCGCTTTGGGAAGATCATTATACTGAAGAATCACGCGTAGATGCCCGCATCGGGCTTGAATACATTAAGATTGTAACAGAACGTGAATTAAGTGGTGAGTACGAAGCGGCAACAAAGATGTATTACAAAGCCCTGCTTAACGGCAATGGCACAAACAGCAGGATAGCTATCAGGCAAGAGATTGAGCGTTTGAAGCCTATCGCAGGGGAAGGAATTTATCGGCAGTGGAGCAAATGGTGGGAAGCCGAAGATAAGGATCTGAGAATCGACATCCGGGGATTCTGGACCCGGCTTGATCCAACACCGGCGCATATAGTAAATGAGCGGCTTATTGAACACTGGCAGCGCATTGCTGAGTCCCGCGATCGATTTACGAAAAACAGTTCTACTATTTATGGGACAGATGAAAGAGCTCTTGTTTATGTGAGGTACGGCGAGCCGGATCGGGTTCAGAGTGGTTTACTAACTCTTCAGGATATGAACATCAAACCCTGGCTTAAACAGCAAATAATGCGTCAGCAGCGCAGTATGCCTGATGAGGGCGGTGATCTTGTGTATGACGAGGAGGAATTACCGCAGTTGCGGGAACAGGCCCTCGAGTTCATTCTTTATGAGAACCATCGCTACCCGGAGTATGAAATTTGGTTTTATGATAATATTACTCCTGAGGCCGACAGCTCAGTACCTTTTATATTTGGGACTAATATCCGCAATGACCAGTTTGAGATGATAAGAACTATAGAGGAATTTATTCCTGAGCAGGCTTACAGGACTGATCCTTTCGAAGAGCGAGATATGGTACAATTTACACGGGCGGGATTTACGCCGGCACTCATATTGCAGATGCTTTATTATGAGCAGCTAAGTGATATCGGCCCGTTTTTCAAACAGCGCCTGAACAGTCTGCGAAATATGGTGCTTGCCAGGGAACGCGATGCCTTTTCAGGACTGGATGCAGAGTTCAGAGAAGAGTCTGCTGAGCTCATTCAGCAGCAGGAACTTCAGGCGCCAAGACAAATGTCGACCATCAAATCAAGGATTCCTACGATTCCGGTTGATGTGTATCAATATCGATTTATAGATGATAACCACACCCCGGTTCTTGTTACATATATTGAGAGCAGCCCGAGGGAAGCATTTTTGATCGATTTTTCCAGGAACCGAGACTCATCAGTTTCATTAAGTACGGTTCAGAGTGCTAAAAATATTGCGGACCTTCTGCCTCAATATGAGCTGCATCATAGTTTGCAGACATATAATGAAGACTGGGAGCTTGTTGATCGTAAATCTGAGACGACAGCGTTTAACATTCAGCGAGATCCATTCAATGCGGGTGCATCAACCATGTTCATGTCACAACATACCGAAAGGGCACACCACTCAGCGTCATCAGAAATTATTAACACAGACGAGGCCACATCCGGACCTGCATACGATACGCCCTATCCAGAAGCTATTCGAGGGCTAGGAAGTATCCATTACCGAGAGCCTGTTCCACTGTCAGCTAACACAGACTCACTGCAGGTGGCAGATCTGGTATTGGGATATGGTATTGGGTCAAGTGAGATACCGGAAGAGGCACTGTTTCCGTTTTACGTGGCTAATAATCAGACAGTACCCTCAGATGAGACACTGGTTCTGCACTTTGAAGTTTATAATCTTGAGGTTCAGCCAAACGGATTTTCACGGTTTGAGCTTACCTATCAAATTCTTCCGATTGATGAAAGCGGACGCGTATTAACCGACCAAACTGAATTTGTGCTGACACTAAACTTTACCAGTGAGGAGAATCGTCTCATTGAAAACCTTGAGATAGAAACGGCTGATCTGCTGCCAGATCTTTATGAACTGCGTGTTCAAATCTCTGATGTAAATACCAGACAGCAGGTAAACAGAAATACCCGTTTCGAAGTGTTGGATTAAGAAAACCTTCAGGCTTGTCGGGAATCGTTATACAGCTAACCTCAGCCTATACCTTAATCTGTTTCTCTAAATCCCCTCCCATTCCACCGGTCGTTTCTCACCCGCAGGTATGGCAACATCAAGCCGGTTTTGAGGTGGCGGAAGCTGGCAGGTTGTATAAGGGTTAAATGCACATGGCGGGTTGTAGGCCTTGTTAAAATCAAGCGTCACAAGACCATTATTTGGCGGATCAATAATCATATAGCGTCCGGCCTGATAGGTTTCTGTTCTGTTCGTTGAGTCCGTAAACATAAGAAACAAGCCACTGGAAGACTCTAAAGCATCAATTGTGTAAATCTCACCATTGACCAGAAATTCCACAGTACCGGGTGAATTGTTTTCATCCACTTCTCCAAGAACATTTGCGATTTCGATTGTTGTTCCTTCAGGATGAGGGATAAATCGGCCGGTGTGATACCATTCTTGCTGCAGGGGATATGCCGGAAACCCATCAAAACGGTCTGCCTTGGGAGTATCCATACTGAAGACCTTAACGCCCCGCTGATCTCCGCGGCTATCGATGAACCAGGTAAGCGGTCCATGCTTGGCGTGAATCCGTTCGTCAATATCATCGCCAACCATTTTCAGTGTGTCAACCGGTTCGCCCTTGTGCCGGATGTCAACGCCTTCATTCACAATCATTGTCACCTCTCCATTATCCAGGATGAATGTACCCGCATTTTGCGGAATCGAGTTTTCAGGGAACTGCACATCCTGCTCTTCACCACTTCCGAAGCTGTTTTCACCTTCTTCAAACCAAATCAGGTTTTGAAGCCTTAGCCATCCGGTGGTATCGGTGAGCACGCTGATACGGTAATCGAGCCACTCCTGGTGGAGTTGTTCATAGTTGTCAGGCAGAGGTTTCGGGCCTAGTTCAGCGCTGCTGCAGTTTAGCAATAATAGTGAGCTGGCGATCAATAAAACAGATGACATACGGTTCATAAAAGTGGCTGTATTTAAGGGTTTCCTGAATAACTGAACATATCCGATGGCAGAAGGTTCAATTTAGGGTAGTTTCGTTTATCTAATATCATTAATTACTGCTGCGGCCCGCCCAGTTTACGGGACGCTTTTCTCCGGCTGTAATAGCCAGGTTCAAACGGTTGTCTGAGGGCGGCAACTGGCAGGTTGAGTATTCAGTATAGGCACAGGGCGGATTGTAAATTTTGTTGAAATCAATAATAGTCCGGCCTGCCTCATCGGGCATGTCAATATACATATATCTGCCCGCCTGGTAAGTTTCGGTTTGATTGGTTTCGTCGCCGACAATTAAAAAGAGGCGGTCGTCCGATGCTTCCAGTGCCTCAAGCGTGAAGGTTCGGCTGTTGTACTGAAATGTAAGCATGCCCGGGTTTGGTATATCATCAACCTGGCCAAGCACATTTGAAATTGGTATGGTTGATCCGGGCGGATTGGGTTCGAAATCCGCAGCCAGGTGCCATTTTGGATCTGTGGGATATCTCTCAAATCCATCAAAACGATCCACTTTCGGATTGTCTTTATTGTAGAGGCGAATAGCAATCAAATCCTGACGCTTAATAATATGCCATTCGAGCGAGCCATATTCCAAAACCGGGGCGTTTTCTCCATCAAAAATTAACATATCCGAGACGGCCTCACCCTCGTGGGTTATTGACACGCCATCGGCAGTGATGATCTGAACGCTGCCATCCTGAAGAAAAAAGGTGCCGGCGCGGTCCGGGATTGTGCCTTCAGGGAACTGCACGTCCACGTCACGTCCGCTGCCAAAACTATTTGGCCCATCCTCCAGGATAAACATACCGGCCAGCCGCATCCAGCCGGTGGGCTCCTTTAGCGTTTCAATTCGATTATCAACCCAGCTATCTATATCCTGGTTGTAACTGTCTGAGACCGGGGCCTGTCCTAGGTCTTTCTCTGAATGCGTACAGGAGATAACCAGCAGGAGAGCAAAAAAAGAGATGGAAATGAATTTCATGATAGCAGATCTTGTCTTTTGAAATACTCCGTGCTAAAGGGATAGTATAACAAAGAATCTGCCAATAAAGGAAAAGGCTCTGTGATTTACATCATAAATGTGTAAATATTTGGGCGAGATGAGCCCAGCTATTATCCAGCCGGGGAAGCCTGAAAACATTGTTACTGCCCGAATATTCGCACACCCGCAGTAAAGCCAATCCAAAACCGGATGTCGCGACCTGCTCGTTCTCCCTTAGAAATGGAGTACCAGGTGTAATCGCTGTTGCCGGCCTGTTTTGAAACCTGGAGGTTAACGCTTGGGCCCAAATAAAGCGCAGTCTTTGGAGTAATATTTTTACCCAGCAGATATTTATAGCTGAATATTGCATTGGGCGTATCATCCCAGCCACCGTCAAATATACGCTGGATGGTAAAATCATGGGTTGAAAAGTAATCCCTGAGATTTGGTTTGTTCCATGCGTCATCGAGGGTCCGGTAGGAGCCGATTGACCAGCTCAGTGACCAGACATCCCGGTCGCCGATAAGCGGATTAAACCCAACCGATATTTTATTGTAGACAGGATTGGTGCCGAGCGTGAGGCCAAGGTGTGTAAAACCGCCGTCCGTAAACCAGAGGTCAAGATTTCTTCGGCCGTTGCCGTAATAGCTGATCAGGCCAACGGGGATACCTTCAAACTCTCTGGCGTAATTAACAAGCCCGATTTGAATACCTTCACCCTGCTCCGCAATATTAGTTATTCCGGCAAACTGGATGCCCTGAAATGATTCGGTGATATTGGCGATTCCCGCTCCGCCAATTCCCAGGAAACTCCGGGAAATATTTGTGATGCCACTAAATACAAGACCCTGCGTATTGCCGCCATTCAGGTTCATGATCCCTGAAAAAAGAAGACCCTGCATGTCGCCGCCGGCTAAGTTAAAAATACCGGCAAACTGCAGGCCCTGCATATCACCGCCGGACAAATTCCCGATACCCGCAAATTGAAGCCCCTGAATGTCATTGGCGATATTCATCAGGCCGGCCGCCTGTATACCCAGCATCTCTGATGCGCTTACATTTCCAAACCCGGCAAACTGCATTCCCTGCATGCTGCTGCCTGAAATATTGGCCATGCCGGAAATTTGAATTCCATTTTGTGGTCCTGAGGAGAGGCTTCCAACTCCTGAAAGCTGAATGCCGCTCATTTCACCACCAGACGCGTTCAAAATGCCAAGCTGCAATCCTCTCGCAAAATACCTGTTGATATTTACGAGGCCGATTTCGTATCCATCAAGTCCGCCGTGGTAGCCAGCTATTAAATTCAGTGAATATTTTGCGGAATAGCGGGGAGCGTCTACGCCATTTGTGCTTAGGCCGGGAACAAACGTAACCCGGAATTTTCTGTAGAGCAGATCATCATCAGAGTCGTTCCCGGATTGTGATTGGGCCAAAGCCACAGATGATACGCAGAGTGCGAGGATTATAAATGTGAATAGAACTTTATTGAGCATTGGTATTGGAGATGTATCAGTTTGATATTCAGAAGGGCTATACGAAATACTAACTGAAAGGTTGTGTAAAAGCAGAGTAGCAGTCATTCATGCAGACAACACAAAAAAAGCGGAGCCGACATTCAGTCAGCTCCGCCTGATTTACAATTTGATAAGTTATTTACCGGCGTTTACGATTTTTCTTGCCTTTCCCCTTTTTCTGTTTGAAATGGGCATAAAAGGGTTCGTCTTCTTCGTTTTTACGCTTTTTCTTGGGTCTGCTGCGGTCGGTACCTGATGTTGGGCGAGATGGCTGCGATGTTGATGCCTGTCTGTTTTCTGATCCGTCTGTTTTCAATGGTTTCTTGGTCATTTTAAGGAGTGCCGCTGCTACTTCAATTGGAGTAAACTTACTGCCGGCAAGAGATTCTACCTGTTCTATGTAGGGACGTAATCCTCCTGCTTCAAGCGTTTGCAATACTTCGCCACGAAAAGCGTCCATTAACGAATTTTCGACGTCTTTTATAGAAGGTAGCGCAATCGTCTTCAGTTTAATCTTCAGGTTATTCTCTATATATCGAAGATTTTTGTTTTTGCGACCTGATGAGAATGTATATGCGACTCCCTCACGTCCGGCTCGTCCAGTACGTCCAATTCTGTGCACGTAATACTCAGGGTCCTGTGGGATATCATAATTAAATACGACATCCACATCATCCACATCAAGGCCGCGGGCAGCAACGTCAGTGGCAATCAAAACCTCAATTTTACCGGTTCGGAATTTATCCATCACTTTATCGCGAACATTTTGACTCATGTCGCCATGAAGTGCATCACTTGAATATCCACGCGACTGCATTTCTCCTACAAGAGAGTCACATTTGCGCTTTGTATTACAAAAAATAAGAGCAAGCTTGTAATCATTGATGTCCAGAATCCTGCAGATTCCCTCGGTTCGCATAGAATCTCTTGCCTCAACAATGAACTGTTCAATACCATCGGCTGCAGGCGCTTTCCCTTCCACCTTAATCATCTCAGGGTCTGTGAAATAACGCTTCATAATCCGTTTGATGTCCTTCGACATGGTAGCGGAGAACATGATGGTTTGTTTTGGAGAATCTTCTGAGGAAAATCCGAGAATAGTTTCTATGTCGTCACGAAAGCCCATATTGAGCATCTCATCGGCTTCATCAAGGACAACCATTTTAAGATCCTTAAGCTGAAGGGTTCCGCGTTTTAAGTGGTCAATGACCCTGCCGGGTGTTCCCACGACAATCTGAGTGCCAGACTTGATCTGTTTAATCTGTCTGGATATGGGTTGTCCGCCATAGACGGGAGTAATTTTTACGCCCTTCATTTGATCGGCGAGTTTGATGAACTCACCTGTCACTTGTACTGCAAGTTCACGCGTAGGGCACATAACAATCGCCTGAACGGTTTTTGAATTGGGGTCGATTCTTTCAAGTACAGGAATTGCAAAAGCTGCAGTCTTTCCGGTACCTGTCTGCGCCTGGCCTGCTACATCACGGCCAGACATAATTATTGGTATAGCAGCGGTTTGAATTTTAGTGGCTGCTTCGAATCCCATTTCTGAGATTGCATTTAAAATAGGTGTACTGATCCCAAGATCAGAAAAAGGTGTTGTATTCACGTAATAAGTGGTCTTTGAATGTAAATTTACTGCTCGGCATACTCTGCTGGCAGGAAGACCGCCCGCTTTTCGGGACCGGTCATATCCCTTGTCATGGTTGCCAGAACTACACTCTCTTACTTTTTAGCAGGGAAAGGATACGAGCAATAATCATCTGAAGGGAGCATCTGCTGTTGTTATAGCAGATGTAAAACTAATTAGCTTTAAAGGTACGAATTAATACTGGATAGTTGAATTTTCAGGCAAATATAAAAAAATCTTGATAATGAGCCTTCAGCCTGTCGTACAAAACCGTAAAAAAAGCGTTTTTTTGAGAAATGATTAAGACAATGATGATAATAACAGAAGGAGATTATATGACAAATGTAAACTTCTGCAAATATTAGAATTATAATATTGAGCGTAACAATGACTTACAAGAGAATTAACTTAGCGTAAAAATGTTCTCTTAACTCATTGATTTATTACAACGTTACGGTCTTAACCTTGATGTGGAATCAGTCAAATATATCTAAGGCCTATATCGGTTAAAAATTTATAATTATTGGGGGGTATGCCTAATGATGAAGAATAAATCGATATTAAAGCACTGCAAGACATTATGTTAGCAATGCTCTCTAATAATTATTCTAAAATAATTAAAGCGTTTTACCAGTTTTGACAAATCAGTCTAGAATTCCGTAATTGAATGTAAATGATGTAAAGCATTAGAAATTTTATTTCAGCTTCACATCTGATTCTGTTTAGCAAAGAAGTGGTTTTTGGGTTCGTCAAAAAAGAGAAAAAGAGAAAAAAATGAGTGACTATATGCGCAAGCTGGCAGTTTTTAAACTGCCCGTCATTTTGGGGTTTATATTTTTACTAATTACCGGCTCAACTCTG
>Ga0209949_1001206_pt1 | contig 12789 bp, 12 predicted proteins | sample SalPonC_black_MG_FD_185711 | JGI IMG/M metagenome (GOLD analysis project Ga0209949, IMG submission 185711) | Salt pond soil microbial communities from South San Francisco under conditions of wetland restoration - Salt Pond MetaG... | ecosystem: Environmental > Aquatic > Marine > Intertidal zone... | reverse complement strand
GGCTGGCCGGCTTCCATCGCTGGCTGGCCAGGCGACACCTGAGGCGACAGGTTTCAGACCCCGAACTGCGAGAAAAACTGGCGCCCGACTACGACATCGGCTGCAAGCGCGTCATCCTGTCCAGCGACTTCTATCCGGCGCTCATGCGCGACAACGTATCGCTGATCGACTGCGGCATCGATCGCGTGGAGGATGATTCGATCATCGATACGCGCGGTAACAGGCGCCAGGTGGACATCGTGATTCTCGGCACCGGGTTCCGGGCGACCGATCCTGTGCCCGAAGGCATGATCACCGGGCGCGACGGGACCGATCTCGGAGCACTCTGGAAACAGGGTCCGGAAGCCTGGCGCGGCGTCGCGGTCAGCGGCTTCCCCAACCTTTTCCTGCTGATGGGGCCTAATACCGCGCTCGGCCATAATTCCGTGATCCTGATGCTTGAAGCCCAGATGACGTTCGTGCTGCGCGCGCTTGAATATCGGCGCAAGTCGGGCCGACAGGTGCTGGAGATCGAACCCGGCGTCCAACGCGACTACAACCGGTGGCTGAATCGCAAGCTGGCCGGCACGGTCTGGAATTCCGGCGGCTGCTCCAGTTGGTACCTTCACCCGGAGTCGGGCCGCAACACCACCCTGTGGCCCGGATTCACCTGGCAGTACATGCGGATGATGCGGCAGTTCGACCCGTCTGTCTTCGAACCACACTAACCATTCCCGTACGGCGCTACACGACGCGGCAGGGCCAATGCGCCAGCGCCGGCGAATTTCCAATCCGTAGACCTTTGATGGAAACAATCAGCCGTCGTGTCCGCGCCAGCTTTCGAATAAATCGGGTCATTACCGTTGGACTGATTGACGAACTCGATACATTCTCCGACATGAATTAACGGCCCGCTGGGGATGTTGATTTGCCTGAGCAAATCCCGCTACGGTTCCGGACATCGTGAATACGTGGATGAGGCCAGTCAGATCAAGCAGCCCGAAACACCAGCGCTTGGCGAGACCCGGATATAGCCCTGAAAAGGCCCCGGACGGTTCCGTCCGGGGCTTTTTTGATCTTGCAATGTGCATCGTCCTGGTGTGCCTAATTTTCAGAAGCTCACACCGACCCGCGCGTACAAAAAGCGCCCCGGTACGCGATAGGTGGAAGGATCGAAGCCGTTGAGCGAGCAGCTCAGGCACATCGGCGGGTCCCGATCGAAGAGGTTTTCCGCGCCGATCGTCACACGCGTCCGCGCGTCCATGATCTGCATGTCGTAGCTTACGTTCAGATCGTGGTAGACCGTTGTTCCAAGATCGTTGGTGGGCACCGTGCCGAAGCCTTCGAAATCGATCGGGGTGGGGTTCGAACACAGACCGAGATTGGCCAGGCTATCGGGCGTACCGTCGAGAAAGTCCGAACACGACTCGGTCAGGCTGTCGATGTACTGGATTGTCCAGACCGCGCTCCAGTTATCGTAGTTCCAGGTGAAGTCGGCGTTCGATCGCCATTCGACGATGCCAGTGTCGTCGAACTCCACGCCGGTGCGGTCCAGAGTCTGGAAGCCGCCGCCGGTGCCCGGCACGATTTCATCGAACTCGTCGATGAAAGTGGTGTTCCAGTCCAGTCCCAAACGTCCGAACGCGAATTGACGTGTGCGCAGGTTGACGGCGAAATCCCAGCCTTCGGTCTCGATGCCGCCGATATTGTTCAGGCGATTGTCGAAACCGGAAATGTCGCCCGACGAACCGCGCGAAATGCCGCCACAGAATTCGTCGGCGCCGGTGCGCACGCACTCGTCGAGAATGAACTGCGCGCTGACTGCGCGAATCGCATCGTCGAGCTCGTGCCGGTACCAGTTGATGTCGATATTCAGCAGATCGATGGCCCCGATATCGTCGACAAATGCGGGGCTGTAGAGAAAGCCTGCCGAATAGCTGTCGGAACTTTCCGCCTTGAGTTCCTCGCTGCCGCCGGTCGTGACCGAAATTTGAGGATTGGCCTGGACAAAGCCGCCGTCCGGCACGCCCTGGTCAATGCAGTTCTGCTGCTGATCAGCTGAAAGTGTCGGGAAGGTAGAGGTGTTGCATGGATCGGCCAACGTGGCGTCGAAACGCGCTTCGGAACCGAACAGTTCACCGATGCTAGGCGCCCGGAATCCTTCCGAATAGGTCGCGCGAACCAGCAATTGTTCGACCGGCTGCCAGCGCAGTTCAAGTTTGCCGGTGGTTTCGGTGCCGAATGTACTGAAATCGGCCGAACGCACCGAACCTGAGACTTCCAGCATTCTGGCCAGCGGCACGTCGGCCAGCAGCGGTACGACCACCTCACCGTAGAAGGCGTCGACGTCGAAATCGCCCGCGGTCGGTTGCGCCGGAATGCCGTTGCTATCACCGGCGGCGACGATCGGGTCGGGCTGGAAGCGGCCTTCCTGGTCGCGGTGCTCGTAGCCCACCGCAAATCCGACCCAGCCGGCCGGCAGTTCGATAAGATCGCCGGAAAAGTTGACGTTGAAGTCGAACAACTCCTGTTTGCTGGAATCCTTCTGAACGAACCCGATGAAGTCGCGCATCTCGTCGGTTATCGAGCCGCCGCCGCCGGTGCGGCGGAACACCTCATCACCCTGCTGGCCGCCGAATAAGTTCAGCGGCACGCAGCCGTTGGGTGCGCCGACGCATTGGTCGATAGGCCCGAGCGCCTGCCCAAGGCGGTCCAGCCGGATCGCGCCCTGCTTTTCCTGGCTGGCCTCGTTTTCGGAGAACACGACGTTCATGTCCCAGTTGAACATTCGCTCGCCGGCGAAGAAATCGCCTTGAAAACCGCCGTTGTAATACCAGGTGTCCACGTCCTGCCTGAATAGCCGCGGCCCCAACTCGATCGGTCGACGGCCTGCGAGAATGAAATTCGATTCCGCATCCAGCGTGATGCCGAAAGGGTTGAACGGGTTGGTCGCGTCGATATCCGTGACGTCGGCGGCGTTGCCGGCGCCGGCACCGGGACCGAGGAAGATCGGCTCGGGTGCAGCCCGGTTAGTGGATTCGCGGTTGTTGAAAAGGAAGCGGCTGAATCCCGACACGTTGAAACTGCTGCTCTGAACGAAGTCGTAACGCCCTTCAACCCATACGCTGAGACGTTCACCAGGCGTCTGGACCAGGTTGAAATCGGCAAAATTGAAACGCTCGTCGTTGGAAAATGGTATGAAATCACCCGGAAAGCTGGGCTGGCCGCCGGGGAAGGTCGAGCCCCGCGGCGTCGTCAAGTCGCAACTGCTGGAATCAGCTACGCCGTCGCCGTCGGTGTCGATCGGGCTGCACAGACCGCCGAAGCCACTGGGGTCGCCGGGTACCGTGAAGATGAAACGCCCTTGCGGCGTGCCCGAACTGCCTCGGGTGAGACCAGTGCCCGGCACCGGCAGTTGCGACAGTGCACGATCTCCGGCCTCGACCACGCTCTGGTCGGTAAGGCTCAGGTTGAAGAATACATGCGAGCGATCACCGGTCTGGCCGAATGAGATGTCGTATTGCTGCCGCGCGCCGTCGGACTCTTCCTCGAATCGCCCGGCATAGGCATTCATCTCCAGGCCGCTGAAATCAGAACGCGTAATGATGTTGACTACCCCGGCAATCGCATCGGCCCCGTAGAGCGTCGAAGCCCCGTCCTTGAGCACTTCGATGCTTTCGACCGCGGTAATCGGAATCGTGTTCAGATCCACGGCCGACGGCACGCCGCTGGCCGACGCCCCCGGCACCCAGCGTTGACCGTTGACCAGGATCAGCGTGCGATTGGAACCGAGACTGCGCAGGTTGAGCTGCGTGGAGCCGGCACCGATACCGCCGCCGTCGGGCGGAAATCCGAAGTTACCGGAACTGTTGAACGCGGTGTTGATGGCCGATCCGGAAACAGACAGTTCCTGGAGCAGGCTGCCAAGGGAGGTCAGGCCGCTTTGTTCGATATCTTGCCGGTCGATGCGCAGAATCGGCACCGCCCCCTCATCTACCGCTCGCTGGATACGTGAGCCGGTTACCACGATTCGTTCCTCGGTGGCCTCCTGAGCCGAAACACCAACGGTGAAAGCGACGCCTGTTGGCAAGAGCAGTGCCCCGACAACGAAGAAAAGATATCTGGATCTGGATGAAGCTCGCATTGGTGTTTCCTCTCGCTTAAAGTGAATTTCCATGCTGTTACGCGGTGCGCAAATTTCTTCACAATCGCCAAGCTTTTGTGAAAGTATCAGAACGAAAGATCCAGTGCAACCCGCTTCCGACCTCAGCGTCTTGCGGGGCGACCGACAGAAACGATCAGGACGCGCGTGCCGAAAAAGCTCGGCAATGGCATGATTAGGTCATTCAACCTGAAGTTTTCCCGAGATTTTCGATTACGATGTCAACCTTGGAATCTGATCCGCTTCACCTTTTTGCCGTCTGCCTGGGCGGCCGGGCCGAGGGCTGCAACGTGGAATTGCACGACGTGGTGTTTGCCGCGGGAAGCTCGCTCGAGGACATTCACGATAAATTGCTGGATCGCTGGTTCGGCTCGCCCGACGGTCTGCACATAGATGCATGGGTCGAACTCGACCGGGTCCCCGGTTTCCGGGTCTCGTTGGAAAGAACGACGCCCGAAGCAGGGCAACGTCTATATTTCATCAACATCGGCGGATATGTCGCCGGGGAATTCGGCGAACGTCACGCCTATGGTTTCTATGCCGGCACCGGCAAGGCCGAGGTCAAGGCGAGGGCGAAACGGGAGCTGCTGACCGGCAAGCAGTCAGTGCACCGCGACGATCTGTTCGAGATCGACGACGTCGTCGCGATCGATCCCGGGGACGGCTGGCATATTCACCTGAAACCGGATACCGAAGCCGGCGCGCCCGAAGTCACCAACGGCTACTTCCCGATCCCTCGCGCGACGATCGCGGCCTGGCGCGGGGTGCGCCTTCGGCAGAGCTGAAAGCGGCCGGAACCGACGCCCTCTGCCGGGTTGTTGCCAATGACGAAGCCGGTAGTTTTCAGCTTCAGGGTCTCCCCGAGCGCTCGCGCCAAAGATAGCGAATTCGACCGAAGGCCAGCGTCTTGGCGAATTCGATCAAGCCTGTCGTCATTCATTCAATTCTCCGCAATCCCCGGGTAGTAAACTTCGGATCATGAGAAATTCTCGCCTTTCTCCCGCACTGTTCATCGTGCTTGGATTTGGTTACTGGCTCAGTCTCTGGACCGCGGGATTTCCCGGCGACTGGGCACTCAAGGCCGCGCCTGTGCTGCTGGCCGCAGGCGTGCTGTTGGTCAGGCTTCCCGCCCGTCTGGGCGTCCCGATGATGATCGGCTTCGTCGCGGCCGCGGCCGGCGACATCTTTCTTGCGCTGGACCGCCATGAATACCTGATGCAGGGGCTGCTGTGCTTTCTGGTCACGCAGCTCGCCTATTCGGCGGCTTTCGTTGCACAGCAGGTGCCGATCGGCGACAGACTGGAATATAGACTGCCGGTGACCGTCTACGGCGGCGTGCTGCTGGCGATGATGCTGCCGGGCCTCGGAACGTTCCTGCTGCCCGTATTCGTATACGTCTCGGCGCTGGTCGCCATGGCCGTCCTGGCCGCCGGGGTCGAGCAGCGTCCCGGACGCGTCTACTTCGGCGCCGTGCTGTTCCTGGTGGCCGATTCGCTGATCGGCGTCGACCGGTTCATGGCCCCCTTTGTTTATTCCGAAATCCTGATCGTCGGCCTTTACACGGTCGCCCAGTTCCTGATTTTTACCGGCATGCTGGGCCTGCAGTTCACCGCGCGGGAAGAACGACCGAAGACCTGACGCGCAAGCTGGCGATTCCAGGCAGGCTTTACCTGCAACAGGCGAATATGGCAATATCGTTCCGGGCTCAGGGGAAACTTGATCGTGAAACGCATGCTTTGGCTGCTGTTGGGCATTCTGCTGTTTTCCGCGCCTCAGGCGCAGGTCTACGAGTGGTTCGACGCCGACGGCAACCGCCATTTTTCCGACAAGAAGCCCGAGGGCGTGGCTTTCCGCGCGCTGGGCGATCCTGCCGCCAACCTGTCCAGCTACAAACCGGCCAACATTCAACAACCGCGGCCTTTGGTCGACCAGAGCCGCAGCGACTCCTCTTCATCCGGTCAAAGCCGCCGCTCGACCGCCGGCGCGGCCGCAGAAGATCTGAAGGCGATCTGCGCCGAATACCTGGCACGGATCGACAGCATTCACGATCGGTTGCGTGCAGGCTACGATGAGCCCCGCGGCAACCGCCTGCGCGCCGAGCGCAGCGCGCTCCGGGCCGCCTATCGCCGGGACTGCAACTGAATGCGCGGTGCGAAAAGTCAAAGCATCGTCCTGCCGGCACCGACAGCATCATTGATATGAGTGGTCAGCGCCATGGCTGAAAGGGACGACCTTCTTCTCGACGATTTCAGCCGCAGCGATGGCATCTCGGCCATCGGCACGCGCTGGCAGGATTTCACGGACCGCGTCATGGGCGGGCTTTCGGATATGCAGGCCGGGATAGTCGAGACCGAACGGGGCTCGGTGCTGCGAATGTCCGGCCAGGTTCGGCTGGAAAACAACGGCGGGTTCATCCAGGTTCGGCTGCCGCTTGCTGGCGCGGGCGAGACGCGCGATGCAAGCCGTTTCGACGCGGTCGAAATCACTACCCGCGGGGTGCCCGGCGTCTATTACCTGCACCTGCGCACGCCCGAATCATCACGCCCCTGGCAGTACTACCGGGCGCCGCTGCCGGTCGACGAAAAATGGACGACACGCATCATTCCGTTCAGCGAGTTCGAGGGCAAATCGATCTCGGGCCGGCCCGATTTTTCACGCCTGCGCTCGATTGCGATCGTCGCATACGGCAAAGCATTCGACGCCGCAATCGAGATTGCCCGGCTGACCTTCGTCGCCGCGCAATAAACTTCAGTCAACCGAGGCCTCGACCTGGTTGACGAAGATCAGCACCGCCGCCGAGGACATCGCGTACATGAAAGCGCCCTCCAGCGAGCCGCCCCCGATCTCGGTCTGCCACATCTGGAACCACGCCCCGCCCAGGGCCATGAACATCCCGATCCAGACCACCATCGCCAGACCGCATCCCAGGATCGCGCTGGTCTTGGCCCGGACAAATTCGGTCAACGCATCGCGTCGCGCGCGCCACATGTCGAATGCGCCCTTGAAACACAACACACCGACCAGCGTTTCCGCAACGATGATGGTGCACAAGGCGAGCCAGACCAGCGGCGCCCAGGTCACCGGCGGGCCGAGGTGGTCCGGATACGCGACGTGATCGGCCATGGAAAAGACGTAGGCCACCGCGCCGAATGCGGCATCGAGATTGACCATGTTCTGGATCGCGTAAATCAGCGCCTGGAGACCGACACACACCACCAGTACGATCTTGAGTATTCGTATCGACATGACCGTTGCTCCCTGCTCATGAGTTCGCGGGCGCCGTACGGCTTGCAGATCGAGTGCGGCGCAGCTTCACGACAGCATCGATCGTAATACTGCCGCGACGGAAACGCAAAAATCGCGAATCAGGCGTCCTGGCAGCGGGGACAGAAATACAGCCGGCGGCTGCCGACGATGGTCTTCTCGATCGGCTCATCGCAGGCAAAGCAGGCCTGGCCGTCCCGGCCGAACACGTAGTGCCGGTAGTCGCGGCGACGCCAGCCGGCCTTCTTGAGCCGATCGGCGCGCTCGGGATCGTTGGTGATCCCGCCGGTATCCGTCGCGCGCCACATCAGCGTGTGCGCGGTCTCGGCCAGCCGCTCCAGCGCTTCATCGCCGAGGTCCGCGATGCGGCGGTCCTGGGGCAGGCCCGCGCCGAACAGGATTTCGGAGCGCAGGTAATTGCCCACGCCGGCGAGAAACGATTGGTCGAGCAGCAGATGGCCCAGCCGGCGGCGGCGGAATTCGTCGCGTCGCATCCAGTCGACAATCTTGTCCGGCTTGGCGCCGGATGACAGGATATCCAGCCCGGCGCGCGAGATGAACGAATGGTCGTCGAGTTCGTCGGCTTCCAGCACGTCGATCTCCGATGCGCTGTAGAGAAGCGCCGAGCGGTCGGTGGAACTCAACGCCAGGCGCAGCTGGCGGTTGGTGTCCGGGCGACGATCCGGCGAGGCGAACATCCACTTGCCGTAGAGCTGGTTGTGGGTGTAGATGGTCGTGCCGCGGGAGAATTTCAGCAATAGCGCCTTGCCCAGGGTCTCGGCGCGATCGAACTTCTTGCCGGTCAAGACGTCCTGCCAGCGCTTGAGCCCGTCGAATGCGAACCAGACCTCGGTCATGAAGCGGCCGCCGATTTCGTCGTTGATCTTTCGGGCCGCACGATACATCTCCGGCCCTTCAGGCATGCACGAATATCCTTGGTCGTGGCGCGGTTGTCATTGGCGAATGATACTTTGCTGATTGCAGTCGAATCGTGAGATACAACTTTATGCGCTTCTTTTTCCTGATTCTCGGACTGACGGCCGGCACGCCCGCGCCGGCGCAATTTCTTCCGGCGGAGTTTCTCGACGGGACGGTACGCGAGTTCGCTCAACCCACCGAGTACCGTATCGTCGCGCCGGACGAGACACGGACGGGCCATGCCGCCGTGTTCGCACGTTGCCGCGGTCAACAAGCGTCGGCACTCGTGGTCGAACGCGAAACCAGTCTGCGGGACACACCGATACTCGAATGGCGCTGGCGCGTGGATTCGATCTACCGGAACATCGACGAAACGGAAAAATCCGGCGATGACTACCCGGCGCGTATCTACGTGGTCGCCGAGCGGTGGCCGCGTTTTCGCAGCAGGGTCATCAATTACGTCTGGAGCAGTGAACAGCCGAAGGGTGAAACCTGGGAAAACGCGTTCGCCTCGCAATTCCAGATGGTGGCGATCCGGAGCGGAGCGGAAAAACTCGGTCGATGGATTACCGAGCGACGCGACGTGCGTGCCGATTTTCGCCGATTGCATGGAATCGACTTCGAAACCGTCGACGCGCTGGCGATCATGACCGACTGCGACAACGCCGGGCAGCAGGCTACCGCATGGTACGGCCCCGCCCGATGGCTTCCGATCGAGCCAGGTGCCCCAAAGGAATGATCAGGACGCGTGGCGTCGTCCCGCCGCCAGTGCCGGCCACAACAGCGACAGCCAGGCGACCATGAGCGTGATGCCACCCACCGGCGTGAGGTAGGTCAGCGCTTCCACGCCGGTCACGGCCGCGGCATAGATGCTGAAGGAAAACAGCAGCGTGCCGGCTACGAAAAGCCAGCCCGATCGCGCCAGCCCGGCCGCCGCCGCAACGTCCGGACGAACCAGCAGCGCCAGGCCGATCATCGTGACGACCAGCGCGCCGACCTGGTGGTATCGGATCGCGGTCATGGTCCATCTCAGGACTTCCGCGTCGGCATTGCCGCGCAGCACGTGCTCGATCGACGCCCCGATCGCGACGGACAGAAAACCCAGCAGCGCGCCGGCTGCAAGCACCTTGTTCATGGTCTGAATCCCGGTTGAATCAATCTCGTCATTATCGGCGCGCAAGGTCGACGTCGTGCCAAGATGCCACCGCGGTCGCCCCTATATATTCTGGTACAGCAAGTGCGGGCTTGCAGGCGACGACAGAATCATGGCGAATTTCCGAAAGTGGACGAAGCGGCTTGGCGTGGGACTGCTCGCAGTGGTCGCAGTCATGGCCATGCTCTGGAGTATCTCGCGCGCGCTGTATCCGACCGACGAACAGCTGGAAGCGCTGGCGATCATGCAGATGCCTGCCCCGCCCGCAGGCGACAACGCGTTCGCCGCGCTCTGGACGCTGGACCGGGCCGTGCCGCCGGACGACATGCCTCAGGTCATCGAAATCGACGCGGCCCGCATCGCCGAACTGCCGCAGTTTCCGGATCAGACCGATGCCGGTTCGACCGAATTCGTGTCCGCCGCCGAGCAGTATCCGGACCTTGCACCCTCTTCGGGCGATCGCGACCTGTTCTGCAATTCCGAGCGCGAGAACTGCCTGGAAAAGGTCGCTGCAGACCCTTCGACCTATCGCGCGCTGGTCGAGCGCAACCGCGCATTGCTCGACCGAATCGACGCCCTGGCCGATTACGATTTTGTCCGCCAGCAATTGCCCTGGAACATGAGCGTTTCGCTCCTGGTGCCAGGGCGGGCCTACCTGTCGACCACCCGCAATGCGCTGTGGTTTGCCGAGGGTCGCATCGACGACGCGCTGGCCGCCTCGTGCCGCAGCATCGACACCTGGCGCCGGCTGGGCGCGTCGGGCGACACGCTGATCCTGCGCCTGATCGCCAACGCGTTTGCAGTCGAGCATCACGGTGAGGTCCTTGCCGAAATGCTGGCCGAGCTCCCGGTCGATCATGCGTTGCCTGCCGCCTGCGGGCCGGCGCTCGCGCCGCCGACACCCGAGGAGCTTTCGATATGTACGGCGATGCGCGGAGAGTTCGCGCTGATGACTGCCACGACCGGCCCCATGCTCAAAGAGATCAATGAGCAGAACTGGTGGTCGCCTCTGCATTTCTCTCTTCTCTACGATGCCCGGGCAACCGAAGCTGCGCAGGCGCAGAATTTTGCACCGATGTGCGCCCAGCACGAACTCGAACGCATCGCCGCCGATCGGCCCGAAATCGAGCCAACCGAGACGCGCGATGGCTCGCGGTTCGCCTGCCTCGGCAATCTCGCCGGCTGTTTCATGAGCATCAATACCGCGCCGGCCTACAGCCGCTACCGCTTGCGGATGCAGGACTTCGGTGCGCGCCTCGAACTGCTTGCCACGCTGGCCTGGCTGCGCGAGAACGCCGATCGGTCCGATCGGCTGGAGGAGCTGCTGGAGCAACGGCCCGAGGCGTTCAAGAGCCCGACCCGGCAGGTCAGTATCGGCGAAAATGACGCCTCGCTTCATATCCCCATGTTTGGCGAACCGGAGCGCGAGCCCACCTGGTCGGTGCCGCTGCCGGCGGCCCTGCAACGGTGATCGCTGGCGAGAGACCGCCTGGCACCACCCGTGCCCAAGATCGTGCGACGGTAGCACCGGTCGAACCCGCCGGCACTTGAAACCGCGACATCCAGTCCGTAGGTTCGACACCAGGCCGCAATATCAAGAGGATCCAGCAATGAAAGTCACCACCAGGCAGTTCATTTCCGTAATGGCGCTGATCGTCTCGGCCGCACTGCTCGGCGGCTGCGCCGGGACCGGCGGCGCAGGCGGCGGCAGCGAGCGCGACATCGTCACCACCGTTTACCAGGAGCACGCCGGCAGTTCGCGCGAACGGGTGGTGTTCCCGGCGCTCGACGGCTGGCGCCAGCTCGACGGCGACAACATCGTCGTTCGCACCCGGTTCAACGACTACTTCCTGCTGACCCTGGAAGCGGCCTGCGCCAGCGACCTCATGTTCTCCAGCAGCCTGAACCTGGCGATCGCGCAACAGACCCGCAACACGCTGTCGCGCTTCGACACCGTCAGCGCCGGCGACTCGAGTTGCCGCATCCAGTACATCCGCGAGGTCGACCACCAGGCCGTCGCCGAGGAACTGGCCGAACGCGACATCGATGAACCGTTCATCCGCCTGAACCGGGACCGGTAGATTCCCGCAGCCCGAGTCGACTGGGCCTAGCCGCGGGAGGTGACCCTCAGCACGACCGCGCCTGACGTGAAGTTCATCAAGAAGTTGAACTCCAAGCGTGAACTCGCTATCCTTGATCCTTGCGCGTCTATTCTTCTGCGTACGCGACGAACGTGACTGACCAAAGGGAGAACCTGCATGAATCGAACCAACCGTTACCGCGGCGCCGTGGCGGCGTCCGCCCTCCTGCTCGCTTCCGCCGCGTCGGCGCAGTCCTACGACGCCGGCGCTACGCGCGGCGCGGAATTCTTTGCCAATCAGCAATTCCGGGCCGACATCATGACGCCCGGTTCCGATGCCTTCAACGTCGATGCCGCCGTGCTGGCCAACGTCTACCAGACCGATCCGGGTGATCCGCTGGTCAGCGGCTACTCGCCGGTCACGTTCGACCTCTCCGCTTATGCCGGACAGACGGTCCGCATCCGGTTTGCCGAAGTCGATAATCTGACCTTTCTTCAGGTCGGGATCGACAACGTCGCGATTCTCGACGTCCCGGGTGGTTCGGCGACTGGCGCGGTTTCAAACGGAGGCTTCGAGTCCAACGGTGGTGCGGGAACGACGTCGCTTTCGGGCTGGACCCTCGTCGATCAGCCCGGGAGCTTTCCCGATGGCTCGTGGTACGCCCAGACCGGCACGACCTCTCCGGTCAGCGGCTTTCCCGTCGCAGCGCCCCCCGGCGGCAGTTTCGCGGCCATGTCCGATCAAACCGGACCAGGGACGCATGTGCTGTACCAGGAAGTCACGGTACCCGCTTCCGGTGGAGTACTGACGTTCGATCTCTATCTGAATAACCGGGCATCCGATTTCTTCGTACCGGACCCGCCAACCCTTTCGTTCGAACAGGTGTCGGTGCCGGTGCCGGTCATGGGAGGGGCGGCCAGTGGGCTGCTGATCCTGTTGTTCGGCATGCTGGCCGCTCTGGCCATCGGACTGCGTCGCTCAACCTGATCGCGCGACAACCACGAATCCGAAGAAGAGCCGCCGTGCGGCTCTTCTTTAGATATGGGTTTCGTAACTGCCGGGCCGAATTTCCACGGGTCTTACTCCTCACGACTCAACCGGCGAAAAGCGGCCTTGCTTATCGGTCGCCCGCGCCGGCTCGGGACCCGGGACGTTCGCATGCTCGAACCCGTCGCGGAATACGCGCGCGAGAAACTCACCCTCTACTCGCGCCGAAAACTCGGAGGCGTGGG
>Ga0209949_1001205_pt1 | contig 12793 bp, 3 predicted proteins | sample SalPonC_black_MG_FD_185711 | JGI IMG/M metagenome (GOLD analysis project Ga0209949, IMG submission 185711) | Salt pond soil microbial communities from South San Francisco under conditions of wetland restoration - Salt Pond MetaG... | ecosystem: Environmental > Aquatic > Marine > Intertidal zone >... | reverse complement strand
TTTCCAAGCCACGAAGAAGATGGTGGTGAGCGGTCGATAGGCACGCTGCTCCATTTGAGATGAAAAGACGAAAGGGCGTTTCCGCAAGGAGGCGCCCTTTTTTATTGGTGCGCCAGGCATGGCGCACGTCTTTCGGTTGGAAGTCCCGAGTCCAGCCGGTAAGGGCAAGGACATAGCCGAGCGTCAAGGTGTGCACCGTGAGGTGTAGGCTGAAGGAAGCCGGAGGCAAACTACTGGTCTGACGAACAGGAATCGGGTAGCGGCCGGGGGCGCGGGCGTGCTATCCATCAGCATAATATAAAAAAGTATAATTCAAAGGCCAGAGCCGGCCGGCCTCCGCTTTAGGGGCCTGGGGCGCGGGAAGGGCTATTCAGACCCCGGCTCCTCGCATAAACCTCCCTATTTCCACACTAAATCCCGCACCCGATCAAGAACCCGTAAATCCGCGTAATCCATTTTAATCCGTGAAATTTGTGATTCAGACACCCAACAATAACAACATTCTCCATCCCAAACACCCAAAAACCGCATCCGATCAAGAAATCGATCACTCCTCAGAGCCATCCGGTTCATCAGAAAAATCAGCGGTTCAGACGGGAAAGAAACAATAATCATTTCAAGACCAATTAAAACCGCACCCCATCAAGAACCCCGTCCCTAATCAGCGCCATCCGGTTCATCATATAAATCAACGGTTCAGACCAGGGAGGCCTGGCGCGTATGCCCCCTGTAGAGACGCGATGCATCGCGTCTCTACCCGAAACAAAACACTCCCAACCAGAACATTAAAGACTGGATACTATCAAGAGACCTGATTCTAATCCGACTCATCCATTCATCACATCAACACCTCCTACGTCCCTTCTTCGCTAAAGCTACGGCAAGGCAAAGCAAGGCTTCGGCCCACCTTCGCAGAAGCTTCAGTGGGCAAGGCAGGGCAATGTCAGCGGTTCAGACAGTAATATCCGAGCCATAAACACTGAAAACAAAAATCAAGCCTTACCCAATTCCATTAAAAGCTGGCTAAACTCCTTCGGAGAGTAGCCATAGAATTTTTTGAATTTCTTGGAAAAATAGCTCTTACTATTATACCCGGTTTGATTCGCCAATTCTGTAACGGTAACACTAGAATCAGCTATCAATGTATTTTTCGCATGCCGCAAACGAACCAAAGTAAAGAGGTGATTGGGCGTCAGGCCTGTTTCGTCCACAATCCGACGGTGAAACTGCCGACTGCTGAGATTACATTCTTTCGCAACGGCCTGGACTGAAAAGTCTGAAGAGGGCATCTCTTTCTCCACAAAAGATAAGGTCTTCCGAAGAAGGGCTGACTCGCCCTTTTTGTCAAAGAGATATTCTTGGGTCTCCTTTTCTTTCAACTCGCGTAGAAATTGTTCGCGTTTTGACAAGGGTGGGGGCGAAGAGCTCGTTGGTTTTGTCTTCGAAGACACCTCTTTATCTTGATCTAATTTATTTTCTTCCGCAGTAGATGACTCTTTTTGGCGTCGAAGCCGACTAATTAATATGGCCATAGCAGCTATAACAACCAGCAAGGCTAAGACCATTTGTGTATAAAATAGGGTGTTTTCCGACTTCTTTTCCACGGTGATTTCAGAATAGTAATACCTATCCGGCCCGATTTGCCACTTTAATAATAGATTCTCTCGCACCATTTCCGCTGGAACGGGAATTTGTCCCTGCTCTGCCTGAAGCCAGAAGCTGGAATCCGATGCGTAACGATAATATAAATTTTCTGTCTGGGGAAAAAAATCAAAATCACCCACAGCATAAAAGTAGCGCGCCTCCGCGGGCAAGGTGAATAGCGGCAGTGAATCAATAAAACCATTCGGTGAAACAAGCACAAGCTGGCTGTCCAGACTTACTTTAAGCATGCGAATGGCAACTTCCGACGCCTTTTCTGGAAAGGAAAAATCATGGGGATTGAAAAAACCAAGTCCATTGACACCGCCAAATACCATGAGAGAGTCCGATAGCACCGCGCTGGAAATTCGATTGAATTCATCAGAAGGAAACCCTTCACGCTCTCCAAAAGTAGCCAGGCGTTTTTCTTTCAAATGGATCACATATAAACCATTATTCGAAGAAAGCCATATGCGCCCTTGACTGTCTTCCTGAATATTATGCGTGTAATCTGAACGCAGATGATTGTCAGTATTGAAGCGGTAAACTACCTCTCGGTCGGGTAAAGGACCGAGCACTAGCATCCCCTCATGCTCCGTCGCGAGCAACAGCTCCCCATCTCCTAAGAAATGGGCATCTAAAATACTTTTATCGTTGACTTGCTCAATAAGCGACATTTTAGGATGGGAGCCGCCTTCAAAAAAAGAAATATACAGACCCTTTTCTGCACACACCAATACCGTATCAGAGTTCCCTTTTCGCTTAAGCCGATTCACAGAAATAACTTCTTCCACATTCTCACCAGATTCTAATTGAATAGGAACGGCCTGCAACTCTTCTTCTAGCTCAGTGGGGTCAAGCAAAAAGAGGCCCGTCCCTGTCCCCACGAGAAATGAGCCATCGGATACTGTCGTCAAGCCAAAGATTCTGCTTTTGTCGGGCGAGGGATTAGTAAATGTATAACAACGGCCGGTTTGACGATCAAAATATTTTATATTCCACCCGTCTACCGCAAGCATCCCACTCTCGTTCGAGGCAAAATTTTGATTTACTGAGCCAAAACACTCCCTTTGGATCTCAGGAATACGCATTGGAATCAAAGTATCCTTGAGCGAAGCCAGGTCCAGCTTGACCAGATCAGAGTATGACGTGACCCAGAGCGCCTGATCCTCTTCTGAAGCAAACATCTTTCGGGTAGAAAGTCCAGGTAACAACCGCACGGGAAAGGCGGGATGGCTATCAACTTTCTTCTTTGTTATGTAGGCCAGACCCTTTTTAGTGGCAAATAAAGAGGTGCCTGAAACAGAAGGCCTAATGTCAATAGCGGCGACCAATCGATTATCCCCAACTAACTTGCGGATTTCATTATAAAACTTTGAATACACGGGACCTGAATCGGTAAGGCGATAAAACCGCTTATCTTGTAAAAGAGCAAAGAGTCCATCACCAGGCAGCAAAAGGGGTATATTTTTCTCTTCGGGCAATTCAGTAAATTTCCAATCCGACGAGGAGAGATCCTTCGCTTCCAATGGAAGTGAAAAGAATTGGACTCGACTATTATTGCCTATAAATAAGGTTCCGCCTCCCTCCATGACCCAACTAGCCCGGAAAAATCTCGGTAATGCAGGTAGAGTCCCCATCTGAATCACTTTCCCATCATAAGCTATCGTTTTGAATCGCCCAGATTCATGTTCTATGGCAAGAACCCATTTTCCAAAGCTACCTAATAGGTAAAAGCCCTCCGAATCGGGTACAAATAGAACTTTATCTCTTTGGACAATAAATAAGCCCTGCTTTTCGGTAGATACAATCAGGGTCGAATCGTCAAGCAAAGACGAGTTGTTAAAAGAAGTTTCGCAAAGCCTGGGATCACTACCATAGATGCAGGGATCCAGTTGTTCTTTCGTATTTTCATGGAAAATAGTGATCTGACGCACATATTTTCCAACCTCAAATAAATCTGAGCCCACATATACCCAGCCATTAGACATAGCATTCAGTTTGGCCGCCTGTTCAGTGATCAGCTTTTTAGGAAGAGGGACTCGGCGAACTTCTCCACCATCATAATGATAAATGAAGCTTTGGCTGGCAAGCGTAACTTCACCTCGCGCATTTACCCGAGGATCAACCACCTCGATATTCTCGATTGAAAACACCAGTTCGTGCAAAATATAAGTAGAACCATCAACTGAAAATTCCTGCTGTACGTGCTTATGATCTATCTTTTCACTGTGCACTCGATCCCACGATTCCTGTTGAGAAAACCCCAATGTCACCCAAAGAAAACAAATAAAGATTAGTAGTAGCAACCCATGGCAGTTTTTTAAGCGATCGAAAAGCTCAAATTGGAGACTATTAGAATACATAAATTTCATTAAAAAAATTGTCTGGAAGTAAAGCAATTGAATAACTGCAATGTATAACAAGCCCAGCTTTCATCCTCTATCGAAACCGACAAATTGTTATATAATTCTGACATTCCGAGGATTTTCAAAGATAACAAGCGATATTAATCTCAAATTTGATGAGGGCGTGCCCCCCGAGGCTCTGGCCTTCGGCAGAGCTCGAGGGTCGGGCCCCTCCGGGCTATCGGACCTTCACTTCGTTCGGTCGTGCCGCCTGCAGCGGCACCCCTCCATACCCCTCACGCTTCCGCGCTCCGCGCGGGTACATCATGCCTTCCAAAAATTCTTAAAAGCACCACTGTCATCCGCGCTATCCATGATTCAGAATTAGCTAATCAAAATAGACCCAATCATCCCTGAAAAATGCAGCCCAAAACTGACTCCAAAATCATACTAAAAATGTAATAATTTTATAATTAACAGTCTACGTATTTAGTATTTGCAATATGAAATGGCAGAAATAGTAACTTTAATGTCATATATGGATAGAGGTGGGGTGAGGTTTATTTTAGATATTTGTGCCACTTTGCGGAAACAGGCAATAATCATTAGTAATGATCAAAATTGTGTACAAATAATATCTATATGAAAGCTCCTTTAACACGAATCGTAAATTTTATTTTTTTTGTCGGCACGACAATAATGGGCATTTTCTTAGATTCAAAATCTAAAACAAATGCAAATAGGGAGTCTGTATGGCACGATGCTTTAATTAAAAGCGCGCAACCCTTGATGGTTTATTTTTTGGCACGAACCCGTTTTGTTTACGTCTCTTTTCTCTTTGTTTGCTTTTTATTTGTTTCGAATGAAGTATTGATTGCACAAGGTGTGACGATCACATATCCGGCGAATGCACAAAATACCCCCTTATGTGAGCCAGGTTCTGAATTAGCAGTTCGGGTTCAAATCATAAATCCAAGCGGAGTCGATGATTCTGTAAGAGTGGAAATACAGTTTCCTACCGGCATTGATTATGTTGCCGGCTCCTTACAAATCAGTGGAATATCCCCTCTGACTAACTTTCAGGAATTTGATCTTTCCGATTTGGAAAACCCAGCTTTTATACTGACGAGTTCCATTCCGGGTGAAATGATCAATGTTGGAACCTTCGTAGATTTCAATGTTACACGATCGGCCGGAGATTGCACTTTCTTCGAAGACCCTACACCGTTAAAAGATAGCGTAATTGTTACCACTTCTTTGGGAACAGAAATTGAAGGTGACCCCAACGTCAATACCTATCAAGCATTTGCGCCATCATTATCTTTCACTTCCATTACTACATTGAATTTTGATTTATTATCTGCCAATACTAGAACGTTAACAGTGCAAAACGGAGGACTAGCTAACACAGATTCCTTTTCCATCCAAATAACATATCCCACTGAAGTCACGCCGGTTTCTCTTTCTGTTGGCATGACGACACTAACTCCTGCAAGCATAGCTGGAAATGTAGTAACTTATACCATTACATCAAGCATTATACCTGGTGGCTTTCTAGCCAACAATGAATCTATGGAATTTACGGAGGAAGTCGAAATTAATGCATGTTCTTCCTTTACCAGCAACGCTACCTATGAAGTGAGCTTTGGCTGTGGAGGGCAAACCTGTCAGACGAATAGTCGGATCGGAACTTTTACTTATGACGCCGGGACATTCGACATTAGGCTTAATCAGTTTATTAACCATTTAGGTACAGTATGTGATAGCTCAAGAATTAGGCGAGTAATTTACAATGTTGGAGCTGAGCCCATTCCTGGTGTTCAGTCTAAGCTTGATTTTGAAACGGGTATTTTGGTTGGAGCTTCAAGCCCCTATTCTTTTGATGAATATACAGTCAATGGTATCCCCAGTGTTCCAACGACCACTCCGGTCGGGGGGAGTATTCTTTATTCTTTTGATTTTTCGAATACCAGTGTGCCCGGTCTAAGTGATACAGATGGAGATGGTTTTATGGATGATTTTGAGGTTGGAGATTCAATTATTATAGAATTTAGTGTGTTTAGAGATTGTGTTCCTGCCTGTCCGTCCGAGTTTACTACTGAAGACTTCTCACAAAGGTATACTTATACTACTTTATGTGATCAAATTATTGGGAACACTACACGCAGAAATATAGATAGAAATGCTCTTGCAGGAATAGTCCGTGGTTTTTCTAGATCGCCATCAAATGCCCAATTCGCGCCACCTACAGTTTCAGATTTTTTCGCTGGTGAAGTGAGAGTGTTACATAGCAGAGTATATGACAATGGATTTTTTAGGGATTGTCCTGATCCGTCGATCAATTTTAGTTTAGATTTAGGTACAGATTTTGAGATCGAAAATGATGAAATAATAGTAAATGGTACTGTTTTCTCGGCGACGAGATCAGGCACAACCTATAGCTTAAATTCAGCATCCATTCCAATACTTCCAGCAAATGGAAATGTTAGTTTAGATATCACTTTTAATGTGAGAGTGTCCGATACATTTTGCGCAGGCGGCGGCGGTACCATCATGACTGGTCCAATACCGTACACGATAGAGTTCAATTGCGAAACACTGCAAGGGTGTTGCTCTGAAACCTGGGCATGTGAAAACATTCCGTCCTTTGTAGGATTTTGTGGGAACTCATGTTCTCCTACTTTTCTAACGTCCACTGTTTCTGCTGAAAGAAGGACATTTGGCTTTGCTCCTGGAACTACCAATCCTGTTGATACAACTACATTGCCATCTTCAAGCCTTACAAAAGTTATAAATGGAGATACCATAAGGCTGAGAGATGTAGTTACGATAGGTGATAGTGCTTTCGTAGATTGGGTTCATGTTATAACTATAGATTCTATACAGGGAATATCTCCAATGACATTATTAGAGGGGCTCAGTTTTAGTTACGATGGAGCCTCCGGTATGTCGAGTTGCATTATTCCTGTGGCGGATGTCATAATTGATGGTAACGCAAGTGGGCAAGCAAGGTTCCGGTTTGATTTAAGTGATTTAATTAATAACAGTTGTTTACCCGGAATGCTAGACTCATTGCAAGCAGGAGCTGACATTGTGATCAACTACCATTTTAGAATGAATGAACTCGAGGTGGACGGGACAGAGATCCTTGAAGGGTTAAATCAGTTAGTCATTACAGTGGGAAATCGAGGCACTACAAGTTCAGGCACTACTGAAACTTGCGTAAGGCAAACCATATTGAGTTACTATGCCTATGAAGTTCTCTTAGATGCTTTTCGAGTAAGGAACGTGACCAACTCAGCTTGCGCTACGACGAATAGATATGTTGCTGAGAGTTTCATCTTCCTAACCGGGGGGGGGCTATCTCAATTTCCTCAGGAATTAAGACCACTAGTCCTCTTGGACTCTATGAATGTGCGCTTAGCTTCAACAGATGTTTTTTGGAATAATGATTTACTTGAAAGGAGACTATATAGATCAGATGGCGGGCCTCGCACCGAAATTGTTCCCGCCGACAATATTATTAGTGCTCAGGACCATCTATATACTTGTGAAGATTTTATTCAATGTGCACCCTCTGATGAACTTGGGATTCCAAATAATGCGCCTGCAGGAGCAACGAGGATTTATTATTTCAATAAGGAATTTGGTTTAAGTTGCGATCAAGGATCAGTGAGTTCCTCTGCGGAGTTTGACCTAAGCTATAGAACTTCCAATACAGGCAGTAGAAAATCACTTTTAGATGACAGGGCATTTACTGCGAGTTCAGATGATTTGGATCCAGTATTCACCGGAGCCGGTTCGGAAATTACCGCAGCAGGAGCTGCTGGTTTGGAACAGTGGGTTCTAAGATATAACGCCCCTGGCAGTCGGAGTCATGGTCCGTTTACATATATGTATATAGATACTGTCAACTCTTCTGGAGTGAGTATAAAGGATGTTTATCGTGTTAGTCTAGGTACTGGTGATAGAATTGCAGATGCCGAAGCAATTGTTCCCTATGATCAAGGATTTTATGCGCAGTTAAAAGATACTCTTGGGCAAGATCGGCGCTACGCCATAGATTTTGAATACCAAGATTGTGGACCGGATACAGTTTTCGCCATTTTTGTAAAAAGTTGTGATTCATTCCCAACTGATCCCGCAAATTTTGCATGCTACAGGGATACACAAATGTTAGTTGTGAATCCGGTTGATGCTCAAATTCAGTTATTATTGGTGGATCAACCCAATGCGAACGTAGATATATGTGATCCTCTTACTTATGAAATAGTACTTAATAGTGCCCAACAGGGAAATGTTATCAACCCTGCTGTAACATTGGATTTGGCGCCAGGTCTGCAGCTTCTTACTGATACAGTGATCGCAGAATACCCTATCAATTCCGGGACATTTGATACGATTGCAGTACCTGTAGGTATGGGCTCAATTTCCATTGATCTTAATCAATTAACAAATCTTGACTCGGTTTTGGGTTTGCCGGGTCTAATCGAAACAGATATTATTGCAGAGCGCCAAATCAGGGTGCAGTTCGAGCTATTAACCAATTGTGATTTTACCTCGGGTGAAAATTTCCCAATTATCCCATCTGGACAGACAGGCTGTGGTGCCCCCGCTATAGGTGACCAGGTTTCGAGGTCTACGGCAATCATTAGGGTGAATAATACTCCTGATAACGATTATATTATCGATGAGATTAGGGTTGACTCAATCATTGATTGTGGACTTCAAGCGGATGTCTCATACTCCTTTGTAATAATAGGGTCAGACTCCACTCAGGCTATGGATACTTTCTCCTTCACGCTACCACCTGGTATCTCTTATGTGGCAGGTTCTTACACCTGTAATGTTGGAGCAGGCTTTGATCCGATGCTATGTCCGGAGTTTATTCGTGTTGATACGGTAATGGGGCAACAAGTCGCCGTATTTGCAGAACAAGTCGCCGTGCCAAGCGGAGCAGACTATGAGATAAATTTTAGCGTAGAAACCATTAATAGTGAGGTGTCGTGCTCGGCCGATCAAGATTTAATTCTGAATATTAATAGATCCGTGAATATGGTTCCCTGCCCTACAGAACCGTCAGGGTTCTGTGAAGACATAACAGAAAACAAAATCACAGATACAGCAAATATATCTGTCGACTTACCAATCTTAGAATTAGAGCCATTGCTTACTAATTTGAATGCTGGCGTTTTGTCAATTGAAGGCAGTGTCGCCAATACAGGAAGCCGAGATCTTTCTCCTTTAAATAATATTTTCATTGAGTTTTATTGTGCAGGAACTGATAGCATCATTAATAGTCCAATATTGGATAGTGTCGTATTTTCTGGAGGCTTGGCCGCTGGCGATAGTCTTGACTTCAATTTAATGATCTCAGACCCGTGTATAGTTAATAATATTTTAACGGCCAGAGTTATTAAAGGTAATGGAACACCTGGTTTGGAGAATTGTGTCTGTGCAAGTGATTCTGTATTCTCTCAACCAATACCAAGCATCGAATGTCCTCCCATGGAAACGGTTGTTTGTTCTTTAGATGAGGAGCCTATTTTTATGGATGTGGTTTCTTTTGTAGATAGTGGTGCAGTCGTTACAGGTTTTTGTCAGCCTATAAATGAGCTGACTATTAATCTGATTGATCAACAAGAATCATCGGGTATTTGTAACCGAACGATCATTAGAACATATGTCGTTGAAGATGCCTGCGGAGGAGCGGATACTTGTCAACAAAATATTCTTTTCACCAACGCCTCTAGCCCTAGATTCATTGGATCAAACGATACGATAGATGTACAATGTTCTTCTGAACTTCCTCCTTTTCCAGATTCTACCTTTGTAGAGAATTGCTCTTCTGTAACTATTTCTTCAAATGTAGAAATTACTGACTCAACATCTTCGGAATCCTTTAACAGATTAACGACCTATATATTAGAAGATGAATGTGGTAACATGGATACCTTGACACAGCTTGTTAGAGTTAATGCTACGACTCCACCGGCATTTCTCAACTGCCCACTCGATACGATTACGGTTGGTAATGACTTTAGTAATTGTAGTGGTGGCGTCAATTGGAGTATACCCATAGCAGAGGATATATGTGGCAATGTGACGGTCGCTCAGTATGAAGGACCAGCTCCGGGGCAGATCTTAGACGTTGGTGTCTATGCCATAGGCTATGAAGCAGTTAACCAATCGGGCATTTCAGATACTTGCGAGTTTATTGTTGAAGTCATTGATGTACAACAACCATTTATTGGTTGTCCACAGGATATCACAATCGGTACAGATGAAGGAGTATGTGAATGGACCAGCGGTGCAGGCAGTTTAAGCCCAATAATAGCGATAGAGAATTGCGAACCGAGTTTGACATATGAAGTGACAAATCCAGATGGAAGTGTAACTGCAGACTCAGGGGATGTGAGTGGCTATGTGTTCACTTTAGGAAGCAGCATAGTAGAATATGCACTAGCAGATAGTAGTGGCCTTCAGAGTGATACGTGTAGCTTTATGGTGACGGTGGAAGATGAGCAAGCTCCGGAAGTAATTTGTCCGGGAGATACTATTGTCTACGCCTCTGCGGATAGTTGTGGGTTGGCTGTCGTATATGACTCTTTGCAAATATCGGACAATTGTGAATTGATAACTTCAAGCGGAGCTCAAACGGCGATCACTACTTTATTTGCTTCTGACAATGGTCAAGCAGGTAATATGTTTGATGTGGAGAACGTAGGTACTGCACCCATTATAATTGATAGTTTTTACTTGAACCTATATTCGGGAACAATCAGTAATATCAGAGTATATTATACATCAGGCACATATATCGGCAATGAAACAAATAGTGCTGCCTGGACGCTTTTAGGAACTGAATCGGTAACTAGTAATGGAGATGATGTTCCTACCCTTCTGAATGTGGGTGGACTTAATATAAACCCAGGTGAATCATTCGGTATATTTATAATTGACTATCCGAGAACAGGAGGGATGAATTATACAGGTGGTTCTAATACTTATAATAATGGCAATTTAGAAATTAGAACCGGAATTGGCCGATCTGGAATTGGCGGAGATCCATTCACAGGGAACATATTCAACCCCAGGACTTGGAACGGAACCATTCACTATACAGCAGCAGCAGGTCAATCTGGAGAATTAATGCAAACCGACAATTCAGGTTTGACATCGGGTAGTTTTTTCAGTGTAGGAACAACATTGCAAGAATATACGGTAACCGATGGAGCAGGTAATAGTGGGAGTTGCAGCTTTACAGTAACCGTTTTAGATACAATTACACCTGTTATCATATGTCCTTCAGATACTATTATAAGTGTAAATGCTGGTGAGTGTGCGGGTCAATTAGAATGGGAACATCCAAACCCATTTGACAATTGTAGAGTTGAGCGATATCACGTTAGATATATCAACCCGAATGGATCCACCGATGGTCCGGTAGATTTAGATCTTCAACTAGATGGTTTTCAGGACAGTACTGGTAACCTAAACTTTGAACTCGGAACATCTATAGTGGAATACTATATAGAAGATCCATCAGGTAATTTTAATTTATGTAGTTTCCAAGTGACCGTGATAGACGATGAAGCCCCTACATTTATTAACTGTCCGGCCGATACCATTACGGTAGGTAATGACTTTAGTAATTGTTCAGGCGGTGTAAATTGGAGTCAGCCAATTGCTACGGATAACTGTGAAGTAAGTGTAGCACAGACGGCAGGTCCAACACCAGGAGATATATTAGATGTAGGGAACTACACGGTAACGTATATCGCTACGGATGACGCTGGCAATACAGCAGAGTGTACATTTGAGATCGAAGTGATTGATGTACAGGATCCGATTATTGGTTGTCCACAAGATATTACGATTGTAACGGATGAGGGAGTATGTGAATGGACCAGTATATCCGGAAGCTTATCTCCAAGTATAATCATAGAGAATTGCGAACCAAGTTTGACTTATGAAGTGACAAATCCAGATGGAAGTGTAACTGCAGACTCAGGGGATGTGAGTGGCTATGTGTTCACCTTGGGAAGCAGTATTGTGGAATATGCCCTGGCAGATAGTAGTGGACTTCAGAGCGACACCTGTATTTTTATGGTGACGGTGATTGATGATGAAGCACCGGAGATTGTTTGTCCGGCTGATGAGGTGCTAGAGACAGATGCGGGTGTATGTATGGCTGAAGTGGCGTTTTTAACTCAGCCGGGATTTAGTGATAACTGTTCAGCTGTTGCAGATAGTATATTTTATAGTGTAGCGAATCCTGATAATAGTTTTAGTGGACCGTTTGCGGGCGATGTAGGCTATATGTTTAGCGCTGGCATCAGCCAGGTAGAATGGACGATTTTAGATAGCTCGGGCAATAGTGCAAGCTGCACACAGAACATTACGGTAGAAGATACGGAAGCTCCGACGATAACGTGTGCGCAATTAGCTGCTGCTTACAATACCGATGCAGGTGATTGTGCTTATACCGCACAAGGTGGTGAATTTGATCCGGTGGTCGATGACAACTGCGCGGTAGCGAGTGTAAGTAATGATTATAATGCTACGAGCAGTTTAGCCAATGCGGTCTTCCCGGTAGGAAGTACACCGGTAGTATGGACAGTAACGGATGAAAGTGGGAATACAGCGACCTGCGCGATCACGGTTGTTGTTGAGGATAATGAGAATCCGGTATTTGTAAATTGCCCGGATACGATTACGGTAGGGAATAACTTTAGTAATTGTTCGGGTGATGTAAACTGGAGTGAGCCGATAGCGGAAGATAATTGCGAGGTAGCAGTAAG
>Ga0209949_1001199_pt1 | contig 12843 bp, 10 predicted proteins | sample SalPonC_black_MG_FD_185711 | JGI IMG/M metagenome (GOLD analysis project Ga0209949, IMG submission 185711) | Salt pond soil microbial communities from South San Francisco under conditions of wetland restoration - Salt Pond MetaG... | ecosystem: Environmental > Aquatic > Marine > Intertidal zone... | reverse complement strand
TCCTTCCGTGGATTCCGTGGCAAAAATCAGTTCTTTAAATACCCGCGGCGTCCTTCAACAAGGCAGCGCGGTCGGTCTTTTCCCAGGGGAAAGTTGTAAAGGTCTTACCACCCACGGTGACTTCCTGCGGCTCGCGGCCGAAGTGGCCGTAGGCTGCGGTCTGCTGATACATCGGGTGCAGCAGGTCGAGCATGTTGGTGATCGCAAACGGGCGCAGATCGAAGTGCTCGCGAACCAGTTGGATGATCCTGTCGTCGCTGATCCTGCCGGTGCCGAAGGTGTTCAGTGAAATCGACGTTGGCTGCGCCACGCCGATGGCGTAGGACACCTGGATCTCGCATTTGGCGGCAAGACCCGCGGCAACGATGTTCTTGGCCACATAGCGGCCGGCATAAGCGGCGGAGCGGTCGACCTTGGACGGATCTTTACCGGAGAAGGCGCCGCCGCCGTGGCGGGCCATGCCGCCGTAGGTGTCGACGATGATCTTGCGACCGGTCAGGCCACAGTCACCAACCGGGCCGCCAATCACGAACTTGCCGGTCGGGTTGATGTGAAACTGGGTGTCCTTGTGCAGCAGGTCAGCCGGAAGCACGTGTTTGACGATCAGCTCCATCACGGCTTCTTTCAGGTCGGCCTGGGACACATCCTCATCGTGCTGGGTCGACAGCACCACGGCATCAATGCCGGATACGCGGCCATCCTTATAGCTGCAGGTTACCTGGCTCTTGGCGTCCGGGCGCAGCCAGGGCAGCACGCCACCCTTGCGGGCTTCGGCCTGACGCTCCATCAGGCGATGGGCAAAGGTGATCGGCGCGGGCATCAGCACTTCGGTTTCGTCGCTGGCGTAGCCGAACATCAGGCCCTGGTCGCCGGCACCCTGATCTTCCGGCTTCTGGCGGTCAACGCCCTGGGCGATGTCAACTGACTGTTTGCCGATGATGTTGATCACACCACAGGTATCGCCGTCGTAGCCCACTCTCGAGGAGGTATAGCCAATGTCCTTGATAACGCCGCGGACCAGATCTTCCAGGTCAACCCAGGCGTTGGTGGTGATTTCACCGCCGACAATCGCGACACCGGTTTTTACCATGGTTTCGCAGGCGACCCGGGCATGGGGATCGTCCACAAGGATGGCGTCGAGTACGGCATCGGAAATCTGGTCTGCCAGTTTGTCAGGATGGCCTTCTGAGACCGATTCGGAAGTAAAGATGCTGTAATCAGCCATAGGTGCTTTTCCTCTCTGAGCGTTGTTGCAGGTTACTGTACGAAGCGTACCGGATTCTATATCAAAAAACTTTGATATGCGTATAACTTTTGTATTCAGCCTGGCTCCGGCGGTTTCCAGAATTCCCGGACCTGCACCTGGAACCCGTTGCGTAATCCGATGAACAGGGATTCGCCGGTGACCAGTCCGGCGGCATGGGCCCAACTGGTCAGTTCTTCGGGCTCGAAGCCCAGCCACAGGTCACCGCAGTTTGCTTTTGCCCAGTCCTGGTCGTGGCTGCAGAGGTCACTGATCACCAGGCAACCGCCGCTGTTCATTAGTGCCGAGGCATCCAGAAAAATATCCGCCGGGCTGGGGACATGGTGCAGCACCATATTGGCGACGATCAGGTCAAAGGCATCGCCACGGGCGCGCAGGTTTTCGGTGACCCCTTCAATCAGGTCAATGTTGTTCAGGCCCTCGTCGATGCAGGTGCGGGTTGCCTTGGCAAGCATGTCCCGGGAGTTGTCCAGCGCCGTCACCTGTGCGCAGGTCTGCGACAGCACCGGCAGAAAGCCCCCCTCGCCCGGCCCGATTTCCAGGGCTGTTTTCCAGCGCTGCTTCGGGGCGCGCTGGCCGATCAGTTCGGCAACCGGCCTGGCGTAGAGTTCGAAGGCGGCAATCAGCTCCTGCTGTTCGCGGAATTTTTCCGCATAGCGGGCGAAAAATGCCTGGGACTGGTCTGCGCGCTGGTTGCGGATGGCGTGGATCTTTTCCTGCAGATGCGCCGCCAGTGGGATACGGTCCACCGCATCAAAAATCTGCCGGATGGTATGGTCTACCAGCCTGTCGCTGTCCAGATGAAGTGGCCGGCGGTAGAAAATGGCGTTGCCTTCACGCTGGGGCTCCAGCAACCCGGCTTTGTGCATCACTTTTAAATGGTGGCTCATGCCGGACTGGCGCATGCCGAAAAGCTGGCTCAGTTCCAGAACGCCGAAAGTATCGCGGCGCAGCACCCGCAGAATTTCCAGCCGCAGGGGGTCGCCGCTCGCCTTGAAAATGGGCGCGAGAATGCCGACCTGGTCCGGGTTTTCCGGGCGGGACGGGTATTCCGATGCTGAAGCTGCGGCTGTCGGGGTCATGGAGTGCAGTCTAGGGCGGATCCAGGGCGGGATCAATATCAATATCAAAAAAAATTGATATAGATTCTGATGCGTCGATTCATTTGCCCCGGTGGTCACTAATCGGCCAAAATACGCGCCTTATTTTTTGCTGTTCCTTTATTACGCGTCATATCGCTGACCAAAACTGGAGAAAACGTCAATGCCGTCTCGCACAGATCTCGCCAACGCCATTCGCGCGCTGAGCATGGATGCGGTTCAGAAAGCCAAATCCGGCCACCCGGGCGCACCCATGGGTATGGCGGATATCGCCGAGGTCCTCTGGAATGATTTCCTCAGCCACAATCCGGCCAACCCGAACTGGGCCAACCGCGACCGGTTTGTGATGTCCAACGGCCATGGCTCCATGCTGCAGTATTCACTGCTGCACCTGAGCGGATACGACGTATCTATCGACGACATCAAAAATTTCCGTCAGCTGCATTCGAAAACTCCGGGCCACCCCGAGTTCGGTTACACCCCGGGTGTCGAGACCACCACTGGCCCGCTGGGTCAGGGTATGGCCAACGCGGTCGGTTTTGCTCTGGCGGAGAAAACCCTGGCGGCACAGTTCAACCGCCCCGGCCATAAGGTGGTTGACCATTACACCTATGCCTTCCTGGGTGACGGCTGCCTGATGGAAGGCATTTCCCATGAAGTGTCCTCCCTTGCCGGCACCCTGGGCTTGGGCAAGCTGATCATGTTTTATGACGACAACGGCATTTCCATTGATGGCGAAGTCGAAGGCTGGTTTACCGATGACACTCCGAAGCGTTTTGAGGCCTACGGCTGGCATGTGGTGCCCGCAGTAGACGGTCATGATCCGGAGGCTGTGCGAGCAGCGATCGAGGCCGGCCGTGCCAACACCACCCAGCCAACGCTGATCTGCTGCAAGACCATTATCGGTTTCGGCTCGCCCAACAAACAGGGCACCGAAAGCAGCCACGGCTCCGCGCTGGGTGAAGACGAAGTGGCCCTGACCCGCAAGGAGCTGGGCTGGCCGCACCCGGCGTTTGAAATCCCGGATGACATCTATAGTGCCTGGAATGCCCATGAGCAGGGCGCAGCCGCGGAAGCCGAGTGGAAGCAGACCTTTGCGGCCTACCAGAAGGCCGAGCCGGAACTGGCGGCCGAGTTCGAGCGCCGGATGGCCGGTAATCTGCCTGCTGGCTTTGCCGACAAGGCCCAGGCCTACATTGAGGAATGTCAGGCCAAGGGCGAAACCATCGCCAGCCGCAAGGCATCCCAGAACACCCTGAACGCCTTCGGTCCGTTGCTGCCGGAACTGTTCGGAGGCTCGGCCGACCTGGCCGCCTCGAACCTTACCATCTGGGACGACAGCAAGCCGCTGACCAGGGATGACGCCAGCGGTAATTACGTTTACTACGGCGTCCGTGAATTCGGCATGGCGGCCATCATGAACGGTATCGCCCTGCACGGTGGGCTGGTGCCCTACGGCGCTACCTTCCTGACCTTCATCGATTACTGTCGTAATGCGGTGCGCATGGCGGCACTGATGAAACAGCGCTCGATCCTGGTGTTCACCCATGACTCCATTGGTCTGGGTGAGGATGGCCCCACACACCAGCCGATTGAACAACTGGCCAGCCTGCGCACTACGCCCAATATGAGCACCTGGCGCCCGGCCGACACCGTCGAATCCGCCGTCGCCTGGAAAGCGGCCCTTGAGCGCACCGATGGCCCGACCGCGCTGGTATTTTCCCGCCAGGCGCTGCCGCATCAGGATCGCGACGCAACCCGGTTGCGGCAGGTTGCCAAAGGTGGCTACATCCTGTCTGACAGCGAAGGTACGCCGGATCTGATCCTGATTGCCACCGGTGGCGAACTCGGCGTGACCCAGGATGCCGCTGCCGGGCTTCGTGACAGGGGTAATAATGTGCGCGTGGTCTCGATGCCAAGCACCGACATCTTCGATGCCCAGAGCGCGGCCTACCGGCAGGAGGTCCTGCCCCTGGAAGTCACCAACCGTGTTGCGGTTGAAGCCGGAATTGCCGACTACTGGTACAAGTACGTTGGCCTGGACGGCCGCATTGTAGGCATGACCACCTTTGGTGAATCCGCGCCTGCCGGTGACCTGTTCAAGGAGTTCGGGTTTACCGTCGAAAACGTTGTCGCGACCGCTATGGACCTGCTGGAAGCCTGATGACTGACGCTGCACCGTATCGCATCGCTATCAATGGATACGGCCGTATCGGCCAGTGTGTCCTGCGGTCGCTCTACGAGAACCGGTTTCGTGACCAGTTGCAGATCGTCGCAATCAACGAACTGGCCGATATCGACACCATTGCCCACCTGACCCGCTATGATTCCACTCATGGCCGGTTCCAGGGTGAAGTGACGGTTGAGGGCGAGTCGCTGCTGGTAAATGGCGACCGCATCCGGGTGCTGCGCCATGCCGACGCTGTCGATCTGCCATGGGCTGAACTGGGCGTGGATCTGGTGCTGGAATGCTCCGGTGCCTTCACCGACCGGGCGACCGCAGAGCAGCACCTGAAAGCGGGCGCCAGCCGCCTGCTGTTCTCACAGCCAGCCGAATCTGATGTCGACCGCACCGTGGTTTATGGCGTCAACCACGAACAGTTAACCCCAGCCGACCGGATTGTGGCGGCCGCGTCGTGCACCACCAACTGTGTGGTACCCGTTATCCGGATTCTGGATGACGCACTGGGCGTGGAGCAGGGCACCACCACCACCATCCATGCGGCCATGAACGATCAGCCGGTCATCGACGCCTACCACCATCAGGACCTGCGCCGCACCCGCAGCGCCCTGCACAACATCGTTCCGGTGGATACCGGCCTGGCAAAAGGTATTGAACGCCTGCTTCCCCACATGGAAGGCAGGTTCAGCTCCGTGGCCATGCGCGTGCCCACCCTGAACGTTTCCGCGATCGATATGGTGGTCAATGTCCGGCAGGACACCTCCGTGGAAGCGGTGAACAACCTTCTGAAAGCATCCGCCCACGGCCCGCTGAAACGCATCCTGGGCTACACCGACGAACTCCTGGCCAGCTCCGACTTCAACCACGACGCCCACTCCGGAATCGTGGACGGTAGCCAGACCCGCGTCACCGGCAACACCATGGTAAAGGTGCTGTGCTGGTTCGATAATGAATGGGGATTCGCCAACCGGATGCTGGATGTCAGCTGCGTCTGGCTGAAAGGGGCCAAAGGGGCCGGCTAAAAGGGGTCTGACCCCGAATGGGGTCAGACCCCATGAGCTCATGTCATGGCAAAACAAGGGAACAATCTATGACCATCAAACGAATGAACGACCTGGACCTTGCCGGCAAGCGGGTACTGATCCGTGAAGATCTGAACGTGCCGGTAAAGAATGGGGCAGTATCGAGCGACGCCCGCATCCGCGCCTCGCTGCCCACCATCAAGGCGGCGATCGACGCCGGTGCCAAAGTCATGCTGATGTCCCACCTGGGTCGCCCGGAAGAGGGCGTATACGATGAAGCCTCCTCCATGAAGCCGGTTGCCGAGCATCTCTGCAACCTGCTGGACATGGAAGTCCGGCTGGTCACCGATTACCTGGACGGTTTTGAAGTGGCCGAAGGTGAAGTCGTGCTGCTCGAAAACGTGCGCTTCAACAAAGGTGAAAAGAAAGACGACGAAGTGCTTGCCAAAAAGTACGCAGCCCTCTGCGATGTCTACGTCATGGACGCCTTCGGCACCGCCCACCGCGCCCAGGCCTCCACCCACGGCGTCGCCCGCTTCGCCCCCGAAGCCTGCGCCGGCCCGCTGCTGGCTGCGGAACTGGAAGCACTGGGCAAGGCCCTGGACAACCCTGCCAAGCCGGTAGTTGCGATTGTTGGCGGCTCCAAGGTCTCCACCAAGCTCGACGTACTCAACGCCCTGGAAAAAGTCTGCGACTCCATCATCGTCGGCGGCGGCATCGCCAACACCTTCCTGGCCGCTGCCGGCCACCCGGTGGGCAAATCCCTGTGCGAACACGACCTGATCGAAACCGCCCGGGAAATCGCCTCCCGCGTTGAAATCCCGCTGCCGGTTGACGTGGTCGTCGCCAGCGAGTTTGCCGAAACCGCACAGGCCACCGTCAAAAAAATCGATGACGTCACCGAGGACGACATGATCCTCGACGTCGGCCCGGAAACCGCCGCCAAATTCGCAGACCTGCTGAAGTCATCAAAAACCATCCTCTGGAACGGCCCGGTCGGCGTTTTCGAGTTTGACCAGTTCAGCAACGGCACCCAGTCCCTGGCCAGAGCCATCGCCGAAAGCGACGCCTTCTCCTTGGCCGGTGGCGGTGACACCGTTGCCGCCGTTGACAAGTATGGAGTAAGTGACCGAATCTCGTATATTTCCACCGGCGGCGGTGCTTTCCTGGAATTTGTGGAAGGAAAGACACTCCCGGCAGTCGCGGTACTCGAAGAGCGCGGCGCATAAACAAAGATCGATTCAGCTTCGGTGGCAGAAACCGGTGCCAGAATCGCAAGAAGGGTGAGGCAGGTCTTTCGCGGAATTTGTGAGGCCATGGATGGCCGAGAATAAGCACACATGGATGTGCTTGTAGCGGTTCCGCGAAAGACCTGCCTCGCCCTTCGTAGCAGACTCAGAAAAACAGGCATACTCCAAAGCGGAGTCTGTCGAAGACATTAAATAAACCAAGGAGACAAACCCAATGGCCCTGATATCGATGCGGCAACTGCTGGATCACGCCGCCGAGCATGGTTACGGTGTGCCCGCTTATAACGTAAACAACCTCGAGCAGATGCGCGCCATCATGGAAGCGGCTGACAAAACCAACTCCCCGGTGATTGTCCAGGCCTCCGCCGGCGCCAGAAAATACGCCGGCGCTCCGTTCCTGCGGCACCTGATTCTCGCGGCCATTGAAGAGTTTCCCCATATTCCGGTGGTTATGCACCAGGACCACGGCACCAGCCCTTCGGTCTGCCAGCGCTCCATCCAGCTGGGCTTCAGCTCGGTCATGATGGACGGCTCGCTGGGTGAAGACGGCAAAACCCCGACCGACTACCAATACAACGTCGACGTCACCCGTCGCACCGTCGAAATGGCCCACGCCTGTGGCGTTTCGGTAGAAGGTGAGCTGGGTTGCCTGGGCTCCCTCGAAACCGGCCAGGCCGGTGAAGAAGACGGCATTGGCGCCGAAGGCACCCTGGACCACAGCCAGATGCTGACCGACCCGGAAGAAGCGGCGGATTTCGTCAACAAGACCCACGTCGACGCCCTGGCCATCGCCATCGGCACCAGTCACGGCGCCTACAAGTTCACCCGCCCGCCCACCGGTGACATCCTGGCTATCGACCAGATCAAGGCCATTCACGCCCGCATCCCGGACACCCACCTGGTCATGCACGGCTCCAGCTCGGTGCCCCAGGAGTGGCTGAAGATCATCAACGAATACGGCGGCGAAATCCCGGAAACCTACGGCGTACCGGTTGAGGAAATCGTCGAAGGCATCAAACACGGCGTGCGCAAGGTCAATATCGATACCGACCTGCGCCTGGCCAGCACTGGCGCGGTCCGTCGCTTCCTGGCCCAGAACCCGGCCGAGTTTGACCCGCGCAAGTACCTGAAGGAAACCATGAAGGCCATGACCGAAGTCTGCATCGCCCGCTATGAAGCCTTCGGCACCGCCGGTAATGCCAGCAAAATCCAGCCGGTTAACCTTGAGCGCATGTTTGAGCGTTATGCGTCTGGTGAGCTTGATCCGAAGGTTAGATAAGCCTTCGGATCGCCGGGCCTTGCATTGCTGATTCGCAGAGAGATGCAGCCGAAGTATTCCTTGTCGTATTCATTGGAAAGCGGATCCTCAAAATTCCAACGTTTAGCTAAACATCTTCAACAGGCATACGCTCTCAATTGCACATGTTTCGACAGTCCGGTCATCGGGGTGACCAGGCAAAGTCTGTTACATCACCGTCGGTTACCAGCGCACCGTTCAGCTTGTCGTTTATGGTGCCGTCCGGCGTCGCGCTGTAAAGTTCGAATACATCATCGATGTCCTGGTCGGCGCGGTAGGCGATGCGGCGGCTGTCGGGTGACCAGGCGAAGCCTGATAAACCTCTGTCGATCACCAGCGCACCGTTCAACTTTTCGTTAATGGTGCCGTCCGGAGTCACGCTGTAGAGTTCGAATACATCATCGATGTCCTGGTCGGCGACATAGGCAACGCGGCGGCTGTCGGGTGACCAGGCGAAGGTAAATACATCACCGTTGGTCACCAATGCACCGTTCAGCTTGTCGTTGATGGCGCCGTCCGGAGTCGCGCTGTAGAGTTCGAATACACTATCTGTGTCCTGCTCAGCGCGGTAGGCAATACGGCGGCTGTCGGGTGACCAGGCGAAAGCAGATACATCACCGTTGGTCACCAGCGCAGCGTTCAGCTTGTCGTTGACGGTGCCGTCCGGAGTCGCGCTGTAGAGTTCGACTACACCATCCGTGTCCTGGTCTGCGAAGTAGGCAATGCGGCGGCTGTCGGGTGACCAGGCGAAGTTGCCTGCTACATCACCGCCGGTTACCAGCGCACCGTTCAGTTTGTCGTTGACGGCGCCGTCGGGAGTCGCGCTGTAGAGCTCGAATACATTATCTATGTCCTGGTCGGCACGGTAGGCAATGCGGCGGCTGTCGGGTGACCAGGCGAAGTCGCCTGCTACATCACCGCCGGTCACCAGCGCACCGTTCAGCTTGTCGTTGACGGCGCCGTCCGGAGTCGCGCTGTAGAGTTCCAATACATTATCTATGTCCTGGTCGGCGATGTAGGCAATGCGGCGGCTGTCGGGTGACCAGGCGTATGCGCCAATGCTGCCACCGAACACGAGGGTCGGATTAACGCGGACGCTGTTCGGATTCTGCGTGTCGTGGGTATTGATGCCCACAGTTTGAAAACTGCTCAAACTCTCCACTCGTTGCGCGATATAACGTCCATCGGGGGACCATTTCACGTCGAGGAGTTCTACCACCCCGGGCACACTGACAGGGCCACTGATCTTGAGGTGACTGCTACCGTCCGCGTTGGCCAGGTAGACTTCACGAACGCCATCCTGCTCAGCATCAGCGACATAGACGATTTGCGCACTGTCGGGTGACCAGGCAAATTCGGATACATCGCCGTTGGGAGTGGTCATCGGCTCGTTGATCTTGTCGATACCGCTGCCATCGAGCCTGGCGACGTAGAGTTCGAATTTTTCATCCGTGTCCTGGTCGGCGCGGTAGGCGACGCGGCTGCCGTCGGGCGATACTTTGAAATCACCAACATTTCCATCGACCTGGAGCGTCCCCGAGAGTCTGGCCGCGCCTGCTCCCGAAGTGTCGAAACGGAATAACTCCAATTGCTGATCTACCAACTGGTCAGCCACATATACACCTGATTGAACTTTATCTTCCGCTACGTCACCCGAGCCACCGGAGCCGCCACCACAGGCCGATAAGAACAATAGCGCCGCGAGGATAGCAGCTAATGATGCCTTCATCGGAGACTCCCTCTGCTCTTGGTTATTGAATGTTATTGCATTCTATTAGTATATACACATATCGAGATTACCCTAACCAAATATCAGCGCCGATGGAGGTGACTTGCGTCACCTCGATTCTGGCTCGTATCCGGATCGACTTGGGTGTACTCCTGACCATTTCCGGCTGTCTAGAGAAGCCTGGTCAAGGCCCGGATTGGGCACACCCCGCCGCTGGTAATAGGGTTTGAATGTCTGCTTTGGGGTCTTGGCACCATATTCTGGCCGGCGCAATCATTGGAAAGCGGACCTTTTTGCCGCGCCGAGATGAGCCAGTGAGGGGAGTCTGAACCGAGGTAGGTTCACTCATAGGCTAGGAGTGGCAAGGGCACCAGCATAAATCCAAGCTTTTAAACAAAAGCGAACATTGGCAAGCCATCCGTAAAGATGCACGTTTCTATTGGATACCGGCCTGGAATATTGGCATCTGCCTGAGGCCAAAAAAGATGTTGGTGGCTATCTGATGGACTACTACAACCAGCAAAGACCTCATACGTTCAACGGTGGCATTTCTCCCGTTGCAGCAGAGGAAAACCTTAAAATACTGCCCGGGATTAGTTGACCACTACAATACCCTATATGGGTGATGCCGACATTCCGCCGCTATGCAAAGCTTCCTTAGGTGTTCGGGTAAAACAAACATGAGAAAGGATTAAAACATGGCTTATCTTCAGCAGTTTGCATTAGCAGCCGTCTCATCTGCAGTCGTTCTGGCCGGTTGCGGAGGCAGTTCAGGCAGCAGTTCGGGTACCACTGGCGATGGAGATCCGGAAACCCAAACCGGTGTTTTTCTCGATAGTGCCGTCGGCGGTATCGGATATCGCACCGATTCCGGCAGTGGCATCACCAATGCACAGGGCGAGTTTTCCTATGAGGAAGGAGAAACCGTCGTTTTCTTCATCGGTGATCTGGAATTTCCTCCGGTTTTAGCCCGCGGTGTTGTAACCCCGGCCGAAATTGGGGAGGGAGCCGGCACCACCACAGCAATCAATATCTTACAGATTTTGCAATCGCTCGATTCGGATGGGGACCCGTCGAACGGTATCAGTATTTATGAGAACGCTGACAACGTCTTTACGGGTGTAGGTGATGGCCTGGACGTAACCAGTGCGACTTTTGACAATGAGGTCGCAGCTTCGCTGTCCAGTGTCGACAGTGGACTGACCCTGGTGAGCGAGGCTGTTGCAGCCGACAATTTTGCCGAGACGCAACGGGCCCGCCTGCCCGGTAGCTGGGTATTCGAGGAAGGCCCCAATCAGCGTAACGTTTTATCCTTTATTGACGGCACCCAGTACGTCATTTTCCACGAGTCCGATGCTGGTGAAAGCCAGACTGCCGGTTCAGGCGAATACGGCACCTATACTTGGGATGTAGCTGGGGGAACCATGGCGTTTGTCACAGAAAGCGAATCCGACGGAAGGGGTGGCCTGAATTCGAGAACCGCATCCGTAGAGCTGTTGGATGACACTCTGACATTGGAATTGGACGACGGTACTGCTACATTTTCCCGTGTCAGCGACGAATCCAATGAACTGGTTGGTGGCAGGCTCTTTTTCGATGAGACCAGACCAGAAAACAATGTTCTGACGATCCTCAACGATTCCGAGTATGCGATCTTTCATGACAATAACGAAGGAGTCCAGGCACTTTCTGGGGAATTTGGAACCTACACTTATGTAGATGGTGTTTTCTCCGTCACCGGGACCTCCGTTAATACGGATGGTGAGGGCGGTTTTGCTAGCATAGACGGCGGTTTGTTCAGTGGCCCCGTGGCTCTAGCGTCTGATGGATCGCTAGAGTTCGTCCCCAATACGGAAAACGCGTTCACTTTTGAAAAGCTATAGCCTGGACGGCGTCCTGATCTTAGGTGCCAACTCTGGTAGTTAGTGTATGCTGTGGTTAGAACGCCCCGTTTTACGTCGGTGCTTGAGAACTAGAGACGCTGCGTGTCCGCCGGGGCCCATTTGCCGCTGGCGTCGGGCAGCGAAAAGTTCAGGGCTGGCCGCACGATCTGCTCGATGCGCAGCGAGGCATTATCCCGTGGCAGATCCGGCTTCGGGCCGGCGCCAGCGGACTGGAACTCCCGGAAACAGGCTGCTAGGGAAATAATTTAGTGGAAACGCCACAGTTCGACGTCAAAGACCACGGCAACTGTCTGGTCCCGAAGCCACCCCAGGATCGCACCCCCAACTCGCCGCGATCGCGCCCGGGTAAGTTATCCAGTCCGCGAAAATCGTCGCGAAACATGAAATCGATATTGTCTTGAGCCGCCCGGAAAGCTGCTCAGCCAGCGAGGCTCTGTGCAAAGGGTATTCTTCGTGTACGCGGTGGTAATAGCGGTAATCAGCGAGCGCAATGATCGCCCCGATCGCCAGACTGGACATGAAAAGAAAGCCGATCAGCCTCACATCGACGCTCCCTGCAACAATTCTAGGCCGGTTCCGAGCAACAATACGATGACGGGAATCATGACCGCAAAAAAGCCGCTGACAAGCCGACCCGCTGTCGTCTTGCCCACCACAAAACCACGCGCGCAAAGCGCATAAAAAAGCCAGAACCCGAATACCGCTGCGTTGAGCTTCAACAGTTCCGGCCAGGGGGTAATGGCGGTGTACGGATTATGAGGTGTGCAATTGGTAAAGGTCAGATAGCAGAATGCCGCATCGAGTGGCACCATATGCGCACCCTGGAGGTTAAACTCAATGGCTAGGCCGATACCGATAGCCGTACAGAAAAGAAAGACAACAATGGCCACGACCAGACGACGCTTCGTGTGGCGCGGGTCAAGTGCGGCATGCGTAGTGTCAGGCGCCAAATGTCTCTCCCTGAACATGGCCCGGCCGGCAGCCGGGCCTCGAGTTTATTCAGTCATGAGTAGCTGTTTGTAGAAATCCAGTGCGTCCTGCCAGGCGCGTTCGGCCGCAGCCTTGTCGATCTGAATGTTCGCTTTGCGACCAAGT
>Ga0209949_1001197_pt1 | contig 12854 bp, 9 predicted proteins | sample SalPonC_black_MG_FD_185711 | JGI IMG/M metagenome (GOLD analysis project Ga0209949, IMG submission 185711) | Salt pond soil microbial communities from South San Francisco under conditions of wetland restoration - Salt Pond MetaG... | ecosystem: Environmental > Aquatic > Marine > Intertidal zone >... | reverse complement strand
ATATTTCTGGCATCTGCAAAAAAATTAATATATCAAACCAAAAATCGCATAAAAATGCCAAAAGTGATATACAGTAACCCAATGCAAATGAAAAATAAAATTTCAATGATTTACCATACCTGTAAATACTGATACTGGAGCCCGATCATGACCTTTACCATAGATGGAAAACAGGTTCTTGCGGCCCTGGACCGCTACCTGGAAGAAAGCCGGCAGGCAAAAAAACCGGTCATCCATCAGGAAACCATAGAAACAATTCACAGACAGCTGGATCTGGCAGCAATCTTTCGGGAAGGGGGGTTGTCAGGCAGCCGGCTGGACCGGTTTTTGTCAGCCTACCTGGACAATACCACCCGGCTGCACCACCCGGGGTATCTGGCCCACCAGGTGGGAAATCCCCAGCCTCTGGCTGCGCTGGGATCTTTTATTGACGGTGTCACCAACAATGCCATGGCCATCTATGAAATGGGTCCGGCTGCCGCTGCCATCGAGTTTTTCATGGTCAACCAGCTCCTGGACCGGGTGGGGTGGCCCCACATGCCCTTTGACACCAAACAGCGCCTGACCGTTGACCATGGGGCAGGGGTGTTGACCCATGGCGGGTCACTGGCCAACATGACCGCCCTGATGACCGCCAGAAATCATCTGGACCCGGCTTTGCGGGAAAACGGGTGTACCAGCGACCTGGTACTGCTGGCACCGGACAGCTGCCATTATTCGGTGACCAAAACGGCCGGTATCCTGGGCATGGGTGAAAAAAATGTGGTACTTCTTCCCACGGACCGCCTGGGGCGGGTCCTGCCGGACCGTGCAGAACGCACCATCAGTCAGACCCTGAAAGCAGGCCGGCGCATCGTGGCCCTCATTGCCAACGCCTGTGCCACCGGCACCGGACTGTTCGACCCCATCGACAGGCTGGCCGACATCTGCCGCAAACACAGCATCTGGTTCCACGTGGACGGGGCACACGGGGGAAGTCTTTTGTTTTCAAAAAAATACCGGCATCTGCTGGCCGGCCTGGAAAAGGCGGATTCTTTGATCCTGGATGCCCATAAAATGCTGCAGACCCCCACGGTGTGTGCAGCCCTTCTGGTGAAACATGCCGCAACCCTGGACCATGCATTTCAACATGATGCCGGGTATCTTTTCCATGAAAAATACCAGCCCGGGTTTGACTTTATCTCCCAGACTGTGGAATGTACCAAGGCAGGACTGGGGCTCAGATTTTTTCTTGCTTTTGCCGCCCAGGGGGAAGCCGGCATGGCGGAATATATTGATACCTGTATTGACCTGACCTGTTCGGCCCAGAAATACATCGCCTCCCAGCCCGATTTTGATGTTCCATATACACCGGAAAGCAATATTCTGTGTTTTCGGCATTCAGCTTCTGAAACGGATCAGCTTGCCATACGGGACCGGCTCATACAGAAGGGAAATTTTTATTTATCCTCCACCAGTATTAATGACCAGCGCTTTTTGCGCATGGTAATTATCTCCCCGGCCACAACCCTGGATGACATTAAAGCGCTGGTCCATGCCATCCGGCAGGCGGCAGAAACAGGGTAACCTGTGAGAAAACCGGTTACAGCATGATTTCTGAATATTTGCCATAGACGCGTGCACCTCTATGGGGAACCCCTGGTGGTGTCCTGTAAACAGACCGTCAGATGATGATCAAATACTTTTTGACGATCCGGTTGGGTTTATGTATACTGTATAAAATTTCATGCTCCCGTTATAATTTGTGACTTTTCCTGCAGCACCTGTAAAGTATTTTCCCAATCAAAGATTTTTCAATACCGGTCATTTTTCAAAGGAAAGGAGCAGGTATGAAGGACAAATCTTCCGAGGTTTTTCTCCAAAGATCCCGCGTCTTCAGTGCGATCAGAAAAATCGTCTTTGTTTTATTCATCCTTTTTTTATGCTATTCTCTGGCCGCCATTATCTATTCCACCCAGGTCATGTACAAGGTCAAGCTCAACCATGCCGTGATCCTGGAAAAATTCGGGGGCAAAAGACAGGCAATCACAGATGTGGGATGGCATTTCAGGCTGCCGTTTTTCACCCGACTGGAATCACAGGTCACCCTGATGAACCAGAACCTCTACCTGGGCGGATCACCAGCACCCATAAAGATCATTTCCCAGGAAAACGTGGCCCTTTGGACATCTGCTATGATGACGTTCAAAATAAAGGATCTGAGGGTGTGGGGCATTGACAACCTGAAACCTGAAACCCTTCTCCAGGGGGATTTTGACGGTATTGCCAAGGATATTCTGCAAGGGGAAAAGGTAAACAAGCTCATCAGTGACAGAGAAAATATAAAAGAAGCCATATTTGAGGCATTGAAAAACAGGCCCATCAACCAGCACGGTCCCACCCTGGAGGAAAAATACGGTATTTCGGTTATCAGTTTTGTGCTCAATGAGACCCGGTTCGGAGACAAGCTGGTGGAAGCCACTGAAGAAAAAAAGCGGCGCCAGCTTATCGCAGAGGCGGAAAACTATGCCGCAGACCAGGAAGCCCAGCGCATCAAAAAACTGTACAAAGCCTACCTTGAAGGCATCCAGGCCCTGCACCTGGCCCTGGGCAGTGACCGGGGCCAGGCGGTAAGCCCCTCACTCCTTGCATTTTTGTCCCAGCAGAAATGGGCAGATGCCTATGAAAAAAACCAGACAGACCAGAAAACCTTTGTGCTCCATGGCAAAGAGGGGGTGCCTGCATTAACCCTGCCGGAAAATGCATTCCATACACCTGATTCCAGTGCATCTCTTCAGGAAAAACCGTAAGCTTATACAGGCTTTTTGGGAGTAAAACAGATGGCGAAACGCATCACCAAAGAAAAAACCTATATTACCCTGCCTGAAGAAAATATCCAGCAGATCGAATCCCTGGTGTCCACCTGGACCTATGACACCAAGGTGTTTGTCCGGTCCCGCCTCAACCAGTACAAGGCGCCCCATCCAGTGATCAGTGCTGCCAAGGATCTGTTCCACCTTGTATTTTTCATGCGGCGAAAAAAGAAAACCATGGCTGTGCTCAACAACCCTGAAGTACTGACCGACTGGAAAAAACGGTTTTTGTATTCCGGCGAAACCAATCCCGGGGCATCCTGGAACCGTATCATTGAAAAAGAATTGACCAAAGCCCAGTACCATTACCTGATCGCTGTTCTGGACAAAGAACTCACCGACATACACGTACCTGTGGAACTGGCGGAAACCTTTGAAAAGATCTACCGGGTACATATCCGCAAAGAATATGTTGAAGATACAGACATACCCAAGGCCCCCATCGTGCTTGTAGAAGGCACCTCCGGCAGCGGCAAAAGCGCCACGGTCAGAGAAGCCCTTGAAACGGTGATATTCAGAAACCAGGTTATTCCCACCGTGGACTGGAAGCAGAAAAAAAAAGAAATCCTGGCCAGCCACAGCCTTTTTACCAACCTGGAAGACGTGGACCCGGAATTTGCCGTCAAAATCGCTGAAAAGAAAAAACAGAACTTTTACCGCTGGCTGGCAGGTATCGTGTTTTTACGCCGGATATTCAAAAAACGGATCATGGACAATCTCACCCGGTTTGAGGAACGCGGCATTGAGGTGGATGCATCGGTCATCACCCCCAACGATTACCAGACAGCCCTGTCGGGAGAACCGGGCAACTACTTCAAGCGGGCCATGGGAAATCCCAAAGTAACCTGCATCCGCCATATTGAAGAGGCCCACTCTGCATTCGGCAAGTCTGAAAGCGGTCCGGGCTCGGGCGGTGGTGAAAAACAACAGCGGACCCTTATTGATACCTCCAATATCGTTCTGGACGAAATCATTGACGGCCGGCGGGACTGCTTTGTTATTGCCACCACTGATCAGACCCACCGGTTTGACTCTGCCATCTACCGGCGGTTTGTGGAAAAAGGTGCCATTATTGACATATCCAGGTTCTGGATGAACCGGGAAAATCTGAAAAAAATTATTTTTCTGGAAATCAGACGTCACCAGATTCCCACCAGATACCGGCCGGAATCAGCGAAACTGGATCCTGCTGCCGACAAAATATACACCATTTTCAAGGACCGCAGCCTGAAAATCAGTCCGGCCTATGTCAGAAAACTCATTGAATCCATCATCAATATCCAGGGTGATTTTGTCCTTGATTTTTTAGACGACAGCGTTCTGATCCGGTCAGCTTTTCAGCTGGTGGCCAAAAATGTTTACGGCGAACTGTATAACAAGGTGGTGGACCATATGGACAGGAATGTGCAGTGGGATGAATATGTGGGGGATATAAAGGATAAATTTTCTGAAATGGCCAACAACTGCTTCCAGTACGGGATCAGTGAAGACAAGGGAGTGGTGCTCACCGGCCCGCCCGGCAGCGGTAAAACCTTTCTGGTAAGAACCTGGCTTTCCTCCAATACCAAAGTCCATGACATTGCCACGTCCCCGTCTGCACTGCAGGATTCCACCAGCCCGGTCCACGGCACTGTGGCCAATCTGGAAAAGGTGTATGATATCGCCAAGATGATCGCCCCTACCGTGATCTTCTTTGATGAAGGTGATGCACTGGCTCCCAAGCGCAGCAGCACCGGGGGACAGCCGTCGGATGTGCTCACCAATAAATTTCTCAACATCATTGACGGAGAGGTGCCCCTGAATCAGGTATTCACGGTGCTGACCACCAACCGGCTGGATATACTGGACCCTGCCCTGATCCGGTCCAAGCGCCTCAAAACCCTTGAAATATCGGGACATATGCGGCAAAAAGACATCTTTGATATTATTTCAAAACAATTTGAAACCATGTCCCACCGCAGAAAAGTGGATGTAAAACAAATCATAGAGACAGCCCAGGGTATCTGCAATACCCCGGCGGATTACACCTCTTTTACTGAAAAAGCCATTTCTCTGTGCACCACGGAATTCAAAGTGCTGCGCAAACTGCGGCAGCTGACAAACTCTTCCAGAGAAGAAAAATATGAATTTGTTAAATTAAATTTCAAAACAGTTCTGGGCATTCTGGATACGGTCAAGGCCCCGCCCCTGCTTAAATCAAACATTAAAAATGATTTAAAAAATTTTGTGACCCATTATGAACAGATCCTGGAAAATGTGACCCACATCACCAAAGAAACAGATTATCCGCTGGTGGAGGCCCACCTGAAATCTGCCCGGCGGGAAATTTCCCAGAGCCCGGTGCGCAAGGGTTCTGTGCAGCTCAATGAATTTCTTGAAACCGAACTGAGCAAAGAACCCCAGGTAGGATTCATCATCGGCGCGGGGGCCAGCGAGATGACCGGCATGCTGCTGCCCATTGCCACCAGCCTGACCGGACGGGTGGAACGTTCTCCCATCATCGTGACAGGTGCGGTGTCCTCTTCCGCTCCCAATGCGGCCCAGCTGGATATGGCAGTGCAGATGACCCGCCAGTCGGCCCAGGAAGCCCTGACCATGGTAAAAAACTATATCCAGCAGTTATCTCCGGATATCAGTATTCCCTGGTTGTTCGGCGATTTTCTCAAAAAGTACTCCATCCACCACCAGCTTTTATCTGCTTCCTATAACGTAGGGGGACCGTCTGCCGGATATGCCCTGGCTTTGAACACCCTTTCCGCCCTGCTGCAGATTCCATTGTGTATTGATTTCGGTATCACCGGGGCCCCCTGGACCAAAGGGGTGAGAAAAGATGAAGTAGGGGGGTCTGTCATCATCGGGGGTCACAGAAAAAAAACGGAAAAAGTGCTTTTGTACCTGCGGCGCATGTACATGCCTCTGCAGAATTACAAGGACCTTGAGCCTGAGTTTCTCATGGGATACTGGCTCAGGCAGAAAGATATCATTGCTGTCACCCATTTTGCGGATCTCATGCCCGAGGTGCTGTATTTAAACACGGCCCACAATGATATGAGAGAAGAATTGATTGCAAAACGTATCAGGTACAAGATTGAAAAATACCATGAGACCCCTAAGACGCCTTCTTTGAAGCAAGAAATCATCCATACAAAAAAATTGATGCGCCAGCGGGCGGAATCAGAAATCCTGGGCAGGGTCAATGCCATCCGTTTGTACCTCGAAGACGTATCCCGCAAAAAATATATCTCCCACGAAAAGATATTCAAGACCTATATGATAAAATCAGAGTGATCTTTCCGCAGGGCCGCGGGCTTGCCGATGATTTCCGCCCAGATCACCGCCTGGCGGAGGCTGGGACGTCTGCCATAAGGATGAATGGTCGGCGGCGGCACTGTCTGGTCACTAAGTTTTTTTTCAGGTCTTTTGGAGGGGTGTTTTTGTGTTTGACGTTCTTCTATGGCAGGGCTTTGGGATGCCACCGAAGGTGATTCAGCCTCGGCAGGTGTTTCGTGTTCCGCCAGTTCCCCCGCTGTCCATTCCTGCTCTGCCATTTCATCCCAGAATCCGGTGTCTGCAGATTGTTTTTGTTTTTCCTGTCTGGCCTGTTTTTCCAGTTCCTGAATAGATTCCTGTACCTGGTTCTTGATTTTCTGAAAAAAAGAAAACAAGGGATTTTTTGACAATTTTTTCTGAATCCCGGTGGTTTTTTTCTTTCTGGAGGCAAGGGCCTTGGAAAGCAGGGTAAACAAAAGAAAAAAAATCACCAGAATTACATTGATAAGGGTTTCCAGATTCATGGCACTCCTTGTGCTGCCGTGAATCCTGTAAATTTTACCTTTTACAGGATTCACGGCTGTAAATATTTATGTATTCTGATCTGTCTGGGCAGTGTCTGTTTCACCCTTGGAGATCTGCTCCCGCATTTTGGTATCAGCTGCCACATTTTTCATTTTGTAATAATCCATGATGCCGAGGTTGCCGCTTCTGAAGGCTTCTGCCATGGCCAGGGGCACCTGGGCTTCCGCCTCCACCACCTTGGCCTGCATTTCCTGGACCCGTGCCCGCATTTCCTGTTCGGTTGCAAATGCCATGGCCCGCTTTTCCTCTGCTTTGGCCTGGGCAATTTTCTTGTCTGCCTCGGCCCGGTCGGTTTCCAGTTCCGCCCCGATGTTTTTGCCCACATCCACATCTGCAATATCAATGGACAGAATTTCATAGGCTGTGCCGGCATCCAGGCCTTTTTTGAGGACAGTCTTGGAAATCATGTCCGGGTTTTCCAGCACTCTTTTGTGGGTCTCGGCTGACCCGATGGTGGTGACAATGCCTTCCCCCACCCGTGCCAGGATGGTTTCAGCACCGGCCCCGCCCACCAGGCGGTCAATATTGGCCCGGACCGTGACCCTTGAAATCGCTTTCAGCTGGATGCCGTCCTTGGCCATGGCCGCAACTATCGGGGTTTCAATGACCTTGGGGTTCACCGACATCTGCACTGCTTCCAGCACATCCCGGCCGGCCAGGTCAATGGCTGCTGCCCGGTTGAAGCTCAGATCGATATTGGCCTTGTCCGCGGCGATCAGGGCCTGGATCACCCGGGACACATTCCCGCCGGCCAGATAATGAGATTCCAGGCTGTCCGTGGGAATCTCCATGCCGGCTTTCACCGCCATGATCTTGGACTCCACAATCAGTTTGGGCGGCACTTTTCGAAACCGCATGAAAATAATATTGACCAGCCCGACCTTTGCCCCGGAAACCAGTGCCTGCAGCCACAGGGCAATATAGGCAAATATAAAATAAAACAGGGCCACGCCGATAACACCGGCAATAATTAACAGGATGTACATAAACTCCATGTCTGATTCTCCTTATTCGATTTTGTCAACCACGATTCTGTTTCCCGACACCAGGATCACCACAACCGGTGTACCGGCATCCACATATTCTCCGTCGGTTACCGCATCCAGGCGCTTTCCCTCTATTTCTACCGTGCCTGAAGGCCGTAAATCCGTTATCGCTTCTCCCTGCTTTCCCTTCCATGATGCCAGTTCCGGGGCCTGGGAAAAAACCCCTTCCTTGCTGGACAATATTTTATGCAAGGATAAAGAAGAGGCTCCCAGGGCCTTGAACCCCAGAACCAGAACAACCGGTATCACTATAATATCCACCCCCAGAAACACCATGCCCATAGTAAAAGAAATGGTGGTAAATACCAGGTAAAGGGAATAAAACAATATTCCGGCAGCCATAACTGATAAAAGTCCCAGAGAGGGTACAAAAATCTCCATCACAATGACCGCCAGCCCCAGCAGCTGGAGTGCAATGGGCATTATATAGGATGTCATGATTCATTCCTTTTGGATGCAAGTCTATCTGCAGCTTTCACCAGCACGCGGTTCTGTTCCAGAGCATCCACTGTTACATGGGTACCGGGATCCAGAAATTCACCTCTGGTAATGGCATCGATTTTCCGGGTACCGATCTTAATTTTTCCCGAAGGCCGCAAAGCAGTCACTGCCGTGCCTGATTGTCCCACACTCACGGACCGGGATTCATCCGATCCCACCAGGGCCTCGCCAAGAGTGGTTTCCAGATACGGACCTTTTATCAGCCTGGACAGTCCGGGCAGCACATACCTGAGCATGAACAGAGAAAAAACCAGGGCCCCCAGAAAAGCGCCCAGGACCATGGCCAGATTCCGGATCAGAAGACGGCCTTCCCAGGGCATTTTGGGATCCGGTACCACAAATCCCTGGAAAGAGAGGACCAGACCGGCTGCCAGCACCAGGATTCCGGCAACCCCTGCCACGCCGAAACCCGGCAGCACCAGGATTTCCACCACCATGAGCAGGGTGCCGATGAGCAGGAGCAGCAGTTCGGTGTAATCTGCCAGCCCCACCAGGTACTGGTTCATAAAGACCAGCCCCAGGCAGACAATGCCGATGATCCCGAAAACCCCGAATCCCGGGGCCTTAATCTCTGTATACAGGGCACCGAGCCCCACCAGCATGAGTATGGGCAGCAGCGGCTGGAGAAACCGGACCAGGCTTTCAGACCAGGTCTCTTTCATATAGGCCAAAGTATAATTTTCATATCCCAGTTGTGCCAGTGCCTGGTCCAGGTCTGTGACACTGGCCCTGGAAAATCCCAGGTTCCGGGCTTCCACATCATCCATGGTCAAAAGTTCCCCCTCTGCCACAACGGTGGTTTTTTTTGTGATACGCGCTTTTTCCTCTTCAGTCAGGTCATTGAACCTGACTTTGTCCATATACACGGCTTCTTCATCCAGGGTGACCTGGTAGACCTCCATGCTTTTGGTAACCATGGATTCCGCCAGCACCTCAGGATAACCGTTTTTCTTGGCCAGGGTCCGGAACTGCGCCCGGAGCACGGTCTGGGTTTTTTCCCCCATCTCTTTTTGCCCTTCACTGGTCTGGATGATGGGGGCACAGTCCCCGATCAGGGTATTTTCCTTCATGACCAGGACATTACCGGCCAGGGCAATGAGGGCCCCGGCAGAGATGGCCCGTTTTTCCACATAAGATATGGACTGTCCCATGGGAATGGACAAAAGGGTCTCCACGATTTCCAGGGCTGCATCCACCCGCCCCCCGAATGAATCCAGTTTGAACACTATAAGGGCGTCCGGCTCGGCTGAAAGAATTTCATCCACGCTTCTTTTGATGAAAGCAGCCATACCCGGCTCCACCGTACCGGTGACAGGTATGACATGAATGGTTTTATCTGCTGCCGGTACTGCATCTGTCCTGAAAAATACAAACAGGCTTGCTGCAGCCAGAAACAGGATCAGCCAGGTTCTGCTGCTTCTGGCACCATTGTTCACATATTTTACCATGGATCTTTGCCCTCTCAGAAATCATACCGCAATTGCCCCGTCACTATACCATGAAATACCGGAGTTTGAAAAAACAATCGTACCGACTTTACAAAATAAGACCGTCCCGGCCCCGGGTCAAGCTGCCACCACAATCTTACAACAGCTGCATTCCCTGCAAATACACCATAATATTTTTACCGGTATAGCAGAACAGTCGCCTGCAAATCTCGCAGCAGATATCTTGACCCTGCTCCGCCCCTGGTGGTGTGGCAAATATCCAGATGCCGCATTCTGTGATTGCCAAACCGGCAAAATTTTTTTATACATTACTTTTGGCATTTGGCCAGAAATCTGCATACAAAAACATATATCTTCATGTTTGTCATTAAAAACAAAGGAAACCACCCATGGCTGCGACCGATAACCCAAAATCAGATTCCATTCTCTCCCAGGTGCACAAAACCCGTCAGGCACGGGAAAAAACCTACCGGGAAAAGGCCCTTAAACTGTTCCCCTGGATCTGCGGCCATTGCGGCAGGGAGTTTGAGGGCAAACGTCTAAAAGAACTGACGGTGCACCACAAGGACCACAACCATGACAACAACCCCCCGGACGGCAGCAATTGGGAGTTGCTGTGCATTTACTGCCATGATAATGTGCATTCCCGGGACCAGGTTGCCGATGCCTATGCAGACGGGCCGGCGGACAACCATGCAGACAAAGGAGGCGGCGCCAGTCCCTTTGCCGGTCTCGGAGACTTGTTAAAAGGCAGACTGGATTAAAAACGCTTGTCTGCATTATAAATTCAATACAATATAAGCCGCGTTCACCAATCATTGAACCAGGAGGAAACATGAATCTACAAAAGCCCAATGCCAATGATGCCCTGCAGACAAAAAACCGGTCCAGAAATATTGCACCGCAGTCAGGTATCTGCAGCAGGTGCATTGATGGATGCAAGGGCAACTGCGACCTGTTCCACGCCACCTTCCGGGGAAGGGAGCTTTTGTACCCCGAACCATTCGGCAGTGTCACCGCCGGTGCTGACAAGGACTATCCCGTGGATTACTCCCATCTGAATATCATGGGATATGCCCTGGGGGCCAAGGGTATGGCACCGGACCCGGACAAGGCCACATTTCCCGCTGTAAACACCGAAACCCGATACGGGGTGACAGACAAGGTGAAAATGAAGGTGCCCATATTCACCGGGGCTCTGGGCAGTACGGATATTGCCCGGAAAAACTGGGAGCATTTTGCCATAGGGGCCGCCATCTCCGGCATCACCCTTGTGTGCGGTGAAAATGTCTGCGGCATCGATCCTGCACTGGAACTGGACAAAAACGGCCGGGTGACAAAATCCCCGGAAATGGACCGGCGGGTCACGGAATACCGCCGGTTTCACGAAGGATACGGGGATATCCTGGTACAGATGAACGTGGAAGACACCCGCAACGGCGTGGCCGAGTATGTCATTGACAAACTGGGGGTGGAAACCATTGAACTCAAATGGGGGCAGGGGGCCAAATGCATTGGCGGTGAAATCAAGGTCAATTCCCTGAAACGGGCCATTGAACTCAAAAAAAGAGGCTATATCGTCACCCCGGACCCGGAGATGCCGGCCCATCAGGCATCCTTTAAAGCCGGGCCGTTAAAACAGTTTGAACGCCATTCCCGTCTGGGATTCATCGACCAGGACAGTTTCATGAAAGAGGTGGAAAGGCTGCGGCAGCTGGGGGCCAGACGGATCACCCTGAAAACCGGGGCATATCCCATGCGGGAACTGGCCATGGCCATCAAATGGTCCAGTGAGGCCAAAATCGATCTGCTCACCATTGACGGGGCACCGGGCGGTACCGGCATGAGCCCGTGGCGGATGATGACCGAATGGGGCATCCCCGCTATTTACCTGCATGCCATGGCCTATGAACTGTGTGAACGCCTGGACAAGCGCGGCCTGCCTGTGCCGGATATCGCCTTTGCCGGGGGCTTTTCCTCAGAAGACCATGTGTTCAAGGCCCTGGCCCTGGGTGCCCCCTACTGCAAGGCGGTCTGCATGGGCCGGGCTCTGATGATTCCGGGCATGGTGGGCAAAAACACAGAGCGCTGGCTGAGAAACGAAGACGGGGGGCTGCCGTCCACCGTATCCAGATATGGTACCACCAAAGAGGAAATATTCATGAATTATGAGGTGCTCAAAGAAAAATATGGTGACCAGGCAAAAGATCTGCCCCTGGGCGCCATCGGCATCTTCAGTGCAGTGGACAAAATCAAGGTCGGGCTCCAGCAGATCATGGCCGGTTCCAGAAACTGGGCCGTCCCCCATATCAGCCGCCAGGACATCTTTGCTCTGACCGAAGAATGCGCCAAAATCACCAACATTGCCTATGTCATGGATGCCTATCGCAAAGAGGCCATGCAGATCATTGACGCGTGAATAAACAGGAGGGTACCATGTCTGATATGCTGTCTTTCATAAAGACAAAAAATCCTGGTGAACATGAATTTCACCAGGCTGTGGAAACCGTGACCGCCTCTGTGCGGACATTGATCGACAGACATCCGGAATACCGCCAGGAAGCCATTATCAAGCGGATCACCGAACCGGAAAAAGTGTTCATCTTCTGCGTACCCTGGGTGGATGACCAGGACCAGGTACAGATCAACCGGGGGTTCCGGGTGGGCATGAACAGCGCCATCGGTCCCTATGTGGGAGGATTGCGGTTTCACCCCTCTGTCAGCCTGAGCATCATGAAGTTTCTTGCCTTTGAGCAGGTGTTCAAGAATGCATTGACCACCATGAATATGGGCGGGGCATGCGGCGGGGCAGATTTTGAGCCCAAAGGCAGGTCCGACCGGGAAGTCATGCGGTTCTGCCAGAGCTTCATGACGGAGCTGCATGCCCATATCGGTCCTGACAAAGATATCCTCACGGCCGACATCGGTGTGGGTGCCAGGGAAATCGGGTATCTGTTCGGCATGTATAAAAAGATACACAAAGAATTTTCCGGGATTCTCACCGGAAAAAGCCTGACCCTGGGAGGCAGCCTGATCCGGCCCGAAGCAACCGGATACGGCACGGTCTATTTTGCGGCCCAGATGCTGGCTACCCGAAACCAGACCCTGGAAGGAAAAAAATGCCTGATCTCAGGTGCTGGCAATGTGGCCCA
>Ga0209949_1001196_pt1 | contig 12870 bp, 9 predicted proteins | sample SalPonC_black_MG_FD_185711 | JGI IMG/M metagenome (GOLD analysis project Ga0209949, IMG submission 185711) | Salt pond soil microbial communities from South San Francisco under conditions of wetland restoration - Salt Pond MetaG... | ecosystem: Environmental > Aquatic > Marine > Intertidal zone >... | reverse complement strand
GATGGAGCCGATTGCTTATGCCAATGGCTCCACCTGGAATGACCCTGCGATTACCTATGGAATTGTATTTTCCAATTTTATGAGCAAGGGCGTGTATATTTACCAGGGGGGCACGGACGAAATGATTCAACGGATGACGGCGGAGATGAAAAAAAATGGCGTGACTCTGCGCAAAAACTGCCTGGTGGAGAAGGTGTTGACCACCACGGGAGAAGCGGGGAAGCAACAAGTCAGCGGTATCATCGCGCGTGGGCGAGGCGGAGAACCGAGAGAGATCCGATGCCAGTCGATCGTGTCCAATGCGAATATTAAAAACACTATTTTCGAGTTGGTCGGCAAAGAGCAGTTTCCGCCCGAGTATGTCCAAGCTGCTGAGCAGGTGCGCTTGAACACCAGTTCCTGCCAGGTGTATATGGGGATCAAAAAAGGCGAGACCATTCCTGATATTGGAGATTTGGTGTTTACGTCCGATTCACAGGAATTTTCCAGTGAAGAGTTGACGGATTTCAACACTTCCAGTCGCACATTTTCCGTTTATTATCCAGAAACACGGCCGCAAAATGCGGATCAGCGCTATGCAATTGTGGCATCGATCAATTCGCAGTGGCAAGACTGGCAGCATTTAAGTGAAGCAGCTTATGTGGCAAAAAAACAGCAACTGTGCGAAGAGTCGTTAGCCGGGCTGGAAAAATTCATCCCGGATATCCGTGCCAAAGTCGACTGGGTGGAGGCTGCTACACCGCGCACGGTGCACCACTTTACGCGCCATTTTGGCGGAACCTCTTTTGGGACCAAATTTGAAGGGCTAAAAGTTTCGATGGAATTACCGGACAACTTGAACGGCCTTTACCACGCTGGCTCGGTTGGCATTATTATGTCCGGTTGGTTGGGAACTATCAATTACGGGGTGATTACGGCCGCTAAACTGGACAGCTACTTGAAAGCAACTGCACGCAACACCGAACCCATGATATCATGAATGAAGCGATATACCAGGCGATACCGCATCGACCGCCCTTTCTGTTTGTCGATGAGATTTTAGAACAACGGGAAGATGGCTTGCGTGCACAGCGCACCATCCGCGCCGATGAGTTTTATTTTGAGGGGCATTACCCGGGAAACCCAATCATGCCCGGTGTGCTGCTGTGCGAGTCCGTTTTTCAAACTGCGGCTATCTACCTGGTCAAAAAATTCGAGGCAGACGGAGAGAGCGCGGCAGAGTTGACACCCGTATTATCGCGCATTGAGGATGCTCGCTTCAAGCAAATGGTCAAGCCGGGGGATGTGTGCGAAATTGAAGTGACGATGCAGGAAACCGTTGCACGCTTTCATTTTTTAAAGGGTAAAGTGAGCAAAGACGGCAAGGTGGCGATGACCGTATCGTTTGCGCTTGCGTTGATTGACGAAAAGAAATGAGTTTTTTAAATATAGTAAACAAGACGTTTTTAGTCATGGGCGTTGCCAATCGCAAGAGTGTGGCATGGCACATCGCAAAAGGCTTGGAAGCCGAGGGCGCGCGCGTGGTGTACAGTGTCCGCTCCGAACAGCGTCGCCAATCTCTGGCCAAGCTTTTACAGGATCGCCCGACCTATGTGTGTGATGTTGAGCAGGTCGATCACATTGCAGCCCTGGCACAGGCCGTAGGTCAGGAATACGGTGAACTGCATGGCATCGTGCATTCGATTGCATTTGCAAATTACAGCGAAGGCCTGCAACCCTTTCACGCTACGAAGCGAGCAGATTATTTGCAAGCCACCGCCGTTTCCAGTTTTTCACTGGTCGAAGTCGCCAATGCTTTTAAGCCATATCTGGCCAAAGACGCATCGGTGGTTGCCATCAGTATTTCATCGCAAGTAACTGCGGAAAATTACGGTTACATGTCACCGATCAAAGCAGCGTTGGACAGTAGTGTGCGCTTTCTGGCCAAGTCATTCAGTCACGACAGCGCCGTGCGTTTCAATACGGTGAATGCCGCTCCCCTCAAAACCAGTGCGTCTGCTGGCATACCGGGGTATTTGGAAAATTACATGTTTGCTGAGAAATTGACCTTGCGCAAATCGGCCACCACTACCCAGGAAGTGGCCAATACTGCCGTGTTTTTGTTGAGTGCCGCCGCAACAGGCATCAACGGGCAAGGCATTGTGGTCAATTGTGGCATGGATATGAATTACTTCGACCAAGAAGTGGTCAAGGCAGCCACGAAGCTGACGTAGTTTATGCAGCGTCAGTAGCCAGTCGTCAGTAATGGGTTGTTATAAGGAGATGCGTGAGAGGGATTAGGCTTTAGGATAGAGTAAGTAAGATCCTCACTTTTCATGTTTGCTTACTATCTTGTCATATATTTTTTAAATGAAATTTCAAAACGTAGTCATTGAATCGATAGCCTATGAGTTTCCGCCTGAAGTGTGGACGTCTGCGGCCATCGAACAAAAGCTTACGCCGCTGTATGAGCGGCTCAAATTGCCGGCGGGTCGTTTGGAGTTGATGACGGGAATTCGCGAGCGGCGCTTCTGGCCGCAGGGGATGCTGCCGTCGCAAGCCTCGGCTCTGGCGGGTGAGCGCGTCCTCGCAGCCTCTACCTGCAAGCGTGCAGACATTGAGGTTATCGTCCACGCGTCGGTGTCGCGAGATCGCTTGGAACCAGCGACGGCAGCTTACGTGCACCGTCGTCTTGGATTGTCGCCCGACGCACAGATCTTAGACATTTCGAATGCGTGCCTGGGCTTTTTAAATGCACTGATCATGGTGGGCGGTTTGATTGAGTCGGGCATGATTCAGCGTGCCCTTATCGTTTGTGGCGAAAATGGTCGGCCCTTGCTGGAGCGCACCATCGAGCAACTCCTCGCCTGCGAGTTTAACCGCAATCAAATCAAACCGTTTTTTGCCAATTTAACGATTGGAGCGGGAGCGGTGGCGGCAGTGGTTTGCCACCGTTCACTGGCGAACCAGCCGGTTGCTGCTATCGAGCACGCAATTGTCGAAACCGATACTGAAGCCAACGAGTTGTGCCAGGGGGATGCTGCTCTGGGCAATGCGTTGGAAATGCAGACGGATTCTGAACAAATGCTCGTTGCCGGCATCGCGGTCGCTCAACGTGGATGGCAGAAACTCAAAGCCACATCCGGTTGGACGGAGTCGACTCCGGATCGCATTGTGACGCACCAAGTGGGCAAACAGCATCAACGGTCCCTTTTTCAAGCACTGCATCTCGATTTGGCCAAAGATGTCACTACCTGCGAAGTCTTGGGCAATGTCGGCTCGGTTTCGTTGCCGATTTCTTTAGCTCGGGGCATTGAGCTAGAGCAGATAAAGCCTGGTGCCCAAGTTGCCTTACTCGGTATTGGCAGTGGCCTGAGCAGCATTATGATGACCGCGCACATTGCGTGAAGCGCTTAACTTATCATCTTATCAACTTCTTAATAACTTTGAACGCACTACCTGCCAGCCTTAAACAGCTCTATCCATTTACGTCTCATTTCTTGAATGTCGAAGGTGGGCGCATGCACTATCTAGACGAAGGAGAGGGCCCTGCTGTGCTGATGGTGCACGGCAATCCGACCTGGTCGTTTTTTTATCGAAACGTCGTATTGAAGCTCAGGTCAGCACACCGCTGCATTGTACCCGACCACATTGGCTGTGGATTATCCGACAAACCACAAGACTTTGCCTATCGACTCGACAACCACATTGCGAATCTCAAACAACTGATCGAAGCGTTGCAACTAGAGTCCTTTCACTTGGTGGTCCACGATTGGGGTGGGGCGATTGGGATGGCGGTTGCTGAGCACTTCCACGATAAGGTGGGCAAGATTCAAATACTCAACACGGCAGCCTTTCGCTCGAAGCGCATACCCTTGCGCATCAACGTGTGTAGACTGCCTTTTGTCGGTGAAATATGGATACGTGGATGCAATGGTTTTGCCGGCGCGGCGACGTCAATGGCGGTTGCCAGGCGATTACCGAAGGCGGTCAAGCAGGGATTTGTGTTTCCCTATGACAACTGGGCAAATCGGATTGCGACCCATCGGTTTGTTGTAGACATACCATTGACGGCGCAGCACCCGAGTTATGCAACCCTCGCCAGGATTGAGCAACATTTAAATACATTGCAGCACAAGCCGATGCAAATCATATGGGGGGGACAGGATTTTTGTTTCAACGACCATTTTTTAACCGAATGGAAAGAGCGATTTCCGCACGCCACCGTGCATTACTTTGACGATGCGGGTCATTACGTTCTGGAAGATCGGCAAGAAGACTGTATTCGCTTAATGCGAGCTTTTTTCCACGCATGACGCGCTACCGATAGTCATCGACGGTCTAATTTTTAACGAAGTCAAATGAGCCCCGCTGTTGGTGGCCGTTTTGTTCGGGAGCAGAGGTCAACCCCATAAAGCGGTGTTCATGCGGTGTTGAGGTTGGAGTGGACGTGACCGTTGACTGTGCATCCACTGCATTGTTTTGCAGCAACGCGATCAATGTGCCGACGACCTGTTGGGCCTCTTGTGCTTGATTTGCGAGTTGATGGGCGGTGGCGGCGTTGTCTTGGGTCATCCGATCCATTTGGCTGACGGTTTCATTGATTTGTGAAATGCCTTCAGCCTGTTCACCGCTTGCTTTTGAGACTTCCTCTCCCAGACTGGCTGATTGCGAGATCTTATCCATAATTTGGGTTAGAGATTCGGCGACTTCCTCGACTACGCCCACGCCGTTTTGAGAATTTTTCTGGGCTTCTTCAATCAGGACGGCCGTTTCTCTGGCAGAGTCCGCACTGCGCTTCGCCAGACTCCGGACTTCCTCGGCAACCACTGCGAATCCTTGCCCGGCCTCGCCTGCTCTGGCTGCTTCCACCGCAGCATTCAGCGCTAAAATATTGGTTTGAAATGCAATATCATCGATGGTCTTCATGATGTGGGCGGTCTTTTCAGATGACTGTTGAATCAGGTTGATAGCATCGCGCATGGCATGCATTGATTGGCTGCCGGCTTGACCGGATTTGAGGGCTTCCTGTCCGAGCCGATTGGATTGCAGCGCATGCTCCGCATTGCTTTGGATGGTGGAAGAGAGTTCTTCCAATGAAGCAGAGGTCTCTTCCAATGAAGCTGCAAACTCGCTTGTACTGCTCGACATAGTTTCACTTGAGCTACGTATCGTTGTGCTGGTCGATGAGAGTTTTTGAATGACGTTATCAAATGTGGTAGTCATTTCATCCAGCTCTTGATTACTGAACTTTTTCAATCCTTTAAAAATAGCGCGCAGTGGCTTGATAATCATGGTCGGCAGCATGCATGCCAGCACGATGGCCACGACGGTTGCGATTGCAGAAATGATCCCGATTTGTACCACCGCATTTGCATTGGCTTCCTGTAATTGCGGCCCCAGCGTATCTTGTTCATCTTTGACGCTCAACTTCACATCTTCGGCGTGCTGCGCGATCATGGGACCAATGACGTCGAGTCGGTTTCGAATGATGTCGTTACGATCGTGGATAAGGGTTACCAGGCGGTTGAAACTGTGTTCATAGATCTGCAGATTATCTTTTACCGATTTCAGCCATTGGCGTCGTTGCGGGTTTTGCAACTCCTTGTCCAGGAACGCAAGTTCCTGGTAGGTTGCTGCGAATTCCTGCCGCACGCGTTGGGCGTCCGATGGCTCATTCGTGCCGAGAAACTTAGCCTGATACAAGCGCGCGAGGAGCAAGTAGCGCAAAGCTAAGCCTGCTCGATAGGCTGCAATTGTGTCCAGATCGTCATTCGCTGTGCGCATGATACTGGTGAGCGCCTGTTCCATTTTGGGACCATACTGATCGAGTTTTTCGTGAACGAGCGCATTGCGTTCGTCGCGCATCCGAATGACCTGCTTGAACCGCTGTTCGTAATCGTCGAATTCACTGGCAATGGTATCGATCAAATCAGCCCTCTCAGGTTGTTGAATGCCCGTTTGTGCTTGGGCCAGATATTCCAGCATCAGCTTTTTACGCTGATCATAATCGACCAGTGCCTGCTCGTTGCCCCCAATGATAAAGTCTTTGATGTGCAATCTGGCAAACAACATGTTGGCTTGCAGTCTCGAGCTGAGGTTGGTCTCAGTTGCTAATTCTCGGTAGGTTTGAAATCCTTCCGACGATCCCTTGATAGTGTGGTAGGAAATGACCGAGACGACCAAAAACAGGGCTATCGTCATTCCAAAACCACAAAACATTTTTCCTTTAATACCCATATTTTTCAAAACATGCATCCTTCAGACTTTCTTTTGTGGTTGATTGAGAACAAATATCATATGTGTGTGGCGACGGACGGTAAGTCGTTGCATGCAGCATGAAATTTAGCCAAAAGAACAGTTTTCTGCAAAAATTTGCCAGCCACCTGCGAATACTTCTGTAGACGTGGCTTTTAGCGTTCCGCTTGCAGGGGCAGGTAAATCACTTCACCAATTTTCAAATCTCTCGGATCGACGTCTGGGTTGGCTGCAAACAGCGCGGCCAGCGGGACATCGTATTGTTTGGCAATCGAACTCAGTGTATCGCCTATCTCGATGGAATGCGTTGCAATGGCAAAAGATGTGTCGTCGTCGTTGTGCGCGGCGGCATCCGCTGGTTGTTCCTCAGCCAGGGAGGCAGGCGAATGCACGGCGGGCGCATGCGCATCTGTACCCTCTTTATGCGGCAGCGTATCGCTGGTCTCGTTGACTTGGATAGGAGGGGGGGGCGTGTGCGCGATGGCTTTCAGGTCGATTGCCTGATTTTGCAGGATTGCGACCAGTTCATCTTTGAACAGCGAACGATTGCGCTCCACCTTTTCATCGAACAGTTTGCCGATGGTCAAATTGATCAATTGGATGGTCTCGGTATTCCAATTGAGTTTGCTTTGGGCTGATGCATCAAATTTGTGCAGCTTACTCATTTCACTGTGCAGCGGAGCAATGTTTTCTTGTATCTGCTCGTCGACTGCTTGCAACTGTTGTTCAAGTTTAGCAATGGTCGCGTTGGATTGTTTGTTTTCTTCCCTTAAAGTGATGACGGTTTTGCGGAAGGCATCGAATTGTAATTGTAGCTGTTCAGCTTGCTTGGAAGCGCGCGTGCTCATTTGCAGGCCGATCACGCCCAGGATAATACCCAGTGCACCTATACCTATCGGTATTCTTGGATTCAACCCCCCCTGAGCCGGATTGTCTGTTGCTTCCTTTGCGTCTTCATCCCCGCTTGCGGCGTCCTCTTCTGGTGTTTCATCGTTTGGGTCGGAGGCGTCATCTTCGACGGCGGTCGCTTCCAGTGCCGCTTTAATTTCAGCTGACAATTCATCTTCTTCTTCGCTATCCTCCGTGGGATCCGCGGAGGTCTCAGCGTCCACGTCTTCTGTGGGGGAGGCCATGTCTGTATGTGCCGTTCCTGCGGGTGCGACATCGCGGTGGGTTTCCGCCGTCGGTTCCTCGGTTACCGTATCTTCCGGCTCGGCAACCTCCGGTTCAGGATCGAGCGGCAGGTCCGGCAGGGCATCCATGTCGATCGCAGGATCCTCAGCAGCTTCTTCCGGTAACGGTTCCTCTGGCAACGCTGCGCTGTCCTCGGCTTCGCTGGCCGCATTTTCACTGAGTTCATCTATGGTTGCCGTCGGTTCTTCAGCATCTGGTGTTGCTGCGGGTGCAGCGGTTTGGTCGACTGCCGCAGTGGTTGTCTCCTCAGCGGCAGTTGCCGAATCATCTGGGGAAGGGGCTTCTGCCGTTGCCGTTTCCTCGATGGAGGTGTCTGCTGTGTTAGAAGCCGGTTCGCTCGCCTCGATGGGAGTATCGGCAGGGACAGCATCAGCGGTTGGCGAGGCTTCTTGAGGTGCCACAGTGTCGGTTCCCGGGCTGTTTGTCGCATTGGATGCGTCTGCCGTTGGCGTTTGGTTGTCGTCGGGAGCGTCAGTGGTGTTTTCCTCCTCGACTCCATCGTTTTCTTTGTGTTCAGACATGTTGTTCGCAAACGGTTTGTCTTTTAAAGTCGGTTGCAGGTGAGGGGCAGTTTAGGGCTATTTGCGGGATAATCCGAATTGCTCACCACTTATCGAGCATCATCGCCCATGACCGACAATAGCAGCACGCAACGTGCCATGCGCATTTGCAGGGTGTGTGTAACCAGCTGCATCCGCATGGCTGCGTTTGGCAGTGCTCATTTCCAGGCCTGATGCAATTCTGCTTCGATTCTGCTGAGAAATCCGGGTCAAGACGTTTATTTGCAATAATATGTTTGAGTGTAGAGCATGCTTGAACTAGTCATCATTGATATGGGTACCCGTTCGTTAATGTGCGCTTTCGCTTTGTCTATGTGGCTGCTGTTTGCCGGCTGTTCCACAGATGTTACGCACAGAGCGGACGGAGCGGGCACACCGACGCGGATGGGAGTGGGGAGTGTGAGTGACGATGCATGGTTTGCGTTTTACTACCAGCATCCTGAACCTGACGAATTGGTGGCACAGATTCGCGCACTAGCGGATGAAGGCTTACTTTCGGCTGAAAAGGATCGAATGCCGCTGATTGGGTTTTTAAGCGGTGTGTTTGATCGGCACCCCACGAAGATAACGGGTTGGATGGTGGAGTTTGAAAAATTGCCCATAGTAGAGTTGAGCGGGATTTATGACGCGCTGTGGTATGCGAATACGGAGGTGGCGAGTGATTACTTGGCAGGCAGTCTGGCGGCTGAGGCGTATCGTGACCCGGCACCGAGCCTGGACGCAATCCACATTGATTCCCCTGCCATTTTGGATTTTTATTGGGGGCGTTTTTTTGCTACGGGCGATCAGATGCCCATTCGGCAAATCGTATCGGCATTGGAGTATGGCCGCTATCAAGGGGCCCGTCAGCGTTACTTGGATGCAGCAGCGACTGCAACATCCGGTGCTCTGTTCTATGAATTTTACATGGAATCGATCTTTGCCGCTGCCATGTGGTCACTGGAAGTGAATGCCAAAACGCATCCTTTGATCAAAGAGTACTGTGAAGGGTTGTTGCGCAGCGGCAAGCTTGCGGAAAATGAGTATGCTTGGTTGGCGATCGTGTTGTCAAAAGTGAGCCCCGAATTGTGGCATGTTGATTTCAGAGAAGACACGGCTTATGTAGTCGATACGCGCGGGGAGCCCGATTACGCGGGCCCGTGGGATACGTTAAAGGCCAAGGTGTTGAGTTTAAACCGTTATGCTGGTAGTTATCCTCCGCGGTTTGAAGATGCGATTATTAAATATAAAATCACCAGTGAATGGCAGAGTCTGGTCGAGAAAGTAAAAAAAGAGTATGCGCAATATCCGGATGCAGAGACGTTGCTCTATTTGCTGGGAGAACTCTACCGTCAGGGGCACAATATGGATGTGCCGGGGGCAGCCATTGATGCCGGTAAGATTTACGAACGCGCTTTGCGGATGTATCCGCGATCGGTCGATCTCAATATGAGTGCGGCCTATTTTTATTTGTCCATCGATCCGCGCTTTGCGCACCTGGGGGAGGCATGCTTGTATCGTTTGCGTGAAGTGCTCGGTGCTAACCATCCCGATGTAGAGCGCGGACTGGTGTATGCATATTTATACCAGGATCGTGAAGCAGATGCGATAGCCCAGATTGACCGCTATTTGACCCTCATCCCCAACGATCCTGTCATGCTGGAAATGAAGCAAGCCCTGTTGCGTGGGGAGATGGAGATTCGCGTCCACGAATAAGCAAGTTGTGGGTGCAGTCGGGTCTTTTTTTTTGTAGAGTCTCCGCTTGCGGAGTACCGCTTTTTTATCGAGCATCGCCGAGCTAGTGGATTTTTCAGAATATTGGATGTTTAACGCAGGCAAACACGATTACGACACATGGCGCGGGGATTTGGATGTATTGCGCAAATGGTTGCCTGCATTGTCTGTACAAGGGGTGTTGTGCAAAATGGCTTGCAAATTAGCAAAATTCGCATCATGTTGCTACTCATTGTTCATTGAGAACCGCTCATTCCTCACGGAACGCGGTCCGATCGAAGGCACACAATGCTTCCAAAATCCACAACCAGGGTTGTGTAGGATTCTGAATGGCTATTGGGGGTGTTAAGGATTCGACCCTGAGACGGAAGGTATAGCTGCATGTAGGAGATGGTGGTTGGCTCCTTATAAAATCCACCAAACTTATAAATGGCGAACAAGAATACGCCTTGGCTGCTTAATTGACGGCCACGCTGAACGGCTGATACCTGCTAAGCCTGGATGCGTCGACTAGCAGGCATAGCTTTAACTCGGGTTTCCGGAATTGAGCTGTATTCAACAGGAAAATCGCAAACGGGCAGTGTGTTGGTTCACGGCCTGTGCGCTAAAAGAAACAATCAACTAAACATGTAGATGCTATATTGAAAGTCTCCGGACACGCGGGTTCAACTCCCGCCACCTCCACCATACATTTATGAAGCCCTTCTTCGGAAGGGCTTTTTTATGAGCAACTTACAGAATCAGGACGCCTTACGTCGCGACAGATTTCCAAAACAGAATGCCATTCAACACGACTCAATACTACCTGATTCAAGTCAATTGCCTCAATTACGCCTCAATTACGCCTCAATTGGATAAGCTTAGATTAACTTAGACCTATGATTGTTCACTCACTCTGCTAGCCCAAGTTCGTCAGAACTTGGGCTAGCAAATCAGCTAAAGCTGATAAAAAAGGGGTTTGTGGGCATTTGATGTCAATTTTTCGTGACTACATTTTGAAAAATTTTTGGTGCATTTGGCAGCTGGAGACCGAGGTGTGCAATGAGTTCAGCGACTGGTTTGTCGGGTTTTGCAACGATGCGTAGTTTCAATTCGCTCTTGTTTTTCACTGGCAAAACAACATCCATGGACTTGATGGTTTCTACTTCTTTGAGCAGTTGTCTTGCGCAATCACCCAAGCCTTTGCTTTTCATCCACATTTCCAATGTCCGCCACATGGCAAGAGTAAGGAAGCATACTAAAATGTGAGCATCCACACGTTCAGTTTTTTGATGAAACACCGGACGCAGATGCAAATCACTTTTAGAGACACGAAAAGCATCTTCGACTTGCGTAAGCTGTATGTAGCGTTTCCAAATAACTGCAGGGTCTGCTTCGGTCCAGTTCGTTCGCAGCATATAAGCACCATGACTTTGCTCTGCCCAGCTTAACGAAGCCTCTTTTTTCACAATACTCAATCCGATGGCCTTGGTTGCATTTTTATCTGTAAGCACTTCCACTTCGTAGTATTTGGAGACTGCTGTGTATTGCCCCATCCAACGTCCCACTCGCAGGTAGGTTTTGTTCACATTGGCGGGGCGCTTTTCAAGGCTCGCATGAATCTCGCTCAGCTTCGCTAGGAGCTTCAATTTTCTGCTTTCGAGTATGGCAGACTCTTTTTGCACACGCTCTTGGCTACGACACATTACATAATGCTCTGAGGTTTTTTCATCGCAAAGCTCCACTAGTTTAACTTCAAGTCCGTCGTGGACTTTCGTCCAATCATTTTCATCCAAATATTGAGTCTGATACTCTTTTAACTGAGACTTCGCGGTCCCTATAATATAGGTCGCAGTACGGTCTCTCAAATATTTCAAATTACTTTCACTGACCATGCCCCTGTCCATGACCCAAACCCGATTTGCCTGGCCATACTTTGACTCCATTTCCTCTACGATATGTTCAACTGTGGTTACATCTGCCCGATTCCCATCGAACACTTCATACCCGATAGGCAAACCCTCTGGAGTCACAACCAAGCCGATGTTCACCTGTTTGCAATCGGGCCTCTTGTCACGCGAATAACCGCGTTTAGCTTTTGCATTCTTTGCCGCTTGGCCTTCAAAATAAGTACTGGTTACATCGTAAAACAAAAACTCAAACTCCACACCAAACCAATCCACATAACGCTCAAGCAAGTGCTTGCATAGCGCATCTTTATGAGCATGCAAAATATCAAGCCCGCGATACAAACGACTATCATTGACCTGATTCCAATCCACTCCCAACAAATCCTCCAAAGCATTATCGCGATACCAACGCTGCGCCACCTCAAGTTCACTTTTATTACCACAAAATCGAGCAATTGTCAGAATGCAAGCCACCACCTCCCAAGAAACTGTTTCTTTACCCGGTTCAATCAGTTTATTTAACAACGAATGAAACCCTAAACGTCGCCAAAGAGCCAATGCCAAGAATACGCCTCCAAAATCCCGGACCCGCTCAACGCTGATGCCAGTCACATCTACTTGTGCCCATTGAGGACTTGAAACGGCTTTATTATCATCGGATAAACACTCCTGGTTAAGCTCCGGTTGGTAACTGCGTTCTCGTCCCTCAACGCCATCGAGTAAATCCATGATATTCTCCCAACCCCGACGCGTCTGATTATCCAAGCCAGGGGCTTTGCCTAACGCAGCGACCACTTCATGCCGAGGCCCTTTAGAGGTGCGAACCGTTTTTACCAAGTTCCAATACTCATAAACCTCTCCATTCTTCTTGCGACGACTGCGTTTAAGAAACATCCAATTAGTTCATCAGCTCAAAGCCAAAGAGGCAATATTCGGGTCGTGACTACAAGCCCATTTGGGGATCCACATATGCCTATAGCCCTATTTTTATCAACTTAAACGAGCCATTGCCACCAATTTTAGCCGAAAATAGACGGTTTTAGGCACACAACTGACGAACTTGGGTTAGCGGACGTTTTTGGTGTTACAGTAGACACTCTTTTTAATTCAGCAGACGAACACAAACGCAGAGGTCCAACCGGCAAAGCATGAAAAATCTTTGAAGAGATCTCGACTTACTCCAGACGTGACCAGAAAGAACTGCTTGAACTTATTGAGTTCATGATGCGTCCTTACCGAAACAAACAAGAAGAGAAAAAAGCATCCTAAACAATCGC
>Ga0209949_1001195_pt1 | contig 12883 bp, 9 predicted proteins | sample SalPonC_black_MG_FD_185711 | JGI IMG/M metagenome (GOLD analysis project Ga0209949, IMG submission 185711) | Salt pond soil microbial communities from South San Francisco under conditions of wetland restoration - Salt Pond MetaG... | ecosystem: Environmental > Aquatic > Marine > Intertidal zone >... | reverse complement strand
GATTGCAATGCCCAGCACTTTGTTAAAGGGCAGAAAATCCAGATAATAGGACCTGATCTGTTCCAGCACAGCTTGTTTCATGGGATTTCCTTATGTGACCGGTTTTTTTTGCAGCACCCCCAGGGTATGGGTCAGGGGAATTTCTTTGTAATCTCCTGTTTTAAAAGCTTTTTCATACACCTGCCTGGGGGCCTGACCCCCCTTTCCAGGATCAAAAAAAATATCATGGATCACCAGAAACCCGTCATCCATGAGATGGGGGGACCAGGTTGAATAATCGCTGTATGCGGCATCAAAAGAATGTCCCCCGTCAATGAACACCAGGGACAAAGGCGTTTTCCACATTTTTCCGGCAACAGCAGATGTGCAGACCATGGGGATAACATGGTGGGTCACCCCGGTTTTTTCCAGGGTCTCCCTGAAAAACGGCAGGGTATTCACCCCTTTTGTACGGTCATCATACAGGTCCGGATCAAAATAGGCTTGTCCGGGCTGCTGCTCTTCAGATCCTTTGTGGTGGTCAATGGAAAACAGGACCCCGTTTCTTTTTTTACACGCCCATCCCATGATGGCCGCAGACCGGCCGCAATAGGAGCCGATCTCCAGAATCGGGCCCCTGGCTGCCGCATCCAGGGCGAGTTCATAAAGCCTGAGCGCTTCCGCATCTGCCATGAATCCCTTGATGGTATGCAGCAGGGTAAAATCCAAATTTTTAAAATCCGTCTTCTCCATAATTTTTCACCAGGATTTCTCTGGGTTTGGTGCCGATCTGGGGTCCGATAATGCCTTCATGCTCCATGATTTCAATAAGTCTGGCAGCCCGGTTATACCCGATGCGCAGCCGGCGCTGCACATAAGAGATGGAGGCCTGACCGGACTGGGTCACCACTGCCACTGCCTCATCATATTTTTCATCATATTCAGATTCGTCAAACGTTTTGTTTTCCTGGTCTTCATCTCCTCTGGTGACCTCTTCATCATAGTCCGGCTGCCGCTGTTCCTTGAGAAACCCGGTTATTTTCGCAATTTCCTTTTCAGAAATATAGGCCCCCTGAATACGCATGAGCTTGCCTGTGCCCGGGGGGCAGAAAAGCATGTCGCCATTTCCCAGAAGGCTTTGGGCCCCGCCCTGGTCCATGATGATCCTGCCGTCGATCTTGGAAGATACCTGAAAGGAGATCCGGGTGGGAAAATTGGCCTTGATGGTGCCGGTGAGCACATCAGCAGACGGCCGCTGGGTGGCGATGATGATATGAATGCCCGCTGCCCTGGCCATCTGGGCCAACCGGGTCAGGGCAAACTCCACATCCTTGGATGCCACCATCATCAAATCGGAAAGCTCATCAACAATCACCACAATATAGGGCAGGGTCTCCAGCAGGAACGGGTCTGTACCGCTGTCATCGTCGCTGCCGGCAGCCGGACCGGCCTGGACCCCGCTGTTTTTTTCCTTTACCATGTCATTGTACTGGGCCAGGTTCCGCAGCCCGTTTTCCTCCAGCAGCGCATACCGCCGCTCCATCTCTTTTACCGCCCAGAACAGGGCATTGGTGGCTTTTTTCATGTCTGTCACCACCGGGGAGATAAGATGGGGGATATCATTGTACACGGACAATTCAATGCGTTTGGGGTCGATCATCACAAATTTGACATCATCCGGGGTGGCCTTGTATAAAAGGCTGATGATCATGGCATTGAGCCCCACACTCTTGCCGGTACCGGTCGCGCCGGCTATGAGCAGATGGGGCATCTTGTCCATCATGGTGATCACCGGGCGGCCCATGAGATCTTTTCCCAGGCCCAGGGTGAGCACGGATTCAGATGTGATAAATTCTCTGGAAGCCACCATTTCCCGCAGGTTCACCATTTCCCGTTCATCATTGGGAATCTCGATGCCCACCACATCCCTGCCGGGAATCGGGGCCACAATGCGGATGCTCACCGCACTCAGGGCCAGGGCCAGATCATCGGAAAGCCCGGTAATCTTGGACAGTTTTATACCCGGCGCCGGCCGGTATTCAAAAGTGGTGATCACCGGGCCGGGCAGAATTTCCACTACCTCGCCTTTGACTTGGAAATCATTGAGCTTGGTTTCCAGTATCCGGGCTTTTTTCTGCAGTTTGTCCGTGTCTATCTCCCGCCTGATTTTGATTTTCTCATCCAGAAAGTGCAAAGGCGGCAGTTTAAATGCTTCTGTTTCCCGAATATCTTCCAGCACCCTGTCTGTGGCATATTCTGTATCATCAATATCCGGGGCCACAATGTTGGGGGCCGACAAATCTTTCTGGCCGGGGTTTTGTTCCTTTTTTCCGGCATCAGTTTCCTGTGAATCAGATCCTTGTGAATCAGATCCCTGTGCACCGGAAAAATCAGCATCAGGGGCATCCGGGCCATTGTTATGCCAGACCGCAGGCAGGGTGTTGTCAGCCATGTCCGGTGAGATATCCAGGATGTCCGGTGTTTGTCGGGCAGCCCGCCGCCTGGCTTTCCACTGGTCGATCAGCTGCTTCAGATAGTCCAGACCTTCTTTGCATTCTGCGGTTACGGCAGCCTGGAGATCCAGAATCTTTTTTTTGACAAACCGCACCAGGGCCAGCATGGAAATGCCGGTGGTGAGGATAAACCCGATGATGGAAAAAAACGCCAGAATGATGATGCATCCGGCAATATTGGCATAGGTGAGCAAAAATGTGGTAACTGCCGTGCCCAGAACCCCGCCTGCCGGCACCAGGGTGGTGGAAAAGGCATAGGCATCCTTGAAAAGATAAAACCCGGCCCCGGTGCACACCATGAGAATCATGCCCCCGGCAAAGGTCAGCCAGATGATTTTTGCCGATTTTTCCTTTACATACCACAGGGTGAAAAGTGCAAGAAGCACCGGTACCCAGAAGGCACCGATCCCGAACAAAAAGATGAAAAATCCTGCCACATGGGCACCCAGCAGGCCGAACTGGTTGTGGATGGTATCCGGCACCGCGGCAACACCATGTCCCAGTGCCGGATCCCGGGCATGAAAGGAAAAAAGGCTGACACCTGTCAGGATAATCAGAAAAACCAGCACCAGGGTGATCAGTTCTTTTTTCATACTTCGATAATAATGGGCACAATAAGGGGCCTGCGGTTGATGGTATAGGCAAAGTACTGCTTCAATGCCTTTTTGAGGCGGGTTCTGATCAGTTCCACCCGGGATGCGAATCCTGCTTCAATCTCTTCTACTATTTCGAGAATCACACACTGGGCATCATCCACCAGGTGGCCGGTGGCTGAATCAAACACAAACCCCCTGGAAATCAGTTCCGGGCCGTAGAGGACCACCCCGGTTTCCTCATCAATGATCATGGTCACCACCACAAGGCCGCCTTCGGAAAGCTCCCTGCGCTCTTTAAGCACACTTCTGCCCACATCTCCGATCCCTTTGCCGTCCACCAGCACACGGCCTGTATTAACCTGGCCTTCAATGCGGCCCCCGGTATCATCAAAGGCGATCACCTTGCCATCCTCGGCAACAAGCACATTTTCCCGGGGCAGCCCCATTTTTTCCGCCAGCCGGGCATGGACCACCAGGTGTCTGTATTCCCCGTGAATGGGGATAAAATACTTAGGTTTGGTCAGGGTGAGCATGAGCTTGAGTTCCTCCTGGTGGGCGTGTCCTGAGGCATGCACCTCTGCCGCCTTGGAATAGATCACATCCGCTCCCCTGCGGTAGAGTTTGTTGATGATACTGGCAATGGCTTTTTCATTGCCCGGGATATTTTTGGAGGACAGGATCACGCTGTCGCCTTTTTTGATTCTGATGTGCTTGTGCACCCCCGATGCCATGCGCACCAGCGCGGACATGGGCTCTCCCTGGCTGCCCGTGGTAATAATCAGCACCTTGGAGTCGGGCAGGCTGCGGATCTGCTTGATATCAACAATGGTATCTGCAGGACAGGTGATATGTCCAAGCTTGTCTGCCACAGCAATGTTCTGCTCCATGGATCTGCCGTTGAACACCACCTTTCGTCCGTTTTTAACGGCAATGTCAATGACCTGCTGGATGCGGAAAACATTGGAGGCAAACAGGGTCACGATCACCCGTCCCGGAGCGGCAAAAATCACTTTTCCCAGATTTTTTGCCACCTCCTGTTCAGACATGGTATAGCCTTCCACCTCCACATTGGTGGAGTCGGAAAACAGGGCCAGCACCCCTTTTTCCCCATACCTGGCAAAAGAAGACAGGTCTGTATTTTTCATGGGATCGGTATTGTGGCTGATGCGGAAATCCCCGGTGTGGATCAGCACCCCTTCCGGGGTCTGGATGGCAAGTCCCACCCCGTCAATGGTGGAATGGCTCACCCGGATGAATTCAATGATAAAAGGCTCCATGGACAGGGTCTCCCCGGGGCTGACCATATTGAGGTCCACATGGGCGTTGAGTTCAAATTCCACCAGTTTGTTTCTCACAATCCCCAAAGTAAAGGCAGTGCCGTAGACCGGTATCCGTATTTCTTTCAGCAGATAGGGCAGTGCCCCGATATGGTCTTCATGGGCATGGGTGATAATGATGCCGTGGATTTTGTGGCGGTTTTCCCGGATATAGTTCATGGCCGGGATCACAATATCCACTCCCAGCATATAGTCTTCCGGAAACATGAGTCCGGCATCGATGATGAACATGACATCTTCGTATTCCACAACCATCATGTTCAGACCGATTTCCCCCAGGCCTCCCAAAGGTATTACTTTTAACATAATTTTCCCAAAAATACGCTCATATGCGGATGGCCAGCATTTCCAGAACAGCATCAATCTGGTCCATCAACCAGCTGCGCTGCTTTTTGGTGGCATAGGCCATACATTCGCACCGTATGTTTTTTTTTGTTCTGACCAGCAGTTCACAGGACAGAGACGTTTGTTCCAGTTTCAAGGCAACCACATGGGGCGCACAGTCCCGGTGATCTGCCTGCAGCGGTGTCAGCAAAGCCTTTTCCAGGGCCAGCCAGTAGATGCCGACAATACCGGCAATTTCAGTGTAGCGGTCCAGGTATTCTTTGAGCAGAACATAGTCTTCCGGCCGCAGTCCGTCTATAACATATTGTTTCATAACAGATCTAATTACCACAGATCCCCTGGCCGTTGCAACGGGTTTGTCAAATGGTGCAGGGCCATGGTGTCTTGTCAGGGGTGATGCTGTTGCGGGGCGGTCCCGGGGTCAGGAAGGAACCGACCGCCTGTGAAGTGCCAGAAAATTGCCACCCATCACCAGAATAAGGCCGATTATGGCGGAGAGGCTCCACAGATAGCCTTCAAAAAAAGAAGATATGACCAGCGCCACCACCGGTACCACCATGATGCTGTAAGAGGCTTTGTCGGCCCCTATGGAACTGATAAGGGTCAGATAGCTGGTAAAGGCGATGATGGAACCGAAAACCGCCAGGTACACCAGAGAGGTTACATACGGCAGGGTGAGAGAAAAGGAAAATTCCTTGCCAAGGCCCAGAGCCAGAACTGCCAGTGCCAGGGCCCCGTACCCCATGCCGAATGCATTGGCCTGGAGCACCGGAATATTGTGTTTTGAATTTCTGGCAGAAGTGATATTGCCGAAAGATGCCAGCAGCACACTGGCAAAACCAAAGGCTATGCCCATAAGGCTGTTGTCTGTGAAATCAAAGGTTTCAATTTCATGCATAAAGATCAAACCGATCCCCAGGATGCCGGCAGCTGCACCGAAAATCATTTTCTTTTCCACGGGCGTGCCCAGAAAAAAGGCACCGTTGGCAATATTCATAAACACAATGGATGAAAACAATACCGCGACAAGGCCGGAGGTCAGATACACCTCTGCCACATACACCAGCCAGTAATTGATTGAAAACAGCAAAAGCCCCAGCAAAGCCATGAAAGAATGGTCTTTTAATGAAAATTTCAGGGTATGTCCGCGCATTTTGCAGAAAAGCAGCAGCAGCAAAGCTGACAAGGCAAACCGGTACACCACTGATACCATGGGATCCACGGCACCCAGCTGAAATTTGATACCGATCCAGGTGGATCCCCAGATGATGATGGTCACCACATAGAGCAGTGTATTTTTCATGGACATGTTATATTTTCCTGGTCTATCCCTGTGTTATTTTCCTGGTGTATTCCGGACAAGGTCATGTTAAAACAGCCCTGGTATCCGGTTTTACAAAAAGCGGGTGTATAATCCCTGCACAATAAACCACACCAGGGGAATAAAAATTGCCGGCAGCAGATTGCCGACTTTGATCTTTTTTTCCCGCAGCATGTTCATGCCGATGCCCAGGATCAAAAGACCGCCCACACCTGACATCTGGGCCACCACCGCCGGTACCAGCAGCGGTTTGAGCACCGATGCCAGCAGGGTGATGGATCCCTGGTAGACCAGTACCGGCACAGCAGAAAAAATCACCCCGATTCCCAGAGAAGAGCTTAAAATAATACTCACAATCCCGTCCAGGCAGGATTTGGCAAACAAGGTGCCATGGCTGCCGGACAACCCGCTCTCCAGGGCCCCCACAATGGCCATGGACCCCACACAATACATCAGGGATGCGGTGACAAATCCCTGGGAAAACCCGCCGGATCCTTTGGAAAATTTTTTCCCCAGAAATGTTCCCAGCCTGTCCAGCCGGTCCTCAATGCCGATCCATTCCCCCACCAGGGCACCTGTGGCCAGGGAGATGATGATCACCAGCAGATCATCTGTAACCATGGCGGTTTTAAGGCCCACTAACAGCACGGCCAGTCCGATGCCCTGCATCACGGTTTTATTGTAGCGCTCCGGAATGCCGTTTTTAAACAAAAGGCCCACCAGACTGCCGGCAACAATGGCCAGGCAGTTGACTATGGTTCCCAGCATGGTATTTATAAAACCCTTTCCCGGATGTAATCCACACCATTGCGGAACAATTGGATGCCTTTAGTATCCTGCATGCCAAAAGCCTTTCCTGCACGTATCTGCAATTGCTTTTGTCTGGTCCAGTCCGGGTGGTTGGTCACATGGTTATAGGCTTCAGGATGGGGCATGAGCCCGAATATCTTTCCTGTGGGATCACAGATACCGGCGATGTCCTGCACAGATCCGTTGGGATTCAAAGGAAACACCCCGTCGGCCGGATGTGCTTTTTCATCTGCATACTGGAACACCACCTGACGGCTGGCGAACAGGGCAGATACCACATCCGGATCTGCAATGAATTTTCCTTCCCCGTGGCGCACGGGAAAGTCTGCTGCCGGCATGTCTTTGGTAAACACGCACGGGTTTTCCGGGACAGCAGCCAGATGCACCCACTGGTCCCTGAAGCTGCCGCAGTCATTATAGGTGATGGCCACCGACCGTCTGGTGTAGTCTTTGTCCAGGCCGGGCAGAAGCCCCAGGTTAACCAGGGTCTGGAACCCGTTACAAATGCCGATGACCAGTTTGCCCTGGTCCACAAAGGACAGCAGGTCACCGCCGATGTGGTTTTTGAGTTTTACCGCCTGGATTACTCCGGCCCCGTGGTCATCCCCCCAGGAAAAGCCGCCCCCCAGCGCCAGGATATGAAAATCCGCAAGCCGCACCTTTCCGGCAATCAATGCATTGATATGCACCCTGTGGGATTGGGCCCCTGCCAGTTCAAAAGCCAGAGCGGTTTCATTGTCGCAGTTCAATCCGAAACCGGTTAAAATAAGTGCCTTCACCTGTTTCATATCATGTCTCCAAAGGGTTTGTTAAACGCTGCAGCAAGGGCGGAACAGGACAGGTCCACAAGGACATCCCCCCGGGTGCCTTTTATCTTAAGGCTGTCTTTTTTTGCTGCTACCGTGCCCACGCGGCAGACAGGCAGGCCTTTGCACAGTTTTTCAAACAGCGGTGCCTGATCCGGTGCCATGGTCAGGATAAACCGGCCGGCGGATTCGGAAAAAAGCAGCACTTCGTCTGTCAGGCCATGGGTATCGGCAGGTACCTGCGACAGATCAATCTCCATGCCCAGACCACCGGCCATGGCCATAAGGGCCAGATGAATGCCCAGCCCTCCTCTGCCGACCCCATGACAGGATGCCGGTATTTCCAGACCAATGGCTTTTTCCACAGTTTTGTATAAAATCTTATTGGCGGCAAATTTCACCCGGGGAACATTTCTTCCTGTTTTGCCGAACATGTCATAGTATTCCGAGGCCCCCAGTTCATCTCCAGTGGTGCCGGCCACATAGATATAATCTCCGGCTGCTTTGGGATCCAGGGTGAGGCAGCGCATCACATCATCGATCACGGATGTGGCGGAAAACTGCACCGTCTCCAGGGCTGACACCTTGATGCGTTCTCCGAACGCCCCTTCCAAATGGCCGTCCACATACATGGAATCCTTGCCGGATAATAGCGGAATCTCATAAGCCACACAGGCTTCTTTCAGTGCCCGGCAGGCCCTTACCAGCTGGGCCGCTTTAAAAGGGCCGTCAGGATTGGTCCGGGCATCATACGCAATATTGGGCCAGCAGAAATTGTCCACCCCGCCGATATGGGCAAAACTGCCGCCCACGGCAATGAGTCTGCGCACTGCTTCATCAATGGTGCAGGTCATCATGTGGTAGGCATCAATTCTGGAATACCAGGGCAGCAGGGTCTGGGAAAAGGCCAGGCCTTTTTTGCCGGTGAGCACAGGCCGTGTTACAGCGGCATCAGACGGAATATTGTGGTTCACCCCCACCAGGGGCTTGATGACCGAACCGCCCTGGACCTCATGGTCATACTGGCGGATGATCCATTCCTTGGAACAGATGTTGGGCCGTTCCAGCATGGCAGTCAAAAGACGGTTGAAATCCTTTGGGGTGCGGATCACCGGTTCACAAAGCCCCCGGGTTTCAGGCGGCAGCCAGACAGCATCAAACTCCCAGGCGGGAAATCCCTTGTCCAGCAGACCCATGTCCACATAGGCACAGGTTTTATCATGGTATAATATGTGCAGTTTGCCGGAATCGGTATATTCACCGATCACCGTGCTTTCCACCCCATGTTCGGCTGACAGTGCCATAAACCGGTCCAGATGGACGGGGTTAACGGCAATGGTCATGCGCTCCTGGGATTCCGACACCCAGATTTCCCACATATCCAGGCCTTCGTATTTCAAGGGCACCTTGTCCAGATGCACCACACACCCGTTGGATATCATGGCGGATTCACCGATGGAAGAGGACAACCCCCCACCGCCGTTATCGGTTATAAACCGGATAAGGCCTTCATCCCGGCACACAAGGAGGAAATCATGCATTTTTTTCTGGGTATAGGGATCCCCGATCTGCACATGCCCGGCCGGGGTGTTTTCCGAATAACTTTCCGAAGAGGCGGTCACCCCGTGGATACCGTCCTTTCCCACCCGGCCCCCGCTCATGATGATCAGATCCCCGGGTGCGGTTTTCTTTTCATGGCTGGGTCTGCCTGTAACCTGTCTGGGCATGATGCCCAGGGCCGTGACAAACACCAGGCTTTTGCCCATGTACCCCGGATCAAACAGGGTCTGGCCGAAGGTGGTGGGAACCCCGCTTTTGTTGCCCCCGTCCTTGACCCCTTCAACCACCCCGTCCAGAAGACGTCTGGGATGCAGGGGCGGTTTCAGAGGCCCCCCATAGGCGATATCCCCCACACAAAACCCGAAACTGCCCATGAACAGCCTGGATCCCAGACCGGTTCCCATGGGATCCCGGTACACCCCCACAATGCCGGTGATGGCCCCGCCATAGGCTTCCATGTTGGAAGGAGAGTTGTGGGTTTCGCCGGTGATCACATAATTGTTTTCCTTGTCAAACTCCCCTACCCCGGCATTGTCCCAGAGCACGGACACCACCCAGTCTTTTTTTTCCTTCAAGGCCAGGGTGGGCTGCTGGATATAGGTCTTGAACAAAGAATATTCAATGGTCTCCCTGCCGGACAGCACATCCCTGTACCGGAAGACGCCATTGAAAGTGTTGTGGTTGCAATGGTCGCTTCTGGCCTGGGAAATATATTCCAGTTCCACATCCGTGGGTCTGGACAGCCCCATTTTCCGCCGCTGGGCCAGTACATCAGGATCCAGAAAATAGTTTCTGATAATGGGGATATCTCTGGCATGCAGGGCCAGATTCCGCTGGTCACTGATCCGGGCCAGGGTCTGGTCTGAATCAATATCAATAAAATCAAAACAGGGGGTGTGGTTCAAAATCACCCGGGCCGGCTTGACATCAGCCCCTTTTACCGGGTCCCATTTTTCACGGGAAAAAATTTTATACCGCTGGATAATGGGATTGGACAACAGCTGTTCTGCCAGTTTCTCCACATCCGGACGGGTCAGGTGCTGCCCTTTCAGGCAGTAGCGCCGGGAGGTATAGATGCCTTCATCCGGCCCGAATGACTTGCCCAGCAGGTCGGCAATGGCCTCCATGGCAGTGGCGCCGGGATTGTCCTTTACCCCGGGCCTGAACCCGATCCAGATACACCAGTCAAAATCAATGTCCACCGGTGTCAAAGATGACACCCGGGTTACCGGATTGGTGAAAATTTCCCGGCGCACCCGCTCCATGTCGTCTGGGGCAATGTCCGCCTCAATGGTCACCATGTGAATACTGCGTGCCGACTGGATACCTATACCAAAATAGGCGGCAGCTTTTTTAACCAGTGCAGATCCCTCAGCATCACGCAATTGGGGTTTCAATGCTATTTCCATATTATAAATCATCTTATTCACCACTGAAAATCCGTAAAATGTCATTGTAAAAAACAAAGACCATCAAGGCCACCAGGATGGCTGCCCCGACCTGGATCATTTTTTCCCGCAGTTTGTCGCTCACACTTTTTTTTGTGACCGCTTCAATGCCGAAAAACAGCAGATGGCCGCCATCCAGAACCGGTATGGGAAACAGATTGATGATACCTAAGTTGACGGACAAAAGGGCAATAAACCAGGCAAAATTCACGGCCCCGGCTTTGGCCTGTTCTCCGGCCATCTGGGCAATCATGATGGGGCCGCCCAGATTGTCCGCTGACAGGCTGCCGGAGATCATTTTACCCACAGATACAATGGTCAGTTTCACCAGCCCGGCTGTATCGGAAATGGAACGGCCCATGGCCTGGAACGGATTCAAAGATTTGTGGAACACCTCTCCGGTGCTTTTAATGCCGATGACATACCGGTCCACGGTTTCCTGGAACACATTTTTTGCCTCGCTTTTTTTGGGCCTCAGGGAGATGCTTACAGGCCGGCCGTCACGGCTCACCTGGATCTCCATGGTCTGTCCCTGTGAGGTGGCAACTATCTGTGTAATGTCTTCAAAGGACTGGATTTTTCTGTTGTCAATCTTCTGGATGACATCCCCGGGCATAAGCCCTGCTTCCTGTGCCGGTGTGTTGTCAAGCACTTCACCGATGACAGGTTTTGCCAGATAGAGACCGGAGAACTGGTACAGCACATAAAAAATAACAATGGCAAGCAAAAAATTAAACACCGGTCCGGCCGCCACGATCAGGCTTTTGTGGGACAAGGGTTTGTGGGAAAAGGAAACGGCGGTATCCTTTGGATCCACAGGCTTGCCGGATTCTTCTCCCACCATTTTCACATATCCCCCCAGGGGAATGGCAGAAATACAGTATTCGGTGCGGCCGTGTTTTTTTGTAAATATTTTGGGACCGAAACCCAGGGAAAACACATCCACACCAACCTTGAAAAACCTGGCAGCCAGAAAATGCCCCAGCTCATGGATGAACACCAGAACACCAATGACAATAACAAATGCGACAGCAGAATGACCCACTATTACCTCTCTTGTTTATATAAGGGATTCGGCTTTAGCCCTGGCCCATTGATCGGCTTCAATAATACCTGAAAGATCGGGATTGTCAATGCAGGTATGGCAGGCCATGGTGGCCGAAATAATACGAAAAATATCCACAAAACCCATGCGACGGTCCAGAAAAGCCTGGACAGCCACTTCATTGGCCGCATTCATCACCGCGGGCAGGGAGCCTTTCTGTCTGCAGGCTTCCCTGGCAAGTTCCAGGGAGGGAAACCGCCGGGTGTCCGGCGCATGGAAGGTCAAAGACTGTAATTGTGCAAAATCAGGAAACCCCATGTCCAGGCCCAGCCGGTCCGGAAAGGACAGGGCAAAGGCAATGGCCTGTTTCATATCCGGGACCCCCATCTGGGCCATGACTGCGCCGTCCCGGTACCCCACCATGGAATGTACAATACTCTGGGGGTGAATCAGCACCTGGATATCTTCGTGGCAGACACCAAACAGGTGAACCGCCTCAATGAGCTCCAGACCCTTGTTCATGAGGGTGGCGGAATCAATGGATATTTTGTCTCCCATGGACCAGTTGGGGTGGTTCAGGGCATCTTCTCTGGTAATTTTTGCAAATGCCTCTTTGGGGGTGTTCCTGAAGGGCCCCCCCGAGGCGGTGAGAAAAATCTGTTTCACATCCCGCACCTGGTTGCCCATGATACTCTGAAAAATGGCGGAATGCTCACTGTCCACCGGGAAAATGGAAACCTTTTTTTCCCTGGCCCTGGACATGATGATATCCCCGGCCATCACCAGGGTTTCCTTGTTGGCCAGGGCAATGTCTTTTTGTGCATCAATGGCGGCCAGGGCCGGTTTCAGTCCGGCTGACCCCACCATGGCCAGCAGGACAATGTCTGTGGTATCCCAGGCAGCAGCCTGGACATACCCTGTGTTTCCGAACACAATATCCGGCCGGCAGGGTCCTGTGAGCATGCGGGTCAGTTCTCTGGCTTTGGCAGCATCCAGTACCGCCACCATATCCGGTGTAAATTCTGCAATCTGGCGGCAGAGCAGCGGCAGGTTGTTGGCAGCGGTCAGGGCTTTGACCTGAAACCGGTCCGGATGCATTCTGACGATATCCAAAGCAGAGGTG
>Ga0209949_1001192_pt1 | contig 12911 bp, 13 predicted proteins | sample SalPonC_black_MG_FD_185711 | JGI IMG/M metagenome (GOLD analysis project Ga0209949, IMG submission 185711) | Salt pond soil microbial communities from South San Francisco under conditions of wetland restoration - Salt Pond MetaG... | ecosystem: Environmental > Aquatic > Marine > Intertidal zone... | reverse complement strand
TTAAAAACACCCACCTGCCGATATAATGCTGGAACAAATACAACTATACTGCTGTGCAGTAGGCTACATTAATCCAATTGCAGGGTGTATTCTACAAACTCATGCCTCAAATTCATGGAAATTTGCACAGCTTATTTTTTGAATCAGACTTATGTATAAAGCTCAGGGTGTCTACCCAGCACATGCGCATGGCAGGTTGCGTGCTGCTATGGTCGGTCATGGGCGATTATGCTCGATGAGTGGTGAAAAATTCGGGCTAGCCTGTCTGCTTTCAATCAATTCTGCTCGCTGCTGCGATACCGTTTGTAGCCAAGTGCACCTGCAACCATCCCCACTGCCAAAATACAGGCAGTTTCTGTTCGCAGAACCCGCTCGCCAAGATGCAACAGTTCAAATTGCTGCGTGCGCAGGCAGTCACGTTCGGCAGCCGACCAGCCACGCTCGGGACCGATAGCGAGCAGCGCCTCCCCGCCATTCTGCAATGGGTTGGGACACAGCCGCTCAGCAAAAGAACAAGGGGCTTCATATACATCCAAAGCCCATTTGCAAGTGCCTGGCGACGGTACATTTGGTGACGTTACATTGCCGTGCTGCAAGCAATCGTGCAATGCATCCACGTGTATCACTTCAGGGATGGTTGTATTAAATGCCTGCTCAGCCCCTTGCCACAGATGCCGACGCCATTCATCGGTTTGCCATAACTTGCTTTGCCGGTAAGAGCGCTCGCCTTTTTCGGGTTGAAAGAAGCAAATGCGGCGCACCCCCAGTCCTGTACAATCCTGGAGGATTTTCCGCGCAGTTTGTGGACGCGGTAAGCCTACGATTAGGTCGATGGGGTATGGCTGCAAGGGTATTCCCTCCCACTCGACTGCCAAATGGATCGCTGCATTCATCTGTGTAATCGTCGCCTTACCGCGTGGGCCATTGATGAGGCCCACAAACACAGTATCCCCTGCCGTCAACTTTAGAACCTGCCGGATATGCGTGTAACGCGGATCGGTGTAGCGAATGACACAGGCATCTTCTGCCCTGGCAAAAAGGATCAGGTTCATTTGCGCACCGGTGTCTTTTCCAAGGTTCGATAGCCGGGAACCTCAATGCCCACTCGGCTGATTTTGAAGGTGTCCATCTCTCCAGATTCCGCCCCCAGCTTAAAGTCTCTCAAAGGAATTTTGAGGAAAGCACTTGGCCGCAACACGGAATCCGATTGAAACTGGTAGCCATCCGGCTCGTTAAGATAGGCTCGGAAGGATGGCCAGGCAAAATCCGACACGTTATAGACATAGAGAATTCTATCGGTCAGCATAACTTCAGCCCAGATGATCGCTTCTGATTGTTCAGACCCCATATACTCATCTGCTCGATCCAGTGAAATCTCTGGAGTTCGATTCCAAATCTCAATTAAATCAAACTGATTTAAACACACGATCGAAAACATAATGACTGCGGCACAGAAGAGCCCCACAAACTGACGAACAATGCGCCTGTGCTCAATTTTTACCTGTTTAGACTGACGCCGTCTCTCGCGAGCGCGAGCGCGCGCCTGAATGCCCCGTGGCGTTGACAGATCAAGCCAGCCCGCAGTCGACGAGCGAGGATGCTTTTTGTGCAGCACCCTCACGCACACAGCATCTTGGTCGAGCACTTTTGATATGTCTTTTAAAGTAAAAAGTTCGGGCGCAATCTCTCCATCTAGTTTCACCCACCATGCATCCTCTAGATCACTGCGCACGAGCCAAATCTTGAGTTCCTCAACGGTCATACGCTTGTGCGGTCACTGTATTTTACGAATGCGACTTTAAGCGCTCGAAACAATTAAGCGCCATGCCCACGACTTGATCCATATTATAATAGCGATACGTCGCAAGACGTCCGATAAAATGCACACCTTTCTCTTCATCAGCCAATGCCTTATACTTGCGATAAAGTTGACTGGTTGCACGATTGGGAATCGGGTAATAAGGTTCTTTTTCGTTGGGAACGAAATCTTCAGGATATTCGCGAACGATCGTCGTGTTCGCGCAACTTTGTTGCGTCGCATGTTTAATTTCTACAATACGGGTAAAATCCTGTTCATTTGGAAAGTTAACCTGCATCGCCGGTTGCCAGAAACCTTTTTTACCCGCAATCGCTTCGCGTTCCAGCAACGCCGTCGCATCAAAGGACTCGTGTTCAAACCGCAAGGACCGGTAGGGTAAGCGACCATATTTACAGTCAAAATATTCATCGACAGGTCCGGTATAAACGACTTGACCAAAATCGTATTTATTTTGCACGCTACGGTAATCAGTATTGAGTTCGACCTTTACCTTGTCACCAGCAGCTGCCAGCATGTTTGCAAACAAACGGTGATACCCCTCACGCGGCAATGCCTGAAACGACTCTTTTAAATAACGATCGTCGCGGTTGGTGCGAATGGGGATTCTGCCACAGACCGACGCATCCAGTTCCTGCGGATGCTTTTTCCATTGCTTGAGAGTGTAGCCCAAAAAGAATTTTTCATACAGTTCCCAGCCGACCTGTGAGACGATGACTTGTTCTGAGTTCTTGGGGGTTTCGATCGGAACTCGCTTTTCTTCCAAATATCGAGCAAAGGCTGCGGAAGTACTTTTGCGGCCAATAATTTGTTCGAATGTATTGAGATTGATCGGAAAATTCCAATACCGGCCCTCGGTATAACTCAGTATTTTATACGCCACTGGCTGCCATGCAGTGAACGCAGATAAGTAATCTTTAATTTTTTGTGAGTTTGTGCGGAAATAATGGGGCCCATACTTGTGGACAAGCACTCCGGCAGCATCATAATAGTCATAGGAATTACCGCCAATGTGGTCACGCTTTTCGACGATTAAAGAACGCTTGCCCAGTTGCGTCGCCAGTCGCTCTGCCAACACCAAACCCGAAAAACCTGCTCCAATAATAAGAAAATCCCAACGATCGCTCACGGGAAAATTCAAAGCAAATCTGTACGCACCCTCAAGACTTAAAAAAACTCAGCCCTGAGGCTTGCGATTCGGGTCAGTGCATTTGTTCGGCAATTTATTCTACTGTGAACGGAGATCCAGCTACATCGAGCGCGTAGAGCTTGTCTATAAGGCGCTTGATATGGGCTCTCATGCACCTTCATTTGCGATTTCAAGGCGCTCAACTCCAATGAATGCGCCGACGTCTTTACAGTAAAAGACGTATCGATCGTTTCGTGGAACACAACTTTTTGGGTTTGTGCATTGAACAATTGATAGCTGACGGAAGCTGTAACTGTCATACTGATGCCGATCAGAGGTTGATCAATCGTCTGAATTTCAGCGAACAGTTTGTACTGCCCATCCTTCTCCGGATTCAGAAGCCGTACCGCAGGAAGTGATTTCTCCAGGGCCTCCTTGAAGTCTTCACTGCTTACTTGAGATGTCCAGAGAGGATGCGCTTGCTGATCGCCAGTCGATTGATCTACCGTTATATTTTCTTGCAGTGGCGCATCACCTGTGTAGCTGACTGCGTCCGATGCGCGAATCGTCATCTGATCGATCCTGCTGGGTGTCGCGCACCCAGACAGAAGTGCGATCGCTGCAATAGACGTGAGAATGGGAAAAAACGGTTATCTTCACAAATGTTTCTAAATTTTCAAAGCGCGAAATAATGGCGCCTTCGCATGGCTATATTTGATGTTCATATTGATTGAAAATCACAAGTATTCTTCATTTATTTTCACTATTTTTAGTATAAATACAGCAATCCCTGCAGTAACAGATCAACCTCCGTTCGTCATGTTGGCATGAAATCTTGCGCTTAAATAGCTTATGAAAAAGGGGTGTCCTCCAAATCCAAATCGACGATTGCAATAGGAATTTAGATTTGGATTTAGACAAAGTGATCACAGAGCCACTGGTTTATACAAGGCCGTAACCGCCGCACTTTCATATCAAGGCAATTTCGGCAGCCGATAAAAGATTGCCATCCGTGCCACTATTGCAATCCTTACTGACGTTGACACCTGTTGGCTCCCTGGCATGACGAAACGTATTTTAATTTTCTTTTTTATCGTATTACAATTTAGCATCTTACTGAACACACTTGTGGCGGATACTCTGAACAATTGCGTATTTTTGCCAGAGCGCTATTTCCCGGAACTGGATCGCGTCTTGCGGGATCTGGACGGTCAGGCTCCGGAACTGGCAGTGCGACAGGCTTACATTGATGCTGCCATACAAGGTGAAGCAATCGCCGCAGCGAAGAAACTACCCAACGCAACAGTAGAGCTCAACCTACTCCATCGCCAGGAATTCAGGGACGAAGACCCCAAACACCAAACCACGACCCAACCGTTTGCTCGCGCCTATTTTTCGCAGGCCATCTACCACTGGGGCGCGATTGACGCCAACCGTGAAATCAGCCGGATTCGCAAGCTCATCGAACGAGGTCATTACCGTGAAACCTATCGTCACTTGCTGATCGATGTACGCCGTACTTTCCTGGATATTATTTACAAACAAGAGGAAATAAGCGTCCAGCAAGAACACCTGGAAATTTTGCGGAAGCACTATGAAACTGCGCAACGCAATGCAGCGCAAAATCAAGTCAGTTCCAACGTCTTGCAGGAAAGCAAAATTTTACTCGATTACGGGCTGCTCACCCAAGAGCGCCTGCAACACGAACTTGAATATCTACAGGAAGAATTTGCGCGTAAAACAGGCTCGACAACACCCATCGTTGCGGGTGCGCTCGATACCATTGAACCCCTCAATGATTTGCATACAGACCCGACTGCCATTGACCAACCCGCATTCGACACGCTACCACTCGAACCTTCGATGGCCCTTTTAAACGTAGAACGTTACCTCGATATTGAGAAAGAGAACGACACTATTATCCATTCCAGCATGCGGCCAAAGATCAATCTGGTAGGAGAAGTTTTTCGCGATCAAATCAGCTCTGCAGGCAGCGATAATGTCGATCGAATGCTCGCCCAAGTGGCACTCAATGTCAGCTGGAATATTTTTGATGGATGGGAAACCACCCACCGACGTTTGCAAAATAAAGCCCATCAACGCAGACTACGTGCGGAGGCCGAGCAATTGCGTGCGCAGCAACGCATCGAATGCAAACGCCTGCATAGAACCAGACAACTTATTCTCAAAGAGATAGCCATCAGTAAGCGCCGAATGCGTCTCAGCGAGGCGCAGGTGAAAACTGCCGAGTTAACCTTCAACAGCGGCAGCCTCACCCTCAGTCAATTAATGGAAGCCGTCAACACACAGCACCAGCACAACTTGCAACATACGCGTCTAAAAATCAATTATTTGATGAATACCATTCAACTGTTGTCTTTGTATGGTCAAGATCCCATCTTAGAAGATTGATTTAAATCTCACTACATGTATGCGCATTGCCCTCAAAATTTTATTCATCTTTGGTGTCGTTGTCGCAGGGTGGTTCGTCGCCACCAACAGCCTGAGAACCGCAGTGGCAGTGGCGCCCGTCACCCGCGCATTGGCAGTCGATGCCGTATCGGCAAATGTCACCGTGCTTTCCTCACGCGAAGCAATGGAAATTTCGCTGGAAAACGGGCGAGTAGTCGAAGCGCTGTTCATTCCTGGCAGTGGTGCCGTTGAAGTTGCAAAAGGCGATATTATCTGCCGACTCGATACTGAAATGCTCGACTTTCAAATCGAGAAAACCAAAGTCCATCTGGATGCTGCGCGCAAGCGATTGGCCGTCGGCTCGGCCTGGGAATTGGAACTGGGCAATGCTCGACAAGATTACCAACACAGTAAGCGGCTCAATGAAATCGACCAGTTCCCCAGCTCGGAGTTACTCAAACAAGAACGCAATCTCGAACGATTGGACCGCTTGGTGAAGACCGATGCTATCGACCGCGAAGCCCAGGTCCGCCACCAGGAACTGCATCTGCAGGAACTCCAGTATCGAAAAGCGCGAATGACGATACGCGCTTCATTCTCCGGGTTGATGACGGAAGCGTATGCCTTTCCCGGTAACTATATTTACGCCGGCAACAGGATTGCCAAAATCATTTCTAAAGAAAAAATCATCCAACTGAGTATTAGTGAAGAGGACTTTCCGGGCGTTCAATTGCAACAAGCGGTTGTGATCCAATTTCTCGGTATCAAAGGCAAGTCATTCCATGGCACCATCACCAGCCTGGTTGCGACCGCTAATCCCGAGACCAAGCGGCGGCAAGTATATGTCACGCTCGACGCGATGGATGACACCCGGCTCGTCGCCGGTATGACAGGCGAAGCGAGTATCACCAAGGCGAGCCGTGGCCATGCTCTGATAGTTCCGCGTCGGGCCGTACTGGGCAACTTTGTATTTTTAGTGGAAAACGGCACCATCAACGTACAAACAGTAAAAATCGGTTTTCGTGGCTTGTATCGAGTCGAGATTCTCGAGGGCCTGGAAGAGGGCGACCTGGTAGTGGTCGAAAACCTGCAGGATCTGCGGGATGGGGACCCCGTCAGCATCCGCGAGTAAAAGTCTCTCGTCATGAGTCCCAATCTGCAAATTGCCCTGCGTTTTATTTTCTCGCGCAAACGATCCATGCTGATGAGCCTGGCAGGCATCATTTTCGGGGTCGGGTTCTTTATTGTCACGCAAGCACAGACCAGCGGTTTTCAAGCATTTTATATCCAAACGATCATCGGCACTAACAGCGCCCTGCGCATCGAAGACCGCCTGCAAGCTACCTACGAGAACCTTGCCACCGGCTCGAAAGACAATCCAGCAGCCTTTTTGACCCAAGCCGAAGGATTTCGTAAATATGTGCAGGGTATTGAATATCCAAATAAGCTGCGCGAAGCCGTTGCCGATTTTAACCAGGTCACTGCTATATCGGAAGTGGTGCAAGGCTCAGCCCGGGCTGTCAGTGTCCACAATCAACGCAGCGCAGACATTCACGGTATTCGTCTGGATGACCACCTGGCGGTCACCGATCTGGAGACGAAAGTCCAGTTGGGCGACCTCAACAAATTTCGCTTTAATCAACAAAGTGTGTTGCTCGGCTCCAAGTTAGCGCAGCGCATGCGCGTGGTTCCAGGTGATTACATTGTGCTTGAAACACCGGCCGCCGATAACCGTCGCTACCTGGTTGCCGCAACTTTCGAAACCGGCATCAGCCAAATCGACAAAGTCCGCATCTTCATGCACCTCAATGAAGCGCGCTCACTGATGCACAAACCTTTTGGAGAGTCGATATTTCAAATTGCTATCCAGGATAATGATCAGGCGATCCACCTTGCAGCGCATATGGAAGCGGTATTGGGACACAATGTCATGAGTTGGCAGGAACGCGAAAAGACATGGTTAGAAGTATTCAAAGTGCTGCGTATTTCTTCGGCCATCACCGTTTCATCGATCATTTTAATCTCTGGATTGGGCATGTTCAACACCCTCGCGATGATCGCCATGGAAAAAACCAGAGAAATCGCCATCTTGCGCTCCATGGGATATACACGCCAGGATATCTCCCGTATATTTTTATGGCAAGGCTCTGCGGTGCTCGTCGTCGGCACGGTGCTGGGCTGGGCCATGGGCGCAGGGGTAACCCTGGTCATCACCCAATTACCCATCCGCATTCGCGGGATTTTTTCGACCGATCATTTTATCGTAAATTGGGATATCGCACACTATGGGTGGGCAACGGTGATTGCGTTGATTGTGGTAATGCTGGCGAGTTACTTTCCATCGAAAAAAGCCGCCCAGCTCGAACCTGGAGATATCATTCGAGGAACTGCTGGATGAGTGCTCACCATCCAACAACACCATCGGTCATCCTAAAAGCCAGTAACCTCCATCGCTACCTCGGTGCTGCGGAAAATCGCGTGCATGTATTAAAAGGCGTAAGTTTAGAACTGGAGAAAGGCAAAATGTATTCGATTGCCGGGCCTTCGGGCTGCGGGAAAAGCACGCTCCTTTACCTACTTGGGTTGCTCGACCAGCAAGATCAGGGCGACATATGGATCGCTGATCATTTAATGTCTATGGCATGCGATAGCACGCGCACTGCGGCGCGCAACCGTTTAATCGGATTTGTCTTTCAGTTTCATTTCCTGTTACCCGAATTCACTGCAGAAGAAAATATCATGCTGCCAATGCGCAAACAAGCAGGGCTGAACCCCACCGACATGCTCAAGCGCGCCCGTCGCCTGCTGGCCCAGGTTGGCCTGGGGGATAAAAACAAGCGGTTTACTCAGCAATTGTCCGGGGGTGAACAACAGCGCGTTGCCGTTGCCCGCGCCCTGGCCAACCAACCCGCACTGGTCTTAGCCGATGAGCCCAGCGGCAATTTAGATGTCCGTAATTCGAATCACATATTCAGTATTTTACAGTCCATTGCCCACGAGCAGGGCCAGACTATTTTGCTGGTCACCCACAACCCTGAATTGGCCGCGAGAACGGATGTTTCGCTGAAAATGCGCGACGGTACATTCGTCTAGCCACGAAGTGTGTAAGGGTTTCTGCATGCATCAAATTCCGCGCAGTTTTCTCTTTTTCAAGGGCAACCTGGCGTCAGGCACACTGTGTTTACCCAGGTACATCCGTAAATTGTATTTTCCAGCAACGGTCAAGTCCTCCGTGCTGTCCATAAAAAATAAATAATCTATCTGATTAAACATATATGAACCCTTCTCTGGAAATAAGCGATTAATGCTGTCCACAAAATAATTTGCGCCTTTTGATGACGATCCACCAGACTTATTAAGGGTTTCATGAAAAAATGCATCCTTACGCAGGAACGACCATGTCTCATCGCCTGTTGGAAATCCTACCCTCCTGGCATACGCATTCCCTAATTCGGCTAAAGGCTTGTTTCCTACCGATGAAAAATCAATGAAGTCTGGTATTAACGACTCAAAAAATCGGGAGTCTTCCGGTATGTCTAATGTCTCCCCCAAGGAAAAAAGATCCGCTCTAAGCAAATCTGACATATGTGGTGCTCCGGCTGGCCTGTCTTCCAGCACAACCAGGCTCACGTCTATCTATTTTAAGCGGCTGTGCGCGAAAGTATAATCGATGCTCGATAAGTAGCCATCACCTCGGCTTATATTAACAACAAAATGTTGTCCCTCTCGAAAAGCCTCTGGGCTCGCTGTACCCGCCATAACTGTTCTCACCCCCGGATAAAAATGCTCAACACTGGCAGCCGATTCAGCCAGTTGTCGAAAAGCATTCCAACCACTACAATCCAATTTGCGGAGCGTAAACACGCCCATTCATGTGATTCATGCCGACCGAAGCAATTAACTCATGACCTGTATAACCCCGAAATGCTTCTGCTTCTTCAGCTGGCCTGAGATCCGCAGCTATGCCATTTTGCTGCACCGCTCGCCCCCAAGGATCAAACCGAGCAAAACTATCTTCTACCTGAGAAGCCTCTACACTGCGAAGAGGGCTCCCTAAATGATCCTTCAAAAAATAAGTATACTGCAAATCGTTGGTGTGCGTTACATTGACTTGCACGTCAGGGCTGTATCCTTTGGCACGTATCTGTACAATTGAATGTGCCGTATTGCCGCTCTACAAAGCAGGCCCAATTGACATACATCAACCTTTTATTCAAGGAACAATATCTACATAAGGGAATACACTTCAATGGCTTATAAAAACCAAACTTAAACCGAGACTACCCGGTTTGAATACACCTCCTCTGCAAATGCAGCTATGATCATGCACGACACCAACATCCCTCAGCATTAACTACAATCGTTCCTACAAACAAACTGTCTGTAACCAGACAGCTTAACCACCTCGGTTTGTAGACACTGCAACACCTTGTCAACCCATTTCAGAAAAGCCTAAACTGTGCGAGAGTAGTCAGTCAGTGAGTAAGCCAGCCGCAAGGAATTTGCATGGGCAGCGCTGAAGGCGCTTAATACATCAGCCCAGGCTGCCCGCGCAGCAAGACCTGGGTGACAACAGGATACACGATTTATCGAGGTCTGAAGGACCGACATAGCTTAGACGTATGTGGAATTGGATTCGATGACGGTTTTCGGTTTTCCAGCCCATTTTCAACGCAAGGAGTTTATTGAGGGTAGTCAGTCTCGTGTTCCCTACACGCGCTCGTACCATTTAGCATGCCCCATAAATAATACTTCGCTCACGTAGACTGCAATTGGACTTTTTGCGCTTTCATCAGTGGAGACAGCGCCCTGCCTTGACGCTCCCAATACTGAAACAGAGCAACAAGGCTGTAAGCTCCCCGAATAGTCCCATTAGACAACACAATCTGCCAATCTTCTACTTGATCCGCGGGAACGTCGCGCCGCCCCTCATGCTCCTGCTGTTCATCGAACGGTTCATTTGCCAATGATACGTTAAAGCGCCCATCACGATAGAAATGCACATATCCCCAAATGTGCTCGGTCAGGCCTTGCGGTGTCTTCAATGGAAATTTGATGAATGCGCCGTCGATTCCCTGGTCAACTTCAGTAATGAATTCTGGAAGCGTTGCCTTGGCGCATTCTTTCGCAGCATCCAATTCCGGGCACTTTAAATCGGGCGGTATCACCTCCTCAATTCCTTTACCCTTGTAATGCGTCCACCGCCAACAAAATATCAGGCAAGCAATCGGGATAAAAAGCTGAAAGATACTCCGAAATCCTGTTTTAAATGCTTCGGTCGGCCAGATTTGATTATAGATGAACCATACACTTAAGATAAATCCAGTTAAAAAAGCAATGACGCCCAATATTCGCTTTGCTAGAATGCATATCGTTGTTGTTTCTAAAGATGGAGCTGTATCACAAAATAGAGGTAAATTACGACGTAGTCGAGTGGGACACATCGCTTGAGTCTACGGGTTCGATTTGCAGATAATGCATGGACTTGCTGATAATGGTCCGTTAGCCCGAATCTAACCAGAGTCGCAGCAGAATAGTTCAGGTCTAGAAAATAGCAGTGTCAAACGCAGCAGTGCGGATAGCAGTTGGGTAGACACCCTGCAAATTCGCATGGCAAGTTGCGTGCGGCCATTGTCGGTCATGGGCGATTATGCTCGATGAGTGGTGAGCAATTCGGGTTAGCAGGAAAGCTAGCTATCAAGCCAGTAAAACTTTGTTTCGCGTGTCTTTCTAAATAGAGCTCAACTGCGTCTTCCTCACTCATATCTCTCAAAAAAAATCCGTTTCAATGACAACACTCAACCCTGTCAACGTAGCGATGTACCACGCAAGGCGCGCAGCCTTTCGCGTTGCGCCCATCGTCTGGTTAGCTCTTTCTTGAACATCAGGTCGACAAAACCATTGCTGAAACATTCCCAGGACCAACGCAATGATGGCAACTTTCTATGTCTCACAAATTCATTGAATGCCTCGATTGAAATCTTGAAATGCCGAAACGGTGCATGGCGTCCATAGTAATACTTAAAAGCATTCTCTATCCTTTTGTTGATTGCGGGGCTATCTGAAAAATAGTAATCCCATTTTTCCCTGAATTTCCCGTAATCAGCACGCGAAGATCTGGTCAGGTTGTGCCCATGGATCCTCTTTTGGTATAACCTTTCGGGCAAATAGTGAACTTCTGACAATAATGCCATTTGGCAAAAAATATCGGAGTCTTCGTGTGACCAAAAATCCAATGCATATCCATTCGTATCCGCAAAAATGCGAGACCGAAAAACAGCAAAAGGTCCCTGCCCGGTAGCCGAGTAAAATGCCTCAAATGGAGTGACTTTTTCGTTGGGTTTTAACTGCCGGGGAAATCCAAGGAAACCCGGTGAGAATCTTGAACGAAATCCGGCAGCAAGAAATTTCCCATCTTCATTTATGATGTCAAACTGGCATGCTGCAATGCCTGCTTTAGGATTCAAATCCAAATGATTCACAAGAACTTCTAAAAAATTTTCCTTCAACACATCGTCCCCATCAAGGAAGTGAACGTAGTCACAATCCTTACCCATCCTGCCAAACCCAAGATTGCGGAATGCGGAGGGTCCTTCGTTTTTTTTCTGCAGGCATTCAAACCGACTGTCTCCTCTAGTTGCATTTTTCGCCAACACGCTGGATTCGTCAGTGCTTTCGTTATCAATGATAATACATCTCCAGTCGTGCATAGTCTGTGATTTGACAGAAGCGATTGTTTGAGCAATATGAGCTCCGTTATTGTACGTTCCTATAATAACACCGACTTTCATATTAGGTTCGCATAAACAAAAAGTCAGAAGATCCTTTTGCGACATCATGCTTTGTCAAATCGACCAAATGCGTGAAGATGGATAGTTTTTTTAGTAGTTGAAATGGGGTGAACCCAAACTGCATTAGCCTTTTCACAGATTCGTTATCCATGAATTCATTATTTTCCGAATGCCATATTTCGATCAACAAATTCTCAATTGTGCCTTGTCTTAATAACCCTTCACACCCCTTTAATACGTTTTTTTCATGCCCCTCGACATCAATTTTTAAAAGCTTGATCGGCCTGTTTTGAAGTTCCTCAAGCGCATCTAGTCTCAATGCTTTAACACAGAACGTGTTGTCGCGAATCTCACTCACGATTTGTGCTGATCCGGTATTATTCGCAGGAACTGAGAAGAACAGTGTTTTTGCCTCTTCAGACGCTGCTACATTGAAACAGGTTACATTGCACAGGTCGTTAAGCTCTAGTGAGTCCAATAACAACTTGAATACATTTGGGTTGGGCTCGAAGGCAAAAACGCGCCCTTCATTTCCGCACAACCGGCTTGCTGGAATCGTTTCAACTCCAATATTGGCTCCCACGTCGACAAAGGTGTCGCCCGGTTTGAGAAGTCTTTTTATTAATGAAGAGATGCTAGGATCGAGGTCGCCAAAGAGAAACAACATCGCACCAATATAGTCGAGAGGATTAACTAAGATGATCTGCCCGTCATGAAGTTTCGCTTCGCAGGGAATCTTTAAACTTTCAGCATATTTTCTGAA
>Ga0209949_1001187_pt1 | contig 12935 bp, 7 predicted proteins | sample SalPonC_black_MG_FD_185711 | JGI IMG/M metagenome (GOLD analysis project Ga0209949, IMG submission 185711) | Salt pond soil microbial communities from South San Francisco under conditions of wetland restoration - Salt Pond MetaG... | ecosystem: Environmental > Aquatic > Marine > Intertidal zone >... | reverse complement strand
GGCGGCGGTGCGTTAATGGTCATCCTGCTCGGCTTTACGGTTAGCCGTTCAGTCTAATGGAGCTGTGTCGGCTCGACGGCCCGGGTCTGGCCTTTGGAGGGTTCAATTCCATTTTCGAATTCAACTTGATGCCGCGCTGATGAGGGCACCTTGGCTAGGTGCGGCAGCCTTTAAAATCAAATTCATTTCGCCACGCGCTTCGCGCTTGCAGGCGACCTGCTTTTCACAAGCGCCTGAAAAGTAGGCAAAAGCGCTTTTTACAGGCGGCAGAGGGTTGCGGCGCGGGTCGATGCAAGGGTTGATTAGGTATTGGATCGTGGTACCGAGCCGGGATCCTTTTCGCCGATCTGCCCGTTCGTCCTTGATTCGAGGGCGACGAATGGATCGAGGCGTCGATTGTTATCGGAGGTGGTTCGTGTCGCCCGCTGGGCTAGCTGCCGTTCCGTTTTCTGAAGAAGGTTCCAGATCGGGGCAGTGAGTGGGTTCGGCGCCATTGCCGCGCATTTTGCTTCTACGCGCGCAATTCAAGACCAGGCCACGGCGGCATCCATGGCCACGGGGCTGAAACCCACTTCAGAAAACGGAAACCACGGATTCGTCTCGATCGGGGTCGTTGTAACCATCGGTGGATGCTGAAGACGGTTTCAGGTTGGGGTGGTGAGCAGGATTCGGGCCTTATCTCGTTCTGCGTTCTCGGCGGAGCTGCCCGCACGCCGGAATTTCGTAGGAGCGGTCTCCAGGCCGCGATTGCGGCGGCCCGAATCGCGGCCTGGAGACCGCTCCTACAAGACAATTCAAGAATTTTTGTCCAGCCCGCCACGGGGCAAGAACACCGTCCGCAACCAGACCCGCACAAGCCCTCACCACCCGAATCCGGAACCCACTTCAGCATCCCCAACAGACAAATGCGAGCGCGATCGCCACGACCCCGCTCCGATAACCATCGAAGCCGTAATCCATTCATCGCCCTGGAGCACATGCCGAACACTCAGCACGGGCAAGAAGATCTCAAACCAAAGCCCGATGCCACACACCTAACCCCCAGGTCATTCCGACCCGCACCTTGAACAGCTGTCGCCTGTAAAAAGCGCTTTTGCCTACTTTTATCGTGATTGACAAAAGCAGGTCGCCCGCAAGCGCGCCAGCGCGGGGCGAAATGCATTTTAAGTCAGACGTCAGACGAATAAAGCCGCCCGCGCCTGGCCCCGGCGCGCCCACCATCACGTGGCGAACCGGATTCGAGCTGAATCCGCATCTCGGAGCCGGCGTGCCCCGCCGGAAAAGTCCCTATTTATATTCACCCTCCAGCCACTCGAACATCGTCCTCAGGCACTGCGCCTCGCCCCCGGCCGGTCGGCCCGGTCGGTCGGAGAGGTTCCAGGCGTAAATATCGAGGTGCATCCAGTCGATGCCTTCGGGCACGAAATGGTCGAGGAACAGCGCAGCGGTGAGGCTGCCGCCCTGGCCGGTGGAGCCGGTATTGGACAGGTCGGCGATCTTCGGCTCGATCTGCTGCTTGTAGGGCCGATAGAGCGGCATGTGCCAGAGCGGATCCTCGATCGCCAGCGACAGGTCCTGGATGGCCCTGGCTTGCTCGGTGCTGCGCGAATACAGCGGCGGCAGATCCTCTCCCAGGGCCACGCGGGCCGCGCCGGTGAGCGTGGCGAAGTCGATGATGCGGTCCGCGCCTTCCTCGGCCGCCAGCGTCAGCGCGTCGGAAAGCACCACCCGGCCTTCGGCGTCGGTGTTGCCGATTTCGATGGTCGTGCCGTTTCTGGTCGTGACGATATCCGACGGGCGGTAGGCGTTGCCGGCGATGGCGTTTTCCACGGCCGGAATGTAGACCCGAAGGTGGACCGGCAGCTTGAGCCGCATGACAAGCTCGGCCAGGCCTAGCACGTGCGCGGCCCCGCCCATGTCCTTTTTCATCAGGGCCATGCCGGCGGCCGGCTTGATGCTCAGGCCGCCGGTGTCGAAGATCACGCCCTTGCCGACCAGCGCCAACGGCGGATTGGCGGGATCGCCCCACTCGAGGCGAATCAGCCTGGGTGCACGGCTCGAGGCCTTGCCGACTGCGTGAATCGCCGGGAACCCCTTCTCGAGCGCGGCGCCGGTGACGGTGCTGAAGCTGGCTTCGCATCGCTCGGCCAGGTCGGCGGCGACCTCGGCAAGCTCTTCCGGACCCAGATCGGCTGCCGGCGTGTTGACCAGGTCGCGCACCCGGTACATCGCGTCGCGGAAAACCTCGAGACGCTCGCGAAGAGGTTCCGGTACTTCGAGCTTGCAGGCCGGGCGCTTGCCGGGCTTGTAGCGATCGAACCGGTAGTGGCCCAGCGCCCAGCCGATCGCGAACAGCGAGCGGGTTTCGTCGGAAAAATCCCCGCTGAGCGCATACGCCCCGGCCGGCAATTCGGCCGGAAGCCCGGCCAGCGCCCAGGTCGGCGCATCCGGGGCATAGCCGACCAGCACCGTCGAGGGGTTGCCGGCCTCATCGGGGACCGACAGGCTACTGCCCGGCTCCGCTTCGAATTCATGAGCCCGGACCCACCCCTTGGCGGCCGGCCCGGCGCTGTCGAGCCAGGCATCGAGGTCGGATGCCTGCAGCGGCACGATTTGGCGGCGGGCTTGATCGGTCGATTGTTCGCGAACGCAAAACATGGATTTGAAACCTGCTGAAGGGAATATCGAAAGGATAACGGATGCCGGTCCTGACCGAATGAGTCCGTGGGCCGCCGCCATCGCCAGCAAGGCTGGCTCCCACACCCGTAGCAGGTTCCGTAGCCCGGGTAAGCGCAGCGCACCCGGGGCCAGCCTTCCGTGGCCACCATTCCCCGGATGCGCGCGTCGCGCTTATCCGGGCTACGAAAGGCTGGAAGCGAAGAGCACAAGGACCCGAGTGGCCGGAAACCGTATTTTCCCCAGTCGTCAGGCTTGATCCTGTCCGACCGTCGGATGCACTTCGTTTGGACATCCGGGATGCCGCCATCGCCAGCAGGGCTGGCTCCCACACCCGTAGCAGGACCCGTAGCCCGGGTAAGCGCAGCGCACCCGGGGCCAGCCTTCCGTGGCCACCATTCCCCGGATGCGCGCTTCGCGCTTATCCGGGCTCCGAAAGGCAAGCGGGGTTTTCCTGAAAATTGAACTTGCGACCGAGTGAAACGGCGCAGACGCGGGGGATCTTTGACGCGATCGCAGCTATGAGGGAATCGTCGAGAAACGTCGTGAGCGACTCGCTGGCGGTGGCCGCCGGCGCGCAGTAGGCTTGCGGAGATTTCCCAGTCCCGCATTTTTTACCGCCCGGCCGTAGCGAGGGGCCGCGAGGTCTCGTGGCTGTGTCGTTTCGCGACAGAGCAACCCGCAGTCGTAGCCAAAGCTACGGCGAGGACTTGCGACCGAGTGAAACGGCGCAGACGCGGGGCATCGCGGACTCAACTACGGTGGAAATCTTCGCAAACCGTAGCGAGCGCGTGGCTGGCGGTGGGCGCCGGCGCGCAGGAACCGCAATGTACAAGCAGGTACCTGAGGATTCCGAGCACCGCCGCACGCCGTCAGGCGCGCGCGCAGTAGGCTTGCGGAGATTTCCATAAAAAAGGCCCGCCTTGGAGGCGGGCCAGTCTTGTAACCAATATTTGTTATTGGTCTAGCTTGATACGCTCAGACTACGCGATCAGTAGCGGACCTGCAGGGTGAACGAGTACTGGCGACCGAACAGTTCGGCGAAGCCGAAGTGTCCTGCAGCCTGCTCGACCGTGTTCGGCATGCGGCGGAAGATATTGTTCACCACCACCTGTGCACGGGTGTCCTGCGGCATCCAGTCGAACCACCTCGGCAGCGCCTGAGAAATCGTCAGGTTGCTGATGAAGCGGTGGCTGGTCGAGGTCACCTGCTCGCCTTCTTCGTTGAAGAACGCGGTCTGCTGGCTCGGCGACAGGCGTGCACGGTTCTGCCAGATGGTGCGCCAGAACACGCGGGTGTCGTTGCGCGACCAGGTCGCATCGAACGTACCCGAGTACTTGGGCGAACCGAACGAACGGCTGGAACGCACGATGTCTTCACCGGTGACCGACTGCTGACGACGGCGATCACGCGAGATACGCGTGTTCAGGCGTAAGAAGCCCAGGTTGCTGTCGCGCATGCCTTCCGAGAACAGACCCATTGCACTGGCCACTTCGAAGCGGTAGTCGACGAAGAAGTCCTGCACTTCGACGCGGAAGCTTTCGGCGTTGGTCTGGCCGGTCTGGAAATCGACCACCTGACCGCTTGCATCACGCTCGAACGCATCACACGCCGGGTTGGCCGGGAAGTTGGCCGAATCGAAGCAGGCCACCATCAGGTCGGTCAGCCCCAGCACGGTGATCGCGTCGGACAGCTCGATGTCGAAGTGATCGGCACCGATGATCAGGTTGTCGACCCAGCGCGGTTCCCAGGTGAAACCAACCGAGTAGGATTCGGCCGTTTCGTCGGTCAGGTTGACGTTACCGCCGGTACGACCGACTGCCGTGGCGTTGACGATATTGGACGTGAAGTTGTCCGGATCGTTGATGCCGGCATCGATACAGTTCTGGCGACGCAGGTCGGGGTTCGGACCCTGGTCGACGAAGCGGAAGTCACACGGGTCGTTGGCGAAGCTGAACGACTGGGTGACCGGCGCGAACAGTTCGACCAGTGACGGTGAACGAATCGACTCGGTGTAGTTACCGCGGATGTTCAACGTGCTGATCGGCTTCCAGTTACCGCCCGCCGACCAGACCGTGGAGCTGCCGGACTGCGAGTTGTCGATTTCACGAACCGCACCGTTGATTTCCAGGGTGTGGAAACCGGGGATGTTCATGTCGTCGCTGAAGATCGGGGCGACACCTTCGAAGAAGAACTCGTCGGTATCGAAGTCGCCACCGGTCTCTGAGAACGGTGCCGAACGCGTAACCGGCAGTTCGGTGCCAAGACCCGGTTTCCAGAGCGCCGACTCGCGACGGCCTTCGTAACCGACGTTGACCGCGATCGCTCCGGCCGGCAGGTCGAACAGTTCGCCACCGATGTTGAAGTTGTAGACGGTCTGCTTGATCTTGCTGGTGGTGATGCGATCACCGGTGACCCACTCGCGGGCCGCTTCCGAGCGCGCATTCTGACCGAACAGGTTCAGCGGAATACAGCCGTCGATGAACAGCCGGTCGGTCTGGACGCCGCTGCCGGAGATGGTGCCGAAGTCCGGGTTCAGGGCGGCCTGGAAGACCGCTTCACAGACGAGGCTGCCGACACTCACCGCACCCTGGCCGCCGATGGCGTTCAAGTCGGTCGGATCGACTGCCGCGAGATCTTCGGCGGTTAGCTGACGCACATCGATGGCGTTCAGGAAGCGACCGTCGATGAGACCTTCCGATTCGGTTTCGATATCGGACTCGCCGTGGACCGCAAAGGCTTCCCAGTTGAAACGACGGTTGCCGACGAAGAAGTCGCCTTCGAAACCGCCGGTCCAGCGCCACAACTGCTGGTCACGATCGTTGGACGAATCGATGATGTCGTTGTTGAAGCGGTGCAGCGTGAATGCGCCGATGCCGTTCTGGGCGAAGATATCGCGCGCCTGCTGCGGCAGGAACGGATGATCGGCACCGAACACGAGCGCGCCACTGGTGCCGCCGAAGGCGAAGGTCTGGAAACCGCCCTGGTTGGTCAGCTCGGTGGCGTTGGAGTCGGAGAACAGGAAGTCCGACGAGAAGCGCACGTTGTTGGTCAGGTCGTAGTTGAACTGGCCGGTGAACACGCCGCGATCCAGCGGAGACTGAAGCTGCTCGACTTCGTCGAAGAAGTCGGGGCCGTCGCCGCCCAGCGCGAAGAACGCCGAACCCGGACCCGGGACACCCGGGGTGAAGCCGACCAGGTTGGAGTTCGAATCGAACTGGTAGAAGTTGCCGTCGGGGAAGCGACCGACGCCGAACGAACCGATGAACGAGCCACTCGGGGACGGAACGCCGCCGAAGGTGAACAGGTTGATGCGGTTGTCGCGGAAGATCTCGGCGCGGCCCGGGGCCGTGGTGCCGAAGAACACGTCGTTCTCGCCTCCGGAAAAGCGCGGACGCTCGGTGCCCAGAAGACCGCCCTGGCGGTACCACTCGGCCGAGAAGGTCACGTTGCCCTTGCCGTCGGCGGTGTTGGCGCCGGCGACCATCATGACGTTTTCGAATTCGGCATCGCCCTTGGAGGTGAAGCCGTGGCGGAACGTGAATTCGGCGCCTTCGAATCTGTCACGCGTGATCACGTTGATCGTGCCGGCGATGGCGTCGGCGCCGTAGATCGGCGCGCCGCCGATGCCGATCGTCTCGATGCGCTCGACCATGGCGACCGGGATCACGTTGAAGTCGACCTGCAGACCGCCGGAAGCACCGAAGACGGACGGCACGTTGGCCGACACGAAGCGGCGACCGTTGACCAGGGTCAGGGTGCGCTGTGCGCCCAGGCCCAGGAAGTCGACGAAGTTCTGGCCGACGGTGAAGCCGTTCTGCACGCCCTGCGGCGTGACGTCCGGATTGCCGAAGGTCGGGATTTCGTTCAGGGCCTCGGCGATGTTGGTGTACGCGCGATCTTCGAGAAGCTGGCGGTCAACCGTGATGGCCGGGTAGAACGTGTCGAGACCGGCGCGCTCGATACGCGAACCGGTGACGGTTACGCGGCTCAGATCGGCCGAATCTTCTTCAGAAGCCTGCTGCTGGTCTTCGCCTTCGTCCTGTGCGAGCACTGGCGATGCGAATCCCGCGCCGACACCGGCAAAGATGCCGGCGAACAGCCCGAGGCGGATTGCCTCGGCCAGGCGGTTTCGACTGGTTTCCATATGTACTTCTCCCTAGCTAGTGGGTTTGTAATCGTTCATCGCTTCACCGGGGCAACGCCTGTGGACTGTCGCTTGCGATCCGACTCTCGGGCGGATTCGATCGGTCTTGACCGAGGCGTTCCTGAAACGAAGTTTGCATTTACGGAATACCGCCGGAATGGAACCGTTCTGGTTCCCGGGACACGCAGCGGCATCGCGCCCCCCTTTTTAACGAAAAATTGACCAAACTGCAAGCCAATTTAAAGAAATCGCTGCATTTGAATTCAACAATCGGTCGACATCGACAATAGTGTGACCGCCGTCACGCTGGCGGCGCGTCGAAGCCGGCCGCCAGGCCAGCAACCTGCCGGCCCACCCGCCTTGACTAAAAGTTGGGCATCGGGTCTGCCTGCGGTCACGACCGCGGGGTTACGCGAGGCGCTCGCGCAATTCGCGTATGCGCTGAAGCAAGCGATCGGGCACGCGCGGCTGGAACGCCTCCAGATGTCTCTCGATCCGATTGAGTTCCTCGATCCATTCCAGTTCGTCGACCGACAACAGGGTTTCCAGATCGGGCTGGCGATCAAGCCCCGCCGTCGAGATGGCGTCGGTCTCGGGCAGGCGCCCAACCGGCGTCTCTCTGGCCTCGACCTGGCCGGCGCAACGCTTCATGATCCACTCGAGAACGCGCAGGTTCTCGCCGAACCCGGGCCAGATGAAATTGCCGTCATCGTCGCGTCGGAACCAGTTGACCTGAAAGATCTTCGGCGGATGCTCGAGCTTGCTGCCGACATCCAGCCAGTGGCCCCAGTAGTCGCCGAAGTGGTAGCCGCAAAACGGCTTCATCGCCATCGGGTCGCGCCGCACCACGCCGACCTTGCCGGTGGCCGCCGCGGTGGTTTCCGACGCCATGGCCGCACCGATGAACGTGCCGTGACTCCAGTCCTCGGCCTCCATGACCAGCGGCGCCAGGGTGGCCCTGCGACCGCCGAAGATGATGGCGTCGATAGGCACACCGTTCGGGTTCTCGGCCTGCTCGGAATAACTGGGGCAACGCTTGATCGAAACCGTGAACCGGGAATTCGGATGCGCGGCCGGTGCGTTGGTAGCGTCATAAGGCCGGCCCTTCCAGTCGTAGGCGGGCACCCGATCGTCGAGACCTTCCCACCACGGCTGGTTGTCGTCGGTGACAGCGACATTGGTGAATATCGCCTGCCGGTCGAGCATCGCCAGGGCGTTCGGGTTGGTCTTGTTCGAGGTGCCCGGCGCCACGCCGAAGAAGCCGGCCTCCGGATTGATGGCGTAAAGGCGACCGTCATCACCCGGCTGCAACCAGCAGATGTCGTCGCCGATTGTATGCACCTTCCAGCCCGCGCTGCGATAGGGCTCGGGCGGAATCAGCATGGCCAGGTTGGTCTTGCCGCAGGCCGAGGGGAACGCGGCGGCCACGTAGCGGGTCTCGCCCTCGGGATTCTCGATGCCGACGATCATCATGTGCTCGGCGAGCCAGCCTTCGGTGCGGGCCTGGTAGCTTGCGATTCTCAATGCGTGGCACTTTTTGCCCAGAAGTGCGTTGCCGCCGTAGCCGGAGCCGTAGCTCTGGATGCTGAGTTCTTCCGGGAAATGCATGATGTAGCGACGGTCCGGATCCAGTTCGCCGGTGGAATGCAGGCCGCGCACGAACTTGCCCTCACGCTCGATGCGCTCAAGCGCGTCGGACCCCATGCGCGTCATCAGGCGCATATTCGCGACCACGTAGGGACTGTCCGTGATTTCGACGCCCAGGCGCGAGAACGGCGAATCGATGGGGCCCATGCAATAAGGGATCACGTACATGGTGCGGTCGGCCATGCACCCATCGAACAGATCATCCATCAGTTCATGCGCGTCGTCGGGCGACATCCAGTTGTTGTTGGGTCCGGCGTCGTCTCGATCGCGGGTGCAGACGAACGTCAGGTGTTCGACCCGGGCGACATCGTCGGGATCCGATCGATGCAGATAGCACTCCCGGTGCGTCTCCTGATTCAATTCGATCAGGTCGCCGGTATCGAGCATCGCATTGATCAGCGCAGCGTTTTCCTCTGCGCTGCCGGTACACCAGTGGATTTTGTCCGCGCCGGTCCGGCTTGCGACGGAATCGACCCAGTCGGCCAGTTCGGTCAGCTTTGTGCTCATGAAAGATTCCAGGTTGCGAAGGGTTAAGGGTTAAGGGTGAAAGGCAATCGGGATCAGGATGGCCGGAAGTCGGGCAGCTTGCGCTCCACGCGTTCGAGTTGGGGCCGAAGATACTTCGGCAGGCCATCGTTGCCGTAATCCGGGTAGTCCTCGCCGCGAATCAACGGCTCCAGGTAGCGGCGGGCGGCCGGCGTGATGCCGAAGCCATCGTCGGAGATGTAAGCATCGGGCATCTTCTTTTCATGATTCGCGATGTCGTCCAGCCGGGCCGTGGCGATCTTCCATTCATACGGCTCGTCGCTGACCCGCTCGATGACGGGCATGACGCCGGTGCGCCCCTCCAGCGCCAGTTCGACGGCCACCTTGCCCACTGCGCGGGCATGCTCGACGTCGGTCCTGGAGGCAATGTGGCGCGCCGAGCGCTGCAGGTAGTCACTGACCGCCCAATGATATTTGTGCCCGAGTCCGGCCTTGACCAGCTCGGCCACCACCGGCGCCACCCCGCCGAGCTGCTTGTGACCGAAGGCATCGGTGGTGCCGGCGTCGGCCAGGAAGGTGCCGTCGGCATGGCGCGCACCCTCGGAGACCACGATGGAGCAGTAGCCGTGGCGCCTGACCGAATCGTCGACGGCGGCCAGGAATTTCTCCTCGTCGAATGCGACTTCGGGAAACAGGATGATCTGCGGCGGATCGTGATCCTCGCGGCGGGCCAGGCCGGCCGCGGCCGCGATCCAGCCGGCATGCCGACCCATCACTTCCATGATGAATACCTTGGTCGAACTCGACGACATCGACATCACGTCCAGGCTGGCCTCCATGATGGATACCGCCACGTACTTGGCCACCGATCCGAAACCGGGGCAGTTGTCGGTGACCGCCAGATCATTGTCGATGGTCTTGGGGATGCCGATCGCGTTGAGCGGATAGCCCAGTTCCTCGGCCATTTTCGCCACCTTGTTGGCGGTGTCGGCCGAATCGTTGCCGCCGTTATAGAAGAAGGTGCCGATTGCGTGAGCGTCCAGCACCTCGATCAACCGCTTGTATTCACGACGGTTCTGTTCCATCGACTTGAGCTTGTAGCGGCAGGAACCGAAAACGCCGCCCGGCGTCTGCGCCAGCGCCCTCAGATCCGCGTCGGTGAGGCTGGAGGTATCGATCAGCCGCTCCTCGAGCGCACCGATGATGCCGTCGGCGGCGGCGAACACGCGGCCAATGCGGTCGGCATGAGTGCGCGCGGTTTCGATTACCGCAGCGGCGGTCGCATTGATGACCGGCGTGACGCCGCCGGACTGGGCGTAGAGAATATTGTTGGCTGCCATGATTCCGATTCGAAACTATCGTTTCATAAGGATAAAACAATTCGTCGGCGACGACCGGGCCGAATTCCCTCGGCTGTGCGATGATTTCGATTGCGCATGTTTCACGGCCGCCGCCTCGGGACGTCCCAAGGCACTGGCGGGGCGCGTTGTGCGAATACCGGCTAGCCGGTAAATATTTGACACTTCGGTCTCCAGGCGTTACTTTTAACGGCTTGTCCAGTCACCGATCTCGACCCGGAAAATCATGCGAATCGTACTCCTCGGCCCGCCCGGCTCCGGCAAAGGAACCCAGGCCGCCCTGCTCCGCGACCAGCTCGCCCTCGCCCACATTTCCACTGGCGTCCTCTTGCGTGAAGCCGTCGAACAGCAGACCGACCTCGGCAAGAAGGCGAAGTCCTTCATGGATGCCGGCGACCTGGTGCCCGACGACCTGGTGCTGGGGCTGATCGAGGAACGGCTCGGCCAGCCCGACGTCGCCCGCGGTTTCATCCTGGACGGCTATCCACGCAATCTGGCGCAGGCCGAAGCCCTTGACTCGGTGCTCGAGCGCATCGGACAACCGGTGGACGTCGCGGTTTCGGTCACCGTCAACGAGTCCGAAATCGTCGACCGTCTGTCTAAGCGCGCCATCGAGGAAGGCCGCTCGGATGACACCGAAGAGGTCATCCGAAACCGCCTGCGCGTTTACGCCGAGCAAACGGCCCCGGTGGCCGGACATTACGCCAAGCGCGGCCAGCTGCGCGAAGTCGACGGCATGGGCTCGGTGGAAGAAGTCAACCGGCGCATGCGCGAAACGCTGGGAAACCTCGACGACGACTGAAGCCATCGCTCGGCCCCGGAATCGGCCGGCAAAGGCGTTTGGGCGTGACCGGATCCGCACCCGGTCGATGCGCCCCGGGACCGTCTCAGCCAAACCCGGCCCGATTCAACAGCCAGTCGGCGTCAGGCATCGGACTTTCGCAGCAGAAATATCCAGCCTCCATCGTTTTGTTCACGCGACAGCATATGGTGACCGGTACGCTGGCAGAATACCGCCATGTCGACTTCGACCAGCGGATCGTCCGCACTGACCTGCAACAGTTGTCCGGCCTTCATTTCCGCCAGCGCCAGGCGCGCTCGAAAAATCGGCTCCGGGCAGGAAAGACCGGTTGCATCGAGAATTCTGTCGGCGGACTCGTCCGGGCTCACAAGGTCTTTTCTCGAGCGGGTCGGGGTTCCATGATATCGCCCCGCGAACTCATATCGACAGCGGATTGCGCGGGATGAACGCTGCTCCGATCAAGCGCAGGAAGACGCCCCCCGGCGGCCCGCTTTCGGTCATCGAAGTCCATCCGGTGGGAAACCGGTCGCCCGAACGCGCGGAGGCCGGCCATGCTGCATTTTCTTGAAACGATCTGGCGCATCGCGCTGCTGCGTGCCGGCCCGCAGGACCTGCCGCCCGGCGGCGCGGCGCCAACGATTTCCGTCGCGATGTACATCTGCATCGTGACGATCTCCGGGCTGACCGATGAGCGCGCCGCGGGCTTTTCCGACCTGTTCGTCTCGATCGTGGTGCCGCTGGTTGCAGCAGGCTCGATACTCGGCTTGCGCAGGGCCGCTGCGCGCTTCAACCAGACCGTCGCAGCCCTGTTCGGAACCGGCACGCTGATCAGCCTGGTCAACCTTCCGCTGTGGTTTTCCGCCCAGACGCCACTTCCGGCGCCACTGGTGATGCTGGCGCTGATCGCACTGTTCTGGAGTCTTGCCGTCGACGGCCATGTCTGGCGAAATGCGCTGGACTGCTCGTTCGCGGGCGGCTTGATGGTTGCTGTGTTAATTTTGGTCCTGCAACTGCTGGTCTTTCAGGCAATGGGGAATCCGGGAGTCTCCTGAAAAAATGAACATCCATATTCTGGGTATCTGCGGCACCTTCATGGGCGGCATCGCGGCACTGGCGCGCGCCGACGGTCACACCGTCTCCGGCCAGGACCAGAACGTCTACCCGCCCATGAGCACGCAGCTTGAAGAACTCGGAATCACCCTTTGCGAGGGCTACTCGGCCAGGGACATTCCGAAAAAGACCGAACTGGTCATCATCGGCAACGCTCTGAGTCGCGGCAATCCGGCGGTGGAACACGTGCTCAACACCGGCCTGAGCTATATTTCCGGGCCACGCTGGCTGGGCGAAAATTATCTGTCCGGCAAGCGCGTGCTGGCCGTGGCAGGCACCCACGGCAAGACGACCACATCGAGCATGCTGGCCTGGATCCTGGAACATGCCGGGCTCAAGCCTGGCTTCCTGATCGGCGGCATGCCGGGGAATTTCGGCATCAGCGCCCGCGCCGGCAAGAAACTGTTCGTGGTCGAAGCCGACGAATACGACACGGCGTTCTTCGACAAGCGGGCCAAGTTCGTGCACTATCGGCCGTCGGTGGCCATCCTCAACAATCTGGAATACGATCATGCCGATATCTATCCGGACCTGGCCGCCATCGAGACCCAGTTTCATCATCTGATGCGGACCATCCCCGGCAACGGCTGCGTCATCTTCAACCAGCACGACGCGAACCTCAAGCGCGTACTTGAGCGTGGTTGCTGGAGCCAGTCGTGTGCGTTCGGCAGCGAGGATGATTCGGATGCCGAATGGCGGGTCAGGATGC
>Ga0209949_1001184_pt1 | contig 12948 bp, 10 predicted proteins | sample SalPonC_black_MG_FD_185711 | JGI IMG/M metagenome (GOLD analysis project Ga0209949, IMG submission 185711) | Salt pond soil microbial communities from South San Francisco under conditions of wetland restoration - Salt Pond MetaG... | ecosystem: Environmental > Aquatic > Marine > Intertidal zone... | reverse complement strand
GCATTTCGCCGGCTTGGGCTGGAGTTGGGGAAGCCTCGGTGATCAGTTGCTTGTCCCGGAGGCTTCGTATCTGGGCGCGGGAAAATCCAGCCTGGATAATCTGCCGGGTTGCGGCGCCGGTCGGATGATGTCCCAGCCATTGCAGCAGCGCCTTCTGCTTTACGGCGTTGGCCGGCAGGCTGTCGCCGCCTGCCAGTGCCTTCCAGAAGGTCTCCGCTCGTTCTTCAGCAGGCTGACCTCGTCTGAGCGCCGGGGGTAGCGCGGTAAACAGGCACTCACCGAGCGGGTGCTGGTAGTAGGCGGAGGCCCAGCTCAGAAGCTGGAAAGTTTCTGGCGGCAGAGCCGGCCAGTTTTCGGGGCAGGCAAGGATGGTTTTGAGGGTGATGCCGGCGGGGGGCTGGGCGTCGAGTGCGGCCACCAGACCAGTGACTGTCGCACGGCCGAATGGCACCTTGACCCGCTGGCCGCAGTTGAGTTCCATCCCTGGCGGAACCTGATAGTCGAACAGCCGTCGCAGAGGGCGGTTCAGGGCGATGCGCGCGGTACAGGGCACGTTGGACTCCGGTGGAGAAGGGATGGCGCTTGCAACACTTGACAGCCACGATAAAGGCTTGCCTGCAGGCCTGATTTTCAGTAATATCCACGGCCTGTTTTCGACAGGGCATGATTGTGCCCCGTCTTGTCAATTGATTCAAACATGCGGTGCCCGACGCCCGGATCTGTAAAGTTCCCGCGATCGGGTAGCGGCATGACCGACCGAGGTTCGCCATGAAAGAAGGTATTCATCCCAAGTACGAAGAAATTACCGCGACCTGTTCCTGCGGTAACACGTTCAAGACACGCTCCACCTATACTCATGACCTGCAACTGGACGTCTGTTCCCAGTGCCATCCGTTCTATACCGGCAAGCAGAAAGTGATGGATACCGGCGGTCGTATTGATCGCTTCCAGAAGCGCTTTGGCGGTCGTATCGCCGGCAAGAAAGCTGAATGAGCATCTGAAATACAGCTATCAGAGAAAGCGTCTTCCGGGGCGCTTTTTTTGTTGGTCAGTTTTGTGGCAGGGTCAGTCTGTCCGGAGTCGCAGAGCGTTCGCAAAATACCTTATTGACTGGTCATCAATGCGCCGGTGAGGTCTTGGCTGATACTGGACCTCGCGCCATAATATGCCGCTCTGCCGGGCGCGCTCAGCGATCCCTCTTCTGAAAAACGATAAAAACGGAATAGTCAATGTCTCAGGATCTGAAAAAAGCAGCCCTTGAATATCACGCCAGGCCGCGGCCTGGTAAGCTGAGTGTTGAAATCACCAAGCCCACCAAGACTTCCCGCGACCTGTCGCTGGCGTACAGCCCCGGTGTTGCCGAACCGGTCCGCGAGATCGCCAAAGACCCGGAAAACGCCTACAAATACACCGGCAAGGGCAACCTGGTTGCCGTGATCTCCGACGGTAGCGCGATTCTGGGGCTGGGCAATCTTGGTCCTTTGGCCAGCAAGCCGGTTATGGAGGGCAAGGCTGTTCTGTTCAAGTGCTTTGCTGGCATTGACGTGTTTGACATTGAAGTCAGTTGTGACAGTCCTCAGGAGTTTATCGAAACCGTTGAGCGCATTGCCGATACCTTTGGCGGCATCAACCTGGAAGATATCAAGGCGCCGGAATGCCTTGAAATTGAACGTGTGCTGATCGAAAAGTGCAGGGTTCCGATCTTCCACGATGACCAGCACGGAACGGCAATTGTAACGACCGCTGGCATGATTAACGCGCTGGAGCTTCAGGGCAAGAAAATCGAAGAAGCCAAAGTGGTCTGCCTGGGTGCTGGTGCAGCGGCGATCGCCTGCATGAAGTTGCTGGTCAGTTGTGGCATCCGCTCCGACAACATCTTCATGCTGGATCGTAAGGGTGTTATCCACTCCGGGCGCGATGATCTCAACCAGTACAAAGCCATGTTTGCCAATGAAACGGAGCGTCGGACTCTGGACGATGCAATGAACGGCGCGGATGTGTTTCTTGGTTTATCCGGCCCGGACCTGGTGACGGCCGACCAGCTCAGGCTGATGGCACCGAACCCGATCATTTTTGCCTGCTCCAACCCGGACCCTGAAATCAGTCCGGAAATCGCGCTGGCAACCCGTGATGATCTGATCATGGCAACAGGCCGCTCTGACTATCCGAACCAGGTCAATAACGTGCTCGGCTTTCCTTTCATATTCCGGGGCGCTCTCGACGTTCGTGCCACGGCGATAAATGAAGAGATGAAAGTGGCTGCCGTTCACGCTATCCGCGAACTGGCAAAAGAGCCGGTACCACAGGAAATCTGTGAGGCATATGGCGTGGCAAGCTTTGAATTCGGTCACGAATACATCATTCCCAAACCCATGGATGTGCGTTTGCTGGAAGTCGTTCCGGCGGCAGTTGCCCGGGCAGCGGTCGATTCCGGCGTCGCCCGTCATCCGTACCCTGCCCATTATCCGCTGAAGTCCATGGACGACATTATTTAAGCGACTTCCGGATATAAAAAAACCGACTGCCCAGGCCGTCGGTTTTTTTATGGTGCGAAGGAAAGGCCGCGTTGTCAGAAAATCTGCCGGGAGAGGTCATCGTCACCGCCATTGTCGCGCGACTCGGAGCTGTCGTTATCGGGATCCAGCGGCGGCGGGGCCTCTTCTTCCCGGAAAATTTCGAACATTGCGCCTGCTTGTCCGGGTCTTGCGCGCTTGCCCGTATCCGGATCAATACGGACGTTGACGATGCCGTTCGGGCGGGGCATCAATGACGAAGGTTGATCTTTCAGTGCCACTTCCATGTAATCAAGCCAGATCGGCAGTGCGGTACTGGCACCAAATTCGTTGCGGCCCAGTGGCGCGGGCTGGTCAAAGCCGACCCACACGGTTGTTGCGATATCGTGATTGAAACCGCCGAACCAGGTGTCGCGCTGTTCATTGGTGGTGCCGGTTTTGCCGCTGATGTCATCGCGGCCCAGCGCCAGCGCTCGGCGGCCAGTGCCCAGGCGAATAACGTCCCGCATCATGGAATGGAGGATGTAGACCGCGCGTTCATCTGCCAGTCGCGGTGCCAGCCTGGTCTGCGGCTCTTCGTTGTTTCCGGTATTTTCAGTGTTTCCGGTCGTCTGTTCCTGAGCGCAGTCGGTGTCACACAGAATCGTTTTCGGCGCGGTGTAAAGCTCCTCGCCATTAACGTCGGTAATCCGTTTGATGAAGTAGGGCTGAACGTCATAACCCCCGTTGGCGATTACCGCAAAGCCTCTTGCCAGGTCCATGGGTGTCAGCAGGCCACTCCCTAATGACAGGGAAAGATCCTTCTGCATGTTCTGAGTGGGAATACCCAACTGGTCAAGATAATCTATGGTTGACTGAATGCCCAGGTCGCGCAAAAGGCGAATGGATACCAGGTTGCGGGAGCGGTAAAGTGCTTCTCTCAGGCGGGTTGGGCCGTAAAACTGGCCGGAAGAGTTCTGCGGCCGCCAGGCGGTTTCCAGCTCGGAGTCATCAAACACAATGGGCGCGTCATTATAGATGGTGGCGGGGGTTTTGCCTTTTTCGAGCGCGCTCAGATAAAGAAACGGTTTGAACGTTGAGCCCGGCTGACGACGGGCCTGGGTGGCGCGGTTATATTTGGTCTGGCTGAAGCTGTAGCCGCCGGCCAGTGCTTCAACGGCTCCGGTTTTTGCTTTCAGCGAGATCAGCGCGCCCTGAGCCTTGGGAACCTGCGATAGCGCAAGTTCCAGCTTCGGCTCCGGGCCGGGAGTCTGGTCCTGAGCGGGTTCTGGCTGTGACCCGGGGTCCTGAGTCTCAATGGTCTTCACATAAACAATATCACCGACGCCGAGTACATCGGACGGTTGTTCCGGCTCCGGCCCCATAAGGTCTTCTGTCTTGTGGCGGCGAGCCCAGGTCATGGTCCCGAAAGGAATCACGGCCTGACCCAGAGTCCGCGCATAGACGTCCGCGACCATGTCCTCGTCCCGCACGGCTGTGACCACGGCAGGGATCAGGCTGGCTACCATGGGATAGCCGGCCATAAGTCCCGGCAGATTATCCGGTGCCAGAGCTTCGCCGGATACCTGGCCGATAGGGCCGCGGAAACCATGGCGCTGGTCATAGGCCTCAAGGCCTGCCCGGAGTGCTTCCGTAGCTTCCTGCTGTTTGCGACTGTTAACAGTCAAGGTGACGCTGTAACCGTCGGTGTAGGTGGCGTCGCCATACCGGCTGACCATTTCGTTGCGTGCCATTTCGGCCACATGGTCTGCGTCCACTTCGGTAGATGGAGCATTGTAGCTGGCTGTAATCGGTGCACTGGATGCCAGTTCGTAGGCGCTATCGGTGATGTAACCCAGGTCGCGCATGCGACTGAGGATCCAGTCCCGACGGATGCCTGCACGCACGGGGTTGGCAATCGGGTTGTAGGCCGAGGGTGCTTTTGGCAATCCCGCCAGCATGGCCATCTGGGCAAGGGAAAGTTCGGCAACTGGTTTGTTGTAGTAAACCTGGGCCGCGGCCTCGATTCCGTAGGCCCGGTTACCCAGATAAATCTTGTTCAGATAAAGCTCCAGAATGCGATTTTTATCCAGTTCACGTTCGATCTGAAGAGCAAGAAGTATCTCGTTGAACTTGCGAATAAACGTCCTGTCGCGTGACAAAAAGTAATTTTTTGCAACCTGCATTGTGATGGTACTGCCGCCGGACTGAATCTCGCCAGTGGAGACCAGTTCAATTGCAGCCCGCATCAGGCCTCTTATGTCGACCCCGAAGTGCTCATAAAAACGGGCATCTTCCGCCGCCAGAAAGGCATGTAACTGAATTGTAGGGATCTGTTCTATTGTGACTGGTGCCCTTCTCTTTTCACCGAATTCTGCTATTAATCTGTCGTCTGCGCTGAAGACCCGCAACGGAGTCTGAAGTCTGATATCCAGAAGTTGCTCGACGGCGGGTAAGCCGGGCCGAAGGTAGAGATAGAATCCGGAAGCAATAAGAGTCGCTATACTGAGACCGACGACAAAGAACCAGGCAAAGAGGCGTGATGTGCGCAACAAATGAGACATTTTTTTCTGACAACTGTTGGATATAGGTCTATCATCTGAGAAATTGCTTTAGGAACGAAAAGACGCTTCCAGGCAGCAATTTCCACGATTAAAGAAGAAATGGCATTGTAGACGGAAAGATAAAGAAATTCTCTTAAATAAAAAATACATATGAAGCGGTTTTAACAAACCAATCATGACCCGGTGCGTCTAACCAGTTATAGGGTGAGCCAGTGTTCGGATTGTCAGGAAAAAAATCCAGTGCGGTCCTCGGTTTGGATATCAGTTCCAGCTCGGTAAAGCTCCTGGAGTTATCTAAGCAGGGTAACCGCTACAAGGTTGAAAGCTACGCGGTAGAGCCCTTGCCGGCCAATGCTGTTGTCGAGAAGAATATCACTGACGTCGAAGCGGTCGGAGAAGTCCTCAAACGGGTTGCGTCCAAGGCCCGTACCGGTGTCAAGCAGGTTGCAGTAGCCGTCTCCGGTTCAGCGGTAATCACCAAAGTGATCCAGATGGACCGCGGCCTTAACGAATTTGAAATGGAAGACCAGATTACCATGGAAGCGGACCAGTACATTCCTTATCCGCTGGATGAAGTGGCGATTGACTTTGAAGTGCAGGGCCCGTCCGACACCAACCCCGATCAGGTGGATGTATTGCTGGCTGCCTGCCGCAAGGAAAACGTCGACATCCGCGAAGATGCGTTGGAGATCGCCTCCCTCTCCTCCAAGGTGGTCGATGTCGAGGCTTACGCCCTTGAACGTGCCTATGCCCTGATCGAGCCACAACTGGATTCCCAGGGTGAGGAACTGGTGGTCGCCATTGTCGATATCGGTGCGACCATGACCACGCTGAGCGTTCTCTCCGAAGGCAGAACGGTGTACACCCGCGAACAGATTTTTGGCGGCAAACAGCTGACCGAAGAAATCCAGCGCCGCTATGGTCTGTCTCTGGAAGAAGCCGGTCTGGCGAAAAAGCAGGGCGGTCTTCCCGACGATTACGAGTCGGAAGTATTGAATCCATTCCGGGAAGCGGTAGTCCAGCAGGTTGCGCGGGCATTGCAGTTCTTCTTCGGTGCGAGCCAGTACAACGCGGTGGATTATGTTGTGCTCGCCGGTGGTGCGGCCTCCATTCTGGGGCTTACGGAAATGGTTGAGGAAAAGACAGGTACGCCGACACTGGTGGCGAACCCGTTTGCGGAAATGTCAATAGGGTCCCGTGTTAATGCCTCGTCCCTCAGTAACGATGCCCCATCGCTGATGATTGCGTGCGGTCTGGCAATGAGGAGCTTTGACTGATGGCAAAGATTAACCTCAGACCCTGGCGCGAAGAGCTAAGGGCCGAAAAGCAGAAACAGTTCGTCGTCATGATTCTCGGCGCCGCTATTATAGCGGGCGGTCTTGCCTTTCTCTGGAAAACCGATATGGATGGCCGGATCGCCTATCAGGAATCGCGCAATTCCTATATTCAGACCGCGACAAAACAGCTGGACCAGCAGATCAAGGAAATCGAGAGTCTCAAGCGCAAGCGCGACGAGCTGCTTGCGCGCATGACCGTTATCCAGGATCTGCAGGGTAAACGACCGGTCATTGTCCGGGTTTTCGACGAGCTGGTAAGGACGCTGCCGGATGGCCTTTACTACACCGAGCTTACCAAGCGTTCTGATCGGTTGAGTATCGTTGGCATGTCGGAATCGAATAGCAGAATTGCCTCGCTCATGCGTCGTTTCGAAGAGTCAGACTGGTTTACACAGCCCAACCTGTCGAATGTGGCGTCTGCCGAAAACCGCAGGGCAGGCTACAGTCAGTTCAATCTGACCGTTGAACAGAAAACGCCAGAGCCCGAAAAGGAGGATGAATAATGAGCCTCGCGGACTCGATGAAAAAGCTCAACGAATTTGATATCAACGATCTCGACATCAACAATGCCGGGATCTGGCCGGGCCCGGTCAAGGCGGTCGTCGCGCTGCTTGTTTTCGGCCTGATTCTCGGTGGTGGCTACTGGTTCTTCATCAAGGATCAGTACGCCCAGCTGGAAAGAGTGGAGCGAGAGGAACAACAGCTTCGCGAGCGGTATGAAAGCAAGGCCTATCAGGCCGCTAACCTGGAAGTTTTCAAGGCTCAGATGGTGGAAATGGAAGATACTTTCGGTGCACTGGTGCGTCAGCTGCCGAGCGAGACAGAAGTGCCCGGACTGCTTGAAGATATCACCAACACGGCCCGTGGCAGCGGGCTGGATCTCAGGGAAATCAAGCTTCAGGCTGAGCGTCAGCGGGATTTCTATTCCGAGCTTCCCATTAATATCCGTGTGACCGGCTCCTACCATGAGCTGGCAAGCTTCGTCAGCAGTGTGGCCGGGTTGCCGCGGATTGTGACGCTGCATGATTTGACCATTGCTCCGCTTGGCGGTGATGGCGAACGCCTGGATATGCAGGTTCTCGCGCGTACTTATCGATACCGGGCAGGGGAGTGAGCATGGGTCTGAAGCATGCAGTGAAAGCCTGTTCTGGAATTGGTCTGGTGGTGTTGCTGACGGCGTGTTCCCAGGACAGCGGATTTTCCGATCTCGACCAGTTCATGACGGAAACCCGGGCAAAGCCGAGGGGATTTGTTGAACCTCTGCCGGAATTCAAATCCTACGAGGCCTTTACCTATTCGGCAGCCGACCGCCGGTCGCCTTTTGAGCCACCGGTTGACGTCCAGTTGACAATGATGGACGAAGAACCGACCAGTAACGTGGAGCCGGATCTGGATCGTCCAAAAGAAGTGCTTGAGAATTTCGGACTGAAAGAACTCACCATGGTTGGCACCCTCAGTGGGGAATCAGACAATCTGTTTGCGTTGATCAGAGATAACGCTGGCGGTATTCATCGGGTCAGAACCGGCAATTATATGGGTCAGAATTACGGTCGTATTATTGGTGTCAATGAAACCCGGATAGAGTTGATCGAGATCGTTCCGAATGGTCGTGGCGGATGGGTAGAGCGTCCGCGTTCGCTGACGCTGGACGGTGGCGCAGAAGGCTGAGGGGCGACATATCAATGAATACTCAAAGAAACATGCATGAACAAAAAAGCTTAGGGTCGAGGCTAGCGATGTTTAGAAAACTCAATGTATACGTCAGCGTTATTGCTCTTGGGTTGTTGTCGGGCCTGGCCAAGGCGGTCACGTTGGAAGACGTGTCGTTTTCGTCGCTGTCCGGCGACAGGGTAGAAGTGGTCCTGTCTTTCGATGGCATGCCACCTGAGCCAACGGGATACACCATAGAGCGCCCTGCCCGTATTGCGGTGGATCTGCGGGATACCACCAGCGGGCTCAGTTCGAGAAATATTTCCCTGGGTTCCGGCAACGCCCAGAGCATGACCGTTGTCGAGACCAATGACCGTACCCGTCTGATCTTCAATCTGGCTGAACTGGTGCCTTACCAGACGGTTCGTAACCAGAACAGCCTGGTGATGACGATTGGCGCAGGTGGTTCGCCGTCGGTCGCCTCTTCGCCGTCTGCAACTGCCACCAGCGCCGCAGACAATAGCACCAGCTCTTCCGCTGCATCAGACCAGCTGGCCGGTGTTGATTTTCGCCGCGGCAAAGACGGCGAGGGTCGGATCATCGTTGATCTTGGTCGGGCGAATGCGCCGGTGGACCTGTCGGAACTGGGCGGCAAGATCCGGCTGACAATGGACAGCCTGACTGTGCCTGAAAACCTGCGTCGCCGGCTGGACGTCACCGATTTCGCAACGCCGGTAACCCGCATTGATACGTTTACAGAGGATGGCAGCGCCATTGTCGAGATCCGGCCGGAGGGTAACTATGACTACATTGCCTACCAGTCAGGAAGTGAATTTACCGTCAGCGTTGAGAGGCTGACGGAGCAGGAGGCGGAGTCACGTCGCGAGGACAAGTTCCCTTACACCGGCGACAAACTTTCCCTGAACTTCCAGGATATTGAGGTGCGTTCGGTACTGCAGCTGATTGCCGACTTTACCGGATTGAATCTGGTTGCCAGCGATACTGTCACCGGCAGCATTACCCTGCGCCTGCAGAATGTTCCCTGGGACCAGGCGCTTGATCTGATCCTCAAAACCAAGGGCCTGGACAAGCGCCAGATCGGCAATGTGTTGCTTGTTGCTCCGGCTGATGAAATCGCGGCGCGGGAAAGACTCGAGATTGAGACCAACAAGCAGATCGCCGAACTGGCGCCGGTTCGCCTGGACATCATTCAGGTGAACTATGCCAAAGCGGCCGATGTGGTTGCGCTGATTCAGGCGGATTCAGAGCTCATTTCCTCCAGGGGCTTCGTGTCCTCTGATGCGCGCACCAATACCATCAGTGTTCGGGAGACTTCGGAAAAACTGACCGAGATCCGTCGCCTGGTTACAACCTGGGACGTACCGGTGCGGCAGGTCTCGATTGAAGCCAGGATTGTCCGGGCCCAGACCAATGTGGCTGAAGATATTGGTGTTCGCTGGGGCGGCGCCGCGTACGATATCAACGGAGACGGCAGTGTCATTTCCGTCGGTGGCTCCCTTGACGGGGTTCAGGATGGTCGTGATTCCTCTGCGCCGGGTGTCGGGTTCGAGACCACATTTCCCGGAGCACTGGCGGTCGATCTTGGTGTAAGCGCCCAGGGTGCATCGTCCTTTGCGCTCGGTTGGGGCAGTGATGATTTTCTGGTCGATCTTGAGTTGTCCGCGCTGGAAAGCGATGGTCAGGCAGAGGTTGTCTCCCAGCCCAGAGTTGTGACGGCTGATCGCCAGACTGCGTCGATCAAGTCCGGTGAGGAAATTCCCTACCAGGAAGCATCGTCAAGCGGTGCAACCTCGGTCTCATTCAAGGAAGCTGCGCTTTCTCTTGAGGTGACGCCGCAGATTACCCCGGACGACAAAATCATCATGGATCTGGTTATCAACCAGGATTCCCGTGGCGAAGTGACTGCCGGTATTCCGTCCATCAATACCAATTCGGTCACTACCCAGGTACTGGTTGGTAATGGCGAGACGGTTGTGCTGGGTGGCATTTTCCAGTCTGAAGTGGCAACCACAACGACCAAAACGCCTTTCCTTGGCGATATTCCGTATATCGGGCGTTTGTTCAGGCGCACAGAGCATATTGACGAGCGCAGCGAGTTGTTGATCTTTATCACTCCGAAGATAGTCAAGAGCGACCTGATCCAGTAGCCGGTCGCCAGAACAAAAAAACCGCCGTCTTTACGGCGGTTTTTTTGTCACTTATTTGCAGAAACTTATGGAAAGACCTGCCCTGTGATATTCTCACCCGGCTGAATACACCTAGGCGGAATTTATGTCTTTGCCCAAACGAGTTGTCCTGGTCGGTCCGATGGGGGCTGGCAAAAGCACCATTGGCCGGATGCTGGCCAGGGAGCTGGGCTATCGTTTCATGGATTCGGACAGAATCATTGAAGAGCGATGTGGTGCAGACATTCCCTGGATTTTTGATGTGGAAGGCGAGGAAGGTTTCCGACACCGTGAGACGGCCATCCTGAGCGAGCTTTCCGGCCAGTCACAGACTGTTCTGGCCACGGGCGGCGGTGCCGTGATGCGGGAGGAAAATCACGCGCACCTCAAGCGGGACGCCCTGGTTGTTTACCTCAAAACATCCGTTGAGCAGCAGGTGGAACGAACCCGCAAAGACAGGAATCGCCCGCTTCTCCAGAGCGATGATCCCGAAGCCGTGCTTCGGCGGCTGTTTGCGTTAAGAGATCCGCTTTATACCAGACTGGCCGATATTGTGATGTTCACCGACCGAAAGAGCCCGCGCCTGGTGGTCCGCCAACTGGTCAACCGCATGGACCCAAAATCTCCCAGGCAAGTAAGAAAGGTTGGTAAAGAGGGCAGTAAACATGCGTGACACGGTTAAAGAGCTGAATGTTGATCTGGGTGACCGCAGCTACCCGATTGTCATTGGCCGGCAGTTATTGGCAAACTCGGATCTGTCTGCCTGGGTCGCGGGCTCGCAGGTCATGATTGTGACCAACGAAACGGTTGCGCCGCTCTACCTGGAGTCCGCACGTGCCTGCTTTCCCGGAAAACAGGTGGATACCGTGGTTCTGCCAGACGGAGAGCAATACAAGCACTGGCAGACCCTGAACCTGATCTTCGATGCTCTTCTGCAGCAGCGCCACTCTCGTCAGACCACACTGGTAGCTCTGGGTGGCGGTGTCGTCGGAGACACGGCGGGTTTTGCGGCCGCTTGCTACCAGCGTGGCGTTGCCTTTATCCAGATCCCGACCACCCTGTTGTCACAGGTGGATTCCTCCGTTGGTGGCAAAACCGGAATCAATCATCCTCTGGGCAAGAATATGATTGGTGCTTTCCATCAGCCACAAATGGTGCTGATTGACACGGAGAGCCTGAAATCGCTGCCCGCGCGTGAGGTTTCTGCGGGGCTTGCCGAGGTTATAAAGTATGGTCTGATCCGCGCACCAGAGTTCCTGGCCTGGCTGGAAGCCAATATTCCGGCTTTGCTCGATCTTGATCAGGCCGCACTGGCGGAAGCTATCTATCGCTCCTGCGCCTGCAAGGCCGAAGTGGTTGCGCTGGATGAACGGGAAGGTGGACTGAGGGCGATTCTCAACCTCGGGCATACCTTTGGTCATGCTATTGAGACCTTCGCAGGTTACGGCAAGGTTCTGCACGGGGAAGCTGTAGGCACCGGAATGATGATGGCGGCCGACCTCTCGGCGCGTCAGGGCTGGATCACAACGGCTGACCGGGACCGGGCCATACGGCTGATTGCCAGCGCACGATTACCCGGCCGGGCACCCGCCGGGATGACTCCTGAGGATTTTCTCAGGCTGATGGCCGTCGATAAAAAAAATGTCGATGGCAGCCTGAGGCTTGTGGTACTGCGGTCGCTGGGTGAAGCGGTGGTTACCGGCGAAGCTGACCTCCGGTGTCTCGGCGAGACTCTGACTGCCTACTGTTCCGGTTGAGGGGGCAGATACGTTGAGTTCTTTTACAACTGCGGCCGATAACGACCTGAACGGCCTTGATGGTGAAGATCTGGTTGCTGAGCTTGAAGCCCGGTACGGGCTCAAGGCAGATCCACTGGCGATGGAGGAGCCGTTTTTTCCCGGGGCATCCAGGCACCATGCCCTGGAAACCCTCAGGCATCTCTGTGGCTTCGGTGATCTCGCGCTCGTGGTGACCGGCGAAGACGGCGCCGGGAAAACCCGATTGCTCGCAGAGCTTGTCCGCAGCGAGTCCCCCGGGCTGGATTTCAAGCAGATTCCACCGGATTCGCTGAGCAGTACCCGGGCCCTGGCCAGTCTTTTAACAGCAATGGCCAGTCGGGGCCTGGAATCCACGGATGACCCGGAGGATACGGTCTACGGTTTTTTCCGGTGGTCTGAAGCGCGCACCGGAAAAGGTCGCCGGATGGTCCTGCTGATCGACGATGCAGAGCGTATCCCTGCGGATGTAGTGCAGTTGCTGGTCAGTGCCTATCAGGCCGCCGACAGGGCGTCTGCGGCCGCCCTTGTTTTCAGCGGCAGTAGTGAACTGGCGGATTTGCCGGGTCTGGCTGGCAGCAACGACGCTGTCTTCCGGATCCATCTGCAGCCCTTGTCCGAAACTGAAATTTTTTCCTATCTCGAACCACGGATCCATAGCGCCGGAGGTGATGTGAAAGCGCTTCTGTCTGCGCCCAGGCTGGCGACACTGCACCGCTTGAGCCAGGGCAACTTTGCCAGGCTGAAGCAGGTCGCCCCCGCCGTCTGGCTGGACAGAGCGTCGGTCCGGGGACCCCGGCCTCCCCGTTTCAGCTGGGTGTTGAGCGCGCGCTGGCCAGCGTTGGCGCTGGTCGTGCTGGCCGGGTCCTGGTGGCTGGTTTCCCGTCAGTATGATGCGTCGGTAGACCGCGCAGAAAATCGCGAGCAGGTGCGCACAAAGCCTG
>Ga0209949_1001183_pt1:10000-12948 | contig 12948 bp, 7 predicted proteins | sample SalPonC_black_MG_FD_185711 | JGI IMG/M metagenome (GOLD analysis project Ga0209949, IMG submission 185711) | Salt pond soil microbial communities from South San Francisco under conditions of wetland restoration - Salt Pond MetaG... | ecosystem: Environmental > Aquatic > Marine >... | reverse complement strand
TGCCTTTGACCTGGGTGTTCACGGTATCAATCCGGAATTGATCAAGGTGCTGGGAAAACTCAAATTCAGAACATCCTATGCCCAGAACGTGCTGCAGCATTCTTTTGAAGTGGCATTTCTGGCAGGAACCATTGCAGCGGAACTGAAACTGGACATCAAGCTGGCCAAGCGCATGGGGCTGCTGCATGATATCGGCAAGGCAGTGGACCATGAAGTGGATGGGGCCCATGCCATTATCGGGGCCAAAATGGCAAAAAAATACGGAGAGAGCGATGCCGTGGTCAATGCCATTGCCGCCCACCATGAAGACCAGGTTCCCACCTCGGTATATGATTATATTGTCCAGGCGGCAGATGCCCTGTCCGGGGCACGGCCCGGCGCCAGAAAAGAAAGTCTGGAAAATTATATAAAACGCCTGGAAGATCTGGAAAATATAGCCAATGCCTTTGACGGTGTGGTGAACACCTATGCCATACAGGCGGGTCGGGAAATCCGGGTGATCACGGAAAGCGAGAAAATCAGTGATGATGATGCCACGTTTCTGTCCAGGGAAATTGCCCGGCAGATCGAAGAGAATCTGACCTTTCCGGGCCAGGTCAAAGTGGTGGTGATAAGAGAAACCAGGGCGGTTGAGTACACAAAAAAATAGCAGGGAACTGTGGCCATGAATGTTTTATCGGTTTTAAAGGAACGGGGATTTATTGATGCGGTCACCCACACGCAGGCGCTGGAAGATTACCTGGAAAACAACCGGGCCACCTGTTATATCGGGTTTGATCCCACCGCCTCCAGCCTGCATGTGGGAAGCCTTGTGTGTATTATGGCCCTGGCCCATATGCAGCGGTGCGGGCACCGGCCCATCGGTCTTGTGGGCGGTGGAACCGGCCTCATAGGAGATCCGTCCGGAAAAACCGAAATGCGTCAGATCATCACCCAGGACCAGATTGATGAAAACAAGGCAGGCATCAAAGCCCAGCTTTCCAGGTTCATTGATTTTGATCAGGGCCGGGCCCTGATGCTGGACAATGCCCAGTGGCTGACCAAATTGGAGTATATTCCGTTTCTAAGAGATATCGGCCGGCATTTTTCCATCAACCGGATGATAAAAGCGGAAAGTTACAAGGCCCGGATGGAATCAGAAGAAGGCCTGACCTTTATTGAATTCAACTATATGCTCCTCCAGGCCTATGATTTCATGGAGCTGGCAAAATCCCACGACTGCCTGCTCCAGATGGGGGGCAGTGACCAGTGGGGAAATATTGTGGCCGGCATTGACCTGATTCGCAGAACCCTTGGAAAACAGGCATTCGGCATCACATTTCCCCTGATAACAACCGCCTCTGGCATCAAAATGGGAAAAACCCATAAAGGGGCGGTCTGGCTTGACCCGGACCGGTTTTCCCCCTATGATTATTACCAGTTCTGGGTCAATTGTGATGATGCTGATGTGGCAAGGTTTCTGGCTTTGTTTACTTTTCTGCCCATGCCGGAAATTGGACAGGTGAAAAATCTTTCAGGTGCAGATCTGAACAAGGCCAAAACCGTTCTGGCCTATGAAGCCACAAAGATCGCCCATGGAGAGGATGCGGCCCGCAACGCATTGCAGGCTGCTGTATCTGTATTCGGCCGCATTGATGTACCCGAAGATCTTCTGCCGGGCGCCACCATTCCCAGAGGGGTGCATTCGGCTGCGAAAGATGCATCCATTCCTGCCACCCATATTGATAAAAACGAAATTTCAGAGGTCTCTTTTGTGGTGGATCTGTTTACCCGCACCGGGCTGTGCAGATCCAAATCCGATGCCAGACGGCTGGTCACCCAGGGCGGGGCCTATATCAATGGAAACAGGGTATCTGCCTTTGATCAGAAGGTGTTATCAGCAGATATGACCCAGGGGGAAATTCTGCTCCGGGCCGGTAAAAAAAAGTACCATAAAATAATTGTGTCATGATGTGAAAAAAGGTTTGACAAAGCCGAAACCTACATGTATATTAGCCAGGTTTTTCGGTCACAGAAAAAGTGTGGTCAACCAAATGTTTGATCTTTGAAAATTGGTCAGTGATAAAGTTTGAAGCGGGTCTTAAACAAGACCTTAAAGAGTTTTAGAAGGCTTATTGAATTAAGCTATGTAAGGATTTAACTGGAGAGTTTGATCCTGGCTCAGAATGAACGCTGGCGGCGTGCTTAACACATGCAAGTCGAACGAGAAAGGGATTGCTTGCAATCCTGAGTAGAGTGGCGCACGGGTGAGTAACACGTAGATAATCTACCTTCAAGCCCGGGATAACCATTCGAAAGGATGGCTAATACCGGATGCAGTGCATATGCACAAGTATATGTATGAAAGACTGCCTCTTCTTGAAAGCAGTTGTTTGAAAGATGAGTTTGCGTACCATTAGCTTGTTGGTGAGGTAACGGCCCACCAAGGCTGTGATGGTTAGCTGGTCTGAGAGGATGATCAGTCACACTGGAACTGGAACACGGTCCAGACTCCTACGGGAGGCAGCAGTGAGGAATTTTGCGCAATGGGGGAAACCCTGACGCAGCAACGCCGCGTGAGTGAAGAAGGCCCTTGGGTCGTAAAGCTCTGTCAACTGGGAAGAAGTTATGACATATTAATAGTGTGTTGTATTGACGGTACCAGTGGAGGAAGCGCCGGCTAACTCCGTGCCAGCAGCCGCGGTAACACGGGGGGCGCAAGCGTTATTCGGAATTATTGGGCGTAAAGGGCGCGTAGGCGGTCTTGTCGGTCAGATGTGAAAGCCCGGGGCTCAACCCTGGAAGTGCATTTGAAACAGCAAGACTTGAGTACGGGAGAGGAAAGCGGAATTCCTGGTGTAGAGGTGAAATTCGTAGATATCAGGAGGAACACCGATGGCGAAGGCAGCTTTCTGGACCGATACTGACGCTGAGGCGCGAAGGCGTGGGTAGCGAACAGGATTAGATAC
>Ga0209949_1001183_pt1:0-7500 | contig 12948 bp, 7 predicted proteins | sample SalPonC_black_MG_FD_185711 | JGI IMG/M metagenome (GOLD analysis project Ga0209949, IMG submission 185711) | Salt pond soil microbial communities from South San Francisco under conditions of wetland restoration - Salt Pond MetaG... | ecosystem: Environmental > Aquatic > Marine > Intertidal... | reverse complement strand
TTTAAAGAAAGCGTAACAGCTCACTGGTCGAGTGGATCTGCGCCGAAAATGTATCGGGGCTAAAGCATAGTACCGAAGCTGCGGGATGTACATTGTACATCGGTAGGAGAGCGTTGTGTCGTCACAGAATCGTGCGCGTGAGCGTAGGTGGAGGTGACACAAGTGACCATGCTGACATGAGTAGCGATAAAGCGGGTGAGAGACCCGCTCGCCGAAAGCCCAAGGTTTCCTGAGTAAAGCTAATCTGCTCAGGGTTAGTCGATCCCTAAGGCGAGGCCGAAAGGCGTAGTCGATGGAAAACAGGTTAATATTCCTGTACCACCCAGTTGTCGTTTGAGAGAAGGGGGGACGCAGGAGGGCAGGTCATCCGTCTGTTGGAATAGGCGGTTCAAGCTGGTAGGCTTAAGTTCCAGGCAAATCCGGAACTTTTCAAGGCCGAGAAGCGATGAGGAGGGTCTTTGACCCATAAACTGACTGCACCCATGCTGCCAAGAAAAGCCTCTATCGAGATAACAGGTGATCGTACCGTAAACCGACACAGGTAGGCAGGGAGAGTATCCCGAGGCGCTTGAGAGAACTCTGGTTAAGGAACTCGGCAAAATGATACCGTAACTTCGGGAGAAGGTATGCCCCTGATTGTGAGTATTATACTTTACAAGGCATTTGGGGGCCGCAGAGAATTGGTGGTAGCGACTGTTTACTAAAAACATAGGACTCTGCAAAGTCGCAAGACGAGGTATAGGGTCTGACGCCTGCCCGGTGCCGGAAGGTTAAGGGGATTTGTTAGTCTTCGGACAAAGCACTGAACTGAAGCCCCGGTAAACGGCGGCCGTAACTATAACGGTCCTAAGGTAGCGAAATTCCTTGTCGGGTAAGTTCCGACCTGCACGAATGGCGTAACGACTTCCACACTGTCTCAACCAGGGACTCAGCGAAATTGGAATGGCGGTGAAGATACCGTCTACCCGCGAAAAGACGGAAAGACCCCGGCACCTTTACTACAGCTTGACATTGGATTTTGGGACATGATGTGCAGGATAGGTGGGAGACTTGGAAGCAGGCACGCCAGTGTTTGTGGAGTCACCCTTGAAATACCACCCTTTATGTTTCAGTGTTCTAACTTGGATCCGTAACCCGGATTGAGGACAGTGTCTGGTGGGTAGTTTGACTGGGGCGGTCGCCTCCCAAAGAGTAACGGAGGCGCGCGAAGGTTCCCTCAGGCTGATTGGAAACCAGCCGCAGAGTGCAAAGGCATAAGGGAGCTTGACTGCGAGAGAGACATTTCGAGCAGGTACGAAAGTAGGTCTTAGTGATCCGGCGGTTCTGAATGGAAGGGCCGTCGCTCAACGGATAAAAGGTACGCCGGGGATAACAGGCTTATCGCCCCCAAGAGTTCACATCGACGGGGCGGTTTGGCACCTCGATGTCGGCTCATCACATCCTGGGGCTGGAGCAGGTCCCAAGGGTTTGGCTGTTCGCCAATTAAAGTGGTACGTGAGCTGGGTTTAAAACGTCGTGAGACAGTTTGGTCCCTATCTTTCGTGGGCGCAGGATGTTTGAGGAGATCTGATCCTAGTACGAGAGGACCGGATTGGACCAACCAATGGTGTTCCAGTTGTCGTGCCAACGGCATTGCTGGGTAGCTAAGTTGGGTACGGATAACCGCTGAAAGCATCTAAGCGGGAAGCCAACTTCAAGATTAGACATCCCATGATTTATCACTGAAGACCCCTTGAAGACTACAAGGTTGATAGGCCGGGTGTGTACGCATGGCAACATGTTCAGCTTACCGGTACTAATCGGTCGTGAGGCTTAGCCACTTTTTTCCATGAATATATTTAAACGCTTTTTTGTGAACATATTATCGATTGATTTACTGCATCAGATTGGTTAACCAGAAAGGATCCATGGGACATGCAAAGCGAGCCCTGTCAGAAGTTCCAGATCCGATCCCTTTAACCTGGTGGCAATGGCGAGGCGGCCACACCCGTACCCATCTCGAACACGGAAGTTAAGCGCCTTAGCGTCGATGGTACTGCATGGGTGACTGTGTGGGAGAGTAGAACGCTGCCAGGTTATTCTTGAAAAAGGCCCTGTTCATCTATACGATGTTCAGGGCCTTTTTTTATTCTAACACTGCAAATCACCGGCTTGACCGTGTGCATTTTTAGATGAAAATATCTGTGTATTTTTGTTCAATTGCTTGGATTTCATGATCAGTCAGCTTTTTGAATTCTTTTTCTCGCGCTCGTTTTGATAGTTTTCCACCATTCTGGGCAAGAAAACGTATAAGCAAATCAACAAGCTTGTCTGGCATATCAATATAGTTTTTGATAAATTCGTTGAGATAATCATATTTTCTCAAGTATTCAACTTCATCAGGAAGCGTTTTATCTACAGTTTCCTCAACGCATTCAAAAAAGAACTCAGCTTGTTTTGTTGCATCAAAATAACGATACAAATTTATGGTCTCGTTTAAAACCTCAACATTATTTTTTTCTGTAGGCCTCCATTTGATCAAATTAAGCCGTGGCTTTGAATAATGCTCCAATACTTTTCTATATTCTTCTATCCTTTCTAGAATAATTGCTGATACTGGAAAAATTAATCCTTTTGAAACAAAACCTTTTTCAGCCAATACATGATGAAATAAATAACGATGAATCCTGCCATTACCATCTTCAAATGGGTGAATAAAAACAAAACCAAAGGCAAGGATGGTTGCCAATAAAATGGTATCAAAATTGTCTTCACGAAGCAGGTTGTATGTTTCTATAAGGCCCGACAGTAGAATATCCAGATCCTCGGAGCGCGCAGAAATATGGTCAGGTAGAGGCATTCCTGTGCTACGGTCATGTTCCCCGACAAAACCACCTTTTCTACGCAATCCTAATTTTAGAAATCGATTATCTGGAATAACAATTTTTTGTAAATATTCCAGTTCGGAGATACTGAGTTTGCGTTGTCCTGCTTCACCTATTGCTCTTCCCCATCGTTCTATACGATTGTGTGGAGGTTTTTCCCCCTCAATAGTGTAAGATGCTTTAGAGTCTTTAAGCAACAGGAAAGCAGCTGCCCGGCTTAAAAGGTCGGGGTGAGTGCGACCGATATGTTTTGTAGATACTTCTGAAAGGTTCTTAGCAATATATTGTTCAAGTTTTTCTGTTTTTCTGATTAGAGGGCAGAAATTGCGTGTACCCGGTAAATTGTTTCGAACCCGATGACGCTTGGATGGAAATGATTTTCCTTCGTATTGTAGCTTGCTATTAACGAGAAAAACAAAATTTCCAGTCCGAGCATTTTCAATATCAAGTTGTTCTTCACGCAACCATTCCCACAAAAACCACAACCGACGGCTATAGCTTCCGGTCGGTTCCGAGCAGATAATTTCTTGAATTTCGTTAGCCTCGATCGTTTGAAACAAGGCATTGAGGATCGCCAGATCAATACCCTCATATTTAAGCGCAAATGTCAAATGTCCAAAAAGCGTACTTTCCGGTTTATGACGCGGTGTAAAAATGCGCCAGCGTCCATGGTTGTATTTTTTATGTTTCGGACCTATAGCGCAGAGATAATCAGGAACAGGTACTTTCAAATCATATGCTGAAATAAGGGTTGAATATCCAGCCAAATAGCTTTCTTCTTCCAAGGCAGGAAAGCCGCGAAAAACAGTTAAATATCCTGAATTTTGATTAAAATTTACCATTTTTATGAATTCTCATTTTATTTGTTTGATTTAAAATGGCATGAAAAACGATTATTGTCTATGAATTTTGATTAAAAAATCATATTTACATGAAAAACAATTAATCGATAACTCCAAAAACTTCAATTTCAGGACTCTTGATTTAGAAAATAACTCTTTTTTTAACGTACCGGTCACCGGCGGGCAATGAAGCGAAGCGGAATTGCCAATCCGAGTTGATGCGGCTGTTGGAAGATCATCTCTGTTTTAGCTTTTCTCCCAAACGCTTTGCCTTTGCCATTAAGGATGGTGAAATCTCTTTTGACTTCTTGGTTCCTGGTTTAGCTATTGTGCCAACTATCTTGTACCCCCCGTAGTGTAGAATCTCTCTGACCGCTCTAATGGCACCCCTGCTCTCAGGAAGAATAAAGTTAAAGGGCCAGGGTGTCGTGCATGCCGTCACAACTACGGCACGCTTTCCTTTCTGCCTGGGCTGTGGCATGCCCTTTGGGCTCTCTCCCATAAATACCGGAACATTACGGTCAAAAAGAAGTTTTAGCGGAGCGCACATGTTACCCCAGTGCGTCGGGGTCCCAATGATTAAGACATCAGCATCTTGAATTTTTTTGCCCACTATGTGCGCATCATCTTCAGGCAAAATGCATGTTTCTTTCTCTCGGCAGACCATGCAGGTTGTGCAATATTTCATATTGAGTTTACATAGATCTATCCATTCGATTTCATGCTCGACTGATAATGGTTCTGTTACATATTTAAGGAGTGAAGCGACCGTTCCACTTTTCCGGTAGCTCCCGTTGAGCACTAATGTTTTCATCTTTTAATCTTCCCTCCAACGTACCGGTCACCGGCGGCGCGCTTTTTGCCGTCCGGTGGACTGGCAGGTAAGCAATTGATATCCAGAAATTATATCAATCTTTAGATTAATGATTTTGCCAAATTCTGGCCTAATGTAAACGCTCTTTCCAATGATTCAGTATCCTCTTTAACCTTTCCCCTATCGAAAATCCTGAATATTGCTTGCTCCCCAATTACCTGATAACCGAGTGCTTCAATTGGGGCTCGCATGGCTTCAAGGGTAAACCCCATATCTTTTTTGTTTTCTTGTTCGCAAATTGCGACTAAGATTGCTTTTCGATCTTGATCGGCCAACTGACTTGACCAGGATCTAGGACGTGTATTTTGAAAATTATAAAAGCAATAGAGCCTATCAATAAACGCTTTCATCCATGAAGTGATGTTATAGTTATGAGTTGGTGAAACAAGAACAAGACCCTTCGAAGTAATGATCTGGCTGTAGATTAATGACATCCCATCAATTAAGCCGGTGCATATTTTGTCTTTTCTACACTTTTCACAACCGATGCAACCTTGAAACTGAGTATCTCTCAGTTGCACCGAACCGCATTCGATGTTTTCCTGACTCACACCTTTGAGCACTTGATTTAATAAAATATCTGAATTTCCATTTTTTCTGGGACTGCCGGCAATTCCCAAAACCTTATTCTTGGGAAGTAAGTTTTCATTGTTTTCTCTGATTATTGAACTCAGCATTTTCATGGTTTTTCCTCAACTTATGGAATTTTTATCAGACTGATGGACCGCTCATGTTTTTTGAAATGACCACCGAGTTTTTGAGATGTTACAATTTTTTATCGATCAACCACCCCTTTTTTAAAATCATAAAAAGAATGCCAGCGATCATCAAAAACATCATGAAAATCAGGTGAGATATATCAATTGCCATTGTAAACATAGGGGAAAAGACCACGTCGGGAAGGTTTTTCAAGACCCGAAAGATACCGGTAATCGCAATCATTGCCAAAAGAGCTATCCTGATATAGGCGGCCCCGGTCAGTTGAAATTGCCGGCGCATTAATCCCCAATAGACCAGGGCGGCATATACAAAAAGTCCAAATAGAACCACGGCGCCGATATAGTGAATATAATGGGTGACATAGAAATCCGCCAGCCAGCCCAATCCCGGAATATCCGCTATGTAGTAGCGTTTGAATATCGGCATCTGACCGAAACCGGTCAGCCCCATAATAAAAAGCAGCAAGAGATAAACCCGTTTGAAATACCTCAGTTCGGGAAACGTCCTGTGTGTTGCTTCAAATGTCATGATACATCTCCTCTATTGTCGATCAATTTCTTGGAGGCTGTGTAAATCCTGCTTACGGCAGCAGCAAGACCGGCCAGGGGTGCAATCAGCATAGCCTTGGCAAGGGTGTCGGCATGTGCCATCTGATCCTCGACCTGATCGAAATGGGGCTGCCCGGGTCCCTTATTGATGGCCAGATTGAGCGTTTCATAGGGAACCGGTGATACGTACAGGGTATTGGTTCCGCCGTTTTCCGTCTCGCCGTATATGTAGATGCCTTCTTCTTTTGCCAGTCGGTGGGCCTCCTTGACAATTTCGTCTCTGGGGCCGATGATCTGGACGTCCTCGGGACACGACTCGATACATGCCGGCAGCTCTCCGTCTGCAACACGATTGTAGCAACGGTCACATTTATACATCACGCCGTTTCCCGCCAGGCTTGGCAGTATGTCCAGATAGAGACCCACACCGGTTTGGCGCTGGGGAATGTCCCACGGGCAGACCACCTGGCATTTTTTCCCACCCAGGCAGATATCCGAGTGGATTACCGTGATCCCGTTTTCCAGTTTCCGGGCCGCACCCCAGGGGCAGAGATCGGCACAGGGTGGATTTTGACAGTGCATGCATCGTCTGGGAAAGCAGAGTTCGGTCTCTTCTCCGTTAATTTCAACGTTGGCCCACTGTATGGTCAGCCAGTTATAGGGTGTCAGACGGTCCCGGACTTCCCTCCCATCCTCATCCGACCAGTCAGCCACTTTGACCCGTTTGGGATACATCTTGGGAAAGGGCTTTTCTGGTTCGGGATACTTGAAATCATTGACTTCTCGGCAGGCATCCACACAAGCTTCACATCCGATGCACTTGCGGACGTCAATGAGGGTGGCCAGTTCCTGCTCGTTTTTGGATTTGGCCGATGCTGGCAGGGGAACCTGGGATACGCAAGTGGCTCCGGCTGCGGCCAGTGAGCCTTTTAAAAAGGACCTTCTCGATATGTCTTTTGTCATGAGAGTATTCCTATTCATACAAGGGGTTTATAAAAATGAGAATTACGGCAAAAATTATTTTGGAGAGCGCTTGACCGTCTGGAGACCGACAAAACGCTTAATTTTCTTTCCGTCTTTTTAAACAGCATTATGGTAACCGGTGAAATCCGGTTCATTTGGTATTGTAGTTTTTACCGTATCATAGAGAACGCCCATCATTTTTTGGGTCAGCCAGATGTTTTCTTCCGAGTAAATCGCTTCCACACCGCCTTTACCAGTGGCCGCAACAAAGGTCAGATATTCAGCCGCTGAGGATCGAACTATGGACATCTCTTTTTTTCCGGCCTTCTGGAGTCGGCTGGTTTTATCCTTTTTCATTCAACTCCTCCCCGCGTTTTGATATCTGCCCCGAGACAAACGCGTTCATTCATTAGTATATCGCCTCCCATCCCGGAACAGTCTGGGCAAATTCCTGTTGAAAGGCCGGACGTCTGAGATTATCCTTTTTGACTTTGACTGCCAGCTTTTTCCATCTGGTTTCATCATTCATCACATCGACCAGCATATGGCGAACTTTGGCCATTACCCCAGCCTTTCTCGCATATTCTTCCCGTTTTTGATTGGAACAAAGATTACCCAGGCCTGAAAGATACCACTTCAGCACTTGTTCAGGGTACCGTTTTTCAAGTTTTTCTGCGATGCGAACATCC
>Ga0209949_1001182_pt1 | contig 12949 bp, 9 predicted proteins | sample SalPonC_black_MG_FD_185711 | JGI IMG/M metagenome (GOLD analysis project Ga0209949, IMG submission 185711) | Salt pond soil microbial communities from South San Francisco under conditions of wetland restoration - Salt Pond MetaG... | ecosystem: Environmental > Aquatic > Marine > Intertidal zone >... | reverse complement strand
CCCATGCCGCCATTGAACGCCTGGCCCGGGGCAAAACCCACCTGGCCGGCCTGCACCTGCACAACCAGACGGAAGAGGAGGCCAATGTGGCCCTTGCCCGCCGGAAAATGGCCCGGACCGGCGGGGCCCTGGTCATGGGGTTTTCCTTCATGGAGGAAGGGTTGATGGTGGCCCGGGGCAATCCCTTGAAATTCAAAACCGCCGCCGATCTGGCCCGCCCCGGCATCCGGTTTATTAACCGGGAACCTGGTGCAGCCCTGCGCGTGCTCCTGGATGAACTGCTGGCAGCATCCAGCATCCCCGGTACCGCTGTTCCGGGATACGACATCCTGGTGGACGGCCATAACCCGGGGGCCCAGATGATTGCATGGAACTTGGCTGACGCTGCACTGGGCCTTCACCCCGTGGCCCATGCCTTTGGCCTGGATTTCGTGCCCCTGGCCGAAGTCCGGTGTGACCTGGTAGTGCCCGCCGACCTGATGGATGATCCCCGGATCCAGATCATTCTGGATGTGCTTCAAAGCCGGGGATTCAGGGATGAACTCTCCCTGCTGCCCGGGTACAGCCACAGCAAGACCGGAACCACCATTGCCGCATTTTGAAGCCCGGTAATGTCCAACAATCCATTTCCCAATGAACAGTGCACCATGCATCTGAAAATTGTAGATATTTATGGTTAATATTTGTTATTTTTAATTTCAATTATATTATAAGTCTTTAATATTGACAAAAAACAACCGATTGCTGTAAGCGTATGAACTATGGCAAGATTTTAAACCGGAAACTGTAACAAAGGGGAAAACATGAATACATTCAAGAAAAGACTGCTTGGCGTTTTGATCTGTTTTATGATGATGCTTGTGGCAATGGGCGGTTCCAGCTGGGCTGCGGACTGCAAAGCCACCTATGGGGACAGTGAGGTCACTTTTAAACTGGCCACCGGCAGCCCCGGGGAGCTGGGCATGCTTGAAAAACTGGCAGATGCCTTCAATGCTCAGCACGGCACGGCCATGTGCTGGGTCAAAGCCGGGTCGGGCAAGTCCCTGAACCTGCTCAAGGAGCAGCAGGTGGATGTGGTCATGGTGCATGCCCCGGCAGCGGAAAAGCAGGCCGTGGCAGATGGCTGGGCCATCAAGCGCACATTGATCGGATCCAATGAATTCTATATCGTGGGCCCCAAAAACGATCCTGCCGGCATTGCCGAAGCCGCCACTGCAGCGGAGGCGTATGCCAGAATCGCACAGGCGAAAGCACCGTTCCTGTCCCGGGGGGACAATTCCGGGACCCACAAAAAAGAAATGGCCCTCTGGAAAAAAGCCGGAATCGATCCGGGATCCGACTGGTACATGATCACAAAAGATTTCATGATGGCCACGTTGAAAAAAGCCAATGATGTCAACGGGTATTTCATGACCGATTCCTCCACCTGGGTGGCCGGCAAAAAAGACCTTTCAAACCTTACCATTCTGTTCAGGGGAGACCCGTTCCTGATCAACACCTACCATGCCCTGTGCCAGCCCGAAGGTCGTGGACAGCACCCCGCCATTGCATCCGCGTTCATCGATTTTGTCGCATCGGAACAGGGACAGGGCATTATCCGGGATTACGGCAAAGATCTCTATGGTGAAGCCATGTACAACGATGCGGAATACGCAAGCCAGTATGCCCATTAACCCCGGTTTCAGCAGCAATAAAACCGCCCCTGCCGTCTGATTTCAACCAGCAGGGGCGCTCTAAACATATCTGCCGATACTGCGTATTCCGGGTCAATCCAGCACATGGTGCCGGCAACAGGAATAGTTACGGCACCGACCGTTTCACCGTCACGATCCGGTCGGCATACCGGTCCAGAAAAATGATCTTTGAACACCCCCCTTAATTGGGGTCGTCCATGGGATCCTCGCCCATGAACGGACAGGCAATCTCTTCGGGCGGGACAAAACGCTCATTGATGGCGCCTTTGCACCGATCCGCCGTGAACCAAGTCCGTACCGCTTCCGGACGCTGTTGTGCTGATCAATCTGATATTTTTATTTAAATTTTCGCTTGACATCGTAAAATTTAAAGTTAAAATAACGATCATGAAATTCAATTCTTTCATAAACCGGCACATTGAAAAACACCTGCCGCCGGATTCCAGAAAACGAATAGTCATTCTGACCGGCGCCAGGCAAACAGGAAAAACAACACTGGTCAAATCCAGTTATTCGGATTTGAATTATTTGAATCTGGATGCAGTCGAATACCGTGATATCGTAAGCCAGACCTCTTCTCTGGCCTGGCACCGTGTCATCGGATCCGCGGTTATCGACGAAGCACAAAAAGAACCGGCTGTTTTTGAAAAAATCAAATTTGCTTATGATGCCGGCGATATTTCTTTTTCTGTTTTAACAGGCTCAAGCCAGATCCTTCTGTTGAAAAACATCCGGGAGACCATGGCAGGAAGGGCTTTCATATTTGAGCTTTGGCCATTGCTTCAGTCTGAGCTTCACCCGATTGCCGCAAACCAGGCGCCACAGACCCCGCTGCTTCAGGAAATCATTGTTCAATCCGATTTATCCGGGGTATTGGCGCAGATACAACCGGTTCTGTTCGGAACCGGGGAAATCGATTCCATTGAAGTGGAACAGCACCTTCTTCAATGGGGCGGTATGCCCGGTCTGTTGCCGTTGTCAGAACTTGAGCGCTGGAAGTGGTTGAAAGATTACTGTTATCTGTATCTGGAGCGGGATCTCGGGGACCTGGCAAAACTGGATGATTTAAGGCCGTTTCGAAAATTTCAGCAACTGGCGGCGTTAAGATCAGGAAAGCTGTTGAACTACTCTGAACTGGCACGTGATACAGGGATCAGCGTTGATACTGCCAGACGGTATCTTGAATACCTGAAAATTTCCTATCAATCCATGACACTTCAGCCTTTTTACCGAAACCTGACAAGCAGGGTGATTAAATCCCCCAAGCTGTACTGGCTGGATGTGGGGATACTCAGACAGCTGTCAGGATTCAAAGAAGGGGTGACCGGAGAATTGTACGAGACCATGGTGGTAAGCGAGATTTACAAATGGGTGAAGACGTCTCAGACTGAAACAGACCTCTATTTCTACAGGACCCAATCCGGAATGGAGCTGGATTTACTGCTGAAGACAGATACAGGATATATCGGTATGGAGATTAAATCACGCGAAACCGTTGTAAAAAAGGACTGGCGAATCATGGGCCGAATTGCCCAAGAATTGGCAGATGAATGGAAGGGTGGAATCATCGTTTACAGCGGCAATCACGTTTACTGTCTTGATGCCGGGCTGAATATCTGGGCCGTCCCCTCCCGGAGACTGTTTCAGGCCGACCCAAAGGGCAGGGAATCGACCACCAAAAAATGAGTTGATCACCCCGTCGGCCAGCCGGATGACAAAAGGGGCTGGCTTGCCAGCAATCTTTCACAGTCCGTGCGAAGCAATCTGCATGCATATTTCCATGAAATGATTGCTTCGCACATGCACCGGCTTTATTTCTCAGCTCCCATGAACGGATAGGCAATATCTTCCGACGGAACAAAGGTTTCCTTGATGGTCCGGATGGAGGCCCAGCGCAGCAGGTTGAAAATGCTGCCCGCCTTGTCATTTGTGCCGCTGGCCCTGGCCCCGCCGAAAGGCTGCTGCCCCACCACCGCGCCGGTGGGTTTGTCGTTGATATAAAAATTGCCGGCACTGTGGGTCAGGGCGGCTGTCATTTCATGAATGGCCTGCCTGTCCTGGGCAAAGATGCCGCCGGTCAGGGCATATTCAGAGGTTTTGTCCAACAGCACCAGTGTCTGCTCCATTTCTTCGTCCGCATACCTGTACAGGGTCAGAACAGGGGCAAAAATTTCCTGGACCATGGATTCGTAATGGGGATCTGTCGTCACAATCACGGTCGGATCAATAAAATATCCCTTTGATTTATCTGCGTGACCGCCCACCAGAATGTCAGCGGCATCTGATGCTTTTGCCCGTTCAATAAACCCGACGGTATTGTCGAATGCGGCCTCATCGATCACGGCATTCATGAAGTGATTGAATTCCATGACACTGCCGACCGTAATTTTTTCAATGCATGCCGTAAGCTTCGCGGCAATTTCATCCCACCTGGATTCAGGCACATACATGCGCGAACATGCGCTGCATTTCTGGCCCTGGAATTCAAACGCCCCTCGGACAGCAGCTGTCACCACCTGATCGGCATTGGCGGAAGGATGCATGAAGATATAGTCTTTTCCGCCGGTTTCCCCCACGACCCGGGGATAGGACTTGTAAATGTCAATATTATTGCCCACTTTTTTCCACAATGTCCTGAACACCCTGGTGGATCCGGTGAAATGAATGCCGGCCAAATCTTTGTGGCCCAGCACGGATTCACCCACCACAGAGCCTTTTCCCGGAATAAAGTTGATCACCCCGTCGGGCAGGCCTGCTTCCCTCAGAATCTGCATGATGTAATATCCTGACAGCACGGCCGTGGATGCCGGCTTCCACACCACGGTGTTGCCCATGACAGCCGGTGCCCCGCACAGGTTGCCGGCAATGGCCGTGAAGTTGAACGGAGTCAGGGCGAAAATGAATCCTTCCAGGGCCCGGTACTCCAGCCGGTTCCAGACCCCTTTTTCCGAAGCTGGCTGTCCCGCATAGATCTCTTCCATGTACCTGGCATTGAACCGGAAAAAATCCACCAGCTCGCAGGTGGCATCGATTTCCGCCTGAAAGGGATTTTTGGACTGACCCAGCATGGTGGCGGCATTGATCAGACAGGTGTATTTTTGCGCGATCAAATCCGCTGCCTTCAGAAAAATTGCAGCCCTTTCATGCCAGGGCATATTCTCCCATTGTTTTTTGGCATCCAGGGCTGCGGCTATGGCCATCTCGACTTCCTTTGTGCCGGCATTGGAAAATACGGCAAGGGTCTTTTGATGATCATGGGGGCACACCACCTCTTTTCGGTCATCGGTGTGGATTTCTTTTCCCCCGATGATCAGGGGAATCTCCCGGACCATCTCCAGCTGGCGTGTCAGCTCTGCTTTGAGCATTTCCCGCTCAGGGCTGCCGGGTGCATATTGTTTCACCGGTTCGTTATACACCGGTGGTGTGTGTAAAATACTGTTGCTCATTTTTCCTCTCCTTTGATATCATAGACAATGCCCTGGGCCAGGGGGAGGTCATCGCCCCAGTTGATGGTGTTGGTCTGCCGGCGCATATAGATCCGCCAGGCATCACTGCCGGACTCCCGGCCCCCGCCGGTTTCTTTTTCACCCCCGAATGCCCCGCCGATTTCAGCGCCGCTGGTACCGATGTTGACATTGGCAATGCCGCAGTCCGATCCTTTGTGGGACAGAAACTGTTCCTGGTATTTCATGGAACTGGTGAACACTGCGCTGGAAAGCCCCTGGGGGACATCATTGTGCAGTGCCAGGGCCTGGTCAAAGGTGTCATACCCGATGATATACAGAATCGGGGCAAAAGTCTCTTCCTGGACAATGGGGTAATGGTTTTCAGCCTCCACAATGGCGGGGGTGACAAAACTGCCGTTTTCCAGCCCCTCGACCGTCAGGGCAGTACCGCCGTAAACAATGGCTGCACCCTGGTCTCTGGCCGCCTCGATGGCCTGCATCATGACCTGTTTTGCCGTATCATCGATCAATGGCCCCATCAGGGTATCCGGATCCATGGGATCACCGATGCGGATCTGTCCATAGGCATTGACCAGCTGTTGGACAAACCGGTCTTTAATGCTGTTGTGGATGATAATACGGCGGGTGGAGGTGCAGCGCTGGCCGGCTGTGCCCACTGCCCCGAAAAGGGTGGCACGCAGCGCCATGTCCATGTCACAGTCTTCCGTGACGATGATGGCGTTGTTGCCCCCCAGTTCCAGCAGGGACCGACCCAGACGGGCCGCCACAGTGGTGGCCACCTTTTTTCCCATGGCTGTGCTGCCGGTGGCGCTGATCAGGGGAATGCGGCTGTCCTGGAGCATGGCATCCCCCACATCGGCCCGGTTTCCTATGACCAGGTTGAACACCCCGTCAATATCGTATTTGTCCACCACCGGTGCAATGATGTTCTGAATGGCAATGGCGGTGAGCGGGGTTTTGGAACTGGGTTTGAACAGAACAGCATCTCCGCACACGGCAGCCACCAGGGCATTCCAGGACCAGACCGCAGCCGGAAAATTAAAAGCGGTGATAATGCCGACTATCCCTAATGGATGCCACTGCTCATACATCCGGTGGGAAGGTCTCTCACTGTGCATGGTCAAGCCGTACAACTGGCGGCTGAGCCCAACGGCAAAATCAGCAATGTCTATCATCTCCTGGACTTCCCCTTCTCCTTCGGCTAAGATTTTTCCGGTCTCCAGGGTAATCAGTGCCCCCAGGCTCTGTTTTTTCTTTCGCAGGGCATTGCCGATCTCCCGGATGATTTCTCCCCGCCGGGGGGCGGGCATTATACGGAATTTTTCAAATGCGGCATGGGCCCGGCTGACAACCGCTTCATAATCATGGGCCTGGGCATGTATCACGCTTGCAATGGGCTGGCCGGTGACAGGAGAATAAGATACCAGTTCTTTTCCCAGGGTATGAATCCGGCCCCAGGTTGCGCCGGTGCTGGCACCGTAATTGACCGGCTGAATACCCAGGTCATTCAAAATACTGTCTATGCGATGGTTTTCCATGGATCATCCTCATCATCTGTTTTTGGTAATATTTGGTAAAAACATGCTGGCATTATAAAAGCAATTATGATAATAGTAAAATTCATAATATTTATATTTAGCATGAATAATTTAGATGAATGAACACATTCATGGATTTATACCACCTCAAAACTTTTTTCACCCTGGGTAAAATCCGCAATTTTACCAAAACCGCAGATCACCTGCACATTACCCAGAGTGCGGTGAGCCATGCCATCAAAAAACTGGAAACCTCCATTGATACGGCATTGATAAACAGAAAAAGCAGAGATCTTGTACTGACTGACGCAGGGAAAATTCTGTTCCGGTCATGTGAAAAAATTTTCTATGAGCTGGAAAAAACAGATCAGGATCTTGCAGGGCTGAAAACACGGATACAACTCACTATCCGGGTGGGTGCCACTGTGGAGTTCGGAACCACTATTCTGATCAACCATATCAAAGAATTTCTGGACCGGTTTCCGGATATTCACATCGATTTTCTGTTCTCCCACCACCTGATGGAACCCTTGCTGCAGGATACAGTAGACCTTATCATCGATTGTAAACCGCATATGGTAAAAAATCTGGAGAAAATCTATCTTTTCCAGGAGCAGTATGTCACCATTGCAGCCCCTGCATTCATTGAAAAAATGCAGATAACCTCTCTGGAGGATCTTGAGCGGGTATCCATTCTCTCGCTGGACAAGGACCTTGACTGGTGGCATAATTTCATCAGCGCCATTCCGCCCGCTAAACAGGCATGCCTGAAAAATGTGATGCAGATCAACCATATCCGGGGAATTATCAATGGTGCCATTGCCGGCCTGGGTATCGGATTTGTTCCCAGATACACCGTGATGGGGGAGCTGAAAAAAAACATACTCATGGATCCGTTCCCCCGCATTACCCCTGCAGCGGATGATTTCAATATTTTCATCAAAAAAGAACGGCTGGGGGTTGAAAAAAACCAGCGGCTGATCTCCTACCTCACCCGGCTGGCCCCGTTGAAAAATTTTTTTCAAGGACCGGCCGGATCTTTGTGACACCAGCCTGAATCCAAAAGCCGCCGGGATATCCGGCCAGATTCAGAACACAAAACTGACGGTACAAACACCGCGCTGGCGAACAGAATGGGGTACCTGAGATGATGTTGCATATTCGTTATGCTTCTATTGACACAACGTATCCCCTGTGATAAAGCGATGTCATTACAGGCAGTACAGGAATCGAGAAACGGACAACTTTGAAGAGGACTCACAATGGACCAGAACCGCATCACCATCAACGGCCACGCCTATGAATTTGTGCCCGGCCAGACCATCCTGGAAGTTGCACAGCAAAATCAAATTGACATTCCCAACCTCTGCCACCTGAAAGGCACCCGCCCCACAGGGGCCTGCCGGGTGTGCATTGTGGAGCTGGAAGAATCCTGGGGAAAAAAACTCGTGTCCTCCTGCAGTTCACCGGCCAAAGCCGGTATGGTGGTGCATACCGAATCCCCGCAGATTGTGGCATATCGAAAAATATACCTGGGATTGATGCTGGATTCCGGTAACCACGATTGTGATATCGGATCCAAGGCAGATGAATCCTGGACCGATTTTCAGATTGCGGCCATGGAAAATGACCGGAAAGAGGATTTATGCCCTGTGTGGGGGGATTGTGAACTCCAGGCCCTGGCCTACCGGTATCAGGTGAAAGGCCGGATCAGCGGCCGGCACAGAGAACCACTGAAACTGCCGGTGGAAGATGACAACCCCTTTATCATCCGGGATCTGTCCCGATGTATTCTGTGCGGCAGGTGCGTGGCCGCCTGCAATGAGGTTCAGGTGAACCAGGCGATTGATTTCGGGTTCCGGGGCGAAAAAGGCAAAATCATCGCCGGCACCGGCACCACCCTGATGAACTCCAACTGTGTGTTCTGCGGCGAATGTGTGCAGGTGTGTCCGGTGGGGGCCCTGGTGGAAAAAAAATCCCTGGACAAATGGCGGCCCTGGGAGGTGGATACCATCCGTACCACCTGTCCCTACTGCGGGGTGGGTTGTCAGCAGCTGCTGCATGTGAAGGATGACACCATTGTCAAGGTTACCGGTGTCGAAAATGCAGCCCCCAACCAGGGACGGCTGTGTGTCAAGGGCCGATTCGGATATGATTTCATCTATTCGGACAAGCGGCTGAAAACCCCTTTGATCCGGGAAAAAGACGGGTTCCGTGAAGCTTCATGGGATGAGGCCCTGACCTTTGTAGCAGACACATTCACACAGATCATTCTAAAGCACGGACCCGATGCCCTGGCAGGCGTCAGCTGCGCTCGAAGCATCAATGAAGATTCATACCAGATGCAGAAACTGTTCCGGGCCGTGTTCAAGACCAACAACATAGACCATTGTGCGCGCACTTGACATGCACCGACTGTCGCCGGTCTGGCGACCTCTTTCGGCTCCGGAGCAATGACCAACTCCTTTAACGAATTTGAAAAGGCCAAAATGCTGCTGGTTATCGGCTCCAACATGACCGAGGCACACCCTGTGGCCGCCACCTTTGTGAAAAATGCAGTACAGAAAGGGGCCACCCTTATCGTGGCTGATCCCCGGAGACACAAACTGGTGGATTTTGCCCATACCCACCTGCCCCTCAGGGTGGGCAGTGATGTGGCCCTGCTCAACGGGCTCATGCATGTATTGATCGAAGAAGACCTGTATGACCATGAATTTGTGGCATCCTGCTGCGACGGATTCGAGGCCCTCAAGCAGACCGTTGAAAACTATCCCCCGGAAAAGGCCGGAGAGATCAGCGGCATCAATCCGGAACTGATCCGCAAAACCGCCCGGCTCCTGGCCTCGGTCAAACCGGTGATGGTATGTTACACCCTGGGGATCACAGAACACACCAGCGGCAAAAACAATGTCATGTCCATTGCCAATCTCCAGATGCTGCTGGGCAATATGGGAGTTCCCTGCGGCGGGGTCAATCCCCTGCGGGGCCAGAACAATGTGCAGGGAGCGTGTGACATGGGCGCACTGCCCAACGTGTTCCCCGGTTACCAGCCGGTGGGTGACCCGGGTGCCAGGCAGAAATTCGAGACCGCCTGGGGTGTGGACAGCCTGCCGGAAAAAACCGGACTGATGATACCACAGATGATGGAAGGCCTGGTGGATAAAACCGTCCGGGGATTTTACATTTTCGGGGAAAACCTGGCCAACACGGAACCGGATATCCGCAAAGTGGAACATGAACTGGCATCTGCCGAATTTCTGGTGGTCCAGGACATTTTTGAAAATGAAACCACCCGGTTTGCCCATGTGGTGCTGCCGGCAGCGGCCTGGAGTGAAAATGACGGCACCTTCACCAACAGTGAGCGGCGGGTGAACCGGGTGCGCACCGCCAGTCCCGCTCCCGGGGAAGCCAGACCCAACTGGTGGATTTTCAAAGAAATCGCCGGGCGCATGGGGCATACCTGGGAATCGGACAGCGCCCGGGAACTGTGGGACAATGAAATATCAGTCCTGGCCCCCAGCCTGGCAGGCATCAAATACCACCGGATTGAAAATGACGGACTCCAGTGGCCCTGCCCGACTGCGTCCCATCCCGGCACCCCGATTCTGCACCTGGAGGGGCGGTTCACCAAAGGCAAAGGCAGTTTCATGCCCGTGGAATGGACACCTGCCGCTGAAGTGGCAGATGCCGACTATCCATATGTATTGAGTACCGGACGGCGGTTGTATCACTATCATACCCGGACCCAGACCGGCAATTGTGAAGGGCTCAATGAGATGCTGGGGGAAGAAACCGCGGATATCTCTGCTGCCGATGCCAAAACCCTGAATATTGCACAAAATGAAATGATCCGGGTCAGATCCAGAAGAGGCGAGGTCTCGGTCAAGGCCCGGATTACCCATGAAGTACCGCAGGGCATGGTCTGGATGGCTTTTCACTTCAGAGAAGGCAATGCCAACTGGCTTACCAACCCGGTCTATGATCCGGACACCCTGACAGCTGAATACAAGGCCTGTGCAGTAGCCCTTGAAAAAATCGGCATCAACGGGGAATCAGGGTATATTTCCGACCGTAATTGATGAACTGCGGGGTCCCGCCGCCTTCCAGAATAGTGCGGCGCGCCCCGGCAAGATCTGTAATTCTTGTGGCAGCCACCGCATGGACCCCCCGCCTGAAAGCAGGCTGGGGAAGCCATCCGGCAGACGGTCCCACCACGCCGATGAACCGGGCGGATTCAGCAGCTTCCAGGGCCGCATCAAACCCGCCCACTGCTGCGGATGACCCGGTGATGATCACGATGTCGGCATCTTTCAGGTCCCGGACATCTCTGGTCACGGTATGCCCGGCATCCATAATGACCGTGTGCCCCGCATCCATGATACCGGTTTCCAGGGCCGGGTTGTCATCCACCACCACCAGCGCATCCGCCTTTTTTTTCAGAAACGGCACAAACGGACCGATATACCCCACCATCCCCACTTTGTTGGACCCGGGGGCCCCAAAGGGCAGCAGATCCAGAAAATCATCTGTGGAAAACCGGAACTGTTCGGGGTGTTGTGCCATAATGGTGTGGGAAAGGGCATTGACCGCCGCCACCCCCACACTTCTTTCCAGGGGATGTCCGGACCTCATCAGTTCAGCCAGCTGCAGCACCGGTTTTCCCGACAAGGTACCGGCTGAAGGATAATGGGCACAGGACCCGCTGTCCGACCGGGGAGTGAAACACACCCCCATAATGCCGTTGTCCAGCTCAACCAAAGTATATCCCAATGATATCGCCACCATGCGTACGATGGGAATCCCATCCAGTTCATCTGCACAATTTTTTACTTCAGCAATGATATCTTCCTGCAATGTTGCCATAACACCTTCTCCTGTCATCATCCGCATATCAACCACACCAGTATTTATACATCACCCCGGCTTTCCAAAGGAACAGGCCGGAAACCGGCAGGTTTTGCAGTTCAGGCAGAGCCCGCCGTGACCCAGCCGGGCCAGATCCCTGGCCCCGGGTTGTTCACCGGCCATCACCCGGGGAAGCATCAGGTCGAAAATGGTCGTCCTGTGGTACAGGCCACAGGCCGGCAGCCCCATGATGGTGGTGTTCCGGTGGTATCCCAGCAGGAACATGGCACCGGGCAGCACAGCCGCTGAATAATGAATCCGATCAAAGCCGGCATCTTCAATAGCGGCTTTGGTCACATCATCCGGATCCACGGACATACCGCCGGTGGTAATGATCAGATCCGTATCCTTTTCCAGATACTGCCGGATCTGCGAGGAAATCATTTCCCGGTTATCCGGCAGGATAACGCTTTCCTCCAGGGTTGCCCCCAGCCGGGTGGTCTTTTCCCGGACAATGTCCCGGAACCGGTCCTGGACCAGTCCTTTATATACCTCGTCGCCGGTAATAATCAACCGGATTTTCAATGGGAGGAACATGTTCACGCTGAAAATGGGAAAATGCGCCTTTGCCAGGGAAACGGCCTGGTCCAGGTCGGCACGGGTAATTACCAGGGGGATGGCCCGGGTGGCTGCCAGGCTCTGGCCTCTGGTGACTGCGGTTTGGTTGTGGATGGAGGCGCACATGACATCCGGAAGCATATTGAACGATTCCAGGGCCGATATGTTCACCCGGAACAGTCCGGAATAAGCGGCACGCAGTTCCAGTTTGCCTTCCGACGGGGTTCCCGAAAAGGTGACCCCCGGCCCGGACAGCGCAGACGCCAGTGCCAGTACCGCATCATCTTCATGCACCTGGTCTGTTTTCAAATCCAGGACATACACATTGTTTTTTCCCATCTGCATCAGGCGGCACAGGTCCCCGGAGGTGATTTTATGGCCTTTTTTAAATGCCGGGCCTTTGTATTTTCCGGGTATGACCCGGGTCATGTCATGGGCCAGGGTGGTGCCTACTGCCTGTTCAACCGGCAGCGTTGTGAAAGACAGTTTGCTGCTGCTCTTTCCCATGTCTGCTTCCTTTTTTTCCAACTGATTTATAATACGCCCCAAAAGCACAGGGACGGCAGAGAATCTGACCATTTTTCATCACTTCCCGCTTGTCCCTGACCACCTGTCCGCATTTCTGACAGACAGCCTTGAACCGGGTGGGACCGGGCATGTCACAGGCCTCCACATCCACCTGTACTTCTTCGATCACAAACAATGTATCACAATCCATCTGCTTATAGGCTTCCACCTGCTGTTGATATGCATCAGGCGCATCCGGTGCATATTCTCCGGCAAGGGT
>Ga0209949_1001175_pt1 | contig 12983 bp, 12 predicted proteins | sample SalPonC_black_MG_FD_185711 | JGI IMG/M metagenome (GOLD analysis project Ga0209949, IMG submission 185711) | Salt pond soil microbial communities from South San Francisco under conditions of wetland restoration - Salt Pond MetaG... | ecosystem: Environmental > Aquatic > Marine > Intertidal zone... | reverse complement strand
CAGCCATCGCAGGACAGTGGCTGTGCACATTAGCGAATAGAAAAATACTTGCCATCTTATGTACCACCCAACAGGAGTAGCGAAATGCAGTATCTTCATACCATGATCCGTGTCAGTAACCTGGATCAAACCCTGCACTTTTTTTGCGATTTGCTTGGCATGGTTGAAATTAACCGGAAAAGCAGTGAGAAAGGCCGTTTTACCCTGGTATTCCTCGCTGCGTCGGAAGATGAGGCACGGGCGAAGGAAGACAGGGCTCCAATGATCGAGCTTACCTGTAACTGGGATCCGGAAGAATATACCGGTGGCCGCAATTTCGGACATCTGGCGTATCGCGTGGATGATATCTACCAGTTGTGCCGGCATCTGCAGGCCAATGGCGTTACCATTAACCGCCCGCCAAGGGACGGTCACATGGCGTTTATCCGCTCGCCCGATGGTATCTCCATTGAGTTGCTTCAGAAAGGTGATTCATTGCCGCCCGAAGAGCCCTGGGCGAGCATGGAGAACACCGGCACCTGGTGAGCCGGAACTGCTGTTGCTCGCAAATCTGCAGGTGCCGGGCAAGATCGGTTGTTGCGGCTGGCATGAAGGGTTCCGGAGCTATGGCATTTGTTGGCTGCAAGAGCTGTAAGAAAATACACGTCAGGCTGAAACGAAGGGGGCCATTATGTCACCGACTGAAAGTGCAGCGGATGCTGCCTTGAACGAAGCGGGTGATCAGCTCGCCGAGGTGCTGCTCCGGCGCAGGCTCAGAATGGCTACTGCCGAGAGCTGCACCGGCGGGTGGGTTGCGAAAATCCTGACCGATCGCGCCGGGTCGTCCGCCTATCTGCTGGCCGGTATTGTCAGCTATAGCAATGATGCCAAAACAGAATTGCTTGGCGTGACAGAGACATCACTTGAAGCGCATGGTGCGGTCAGTGAACCGGTAGTGCGGGAAATGGTGGCTGGTGCCCTGGCAGCCACCGGAGCCGACGTGGCCGTTGCTGTCAGTGGTGTTGCGGGGCCCGATGGCGGATCTGATGACAAGCCCGTGGGCACGGTATGGTTTGCCTGGGGGCGTTCCCCGGCGGACACCGAGGCAGTTGTTGAATACTTCAGCGGCGACCGCGACGCGGTTCGTCGTCAGGCAGTTCTGTTTGTGCTCCAGGGTGTAAAGGCCTATCTGGAAAACGGATGAAAAGCAGGGGTTGGTCTTGGCTTCTGCTTGTGTTTTAATACTGTTCAAATATACAGGAAAACGCTGTGCAGTGTTTTCCAGGTCTTATCCCAGCCGCGGGGCAATCCGGCGGCGCTATCGGCGACAGAGGGTCTGAAACAATGGAAGATAACCGCAAAAAAGCCCTGAGCGCAGCGCTCAGCCAGATTGAACGCCAGTTCGGCAAGGGCGCCGTCATGAAAATGGGCGATCAGCCCCGGGAAGCGGTTCCTGCAGTGTCCACCGGCTCGCTTGGCCTGGACGTGGCGCTGGGTATTGGCGGTCTTCCATTCGGGCGGATCTGTGAAATCTACGGTCCGGAAAGCTCGGGCAAAACCACACTGACACTGCAGGTCATTGCCGAGGCCCAGAAAGCTGGCAAGACCTGCGCGTTTGTTGACGCCGAGCACGCGCTCGACCCGGTATACGCGGAAAAGCTGGGGGTCGATGTTGATGAACTGCTGGTTTCCCAGCCCGACACGGGCGAGCAGGCACTGGAAATCTGCGACATGCTGGTCCGGTCCAACGCTGTTGACGTCATTATCGTCGATTCGGTGGCGGCACTGACCCCGAAGGCGGAAATCGAAGGCGAAATGGGCGACAGCCACGTCGGCCTGCAGGCCCGCCTGATGTCCCAGGCACTGCGTAAGCTGACCGGCAACGTCAAGCACGCCAACTGCCTGCTGGTGTTCATCAACCAGATCCGCATGAAGATCGGGGTGATGTTCGGCAGCCCGGAAACCACCACCGGTGGTAATGCCCTGAAGTTCTACTGCTCGGTACGCCTGGACATCCGCCGGATCGGTTCGGTCAAGGACGGCGACGAAGTCATCGGCAACGAAACCCGGGTAAAGGTGGTCAAGAACAAGGTGGCCCCGCCGTTCAAGCAGGCCGAGTTCCAGATCATGTACGGCAAGGGCATCTACCATATGGCCGAAGTAGTCGATATGGGTGTCAAGGAAGGGTTCGTGGACAAGTCCGGCGCCTGGTACGCCTATAAGGGCGACAAGATCGGCCAGGGCAAGGCCAATGCCTGCAAGTTCCTTGAGGAGAACCCGGCCATGGCCATGGAAATCGAAACCGCTGTGCGTGACAAGCTGATGCCCAAACCGGAAAAGAAAGAAGCGGCAGAAGCGGAGAAGCCGGGAAAAGCTGCGAAAGCAGAAGAAGCCAACGGTGAGTTGCTCTAGGACGTTACTGGTCGTTGCCCATGCGCCCTCGCCCAACACTCGCAAACTGCGGGAGGCTGTGGAGCGGGGCGCCTGTCATGAGGACATTGAAAACGTTCGGGTGAAAGTGCTGGCCCCGCTGGATGCGGGGCCGGAGGACGTGCTCGCTTGTGATGCCATTATTCTGGGCACCACTGAAAACCTCGGTTATATGAGTGGGGCCCTGAAAGATTTCTTTGATCGCACCTACTATGCCGTTCTTGAAAAAACCCAGGGCCTGCCCTTCAGTTTCTATATCCGCGCCGGCCATGACGGCACCGGTACCCATCGTGCCATAGAATCCATCACCACGGGCCTGCGCTGGCGGCTGGTCCAGGAACCGCTGTTGTGTCGTGGTGACTACCGCGACGAGTTTGAAGACCAGTGCCAGGAGCTCGGGCTCTACCTGGCTGCCGGGCTTGATGCCGGGCTGTTCTGACCTTGCGCTGCCGTCATTCGGCCTTGCCGGCGCGCTCCGCAAGAGCCGCCAGCACCCGGGCCAGGGCTTTGTCGTAAAACGGCTGGACCTCCGCCAGTATGGCCGGTTCGGATGCACCGGGATGTCCGCCCGTGAAAGGCGGGGCGGGGTTATACTCCATGCGCAGCTGAATGGCTTGCGCCAGCGTCTCTCCCCAGATCCGGGCAATAACCGCAAGACTGAAATCGATGCCTGAGGTAACGCCGCCCGCGGTAATCAGGTTGCCATCGGTGACTATCCGCCCGGGCGTAAACTCTGCGCCACAGACTTCCAGGGCGCTGGTATAGCCCCAGTGGGTGGTTGCACGTCTGCCTTGCAGTCGACCTGCTGCTCCCAGGATGAAAGCTCCGGTACAGACCGATGTCAGGTATTGGGCCGTTTCGCACTGACGGTCGACAAAACTCACCAGTGCCCCGTTATTTATTGCCGTGAACACCCCGGGCCCACCGGGTATGCAGATAAGGTCAGCCTGCGGACAGTTGTCGAAATCATGGCCCGGCAAAATACTAAACCCGGAATCCGTTTTGATCGATGCCCCGGACTCTGAAACCACGCAGATGGTGGCATCCGGCACCTGGGCAAACATCTGGGCAGGTCCGGTAAAGTCGAGCTGGGTAACGCCGGGAAACAGGGGAATAACGATATTGAACGCCATAACGGCCGGACCTCCACAGGTTCTTCATGATCGGTTATCTGGAATACTAAGTCGTCAGCTAAGCAAGCGGACCGATCTTCCCAGAACACGCTGTAAATACGTCCCTGTACGCTCGGCCTCCGCCCTCAGTGCTTATTGCTCCTGCGTCGCACTGAGGTCCAGGGTAGGCCATCCATGGCCTACCCGTGAGGAGCTATTCGCTCTTCACCCATGGCTCCGGACGGTTCTGGAAAGACCTGTCCGTTTGCTTTGCCATGCAACAGTAACGATCCAGAGGCCGAATTTTTAGCCATGACCGCGACAGGGCGCCCCCCAGATTCTACAATGCAGGCCCAATACCATTTGCTTTTATATCGCTACAGGACCCCATCTTGAAGCCATTGTCGCTGAATCAGCTCTACAAAGTCTGCGTGTTGAAAGACCTGCCTTTCAAAACCACCCGCAATCTCGAGCCGCTTGCCGAAATTGTGGGCCAGAACAGGGCCCAGTCGGCGGTCAGGTTTGCCCTGGCGATGCCCCATGGCGGTTACAACGTGTACGCGGTCGGCCGCCCGGGCCTGGGCAAGAGAACCATGATGCTGCGCTATCTCGAGCACCATGCGGATCTGGAGCACCAGATCCACGACTGGTGCTATGTCGCCAATTTTGAAGAACCCAGGGTGCCGAAAGTGCTCAAGCTACCTGCTGGCAAGGGCAATGAGCTCAAGCAGGACATGGACAAACTGATGACCCGGCTGATGAAGATGGTGCCCCAGACCTTCGATAGCGATGGTTTTCTGGAACGCGCTGAACAGCTCAAGAACGGAGTCGCGAAGAAGCAGGAAGACGAACTGGAGAAGGTGGCCGCGCAGGCCAAACGCAAAAAGGTCAGCCTGAACATCACCACCCCGGGCGGCTATCGGCTGGTGGCCATGAATGGCGATGAGCCGCACACGGCGGAATCCTTCCAGGCCCTGACCGAAGCCCAGCGGGAGAAGTTCGAAAAAGATATCAACAAGCTGGAGAAAAATCTCCGCCAGGCGTTGCGCAAGATAGCGGATTGGGAGCAGGAATACGCCGAGGCCCAGCAGGCGCTGAACGAGGAAACCCTGGAGAGTATCTCAGGGGAGCAGATTGAGGGGCTGATTGCCAAATACGCCGATCAGGGCGATGTGGTCAGCTACCTCAAGGCCGTTCGCAGCGATCTGTCTGAAAGCCTGGATATTTTCCTTGAGGAAAACGAAGAGCAGGCGGCGATTGCTTACGCTTCGCTGGACAAGAAAACGCCCCGACGGTATCTGGTCAATGTCCTGGTTCACCAGAAAACCGAGGATGTACCGGTGGTGGTCGAGGACAACCCCACCTATCACAACCTGTTTGGCTACGTTGAAAACGTGACGTTCAAGGGTACGGTGTTTACCGACTTCTCGCTGATCCGCCCCGGGAGCATTCACCGGGCCAACGGTGGCTATCTGCTGATGGATGCCATCAAGGTGCTGGAGCAGCCTTTTGTATGGGATGGCCTGAAACGGGCGCTGCGGGCCCGCGCGCTGCAGATCAACTCCCTTGAGCGGGAGTTGACGCTGTCCGGCACCATTTCCCTGGAACCGGAAGAGATTCCCCTGGATGTCAAAATCGTGCTGTTCGGCGATCGTGAAACCTGGATGCTGCTGCAGGAATACGATTCCGAATTCGCCGAGCTGTTCCGGGTGACCGCGGATTTTGAGAATGAAATGATGCGTACCGACGAAAGCCAGGTTCTGTATGCAAAGTTCATCGCCAGCCTGGTGGACGAAAAGAAGCTGCTGCACTGCACCAACCGCGCGGTTGCGCGCATCATTGAGCACAGTGCCCGTATGGCCGAACATCAGGACCGGCTGTCGCTGCACGCGGCGGATATCGCCAACCTGCTGCGGGAATCCGATTACTGGGCCCGGCAGGCAGGTGCCAAACTGATGGGCCACAACCATGTAGACCAGGCGCTGGAGAGTGCCGAGTACCGCAGCAGCCGGATTCGGGACCAGTTCTACGATTCGATCCGGGATGGCACCACGCTGGTCACCACCTCCGGTAGTTGTATCGGTCAGGTAAACGGCCTGTCGGTGCTGTCCACCGGGGGCTATGAATTCGGCCTTTCCAACCGGATCACGGCGACCTGCTACTATGGAGATGGTGGCGTGATGGATATCGAGCGGGACGTCAAACTCGGTGGCAATCTTCATTCCAAGGGGGTGATGATTCTCAGCTCCTGGCTGTCAGCGCATTTTGCCGTGATGGATCCGATGCACCTGTCAGCGAGTCTGACCATGGAGCAGAACTACGGCGAAGTGGATGGCGACAGCGCCTCACTGGCAGAGTTGTGTGCCCTGGTGTCTGCACTTGCGGGGCTGCCGGTGCGGCAGGATCTGGCCCTGACTGGCTCAGTCAATCAGTTTGGTGAAGTCCAGCCCATCGGCGGGGTGAATCAGAAGGTTGAGGGCTTTTTCGCAACCTGTAAGCTGACAGGTGGGTTGACGGGTTCCCAGGGCGTTATCGTGCCCCTGACCAACGTCCAGAACCTGATGCTGGATCAGCAAGTGGTGCAGGCGGTGCGCAACGGTCAATTCTCGGTCTATGCTGTCACTAATGCGAAAGAGGCCATCACCCTGCTGCTGGGCAAACCTGCGGGTGAGGCCGACGACAAGGGCAGGTATCCGAAACAGAGTGTATTTGGCATGATTCAGCAGCGGCTCGAGAAAATGCGGGAACACGAGCGGCAGGAACATAGTCGGGATGATTCCAGGGACCCGTCCATTCATTAAGCGATGTATTGGCGTTCATTGACAGGAGTGCAAAGCCCATGGCCGACGGTCAGCAGACAGTTTACGTGGTGGAAGACGATGAAGCAGTGCGGGACTCACTCGAGCTGCTGCTGAAATCCGATGGCAAACCGGTCAAGACCTACGATAACGCCACCTCCTTTCTGAAGGACTACTCAGAGAAAATGTCCGGCTGCCTCGTGCTTGATATCCGCATGCCCGGCATGGATGGCATGGAACTGCAGAAAAAACTGAATGAAAAGCACTCCATCCTGCCTATTATCTTTGTGACCGGCCATGGCGACGTGCCCATGGCGGTGGATGCCATGAAAGAGGGCGCCATTGATTTCATTCAGAAGCCCTATCGTGAAGAGGCGCTGCTTGAGAAAGTTGATGCCGCCCTGGCCCAGGATACGGAACAGCGTAAAACACTCGGTGAAAAACAGGAAATTATACGCCGGGTGAAAAGCCTGACCCCGCGGGAGCATGAAATCATGGACCGGATGATTCAGGGCCAGGCCAACAAGGTGATTGCCATCGAGCTGGAGATCAGTCAGCGAACCGTGGAAATTCACCGTTCCCGGGTGATGCACAAGATGGGTACCCATTCGCTTGCCCACCTGGTTCGTATGATCCTGTCCGTAAAGGACCTTATCGACGCGCGGTAAACGCGGCGCCATGATGGAGGGGATGCTTGCAACCGGTCAGACTTTTATGACAGATGCCGTCCAGGAGACAACAGACCTAACGGTTCTGCTTGTTGATGACAATCCCCAGAACCTCAAAGTTCTTTATGAAACCCTGAAAGACAGGGGTTACCGCCTGCTCATCGCCAACGGCGGCGGGAAAGCGCTGGATCTTGCCTACCGCCATACCCCCGAGGTGATCCTGCTGGATATCATGATGCCGGAGATCGACGGCTATAAGGTCTGCCAGCTGCTCAAGAGTGACCCTGTGACTGCCGACTGCGCCGTGGTGTTCCTGTCGGCACTGGACGATGTCGATACCAAAGTGCGGGGCTTTGCTCTGGGCGGCGCCGACTATATCTCCAAGCCATTTCAGGCCCAGGAAGTGATTGCCCGGGTGCAAACCCATGCCCGTGTCATCCGCCTGGAGCGGGAGCTTCAGGCCCGCAACCGTCAGCTCGAGAACGATCAGGCGCGGATTCTCAATTCCATCAGCGAAGGCATTTACGGTCTCGATAATGAAGGGCGTATTGTCTATGCCAATCCCGCTGCCGCGATGATCATGCGAACCTCTGCGGCAGAGCTGATCGGGCAGAATTTCTTCGAGTTTCATTTCGGTAGACCGGACCAGGACCTTGCGGACCTGCCCGCTCACGCTACCTGTTGCCGGGGCCAGCCCGAGAACCAGCGCAATGTGGAACTGTTTCGTGCCGACGGCACCCGCTTTCCGGCGGAGTACTGCTCCACCCCGAAATGGGACGGGGATCAGTTCCACGGGGCGGTGGTAGTGTTCCGGGACATCACCGTTGAGCTGAAGAACGAACAGGCGCTGGAGGAAGCCCGGAAACTGGTCCAGGAGCAACGGGACCAGCTCGCCCATGTCTCCCGCATGACAACCATGGGTGAAATGGCGGCCGGCGTGGCTCACGAAGTGAATCAGCCCCTGACAGCGATTACCAACTATTCCCGGGTTGCCCAGCGCCTGATCGCGAAAGACCAGCCGGATATCGGCCTGCTGTCAGAAACCCTGGGAAAAATCGAAGCCCAGTCCCACCGTGCCAGTGAAGTGATTCGCCGCATTCGCCGGTTCATGAAAAAGCCCGCGGCCGGCAAGGAAGTGCTGTCTCTCGCTGCACTGCTTGAGGACACCCGCCGGTTTGCGGAAGTGGATATCCGCAATAACGACGGTGGTATCGAAGTGACGGTGGCGGACGACGTCCAGAATGTCTGTGCCGACCCGGTTCAGGTGCAGCAGGTAGCGCTCAACCTGATCCGTAACGCGCTTGAGGCGACCCGGAGTGCGGGTTCCTCGGAACCGGTCAGAGTCAGTGTGACCATGGCAGACAGCCAGTTTGTGCGAGTTGACGTAGTCGATTCCGGTGTCGGCCTGGCCGAGGAAGATGAAGCCAAGCTGTTCCTGCCATTTTTCACCACCAAAGAGGAAGGCATGGGTATCGGCCTGCCCACCTGTCGCTCACTTATTCAGGCCCAGGGCGGTGTCATTGGTTACCAGCGCCCGGATCCCGGGGATGATTCCGGAGGTGCGTCCCGCGGTGCCTGCTTCTATTTCACCCTGCCTGTGGCGGCACCGGGCATTGATGGTGCGGCCCCGGTCTGTGGCAGTTCCGGGGTCTGACGGCCAGCTTTTATGCGTGCCACTGAACATAACCGCTGAGGTGCGGAATGTTGCCTTTACTGTTCAGTAACTGGTAATCCAGCCCGCCGGCGCTGGCCTGCCAGTTCAGCATCGCGCTGGCGGGCATGAACAGCGGCTTCCTGAAATCACAGTGGATGGTGAACCCGCCGTCCTGCCAGTCACTCTGCTGCTCCAGCAGGCTCAGTACCCGTGCCTTGCTCCACATACCGTGGGCGATGGCGCGCGGGAAACCGAACATTCGGGCGGTCAGGGTATACAGGTGAATCGGGTTACGGTCGCCGGACACCGCCGCGTATTGTCGGCCTGTCGATTTTGGCACCTGAACATCGCAGGTGTTGGCGTAGGTTTCCAGCTGCAGCGGTTCTTTCGGAGCCTTGCCGTTTCCGGACTGGGGGCGCAGGAACAGTATTGTACTGATCTCTTCCCATACCAGACGGCCTGCGGACCGGGCCCGGGTAAGCAGCTCGAATTCCAGGCCTTTTGACACCTGGCCGGCTTCACCCAGGCTGACGTCCAGGTCCAGATTCTCGCCTTCGCCGATCGGGCGGTGCTGAATAATCCGGTTGCGCACATGCACCAGCCCCAGCAGGGGGAAGGGAACACGGGAGTCCGTCAGCACTCTGAGATGCAGCGGGAATGCGAGCACGTGGGGCCAGGTCGCGGGCACCGCCCGATGCCGCTCAAACCCGCACACCCGGCGGTAACGATTGAGGTCAGACCCGCCGGTGGCAACACCGATCAGCTGCGCCGACAGGTCCGGCAGGGCAGCCGAGTCTCCCCGCTGCTTTTTCCGTGGTAACAGCGCCCTGCCGTACAGTGGCAGAAGTCCGGGAGGCTGGTTACGATATTCGGTGTTTTGACTCATGCTGTGACCGCTCCTGATGCACCTGGGTGATTCTGGCCTGACAGGGTCCAGCCACCTTCAAGGTCTCACAGTTTGGCAAACCCGACCAGCACGATTTTTTGTGAAAAATCGTTGACATGACAGGCCGCCTCTTTATAATGCGCCCTCGTTGTCACCGAGCATTCACACCCTTGAATGCGCCCGAGGTGGCGGCCAGTGCGGAGCGGTAGTTCAGCTGGTTAGAATACCGGCCTGTCACGCCGGGGGTCGCGGGTTCGAGTCCCGTCCGCTCCGCCATTTTTGACTCCTTCGATATTCCCGGGTGGTTAGCTCAGCTGGGAGAGCATCGCCCTTACAAGGCGAGGGTCACTGGTTCGATCCCAGTACCACCCACCATTTTTCCTGTTTCCCGCTGTTCGCCCGTCAGGCTATTTGCCGATCAGTGACTGTCCGCACACCCGGACCACGTTGCCGTTTACGCCGTTCGAACCCGGGTGGCAGTACCAGGCAATTGTTTCTGCCACATCCACCGGCAAACCACCCTGGGACAGGCTGTTCATCCGCCGACCCGCTTCCCGAACCCGGACTGGCAGGTCCATCGTCATCCGGGTTTCAATAAAGCCGGGGGCAACCGCGTTGATGGTGACACCGTTTTTCACCTGCTTTGCCATGGCTTCCACATAGCCGATGACGCCGCTCTTCGCTGCGGAATAATTGGTCTGGCCAAAGTTGCCGGCAATGCCGCTGATGGAAGAAATGCACACGATCCGGCCATTTTCCTTCAACAGCTCCTGCCCGATCAGTTCTTCGTCGATATGTTCTTCCGCAGTCAGGTTCACGGCAATGGCCTTATCCCAGAAATGCTCGGGCATTTTGCCGAGGGTTTTGTCCCGGGTAATGCCGGCGTTGTGAATCACCAGGTCCACACCATCGAAATGCTGGCGGATGAAATCCGCGATCTGCCCGGGGGCATTATCGTCGGCGATGTCACAGGCCAGCGCCTTGCCGCCGAGGGCGTCGGTAACGCTCTGCAACTCTTCCATGGCGGAGGGCATATCCAGGCCGATCACGGTAGCGCCATCCCGGGTCAGGGTCTGGGCAATCGACGCACCTATGCCGCGGGAGGCCCCGGTTACCAGCGCAACCTTGCCAGCCAGGGGTTTGGCCGGGTCTGTCGGGATCACTTCCGCAGTCTTGCCCACCTTGGCAACCTGCCCGGACACGAAGGCCGAACGCGGCGAAAGGAAAAACCGGACGCTTGAATCCAGCGCCTTTTCACCGCCCGCTGCCAGTAGCACCAGGTTGGCCGTGGCACCTTTGTTACCCACTTCCTTGGCCACGCTGCGCACAAAACCTTCCAGTGCCTGATGCGCTGCGGCCTTCGCCGGTGCCCGGCAGCGTGACGGGTCCTGGGCGATCACCAGAACCCGGCCATGGAGTTCCAGTTTTTTGATGGTGGCGTGGAAAAAATCGTAGATCGCCCGCAGGTCGTTGGTGTCCTTCAGACCGGTGGCATCGAACATCAGGGCGGAGAACCGCTCTTCAAATTCGGTGTCCAGGGCCAGGGGCGCTGCCTTGTTGCCTACCTTCGCCGAATCGGTCAGAGTGGCGATATTGCTGGCGTGGAATACCCTGGCGGGACTTGCGGCCAGGGTCTGGCCCAGATGGCTCACTGCTTTTCCGCCAGCGGCCGCGCCGACCAGAACATTACCCTCAACAAAGGGCTGGTCGCCACGCTTCCAGCGCTTCAGCTTTACCGGCGCTGGCAGGCCGAGATACTGGGCCGCGGTTTTGCCAAAGGGCGTATTCACGAATCTGAGATAGTTATCAGACATAGGTTTTCCTTTTCCGGTAGATCATCGAAATTACATGGACAGACAGGACAACATCATGGCACAGGCTCCGAAAACCACCCAAAAGAAAACCTCAGCAGCAGCGGCGAAGACGACACCAAAGCGGGCAGCAACCAATACCAAAAAACGCGCACCGCAACCGGCATCGTCCAGCGGTGTGCGCCGGGTAGCGATCATTGGCGGCAACCGGCTGCCGTTTGCCCGCTCCAACACCGCCTACAGCAAAGTCAGCAACCAGGAACTTCTGACCTCCAGCTTTCGTGGCCTGGTTGACCGTTTCCGGTTACAGGGCGAGCGCATGGGCGAGGTAGTGGCCGGCGCCGTGATCAAGCATTCCCGGGACTTCAATCTGACCCGCGAATCCGTCCTGAGCAGTGGCCTGGCACCGGAAACCCCCGCCTACGACATCCAGCAGGCCTGCGGAACCGGCCTGGAGGCCGCGATACTCGTCGCCAACAAGATTGCCCTGGGCCAGATCGAGTGCGGCATTGCCGGCGGCACCGATACCACCTCAGATGCGCCAATCGGTGTCAGTGAGGGGCTGCGGGAAATCCTGCTTGATCTGAACCGGGCCAGAACCGCCGGTGAGCGCCTGAAAGCCATTTCCCGTTTCCGTCCCCGTCACCTGGCGCCGTCCGTGCCGGAAAATGGCGAGCCCAGAACCGGCCTGTCCATGGGTGAGCACTGCCAGATTACCGCCAAAGACTGGTCTATCCCCAGGGATGACCAGGACCAGCTGGCCTACGAAAGCCACCAGAAGCTGGCCGCTGCCTACGACGAAGGCTTCTTCAACGACCTGATGACACCACTGGCCGGCCTGACCAGAGACAATATTCTGCGGCCGGACACCACCCTGGAAAAACTGGCCACGCTGAAACCGGTATTCGACCGCGAAAACGGCACCATGACCGCCGCCAACAGCACGGCACTGACCGATGGCGCCTCCTGCGTACTGCTGGCCAGCGAAGAATGGGCCAGGGCCAACAACCATGAAATCAAGGCCTATCTTACCTTCTCCGAGGTGGCGGCTGTCGACTTTGTCGACAGCAAAGAAGGCCTGCTGATGGCCCCGGCCTACGCGGTACCCAGAATGCTGGCGAAAGCCGGGCTTACCCTGCAGGATTTCGACTTCTACGAAATCCATGAGGCCTTCGCTGCCCAGGTGCTTTCAACCCTCAAGGCCTGGGAGGATCCGGCTTTTTGCAAGGACAGGCTGGGCCTGGCCAAAGCCCTCGGCAGCATCGACCGCAAAAAGATGAATATCAAAGGCAGCAGCCTGGCCACCGGCCACCCGTTCGCCGCCACCGGCGGCCGTATCCTGGCCACGCTGGCCAAGATCCTGGAACAAAACGGCAGTGGTCGCGGTCTGATTTCCATATGCGCCGCCGGAGGGCAGGGGGTAACCGCCATCGTCGAACGGTAAGTTTCCGGAAAACCGGAAAATTTCATAAAAGTCCTTTGACAGAACCTGCCCAGATCCCTATCATGCGCGGCACGTTGATGCGGGGTAGAGCAGTCTGGTAGCTCGTCGGGCTCCCAATCCCAAGAAAGCCGGAGGGAGATCAAGGACCTCCGGGTTCTGAGGCCGACCATGCAGGCGCCTCGGAAGTTGAAGTGAAAAACA
>Ga0209949_1001173_pt1 | contig 12994 bp, 11 predicted proteins | sample SalPonC_black_MG_FD_185711 | JGI IMG/M metagenome (GOLD analysis project Ga0209949, IMG submission 185711) | Salt pond soil microbial communities from South San Francisco under conditions of wetland restoration - Salt Pond MetaG... | ecosystem: Environmental > Aquatic > Marine > Intertidal zone... | reverse complement strand
ATGGTTCTCCTCCTGATAGACTTTAGGATATGCGAATTGTCCGCCAGGCACCGACAATTGTCAAGACTGCCAACATGAAAGTCTTTGACCGGGCCGGCACAATAGACTATAGTATGAGTCAAGAGGTCTTCTGCATCCACTTTATTCCCCTGTACAACAGCATCCCTTTGACATCTCATTTTCCAGATACCCTTAGGGTATCCCCCTAAAGCGTTTTACACACCCTTCAGGTTTGCTCAGGGCACAGGGCCTGCGACTGACGGGTGATGAATCCAAATAAAGGAGAAGACAAATGGATGATCACACCATGTACTATGACACCATCATTAAACTGACAACGGCCATTTCCCAGTGCAAGGATCCCGAAGAGGTGGCCCTGATCACATCGGAAAGCGTCAAGACCGCCTTCAAAGCCAAGGGCTGCTCGGTGTTCCTGGTGGACAGGGAGACAAGGCAGCTGGGGCTGGTGGCCTCATCAGGCCTCAGTTCAGAGTATCTTCACAAGGGGCCGATCCACTTTATGCAGACCATACAGGAAGCCAAGGATGCCGTCCCCATTGCCATCTACGACGTGTTTGACGATCCCAGGATCGAGTATCCAAAAGCCGCAAAAGCAGAGGGGATCTCCTCTCTGCTCGGGGTGCCCATCATCAGCCACAACAAGATCATCGGGGCCTTGCGGGTCTATACGGCCAAACCCTGGAAATTTTCCTTTTCCGACATCACCCTGGTCCAGGCCGTGGCCCTGATCTGCGGCATGGCCATGGACATGTGCCGGATGTACAAGGGCTACAAGACCAGCATTGAAATCCTTAAAAACATGCGGGGCGAGGACTCCTATAAAACCAATAAGTGGACACCCTATGAAGGGGTGCCCACATCAGTGGACCAATCCGTGTGTGACTATTAAACCTTGTTCCTGAAATCAGCCCACAAGATCTGCTCTCACGTTGTCCAGCCCCAAACGATCGACCATCCGCCCCATGCGCTCCCGCTTGGCGTTCTCCTTGTAATACGCTATAATCTTTGACACCATTTCCAGGGCCTGCTCGTCTGCCAGATCTTCCACCAGCAGATCCGCCAGCCTGGGCCGTGCCGATCCGTTCCCCCCGATCATCACGGCCCAGCCTTTGGGGGTGCCGTAGAGAGAGATATCCTTGATGCAGTTTTCTGCACACTGGATCTTGCACCCGGACACCGCCATCTTCATCTTGCTGGGCAGCACCATCCCATGGTAGCGCCGGTCCATCTCCATGCCCATGGCCAGGCTGTCCTGGTTGGCCAGGCGGCAGTACTGGATGCCGGGGCAGACCTTGACGCTGCGCACACACAATCCTGTGGCAAAGCCCGGGTCCATGCCCAGATCCTTCCAGGCCTGGTCCACCTGGTCCTCGTCAAGGCCGATGATGGCAATCCGTGCCGCACTGGTAATTTTAAGCTCGGACGCCTTGTATTTATCCGCCACATCAGCCAGGGCTCTCAGCTGGTCCGGCTTGACCACCCCACAGGGCACATGGGGGGCAATGGCATATGTCACAGGGTCTTTTCCCCGCTGGCGGATCACGCCTTTTTCTCCGTCTTTGAGCATGGTTGACTCCTTTGCTGTATATATTCTTTTCGTTAAATTATTCTGTCCGGAAGCAAGGATAATACCTGTAAATACCACCGGCAAAAATGGCAATCAAGAGACTGCCGGAGAAATCTTGCCATGAAAACCATCATGGTGTACTTTTACCCCATGGAAGACAGATACAGGACCCAGGCCGGGATGCTGGCCAACCGGGTGAAAAAAAAATACAACCACCTGCGCAAACGCTATAAAAAGCAGAACCTGGAGGTGTTCCGCCTCTACGACTGGGATATCCCGGAAATCCGGGCCGTGGTGGACTGGTACGGGGGCCACCTGGTGGTGGGGGAGTACAGCCGCACCCAGTCACAGCCAGACTGGCTGCCCGCCATGGGAGACGCCGTGGCAAAGACCCTGGACGTTCCCCCAAAAAACCTCCACCTCAAGGTCCGCAAGGCAGGGATCCAAGAGGGGACCCGCTACCAGCGCCTGGCTGAGAACAATGTCAAGATCCCCATGTGGGAGCGGGACCTTCAGTTTCTCATCAACCCCAGCGACTATGTGGACACCGGGCTGTTCTCAGACCACCGCAACACCCGGCAGCGGATCCGAAAGATGGCCAAAGACAAGGATTTTCTCAACCTCTACTGCTATACCGGGGCCTTTACCTGCTACGCGGCCAAAGGCGGGGCCGCCTCTTCCCTGTCAGTGGACCGCTCTGAAACCGCTATCACCTGGGTCAAAGAAAACCTGGAACTCAACGGCCTTGACGGCCCCCAGCATACCCTGGTCCGCCAGGATACCCTGGCCTTTCTCAAGCAGATCAAAGACAAGGGCCCGACCTTTGACCTGGCCATGGTGGATCCTCCCTCCTACTCTTTTACCCGGGCCACGGACAAGCACTTTGACATTGCCCGGGATCATCCGTTCCTTCTGAACCCGGTCTTTCAGCTCATGCGCCCCGGGGGCATTCTGTTCTTCTCCACCAACCACCAGAACTTTGACCTGAAAAAAGACAAACTCAACGCCTCGGACATCCGGGAAATCACGGACCAGACCATACCCGAAGACTATGACAGCAAAGGCAAAAAAATCCACCGCTGCTGGGAAATCAGATTTTAATGTTTAATCCATACAAATACCGGACCAGCCGGGACATCCGCAACCAGCTGTGCATCTATTTTCTGGAGGCCCTTCATGATGGAAACAGACCCCGTTTCAACACCCGGTCCGCCGCCCTCAAACAAAAGGCGCCGGATGCCCCCCATCAAGACTTTATCAACGGGCGCATCAGGCGCTATAAATCCATATTCCACACCCTGAACATTTCAGAAGCCCCGGCACAAGATGCGGCGAATTTCCCGGCCGATCCCATGGCCGTGGCCGCCTTTCTGTTTTCTTCAAAGCTTTTTTATGAATGCCACGAATGGCTGGAGGAATCCTGGCGACCGGCAAAGGGCCCCAAAAAAAAGGCCCTCCAGGCACTGATCCGCACCACCGGGGCCTTTGCCCTTTGCGAGGCCGGCCGGACAACACCTGCCAAATCATCCGCGCAAAAGGCATTGGCCCTGCTGGAAGAATTCCAGGATCATGTTCCAGCCCCCTTTGACCCGGATGAATTGCGATCAGCCCTGCAGCAGCTGATCAGATCGGATACACCCTGAAATCAGAAAGCGCAGCCTTTTTAATAAACCGTGGCCTCTTTGTTAAGATGGGCATCCACATACCGGGCCAGGATCTCTGACGTGGCTCTGGGGGGGCGGACATCCAGGTAGTGGTCAACAATGGCATGGGCCACCTCATGGGCAAACATGCCGGAGAAAAGATCGCCCACCTGAAGATAAACGGTGTTGTACTCAAAGATATACCAGGCCCGAAGGTCTTTTTTGTTTTTATAAATCCGGAAGTAGGCCCTTTTTAGGGCGGCTTTGTCTGGGTAGATGCGGACGTTGATCTTTATGGGTTTTCTCATGTCCAGGATGAGCTGAACCTTTTCCACCAGAGTATCCACTTTTTTGGCAAGATCCCCCCGGGGCCCCTCGTAAAAATTGCCTGACGAAAAACTGGAAAAGCGGCTCATCTTTTCCACTGGCTTGATCTTTTTATCAAAGGTGTCCAGGTCTTTGTCACTGTGGTAGTAGAGGGTGAGGTATTTGGTTTTCAGGGTCTCCCACTGCACGGCCAGGGCTGGAGAGCTTACGGACAGGGCCACAACGGTGATCAGGATATATGCTGTAGCGATTTTTCGCAGCATGGGGGCTGGTCAGAGTTTGAATTTTTCATCAATGCAGTGACGCATCTTGTCATCTGCCATGTCTCTGACAGTTTTGAGCCGGCCGGCAATGGACTCAACCATGCGGTTCAATGCCATTGCCATCTCCTGGAACTGGTCCCCCTTGCGGATGTGGATCCGGCTTTGCAGGTCCCCCTGGGCAATCCGGTTGATATCCTTTTCAAACCGAAACATGGGCCCGGCAATTTTATGCGAGACCAGCAGGGTCACCACAATGACCACCACCCCCAAGGCCAGGGTGGTGATCAAGGTGGTAAAAACCACCGAGGGCATGATGGCCAGGGAGGTGTTCTGGATGGTCAACCTGGAATTGGCATATACGGCCGTCAGCGAATCCTGGGTATTTAAAAAGGTCAGGCCCACGGACAAGAGCCCGCCAGCCACAAGGATCAGAACGAACTTGACAATGAACCGGGTCTGGAAGTCTTTTTTAATATAGGTTTGCCGACGTTTAAAGGCGGCCTGGTTTTTCTTCCTGGGCGTCACGTCCTTTTCCCCCTTTATGGGTTTGCTGTCCCGGCAAGGGACGGATCAACATTGATTCTGGCATCGGCCCGAAGTGCCGTTGTCCAGGCGTCCATCTTTTCTTCCAGGGCCTTTGACTCAAGAATGTGCTCAATGGCGGGCTTGGCCTGGTCATAGTCCTGCCCCAGCTCATCCTTGTGCCGGTCATAATAGGCCTGGATCTCGTCTTCGTTGATCAGGACCTGTTTTTGCAGCTCCTCGGTTTTATAGTCCAGGAGCCTGCGGATCAGGGTGGATTCCCAATAGGTTTCAATGGTCTTGACAAAGGCCGCTTGACGGTCCATCTTCAGGCGGATGGCCTCCTGGATCATCAACTCCTTGCGGATCAGGTAATCCACATATTTCTGGCGGGTCTCCCGGGAAATGCTCATCTCAGGATCGCTATAGGCCTGCAGCTTGATCAGATCGTTGAACTCTTGTGTGGAAATGGTGACGTCGTTGACCCGAATGGCAGTATCCGGGGCATCTGTTTCGGGTCCGGAACCGCATCCGGAAAAGGCCCAAAAACCACTAAGGACGAAGAACAGAACCGCCGCTCTCCTGCCCCGACCCTTCATTACACAAATCCCTTTTCGCTTAAAAGCAGCAATATTTCCTGGACCGCCTCTTCCGGCGTCAGGTTGGTGGTATCAATGGAAATTTCAGGGTTCTCCGGGATCTCGTAAGGATCATCCACCCCGGTGAAATCCTTGATCAGGCCGGCCTTTGCCTTGGCATACATCCCTTTTCTGTCCCGTTTCTCACAAATGGTGATGGGGGTGGCCACATGGACCTCAAAAAAGCCGCCATGGGCCTCGATGCTCTGCCGAATCTCAAGCCGGGTCTTTTCATAGGGGGCAATGGGGGCGCAGATGGCAATGCCGCGGTTCTTGGTGATCTCCGAGGCCACAAAGCCGATGCGCTTGACATTGATATCCCGGTGTTCCCTGGAGAAGTTCAGCTCCGAGGACAGGTTCCGGCGGACAATATCCCCGTCCAGCAAGGAGACCGGCCGGGTCCCCATTTCCATGACCCTGGCGTAAAGCACCTTGGCAATGGTGGATTTTCCAGCGCCGGACAGCCCCGTTAAAAAGACGGTAAACCCTTGTTTTGACGGCGGCGGATAGGACTGGTTCAGCTCCTGGATCACCTCGGGAAAACTGGCCCAGGACGGAACATTTTTTCCCTTCCAGATCCGCTGCCGGATATCTTCGTTGGAAAAGGAGATGTACTCCTGACTGCCGTTGACGCTGCTGGCCAGGCAAAATTCATCTTCAAAGGGCAGATAGACCATCTCCTCGAAAAAAACAGGCGCAATGCCAATGGCCTTGCCTGCGTTTTCAATGAGTTCGGTGCTGGGGGGCCATGCGCCCGCCCCTTCAGGTGTATGAATTGAATGGTTGTGCCCGATGACAAAATGGGTGCACCCGAAATTCTTTCCGATGATAAGATGGAGGACCGCATCCCGGGCACCGGCCATGCGCATGGACAGGGGCAGCAGATTCATCAGATGGGAATCCGGGGGATAATGCCCTGCCACCTTCTGATAACACCGCATCCGGGTGTAGTGATCAAAATCACCGGGCTTGGGAATGCCGGCAATGGGCAAAAGCAGAAGATTGGCCCGGGCCTTTTTCATGGCCTGGATGGTCATCTCAAACTGAGGGCGATGGACGGGCTGCCGGGTCTGAAAGCCCACGATGCGCTTCCAGCCCAGCTTTGAAAATTTTTCCCGGACTTCCGCCGGCGTCATGCGGATCTGCCTGAAATCCGAGTGAATGGGCAGGTTCATGGCCTGGATACTGCCGCCGACGTAGAATCGGCCGCCTTTATTCATCAATTGTCTCACCCCGGGATGGGCTGGATCACAGGTCCCGTAGACCGCTTTTGCCTCCCGCTCAGGGTCCACCGGCCAAAGATCCTCAATGGCCAGAACCCCCAGAGGAAACCCTTCGGCATCCCGAAGGGCGGCAGACTGCCCCACCTCAAGGGTCCGGGCCAGGGTGTCGTCGATATCCAGGCAGATGGGAATGGGCCAGATATCCCCGTCCGGCAGGGTCAGGCGATCCAGCACCGTGGCATAAGCCACCTGGGTCATAAACCCTGTCAAAGGAGAAAAGGCCCCGGTTGAAAGCAGTTCGAAATCGCAGATCTGCCGTTCATTGAGGATAATATCCGGCAATGACGGCAGCAGTTTTTTCAGGCGCAGATGGTGCTCCTCATCGATGAGCAGGTTGACGAGGGGCTGATTTTGAATTTTTGTTGTCATAATTTTGAAAGCTACCATTTTCAAATTCAGAAGACAAGACCGGGCACAGGTCCCAGATCCACCACCTAAATTTTAAAACAAAAAAAAGGCCGGAAGATGTGGGCTTCCGGCCTTTAAAAAAAAGGTCATCGTATGGATCCAATCATACCATATACCCTTTTATGCTTTAATTTTTCAAATCCTTGTGACTGTTGATCAGATTGCCCACCACATCCGGATCTGCCAGGGTGGAGATGTCTCCCAGCTGATCAAACTCATCCGTGGCGATCTTTCTTAGGATCCGCCGCATGATCTTGCCGGACCGGGTCTTGGGCAGGGACGGGGCAAAGTTGATGATGTCCGGGGTGGCAATGGGACCGATCTCCTTGCGGACATGGGCCTTGAGTTTACCGAGCAGGTCGTCGGACGGGGTGGCGCTGACATTAAGGGTGACAAAGGCGTAGATGCCCTGACCCTTGATGTCGTGGGGATAACCGATGACTGCGGCCTCAGCCACATCCGTATGGCTGACCAGGGCAGATTCCACCTCGGCCGTTCCCATGCGGTGGCCGGAGACATTGATGACATCATCCACCCGTCCGGTGATCCAGTGGTAGCCGTCCGCGTCCCTGCGGCAGCCGTCGCCGGCAAAATAATACCCGTCAAACATCTGGAAATAGGTTTTCTCAAAACGCTCATGGTTGTTGTATAAGGTCCGCATCTGGCCGGGCCAGGGTTCCTTGATGGCCAGGATACCGTCACAGGCCCCGTCCATTTCCTGGCCTTCCTCATTGAGAAGCACCGGTTTTACAGAGAAGAACGGCAGAGTGGCGGAACCGGGTTTCTGGTCAATGGCGTAAGGCAGGGGCGAAATCATGATACCGCCGGTTTCCGTCTGCCACCAGGTATCCACGATAGGGCATTTTTCCTTGCCCACATGCGTATGGTACCAGCGCCAGGCCTCGGGGTTGATGGGCTCGCCCACAGATCCCAAAAGGCGCAGGGAAGACAGGTCATACTTTTTTACCCATTTTTCGCCCTGGGCCATGAGGGCCCGAATGGCGGTGGGGGCGGTGTAGAACTGGTTGACCTTCCACTTGTCTACGGTGGCCCAGAATCTTCCAGGATCCGGATAGGTGGGAACCCCTTCGAACATGAGGCTGGTGGCGCCCTGTGCCAGGGGGCCGTATATGATGTAGGAGTGGCCCGTGACCCAGCCGATATCCGCCGTGCACCAATAGATGTCACCGTCATGGTAGTCAAAGATATACTTAAAGGTAGTGGCGGTGTAGACCATGTATCCGCCGACGTTGTGCTGCACTCCCTTGGGCATCCCTGTGGAGCCTGAAGTATAGAGGATAAACAAAGGATCCTCGGCATCCATCCATTCCACGGGGCAGACCGGGGACTGGGCAGAGGCGGCCTCATGCCACCAGATATCCCGACCCGGAACCATCTCCACCTCGGAGTTGGTCCGGCAGACCACAAAGCAGGTTTCCACCGTATGTCCCTGGTCCTTGCACATGGCAAGGGCTGCATCAGCATTGCCCTTGAGAGGAACGGCCTTGGCGCCGCGCATGACCCCGTCCGTAGTGACCAGGACCTTGCAATAGGAATCCATGATCCGGTTGGCCAGGGCTTCAGAGGAAAATCCGCCAAACACGATGGAGTGGATGGCACCGATGCGGGCGCAGGCCAGCATGGTCACGGCCAGTTCCGGGACCATGGGCATATAGATGGCGACCCGGTCCCCACGGGTTACTCCTCTTTGCTTCAGGGCGTTGGCAAACTGGCAGACCTTTTCATGAAGCTGGCTGTAGGTAATCTCCAGGTCCTCGCCCAGGTTGTTGCCCTCCCAGATCAGTGCGGTCTGGTCCCCCCGGGTCTCAAGATGCCGGTCCAGGCAATTGTAGGTGATATTGGTCTTTGCATTTTTAAACCACTCTATAAATACCGGGCCCTTGGACATGGCATAGTTAAAGTCCCTGACCTTGTCCCATTTCTTTTCCCAGTAGAATTCCTCGGCAATTTTCCCCCAGAACCCTTCGGGATCCTCGATGGACTCTTTGTACATGGCCTGGTACTGTGCCATGTTCTTGATCCAGGCATTGTCACGATACTGGTCTGGTGCATGAAATTTGTAGTCGCTCATAAAAATCTCCTTTCCAATCTGATATCAACGGGTGAACCTGTCTAATTTTTTTCAGGAACGGCAACACCGACAAACGCTTCATCTGCTTTGGCCACCGGGGCCTTGGTCATCAGGGCCAGGACAGCGCCGCAGATCAGCAGGCCGGCGGCAAGGATATAGGACATACTGGTGCTGTTGGTATAGGCCACCATCATCTGGGCCACCCGGGGGAAGACAAAGCCGCCCACACCCCAGGCGGAAAAAACCAGGCCGTAGTTGGTACCGAAGTTCTTCATGCCAAAGAAGTCCTTGGTGGCTGAGGGAAACAAGGACAGGTTGGTGCCGTAGTTAAAACCGATCAGAGAGGCGGCCAGCACCAGGAGAAAGACCTGATCAGGCCCGATATACAGCAGGGAGAAGATGATAAGGGCCTGAAAGGACAGCATGATAACCAGGGTATTGGTCCGGCCGATTTTGTCGGACAGCATCCCTGCCACCACCCGGCCCGAGGCGTTGCCAACGGCCATGAGGGCCACCACCACCCAGGCCATGGACCCCATGCCGGCCTTGGCCATGCCTGCCGCGCTGCCGATGATGATCAGGCCGGCGCCGGAGCCGACGCAGAACATCAGCCACAGCTTGTAAAAAGCGCCGGTTCTCAGCATCTGTGCCGGGGAATAATCCACACCTGTGGCTGCTGCCGGCCGGGTGGCCGTGGCCCGGGCATCCGGATGCACATACCCTTCAGGCGGATTGATCAAAAACTGGGCCAGAAAGGAGACCACCACCAGAAAGGAGACCCCGAAGATCAGCATGGACTGGCTCAGGCCGAATTTCCCGATCAAAAAAGTGCCCAGGGGGGCGATATACACCGAGGCCAGGCCAAAGCCCGCCACCACGATACCGGCGATCATCCCGGTCTTGGCCGGGGGAAACCACTTGATGGCCGGGGGAGTGGCCGACGCATATCCAAATCCCAGGCCGCTGCCCATGAGCAGGCCAAAGCCCACAATCCAGACGATCCAGGCGTTGGAAAACGCGATTAGGATGAGGCCGGCCCCTGTAAGGATACCGCCGATCACCGCCGTGAATTTCGGGCTGATCTTGTCCTGGACCCTGCCGGCAAAAATCATGGTAAATGCAAATGCCATGCAGCAGACCGCATAGGGGTCGTTCAGGGAAGCCAGGCTCCAGTTGAACACCCCGTCCCCTGAAACAATGGACTCTTTGATGGACATTTTAAATATACTCCAGGTATAAAGGATACCCAGGGCCAGATTGATGCCCAGCCCTGCCAGAGTGACCTGCCATCCCCGATTTTTGACCTCGCTCATACGTTTTCTCCTTATGGTTGGATTGCACGACCCTAACAAGTTGACTCTTGTTCAGTTTTTATAAGAGCAATCAGCGTACCAGAGGGAAATATAATGTTTAAGTATTTGAAATTAATTGATATTTATAAAACTATAGAAAGAGACTCTTGTCTTGTTTTACAACTTTTATTGTACAACAAGACAACAGATTGAGCGATTGTTCGGAAACTTTCGGGGTCCGGGAACAGGATACAAAAAAAGTTGTTATTACAAAAAAAGTTGTAGCAGGGGTTTCACCCCTCATCCCGAAGTTTTTTCAGGCGCTTGCTCAAGGCCTGTTGGGAGATCCCCAGGATTTTGGCTGCAGCAGACTGGTTCCCCCGGGTCTGGGCCATGGCCTTTTCCACCAGGGAGTTGGAGGCCTGCTTCAGGGTGGGCAGGGAATCGGAATCAGCTTCCAGGCCTGCCTCCCCCGTGGCCAGGGCAGCCAGGCCCTTGAACAGGTCAGCAGTGATGGGGCCGTCCTCGTAGCGGCTCAGGGCGTCGTGGGCCATGGATTTAAGTTCCCGGATATTGCCCTTGAAAGGATAGGACTCCAGAAGCTCGATAAGATCCTTGGGAATGTCCGGGATGGGCTTGTCCAGCTCATCTGCAGCCTGGCACACAAAGCGGTCCAGAAGCAGGGGCAGGTCCAGGAGGCGATCCCGCAGCGGGGGCAGGGTCAGGGTATGGGTGGACAGGCGGTAGATCAGATCTTTTCTGAACCGGCCCTCTTTTTCAAGGGCCCACAGATCCTGGTTGGTGGAGGCGATGATCCGGGCATCAGACTTGCGGGTCCGGTCAGATCCCAGGGGCAGATATTCCCCCTCCTGGATCAGGCGCAGCAGCTTGACCTGGGAGGAGATGGCCAAGTCCCCGATCTCATCCAGAAGCAGGGTGCCAGCAGCAGCCTTTTCAATGAGGCCGGGCCGGGCCTTGTCCGCCCCGGTAAAGGCCCCGGCCACATGGCCGAACAAGGTGTCTGAAAAGACATTATCATCCAGGCCAGCCACATTGACCCGGACCAGCTCGCCTTTTCTATTGCTCAGGGTATGGATGGACTGGCCGATAAGTTCCTTGCCCACCCCGGTTTCCCCGAAGATCAGCACCGGCTGCAAAGAGGGAGACACCGCCTCCACATAGTGGAAAATCGAGTGCATCTGCTTGTCCTGGGTGATGATATGACCAAAGGCCTTGGGATTTTTGATCTGGGCAAAAAGATCCTGGTGAAGGGGCTTTTTCTCTCCGATGCCGGTCTCGTCCCAGGCCAGGGCCTGCTTGACCGCCTTGATGAGGCGCTCTTCCTCCACCGGCTTGATCACATAGTCCATGGCCCCGATCTTCATGCATCTCACAGCCGTGTCCACCTCAATGGTTCCCGTCAGAACGATCACCGGAATTTTGGGCCAGGTTTTCCGGATGATCTTGAGCAGCCGGCCCCCGTTGATATGGGGCATGTTCAGGTCCAGCAGGATCAGGGCGGGAATTTCCCGCTCCATCTGGCGAATGACATCCCTGGCGTCACTGATGGTCGTGATATTGCCAAAGCCTGCCATGCGAAGGGTGGTATCCACGGCCACCAGAATCTCAGGTTCGTCATCCACTATGAATATGGGTCTGTCCAAACAAGGGCCTCCGCTTTGTAATTTCACTGTCTATCTATAGTGAATTTATCCTTGCAGGGCAAGAGAATCCTGGCTGTCAGGCCCCGGCCCGGTTTTGACTCAAATTCCAGCAGCCCTTTGTGGTCGTTGACGATCTTTTCGGAGATAGACAGGCCAAGGCCTGTGCCGCCCTCGTCTCTGCGGGTGGTAAAAAAAGGATCTTTCATCTTTTTCAGATCCGCCCGGGACACCCCGGGACCGGTGTCCCGGACCTCAATGCCGACAAAGGTGTTCTCCTTGTTTACAAAGGTCCGCACAAAAATAGACTGTTCCGGATCCTTCAGTGCCTGACCGGCATTGACCAGCAGGTTGATGGTGACCTGCTGAAGTTTTCTGAAATTTCCAGCCACAGGCGGCAGGTCATTTTCACAGGTCACACACAGATGGTGGGTCATTTTCTTGAGCACCGTATGGGTCAGGTCCACGGATTTTTCCACCACTGCATTGACCTGGATCTCTTCTTCGGCATCCTGCCCGTCTGCCGGCCGTGAAAAATCCTTGAGGTCCGAAATAATCCCCTTGATCCTGGCCGCTCCGTCTTCAATGGCATTCAGCATGAGTACAATCCGTTGTCTCAGATCCGGATATCGCATATGGCAGACCCGGGTGTCCGGGGCCTTTTCAAAATGGGCGTCCAGCACGGGCTGGAACGCCCCAAACGCCTTTTTCAGGTTCGGCGCGTTGAGCATGAGCGAGGTGGCTGGGTTGTTGATCTCATGGGCCACCCCAGCCACAAGAATGCCCAGAGAGGTCATTTTATCCGCCTGGATCAACTGCTTCTCCCTCAGACGGGACTGGTCCATGGCAGCCAGCCTGGCCCGCTGCTCCACGGCCGCAGCCCAGATCATATACCCTGACAGCCCCACCACAGCGGCCATGATCAAAAGGCAAGTCAGGGTCAGGGTCCGGGTCACCGCTGAAATCTCCGCCCTGACATCCTCGACATAGATGCCGGTGCCGATCACCCAGTGCCAGGGCTCAAACCCTTTGACATAAGAAATCTTGGGCACGATATGGTCTGAATCCCCCTTCCACTGCCACAGGTAATCCACAAAACCGGCACCAGACGCCTCAACGGTTTCAACCATCTTTGAAAACAAGCGGTTGCCGGCGGGATCTTTGAATTCAGCCACATTCTGCCCCACCAGATCCGGGCGATAGGGATGCATGATCATCACCGGCCGGGTATCGTTAATCCAGAAATAATCCTCTAGATCCGGCCCGTATCTTAGGTG
>Ga0209949_1001169_pt1 | contig 13014 bp, 12 predicted proteins | sample SalPonC_black_MG_FD_185711 | JGI IMG/M metagenome (GOLD analysis project Ga0209949, IMG submission 185711) | Salt pond soil microbial communities from South San Francisco under conditions of wetland restoration - Salt Pond MetaG... | ecosystem: Environmental > Aquatic > Marine > Intertidal zone... | reverse complement strand
AATTTCTTCTCAGGGCAAGATATCTAAGGGTTTTGAGAACATAGGTAATGCTTTAGTGACTGAAGCTATGGGAGAGTTCGCTGACACTTTAGATAACATAGTGGACTCAGGCGTCTTTGAGTACCTGGAGCAAGGATCTAAAGTACTAGGTACAGTACTAGCGGAGGCTATTAACTTAGTCCTTTACCCTATAGACATTCTTAGCCTTAGCTTAAAAGGTCTGATAGTGTTGGTAGATAGTATCGTGGTAGGTATATTTGAGCTGCTAAGTAAAATACCCAAATCTTTTCTACCCGAAGGTTGGAGCAGCGAGATTGAAGCCTTCAGAAAAGGTAGCCTCGACGTAATGTCGAAGGATTTAGAGGACCTTGACAGGATACTGGAAAGACTTGAAGGCAGAGAAGTCTCTCCTAATGTAGAGGGTGCAGGTGGAGGTGGTGGCGCTTCAGGAAGCAGATCTGTCGATACTGGTAAAGTGTCAGAGGAAGTTAAAAATCTTAACAAGTTTATGGATGATTTTTTCGGTAACTTGGATGGTTGGGAGGTTGAACTATCGGACCTACAAGAAGAGTTTGAAGATATAGACTTAGACCCTTTCACTAAGATGCGCAAGAATCTCACAAATAATAAAGAGGACGCTATAGCTGCTGCTAAGATGCTTTTTGAAGAAGCAGACAGATTAGGCAGAGATATACAAATAGACGGCGAAATAGTAAAGGTAGATGAGATAATAGATAGAATAAAGCAAGTGTACGGAGAAGATATGGCCTTATTAGCTGAGGAGCAACAAAGAGCTATATCCGATACTGCTTTAGATATACAAGAAGAGACAAGTAAACTGCGTCTTAAGCTTATAGAGGATGAGTACGAACGTAGATCACAAGAAGCAATAGATGAGTATGATACTCGTAAAGAACTTCTCCAGAAAGAACTGGGGGATTCAGAAGAGTTTAATAGGGTTAAGCTAGCACTAGAGGAACAACTATCTTTAGAGCTTTTACTTATTAACAACGAGAGACTAGAAGAAGAAGACGAAGCAAAGAGATTACAGTTAGAAGAACAACGCGAGCTTGAGATTGAACATGCTAATGAGATATTAGAGTTAAAGCGAGAGCATGCAGACTTAGCATATGAGCTTGAGCAGTTAGATAGTGAGAGAATATCATCTGAGTACGATCATAGATTGGAGCTATTAAGGAGACAGAAAGACGACGAGCTAGCAGAGGTTGAAGGTAACGCAGAAGCTAAAGCATTAGTAGAGAAGAACTATCAAAAGAGAGTACAATTACTAAACAAAGAGACACAAGATAAAATAAAAAAGAACACTGCTGAGGGTGTATCTAGTATAGCAGGCACTTGGGCCAGTTACTTCCAGACTAGAGCTGAGATGGAAAAAGATGCCTACGGTGAATCCACTAAGGAGTCTAAAAAGTTCGGTGAGCTATACAAGGCAGCGGCGATTGTACAAACTACTATAGATACATTCAGCGCTGCTATGGGGGCCTACGATGCCCTTGCATCCATTCCGTATGTAGGCCCTGCTCTTGGTGCCGCAGCTGCGGCAGCCACTATAGCCTTTGGAGGTGTGCAGATAGCTAAGATCTCTCAACAGTCCTTCCAGGAAGGTGGGTTCCCTCAGGGTGCTAACGCTACGGTAAGGGTTAATGAAGATGGTCAAGAGGCTATACTTAACGCCAGGGCTACTAGAGCCTTGGGCAGAGAAGGTGTAGATGCTCTTAATGAGGGGCGCTCCGTAGGTAACAATATTAATATTTCACCGTCTATTACTATCAACGGCCCTGCCGACGATAGAGCCGTAAGCAACATAACAGATGAGTTGGATAGCTTTGCACGTAGAGTGGAGGCTGTCTTTGAGCGAGGTGTAATAGATACGAGCCGCATAACAGGTGCTTTTGCATAAAAGGAGATAATAATAATGGCTCAACTTAATTTTGATAAGTCTTATGAAACCTCTAACAATGTCTATGGTATCACACACGACGCTAGTTCTGGATACGTTATATGCAATGTTTATAATAGTTCTCCTCAAGAGTATTCTCAGATATTAACGCTTGATACAGGTCTAGACTATATAGGGTTAGCACAGCAGAACATAACTTCTCTGGGTGTACTACAGTCAAGTAATATTGTGGCTGATGAGGGTATAATATACTTGAACACAGAAGTGAGTACCCTTGATTATGATGTTTATCTTTATTCTACCTATAGCTGGAACGTAAGATATGAGAGTAGATCCTCTAGAGACAATGAGACGGAAGACCTCATTAAGCTGGTATCAACTTATAACGGCGAAATACTATACATGCTGTATAGTGGTAATCTCGCGAGAAACTATATAAAGCCCTTCGTAGTGACTCCGTCTACTAACCTCTATGCTGATGGTATACAGTTAAGTGAACAGGCAACACACCCTACTACGCCAGGATCCACCGGGCCCTTAAAATTAGATGTCCCTGGCAGCCTTTTACCAGACGGAACGAGAATGATAGCAGGTAGTAGGTTGGGGTATGTTGCGACTGTAAGTTCTGATTTTGGTCGTGATACTATGTATACAAGCAGAGTTAAATATGACGGTAGTGGCATAGTAGGTTATTACAGCGGCTTAAAAAATAATACATCAAGAGATCTAAGTGTCGTTGAGGGTATAAATGCTGGCGACGCACAAAATATTAATTTTAGTTCTGACGGCAGCTACATATTCTTAACAGCTTTTGGAAACATTTATCTGTACCGTGTGACCACGGATGGAATCAATCAACCCCAAATAACATTTTTAGACTCCATATCTACCGGAAGCAACAGGAAAGTAGTTGGGTCTAACTCTAAGTTCTGTCAGATTAACTATTGGAATAATGCGCTGGTAGCTTTCTCCTTTGACGGTTCCACTATTACCCAAGAAGATTCTGTACCCATATCAGGCACTAACGATAGGATAGCAAGCACCGCAGACGGCGAAAGGTTTTTTGCGGTAGGTACCTATAACGGCACGGAGGGTATCCATTCCTTTGGTCTAGGGTATATTAGATCTGAGCCGAGTGTTACTAGTTTATCCACTATCCCAAACAATAATACTTATGTGGCGGGCGTGGGGGCCCAGGCTAACCCATCATCTGTAGGCGTGGGGTCTGATAGTCCTTATACCATAATTAATCTGGAAGGGGATGCTACGCCCTTCCCCGCGTCATTAAAAGTCTTACAGCCAGAGGCTTCGGTATCTTCAGTTGATTTACCTAATACCCCTACCGTAATAAATAAGATTATGCCTCGTGATGTGATAGTGAGGACAACATGAGAGAGCTAGCATACTTTGAGAACTTGGACGGCGATAGCCGTGTTTACATAGACACTATAAACAACGGCTATACCACTGAATTAGTGATGCCTTTTTATATAGCCGATAGGACTGACGGAGAGATAGGTATATTTGATGCTGGACAACAGTATGATTATGTAAGGTCTACTTTTATATTAGAGACCACCCCTGAGCGTGCTGGTCAATTGACAAGCTTTTGGAACGAGCACGGTAGAGATAATAAAGTAAAATTATTTACTCCCTCTACCTGGGGTATCTATCCTTTTGGGTTTAATTTTCCTACAGGTACTGAGTTCACGTGCTCTATAGAAAACTTTACTAACCAAGGCCAGGTATCGAGTCCATACCTCTACCACAAGTTTTCTATGACTCTTGTTATGAATGACTTTAGTGAAGAGTCAGAACCTTCTACACTAGACTGTGTAGAGCCTGGCAGTCTTACTATAGCAGATGTAGCGAACATACGTTTTCCGAGACGCATGTTTAAGCCTGAAATAACCTATGAGATATATAGCGCTACTACTATAGGCGGTGAGGTCTATAAGACAAATAGGGGTAGTGATAGCGATAGCAGGAACACTTCTTTTGAATTATATATGTCAGAAGAGGCGGCTGGTCAGCTGATTTATAAGCTAAGAAGAACAGTTAGGAGTAGCCCGTTCATAATGCAGGTGCCTAAGAACTCATTCCCCTTCGGGTATGAGGCCGGGGACAACGCCGGGTTCTTATGTAAGCTTGCTGAAAAAACTATAGAAACGGTACACAATAAATATAAAGATGTTAATATGAGTCTAAAATTTAGGAAGGTCTCATAATGGCCCAGCATGATAACTTAGAGTTCGGCATACGCATATCTACAAACGATACGTTCATAGCTAACAACAGTATGGACTCAGACACTTCTACGTCTATAGGCCTCTATGAGGTACCTGGAGCAAACGATGAATTCAGGTGGAGTACGTCTTTAGTTAATTTCACTACCGACCCATGGCGTGCCGGTCCAATAGTGCGTGGATCTATTTCCCGTATAAGCTTGTCATGCGACATGAGGCGTGGCGGTAATACCAATAGCTTCGGAGGGTTTTCTGTTGACTTAGATAATACTGTGTTATTTTGGAAGACTTTAGAAGACAATGATATCTACTTAGAGGGTATGGCTGCAGAGCTTATAGAGTTCGATACCGAGAACGAAACACAAACCGTTATATATCGCGGTATAGTAAGTTTTGTGAGTTTTTCTGAGACAGAGTATAATATAAGGATAAACATACCAAACGACAAACGGAAGGCCAATATATCCACTGTCGTGTCTAACGAGACATCTCCTACAGCTACTGTAGAAGAGACAGGCACCACGATACCTGTAGCTTATGGTACGGTAGATAGAAGTGCTTTCATAAGGACTGAAGAGGAAAAATCAATAGTAGATCTTACGGTACTAGGTAGTGATTTAACACCTAACGATCAAAAGAGCTTACCGGTCATAGAGTATTTGGGTGATACGATATATGTCAGAGTAGGTCTGACTACTACTATAGCAGACACTGCGGCTTTCACAGCTGCCCTTGGTTTAGATCTTACTGATAGTCATTATGTTTATGTGGTGAGCGGTGGAGGCCAAGGACAGTATAGAAAGATAGAAAGCATAGAGTGGCGTCCTGATAGAGTCCCGTCTCAATTCAATCCCCAAGCACCGGATCTTCTAAACTATAGAGATTATCCCGTACTTAAGATTGAGTTTGATACATACGCATCCGCTGACCTTGTATCAGAGTGGTTCGCATCACTCGACGACAACTCCTGGGTACAGTTAGTTTCTGTGGGGCTCAGCTTCGATGGGGAGACTGCTCAGACGGCTGGGTTTACAGATGCTAGCGGTAATATAATAACTGATGACATTACTATATACAACAGCGAGACGGACCTTAGGCTTGACTACAACCCTATCACTGGAGAGCTATATGATAGAGTGCTTGCTGGAGAGGCACGCTATGTACCGCTACCGTCTTATGGAGTAACATTAGACGCGTCTTCAGACAACACCCGGATAACTATAGATCCAAGATATATAGAAAAAGACATATCAACTATAGTGTCGTATGGTAATATAGAGATCCAGGGAGGATTTATAGAAGACGATGTATCAGACCTAAGTTTGTGGTGCCAGCCAGCAGGCGAAGAAGACGATGGTTTTAGAGAGTTCCTTCTAGCAGACGGTTTACAAAAGAACGGTAAAGGTCTCTATACCCGAAACGGTCAAGGCAATACTTCTCCGTCTGTAACAGTGCCACCTTACTCTTCGATTGACTCTACACCTACTACTGCTGACCTTAACCTGATTAAGGATAGGAAGTGGAGTACATACTTAAAATGGAGCCAGACGCAAAGCAGTGTCGCTAATCTTGGGGGTACAAATAGACCGGTTTACGCTATACACGCATTAGAGTTCGATTTTCCTTATGAGACTCTTAGAGATTTAGATTATGACTCTCTGTCACTGAATATTGCTGCCGATGCTTTTACTACCGGCAACACACTTTACGCGCCTGGCAGCCCTGGCTTCTCTGGACGCATAGGCACTATCGATATGGTTGTAAGGGCTAAGAGTTTTTGGGGAGGTGTCAGAAGGATTTATGAAGACTTAGGCCAAGATATAGACTCACGCCAAGGAGATAATTACTATACCTTTATCAACGGTAAGCCTGCACACTGGTGTTATAATAATAATGTTAGTACTCAAGGGGACTACTCTGGTGGTTTGTTTAATAACTTTTTAGAAGAGTACTGGACGGGTGGTGATATACCTCAAGGAGAGTCCTATAGCGATAACGATCAAGACTTCTATGATGACGTGCCTGTGTATATCTCAAGTGTTGGAGACGGGGCTGCCGGTATAAGAAGAGGCATTAAAAATATGGAGATCCCTGGGGGCAAAGATGAGCATGCTACTATAAGAAAATTAGGTATATTCTTTATAGTACAAATAGCCACGGGCTCCGGTACTGGTTTGCCTTTTGATTTAAACATAAGACAAGTGTCTCTAACCGCACGAAGTGCTACGCGCCTTAACCCTGTTATCTATTTCCCGTTCCAAGGAAGAACAGACGAATCGGAGTCTCTTATAGACAATCCTATTTCCTTCTTAGAAGATATATGTTACCGTCAGAACTGGAGTGAGCTTAACGTTGCTCCACCTTCAGGAGGGTGGGGTAAGGGAAGGACTGCTAGTGCTTTAATTAAAAACGACGGCGAGCAAGGCGCGTTTAACTTCCCTGGGTATGCTTATGAGAGAAGTCTAAAACTCCGTAATGTCATAACAGAAGAATCTAAAGCCTATACGGACAAGCTAAAGAAGAAAGTATGTGAGCAGTTTTTCTTAGCTTCTTACCAGACAAATGACGGATACGATGCAATAGATAGTATAGTTAACCCGCTCACTGACTACGATAGCGCCTACACTACTATTACATTAGATGAAATAATAGGCAAGATAAGCCCAGTCACCCCCAATGACTATAAAGATATCTTTTGTGAGCCTACAATTTACTATGATTATAATGTAGCCACAAGGAAGTACGACAAGAACATGCAGGTAAACAACGTTGACCAATCGACCTTCGATCCAAGTTATGTTACAGGTACTGGGCTAAGCGATGGATATAAAGAAGATTTATGGAATCTAGCTCGCGGCCTGTTTTTGAAGTATAAAATAATTAATGAGGCTCCTAAGCAAAGAACAGAGCTTGACTTGATTTACAGAGATGAGGAGGCGGGCTACTATCTTTATAACTGGTTGTATTGGCAGAATCGTAAAAGGATACGCTTCGACATACCGTATGGTCTAGGAAGGGACTGGCACATAAGTAAACGGTTCAAGTTGTCTTTGCCACACCAAACCGCTGGACAGGAGCTATACTGTATCGTAGAAAAGATATCAAAAGATATACCTACAGACTTCAACAGAAACAGAGTAAACGTCCAAGCAGTTATCTATAATGCAGCGGATACAGAACGTTACTTCATACAGGATACTTATGAAGGTAGTACAGATTGGACAGATACATATGGCGCATATGATGAAGAGATACAAGACAACTTAGAGTGAGGTTAATATGGCTAATAAACTATACGGCATAAACAAACCACGATCAAAGAATTCTTTTAATTCTGGTAAAGAAGATGTAGTTATTGGGGACTCAAGAACTACGGGTAACGTAAGAGTAGACACCGACCAGACAATAAACGGAAGTATGACTATCGATGGGGACCTGGTTGTAACAGGTAATATAACTGTATTGGGCGAAGTATCGGTAGGCGGCGGATTATCAGTAAACGGTGACATAACATATAAAGGCGATGTGTTACCTACACCATAAAGGATGGATGGAATGTCTAATAAGAATATCAAAAGAATTGTTAAGACAAGGGCAGAGATAGAGAGTTACATGGGGCCCGGTAAGATTGCTATAGAAAAGGACGCTAACAAAAGACTAGTGTATACTGACGATAGCGGTAATCTCTATGATGTAGCTAATCTGGGAGCGACTGGTGCTTTCTCTAGTGTTGTAAGCCCTACGCTAGCTAACGCAGAAATGCTCTCAGCTGACGCCGACGGTAAGATTATACCTGCGTCATTTACTGGCATCACAGGTATGTCGGCTGGGCAGATATCGTACTCAACTACCGAAGTGCCTTTGGCGGCGGATACCGTTAAAGCTGGTCTGGATTATGCCATAGAGAACTTTAACACGGATGTAGGCGATGATCGCATAGCCTATGGAGGTGGGGGAGGTATTACTGGTAGTTCTGGGTTTACTTATGATGAGGGCTCTGAGACATTGTCTGTATCTAATATAAATGCGGATTCAGTTTCTAGCACAAGCGCCAATATAAACACTATAACAGCCACTAGCCTTGACTTAAGCACGATAGAAGCTGCTTCTATCGAAGCAACCTCAAGCGTTATCAGCCCTATTTTAAACGCTTCTAGTTATCTAAAGATTGATGCCGATACGCCCGCCAACGTGGCAGGGGCAATATCTTATCAGTCTAATCGTTTCAGGGGGTATGACGGCACGTCTCTTAAATACTTAGACATAGATACTTTCGACGGAATGACTGATACTAACTTTACCTCATTAGCCAACAATCATATTGCCTACTATAACAACGCTACTTCGAAGTGGCTTAACATGGAAGGAGGCGCTGCCATAAGATCTTTTGGCGGCGTGACCGGTACGCCTGTAGAGAATGAAGTGCTGGTAGGTGGTTCAAGCGGACAGACTGTATCTACTTCTGATCTTAAAGTTACTACAGATAGTGTTAAATTTGGCGACGCTACTACGTCGGATGAAACAGACTTCGACTTTTACAAAGGGGCTGGAGTAGAGGCTTTTAAAATAAGAAGCAGCGAAGCGTCTAACTTTATCATGCACTCATACAATACCACTAACGACGCTTGCAATATTGTGCTAAGAAAGACACACGCCAATATAAATGACTCCCTTCACCTGTCTACAGTTGACGGAGAAGAATTGGGGTCCATAACATTTCAAGGAAGAACTAGCATCCTGGGAGGCGGGGTTTACAATGTGGCTCCAGGCGCAAGTATACAAGCGATACAGACTTCTGGGGCTACTTCCGGCGGGGCTCCTACAGATCTAGTTTTCTCTACGCATAACGGTACTTCGACGCCGGAGGCTTTTAGAATAGATCGTTTGGGTAATATCAGAATAAATGAGGCAACTGTTGATTCATCTGGGTCTGGGGTATTATCATTAAAAGAGACTCCTTCACAGCCTATAGATGCCCCTGCAGACTGCGTACAGATATATGCAGTAAATACTAGTAATAGTAAGGCTACATTAGCTATATACGCGGACGAAGACGTAGGTACCTCTACATCTTTTAGCCAATCTCACAGAATTATTATAAAAGTGAATGGTACAGAGTATTACTTGCCGCTTCAGGCAGTGTAGTAGATGTTTAAGGAAGGAAGAAAGGGGAGGCTTTAGTAGCCTCCCCTTTTTATTAGATAGCCTGGAAATCCTTGTCCATTTTATCGTTTACTTCTTTATTATCTACAGTGCGTATGATAGATAGCATCTTCATAGCCCTATGGATATAACAACCTTCACTTAGAACTTTATCGTACACCCTATTAACGATAGTATCTCGAGAAGCATCCTCCATGTCTTCACATATGTATCTTATCGCATTTACAAGATCTGACTTCTCTTGGAAGTAGACTGCGTCATCACCTAACCACTCACGGTACTCAGGGCGATCATCATACACTACCTGGAGGCATTTACATATAGCTGCCTCATACATACGTGGATTCGCAGAATAAGGAGTAGTATGCCATAGTCTTGCGTTGTAGGGGAGATAGGGGTGCCATGCGATGTCTCTGCTGATGTTTATAGTACACTTGGCTCCTTGCAAGTACTTAAGCGTCTCTTGGTTATCTATTGGGCCACATACCTTACACTCGTTAAGTACGGAGTCTGGGGCCACGTATGAAGTGATGCCTGCAAAAACAAACCTCTTACCAGCACTCTTACACCACCGAGCAGCCACCTCAAGATAAGGTATCCGGTTAGGGTATGCACTACCTATAAATAGAACATCGGACTTATACTTTTCTGGTACTTCTCCCTTATCGAAGAGTGGTACATGATTACTCGCTGCCATTGGAAGATAATGGCATATAGTGTTTCCGCTGTGAGCTAACGTCTTCTCATTACTAAACCAGTACTTTAAATACTTCTTACGATCCTCATAAATAGGCATGGATGAGTGGGGGTCGTCTGTAGCTATTACTCCCACCTTTATGCCGTGAGTATCTAAAGTCTCATAAACGTAACAAGGTATCTCTATACCGGATATAAACAGTACATGGGTGATTCTATTCTCGGGGATAAGAGCTTTAGCTATAATCTGACAGAAGCATGTGTCTGCTGAGTAGAGTGACAAGTAATCGTGAAGAGGGTAGTAATCGAAGTGTGTTACCGGTGGGTAGAGGGACATGTACCCGTGACTGGAGGTGTGTTGAGAGTTAACGTCTAAGTCTGTTAGAGCGTTGCAATACCCAACATAAACATCTTTAGTACTGAACTTACTCCGATCTGATACTAGTAGTATTTTTTTGTTCATAGTAATCCTTTCATGTATCTTTCTATCATTATCCTAGAAGTGTATGCGACGTTTGAAACGTCCCTTCTGCGTATTTTTAGTACTTTTGCTATATCTTTATTGTAGTACCCTTCGTACTTCATACGAGTATATATAAACTCTTCTTTAGTAAGAACTTTTCTTAAATCCTCTAATACATCGCTATCTATGCCCGTGTTTTTTGCCTCTAACTCACACTCGTCGCCAGATGTACTTATATCAAAAAACTTGATAGCCTTGCTGCTATGCCCGATCATATTTTGGGACGCTCTATAATCACTGTTAACTTTTCTAAGCCACAGCAGCAAGTACACAGTGAAATATACCCCTCTGCTGGGGTCAAACTTTTCTAGCGCAGTAAAGATTCTAACTCTCGCGCACTGAATATAAAAAGCGTAATTCTCTATATTACACATTGATCCTACTATTCTACCTTCAAAGTATCGCAGGATCTGTTCTACTAATCTACTCTTATCTTTTCTACTTGCTGTTTTGTATTCCTTAGCGAGAGCTTCAACATGCTGTTGTTGCTCTCTTGATATGATAAGCACCCTCCTTTGTTATGTCTTCTTCTCGTCTATTAGCTTCATAGTGTATCCTAATAATGTCTTTATCTCTTCCCTACTGAATCTTTTTAGCTGCATGACTACATAAGCTATGTTCTTAAGCTGCTTAAGACGATTAAGATTTAGTTTTTCTATGTCCTCTAAGAAGCTTTGACATTCTTCTCCTTTTAATAGTCTACGGGCTTCTTCTTTATTATACTTTATAATCTTCATAGTATCTCCCTTAAGACGCTCTCTCACGCATATTATCTAAGACCTTTTTAGCTTCTGCCTTAAGATTGTCGTGTCTACTACTATCTAAGTAAACCTCTAGAGCATCTAAGTATTTGAAAAATTCCACATCCTCATCAATAGTCAGTGCTTGATTTCTAGCTTCAGCCTGATACTCTCTAAGAACCTTCCCATTATTACAACGGTTAAGTCTCTTACACTTCTCTAGTATATAATCCTCTCTGTTTTTTGTTATCTTTTGAGATGCCTGGGAGGCCTCTGTGGGCAGGTAAGTGTTTGAGGGTGCGGTAGGAGCCTCGGGCGGGTTTACCTCGGAGGATGGCTTCATTTTGACGGTCTCAGCCTCTATAGTGACAGACTTAGACTTGGTAGTAGCTTTTTTCTTGCGTCTTTTCTCTTTCCTCTTCTCTCTTTGACACTCTTTGCACTCAGTGTATCGTTCGTAGAAAAAAGTTTTTGGTTTATCTTGTTTGCAGCTAGTACATATCATTGATATACCTCCCTATAAACATTGCTGTTAAAAAACTCTCTTAATTCCGGCTCCAGCTGCGGCATCGATATACGTCCCGTATCGGTTAGCATTGATGCTATACCCGACTGAAGAAGCGTCGAGAGTATATGATTAGCGCGGTCATACGTGTCTACATCGAAGAAGTCTTTTACTACTTCTATGCTTTCGTCGTGTGTTAATACTTTCATTATTTACTCTCCTTGAACTCTTCTACGTCTCTATCACAACCGTCTTTCATCCACCGTTCAAGTGCCATCTCCACTGCCCTCTTCATCTTAAACCCACGGTCTTCTGTGTAATCCTTAAACTTCCTATGCAAATCGTCGCTTACACTTAATGACTTCATGTTACTCTCCTTCTTTTCAGTTTCGGCAAAGCCCCTTGCCCTGCCCTCACTCTTAATATATTATCTTTTATTCTTATATTACTCTGTAAAAATCGTGTTGGAGAAGATCATATTCTTCATGAACATCGAACGCCCCTTCAAGAACATCTTCAATAGATTCTTCTTGTTTTGCTCTTATAAAATTCTCTGCAGGCCAGTCGCCGTTAAATTCGTATAAATATAAAACTTCTTCTTTATCGTTCGTTATTTCATACTCTTTAAGTTTTTGAGAATAAGAGATAACACTATGATCGTCATTTCCGCTATTCTCATATGTACGTTCTTCCTCTGTCGAACGTAATTCTACAACTTCATACCCTTCCTCTTCGAAATAAGACGCTGGAGCTGCGGAGATGTCCATCACTTCAAATACGGCTTCTTCACTCATAACAAACTCCTTCTTTTCAGTTTCGGCAAAGCCCCTTGCCTTGCTCTCAATACTAATATACTACTTTTTAGTACTAAAAACAAATAAAAAATGAAAAAATATTATTTTTCTTGGTGTTAGTACTATTTAAGCTCTTTTATAGTAGATTCGATATGCTCAATCTCTTTCCGAGTCAGTCCGAAGTGCTTATACAGATCCTGGTCTGTATAAGCACGGGTGTAGTCTTGAAGGTCAGGCACCCATGCGAACTTATCCCGTGTGACATGCTGAGTAGGTGTTCTTAAAAGAAGTAAATATCTATATAATTTAGACCTCATGTAATTAAGATAGTTTAACGCCTCTTTTTTAGTTCCAAAGCTATCTACTACAACATACGTTTCAGTGCATATAGAGTTTGGTTCTACCAAGAACATCACACTAATAACA
>Ga0209949_1001167_pt1 | contig 13019 bp, 8 predicted proteins | sample SalPonC_black_MG_FD_185711 | JGI IMG/M metagenome (GOLD analysis project Ga0209949, IMG submission 185711) | Salt pond soil microbial communities from South San Francisco under conditions of wetland restoration - Salt Pond MetaG... | ecosystem: Environmental > Aquatic > Marine > Intertidal zone >... | reverse complement strand
CCCTGACTGACCTGACCGTGGATATCGCGGCTGATGATGATGAAGCCGTAGTATTGGAGTCAATTGAAGCGGCGCTAAAGCAAACGGATTATTTCGGCACGGTTCTTTTAACTGAAGATAGCGGTTCGACGCCGGCCAGAGATTTTGCCATTCCAAAAGACCGTCATTTGGCCTACACAAATGTCGGAAATCGACCAACGGTGGGCGTGTATGATCAAAAGCTCGCAGTTGAAGATGCAGCAGACACTATAAGCTTTGACTCCCAAAATAACCGTTTGGTTATCACAATGGATGATATTGCAGCCGGTGACTACAATGTCGGAGATACGATCCTGCTCATGGGTGCGGATGAGGATGCTGAGGCGCTAAATGGCCGGAATTTCCGGATTACGGACATTGACGTAGACAATGACAAGATCGAAATTGCAACCGGTGGTCTTGGGCTCCCTGAGGGCGATATAAACATTTCTGGCGGAGGCTACTTTGTGCTGTCCGGACGATCCTCGGATGTTGAGGCCTATTTCGAGGGTGCGGATCTAAGTGTAGAGGGGTCTGCCACAAGCTTTAACAATCAGCGGCTTGTTGTGCGCGAAACGGATGCCGCGCGTCATGGGTATAGCGATACTGATCTGAATACGGACTTCTCTGTCAATATCTTTAATATTGACCCTACGGGCAACGTGACCGATTCTGACGCGAAAGCCGCTACACTTGGTCTCGATAATGGCACCACAGTCATGGCTTGGGTGGATGAGTTGAATCCACCCATCGAAGTCGCATATGATCCCGCGACGCAAAGCATTGTCTTCAATGTGGATCACACGACATTGGGGCCGGGCGGCGCAATCAGCAATCTGTCCGCGATACAGGTCTCTGGTGGCAGCGACTCGGGCGTGAACGCCTTTGGTCTGGCCGGCAATTCCTCTCCACGGGTCGAGATCACCAGCGCGACCAGCGTCAAGGGGCAGCCTTTTGTCTTTGATGGGGCGAACCTGGGAGAGGGCCCCACGCGGTTCGGCGCCAAGGTCAGCTATGATCGCGAGGCACGCGCCTTTACCTTCGAAAGTGGGATGACTGGCGAGGCGATTACACAGGACAAGGCCTTGGGTGTTCCGACAACGCAACAAGCCTCTAATATCCAGGTTGGTCGCTATGAAATCGATCCGACAACAAAGTCCGCGCGTGTCGGAGCAGGAACTATTGACCTCGCGTCGCGTGTGCTGGCGTCGGGCGAAAACGATCTTATGGGCGTGGGCAGCAGCAAGAGTGTCAGCTTTGCCGAAGGTACGGGCCTTCAATCGCTCCCGGCCCGTGCGGTGGGCGCGCCGGCGACCGATCCGTTGAATTCCAACCCCGTTTTCCTGAACCCGGCGAACAAGGAAACGACATTCAATGTGTCTGTCGACGGAATCAACGCCGTGATCGACATCCCTGGCGGCAACTACATCGGATCGAGCCTGGCCGAGCGGCTTCAGGAACGTATCAACCAGATGCAGGATCCCATCACCGGCAATACAATCGGCGGTGTCACGGTGCGGTACCAGCCGGACGACAACAACTTTGTCTTTACCACCGGAACAACCGGAGATGAGTCGACCATCCGGGTCAGGGGGCCGGCCAAGTTGGGTCTTGATGATGTCCCGCTCGGTATCGGAAGCGTGCCGTCGATCGCCAACCTTGTCCAGGCCACCAACGAAAACGGTGTCCCTCTGTTCGTGAACGAAAACGGCGAGATCGTCGACTCGGAGCCGGACAATCTTGTCGAGGGCTATTTCCCGCTTTACCTCAATGAAGGTGAGCTGACCTTTGACAAGACGGGCCAGTTGATCAGTCCGCAGGGTTTGACCCGCTACGAAGCGCAAACCGAGACGTTCTCGATCTCGCTCGATATCGACTATAGCGACTCGTCGCAGTTGGCGACGCCCTTCGTGGTCAATAACCTTGAACAGAACGGCTTTACATCCGGTCGTCTTGACGGGTTGGACATCGATGCCACGGGTCTGTTGCGGGCCAATTACACCAATGGGCAGAACAAACCGTTGGGCAAGATCGTGATGGCAAACTTCAACAACCAGAACGGCTTGAAACAGGTCGGCAATGCAACTTTTGTCCAGACGGCCTCGTCGGGGGATCCGATCATCGGGGAAGCCGGAACCGAAGGGTTTGGGTCGATCCAGTCCGGTGCGCTTGAGCGGTCGAATGTGGACATCACCGAGGAGCTGGTCAACCTTATCACGGCGCAACGAAATTTCCAGGCGGCGTCCAAGGCGATAGAAACCTCGACGCAGTTGACCCAGACGATCATCAATATCCGTACATAAAGGTCGGGTCGGCGCCTTTGGCGCCGGTCTCTTTTCATCAGGGGCAGGTCATGGATCGCAATATCCACATCGCACTCAACAACATGCGCAATATCGGGTCCGAGTTGCGCGTGAACGCGCAGAATATGGCCAACGTAAACGTCCCCGGATTCCGCTCGGATCTTGCAGTCACGCGGCAGGCGCAGTTCCTGGAGGCGTTCGACCAGTTCCGCTCACGGGTCTACAGCCAGCAAGCCGACACATCCCTGTTTTCATCCGAGCCGGGAAACCTCCAGAATACTGGCGAAGATCTTGACGTGGCGATCCGCGGCGACGGGTATTTCTTCATTGAACCGGCAACGGGTGGGGACAACGCCTTGTCTCGGCGCGGTGATCTGGGATACGATGCCGAGCGGTTTTTGGTCGATGGTGCTGGCAATCGCATTCTGGACACCGGATTGGCGCCGATTCAGTTGCCTCAGGCACGGCGTATTGTGATCCAGGAAACCGGGCAGATCGACCTTGAACTGTTTGGCGCCCCCGAAGGCACCCTTGTGCCTGGGCCGATCATCGCGACAACCCTTGCCGAAGACAGCGTTTTGGCCAAATCGCCGGATGGCCATGTCCGTGCCGCCGAGGGTGAGGACGGCTTGCCACAGCCGGATCAGCGGGTGCGGCTTGCCCAGGGATCCCTGGAAAGCAGCAACGTGAACTCGATTGCATCGCTTGTGTCCAACATCGAAAGCCAGCGCCATTTCGAGATGAGCGTAAAGTTCATCTCCCTTGCGAAGGAGATTGACGAGGCCACCAGCCAGATCATGCGCCTGCCCAATGGCTGATTGACGGCTGGCTGCCCCGCGTTTGGCATAAGGCTTGCAGTATTTCGTGAGACGCAGATTTTACGGAGCTTTTGATGTCCTCCAACGCAATGCACGTTGCCAAGACGGGTCTGAACGCGCAGCAGACGCGCATGCAGGTGATCGCCAACAACCTGTCGAACCTGAATACGGTCGGCTTCAAGAGTGATCGCGCAAATTTTGAAAGTCTTCTTTATCAGGTCAAGCGTTCTGGCGGGGATCAGACATCCGAGGGTACCGCGCTGACCTCGCCGCTGGCGCTTGGCACCGGCGTGCGGGTGGTCAATACTCAAAAACTTCATTCCCAAGGCGGGATGGTCAACACCGACAACTCGTTCGATCTGGCAATTGACGGTCAGGGCTTCTTTCAGGTTTTGATGCCTGATGGCCGGGTGTCATATACACGAAACGGGTCGTTCTCGCGGAGTGTGGATGGCGCGCTGACGACCGCAAGTGGGTATGTCGTGCAGCCCGAGATCACGATACCCGAGGGCGTCTTGGCGGTGAACATTTCGCAGGACGGCATTGTTTCGGTACAGGTTGCGGGTCAGAATGCACCTCAGGAAGTTGGACAGCTGACGCTGGCATCGTTTGCGAACCCAAGGGGCTTGCAGCCAATCGGGGAAAGCTTCCTTGTGGAAACCGCCGCAAGTGGCCAGCCCGCTGTGGCTGCACCTCAGGCGCAGGGCCTTGGCAAGCTGGTGCAGGGATCTCTTGAATCGTCCAATGTCAATGTAGTTCAACAGCTCGTTGAAATGATCGAAACACAGCGCGCCTATGAAGTCAGTTCCAAGGCGATCTCGTCGTCTGACGAGATGATGCGCTATATCTCCAACAACTTGTAAGGCTCTGATCATGGGGTACCTTCGTCACGCTCTCCTTTGCCTTGCCGTTGGTCCGCTGGCTGCTTGTTCCACCTATGTCGAGGATCGGGCCAGCCGTGCATTTCAGCCGGTTACCCAAGAGTCGAAAGTGCGCTCCGGCCCGGCGGACGGCAGCATCTATCATCCCGGGGCAACAGGCCTGTTCGCGTCTCAGCGGCGAGCGTCCGATGTGGGGGACGTGCTGACCGTGGCGCTGAACGAGTCCTTTCAGGCCAGCAAGTCGCAGACGGCGTCTGCTGGGAAGACGGAAAACGTGACGGCGCAGCTACCGGGATTCCTTGGGATTGGCGAACCGGAATTCGGGTCAGCCCAGACCTTTGAGGGCACGGGAAGCGCAGAACAGTCCAATTCGTTCACGGGCCTGGTAACGGTCAGTGTCATGCGTGTGCATGGCAATGGAAATCTTGAAATTCTTGGTCAAAAGAAGCTGACCCTGAACAATGGTGATGAATACGTCCGCGTCAGCGGCATTGTCCGACGAGAGGATATCGGGCCGTCCAACGTGGTCAATTCAAACCGCCTGGCCAATGCGGAGATCACGTATATCGGTGCGGGCGATGTGGCCGATACCGGGCGCCGGGGCCTGTTCCCGAAACTGTTTTCCGCGCTGAACCCGGTTTGAGGTTGTGCTGATGCCCTCTGCCCGCAATTTGCTGTGCGTGTTGGCCATGGTCCTTGCGACATTGCCCGCAAGCAGTGCCATTGCGGACCGGATCAAGGACCTCGCCAGCGTCGCCGGCGTGCGCAGCAACCAATTGATCGGCTACGGTCTGGTTGTCGGCCTGTCTGGAACCGGGGATGAAGACCTTGGCATAACGTTGCAATCGCTGCAATCCATGGTGTCGCGTTTTGGCATGGTCACCGAGCAGATCGACATGGACGGGACCAACGCGGCCGCGGTCATGGTGACGGCAGACTTGCCGCCTTTTCTAAAGCCGGGGCAGACGCTGGATGTCACAGTGTCCACACTTGGCCCCGCCGAGTCGCTGCGTGGCGGCACGCTGTTGATGACCCCGATGCTGGGTGTTGATGGTGAAACCTATGCCATTGCGCAGGGCAATCTCGTTGTGGGTGGGCTTGGTGTTACGGCGAATGATGAATCATCTTTGACGGTCAACGTACCGACGGTCGGTCGCGTGCCGCAAGGCGCGACGGTCGAGAAGATGGTCGAGAACCCCTTTATTTCAGGCGATTACCTGGTGCTGAACCTGCACCGGGCGGATTTCTCGACAGCGAGCAACGTGGCCGAGGCAATCAACGTGGTGTTTGGCGACAACGCCGCGGTGCCGATTGACGCGGCCTCGATCCGGGTGCTGGCGCCTTCGGACCCGGAGCAAAAGGTGTCGTTTGCCAGTTTGATCGAACAGGTCGAGGTGCAACCCGCAGAGCCTGCCGCGCAAGTGATAGTGAACTCTCGGACCGGCACGGTGGTGATCGGTGGCAATGTCCACGTAACGCCGGCCGTGATTACGCATGGCAGTTTGACGGTGCGTATCCGCGAAGACATGGACGTGACTCCACAGAACGAGACGATCATAACCGATGACGCCGTGGTGAACGCGCCGGGCGAGCCGGTCCAGACACCGGAAAGCGAGATCACCGTGGACGAGCCAGAGGCCCGCGCGTTCGTCTTCGATCCTGGCACTGAGCTCAGCGATGTCGTGGATGCGATCAATGCGATCGGCGCCACGCCGTCTGATCTCGTGGCAATACTGGAGGCATTGAAGGTGGCGGGCGCCTTGCGCGCGCAGCTGATCATAATCTGAGCCAACAAAAAGGCAGGGCCGACATGACTGATATCAGTTCCACAGCATTGGCGATGACCGTCAGCACATCCGGCCAGGCCGAGCGCGGCAAAAGCCCCGGGACGTCGCAGGACACCAAATTGGACGATGTCGCCAATCAGTTCGAGGCGCTTTTTGTGAAAAGCATCCTGTCCAGTGCCCGATCCGCGAAATTGGCTGATCCATTGTTAAACAGTGAGGGCAGCAAGACGTTTCTTTCGATGTTAGATCAGGAATATGCAACCGCCCTGGCAAAGCGAGAGTCGTTGGGGATAGCTGAAGCCCTGATGCGTCAGTTTCAGCCATCAGTCGACAGTGAGGACTAAGCTTAATGGCCAGCTTGCTCGAAATCGGAAGGAGCGCGATCAACGCACAGCGCGAAGCGTTGAACGTCACCGGTCAGAATATCGTCAACGTCAACACGGAAGGCTATCGCAAGCGCGATGCCAACCTGTCCGAAGTTTCCGGTGTTCAAAGCGAGTTGACTGCCCTGACGGCGCAAACCGGGCTGGGTGTTCAGCTTGGCGAGGTGCGGCGCGCTTATGACTCTTTTCTGACCGAAAGCAAGCGCACGGCGTCGGGCCGGTTCGAATCTTCGGATGCGTTCGTGCAAAAGCTTGAGCGGTTGCAAAACACCGTTCTGCCGAATGACGGCGATTTGGGATCGACCCTGACCGCCTTTTTCGACACGCTCGGTGAGGTTGCCGCGCGTCCTGGTGATCTAGTGCCGCGCGCTGCCGCGATGGAAATGGCTCAAACGGTCAGCAACGCATTCAACACAACGGCGTCGCTTCTGCAAGAATTGGGCGATGGCACGTTCGACGAGATTTCAACACGGTTGAATAAAGTGAACCAGAACCTGAGCGCACTTGCATCCGTCAATGGCAAGTTGCGGTCATCAAATCTTGGGGGCAATCCGCCCAATACGTTGCTGGATGAACGGGACCGGCTGATTGATGCGCTGTCCGCAATGGTCCCGGTCAGCGTTTCGATCGGTAATCGCTTTGAGGCCGAGGTTCGTCTTGGCGCTTCGGATGGCGGGCCGCTTATTGTGACTGGCGAGGACAGCAAGGTTCTGGCGTCAGGGATCAGCGATCAGGGCAACATCTTTTTCCGGGTTGGGGCGGGGCAGACCGTTTCGCAGCTGGAAACCGGCGGCTTGCGTGGTCTGGTCGACGCATACGGAACCACCCTGCGCGCGAGCAACGAGTTGGACATGCTGGCGCGGAATTTCAGCAATGGCATGAATGCGCAGCATGCGCAGGGCATAGACCTTGAAGGTCAACTGGGCCGTGAGATGTTTGCCGTAGCACAGTTTTCGCCGACGCTCGGTCGCGCGAACGAGGGTACGGCTGAGGCGACGATACGTCTGGTTCCCGGCCGGGCCGACAGCCTTGACCGCATGCAAATGAGCTATGCGGCATCCACGGATCGGTGGATCTTGAAGGATGATACCGGAGCCGAGTTGGCGACGGGGCGGACACGGCTTGAAATCGACGGCGCGGTGATCGACGTGACTGGGACGCCTGCGGATGGCGATACCGTCACCTTCACCCGCGATCCGGGCGATGCGTCTCGGATCGCGTTTCTCTTGAACCGACCCGAAGAAATCGCGGCGTCGTCCACCACTGTGATCTCACCGAAGACGACCAATCTGGGATCAGCCACTTTGACATCGCAAGCGGCGGAGGGCGAAAGCTCGGGTATCGCGCCATTGACGGATGTATTGGCCAACAACCTGTCGCCGGTGGCGGCGCAAGAATTGTTGCGGGGCGGCGTGATCGGCAGCATCCCGCGCGGGACCAAGGATATCAGCCTCGCCAGCCTGGCCACGCAGACGACCGCATCCATAGCGGCCAAGGTCGACGCGGATATCGGGGCATTCACCCTGACGCTGGACGGCGTGGATCACAATTTTGCCGTGCAACCAAGCGACGTCGCCCAGACCAGCTGGGAGACGGGCGCGGAAATTGCAAAATATCTTGATATGGGTGTGTTCAAATCCTCGGTCGCGGGAGAGACCCTTCGGGATCTGGGTGTAAGCGTCGCGGGGTCGGCCACCGGGTTGGCCTTTGCATCCGACGGATCGCGCAGCTTGACCGCAGCCTCCGCGGTGTCGTCTTCGGGGTCGTCGATCGGTGCCTCCGTGACACAAGGGCAGGAGGCGTCGGATATCCGGGTCTTCACCCGAGAGGGCCGGCAGATCGCGGGTATACCGCTCAATACGGATGAGGTTGCCAATCTTCTGACCATTGATAACGGCTTTGCAAGGGAAGCGGAGTATCGCGCGGACTACAATTCCGCAGCGGGGGGCGTCGGCTATCGCGGTATTGATGTCACGCAAAGCCAGATCGGCGCATCGCCGCTGACAGGCGGTGCGCAGAAGGTATCCGCCAGCCTTATCGGGCTTTCGGCAGCGACCGGAACAACGCTTTCGGAAGGCAATGTCGGGATTTCCTCGAACAGCGCTGTCAACCAGACGCAAGGTCAGACGATCACCCTGGATATGGCCACAGGCTTTGTTCGGTCTGCCACGATCCCTGCGGGGGCTGATGCCGCCCTCGTCGCGGATCGTGCCAACGAGTCCTTCGCGCCTGTTGGTGTTCAGGCCAATGCAATGACGGCGCTGCGCCTGTCGCTTGATCCGTCGGCCACGGATGGGTCGGTTCAATTTGATCTTGCCGGTCTTGATGGCGCTCCCTTGACGATTTCGGCACAGATAAGCAATGGCGATCTGAATGCACTGGTCAGCGCGGTCAACCGTCTGAGCGATGACACCGGGATCAAGGCAGAATTGTCGTTGTCCGGCGATGCGGTGACGTTGATTCAGGACGATGGGTTCGACATCGCCATCAGCAACATTTCCCCGAACGGTGTCGGTTTCGGCGCGGTTGCCCTCGATCAGGAATTCAAACCGTTGAGCCGTGGCGAAACTTCGACATTCGCCAGTCCGTTTCTGAATGAAATGCGGGTCAGCGGCACCGTCTCGTTCCTCAGCACGTCCGAATTCGCGATCAGCAGTGACGCGACAGGGGCCGAGACTCTGATCTCCGACTCCGAGCCGGTAACGGGTGGTCTGGTGGCGCGTGAGTTCTCCAATGGCGGAACAGCGGCGTCGCTGATGTTCAATATCGACCCTATGATTGACGGACCCTCGACCAGTGTCGACGGGACCAACGTGCATGCGCCGTCCGCGCGCTACGAGGCGGCGGTGACCGCTGACAATGGGCCGAGCTTTACCGGCATCGTATCGGCTGCGGATTTGGCGGCAGGCACCCTGTCTGGCGATGGGGTCGCACAGGCCATGGCGGCCGAATTGCGTGCACAGGCCCCGGTGCCGGCCCTGACAGGCGCTGCGCGCGCAATCGGGGATTTCCCGCCCGTGGGGACGACGTCGCGCTTCACGCTCGGCGGTGCGGAGTATACCCTGACACGGGTCGACGGCGGTGACCCGACCCGCCTGACGGCCTTGGATTTCGAGATCACAGGCCCGGAAAACGGGCGTTTGGTCCCCCGTGTGGATGAAGTGAACGGCGATTTTGCGCTGTCACTTGATGTCGTGGATGGTCAGTTGTCGGGCGCAGGCCCTGTACCCGTGTCGGAATCCACGGCGGCACAATTCGGGCTGAGCACCGCGCTGACGACGCCGTCATTGCAGGGGCGCGCCATCGCGTCGAATCTTGCTGATGGGGACTACTCGATCGACGTATCGCTGAATGGGGTGTCGGCCAGCCTGACCGTAACGAAGTCGGAAACTGGCATAACCGTTACTGTGCCCCCAGGTTTGGCTGAAAGTCTGGACGCAGGGATCGAGGCGGACGCAGAAGGTAACGACATCCTTGTTTTGAGTGCAAAACAGCCCGGTCTCGGGCAGTTAAGCGTGACAGGCGGTGACCACGCAACCGCGCTTGGCCTCAAGATTGGCACAGTGGACCTGACTGTTGATGCCGGCGCGCTGAACGCCCGTAGTACGACGGCTTCGGCGATTGACGTGGTGGCGGGTGCGACCAGCGCTGCCGGATCCTATCTGCACCTGACCGACCTGCCTGATGAAGAGCTTATCGTCGTCATGGGTGATAGCGGTGCCAAGCGGATCGCGGCCCAGTTCGAGATTGGTTCCCCCGCTGGTGCTGCGGACCGCAAACAGGAAAGCTTCCGGGTCGAGATGATGGACGATGGCACCGGGCGCGTTGAACTGTTTGACGAGGAAACGGGCGCGTCGATCGCGACGCGGACATCAAACGGTCTGGCGCGTTTCAACGTCTCGGGGCAGGATGTCGAGCTGTCGGGATTTGCCGAAACAGGTGATACTTTCACCTTGGTGACGGGACGACGGTCGCCGGGCGATGCCCGTAATCTGGACGAGATGTTAAGCCTTGGCCAACAGCGGACTGGATTTACAAGCTATCAAGACGAATTCCGCTCCATCGCCGCAGGTGTCGGCGCCACACTTGACGCAGCGCGTTTGACCAGAACGTCAAATGAAGCGGTTTATGAAGCGGCTGTGGCAACGGAAAGCGAACTGAGCGGGGTGAACCTTGACGAAGAGGCCGCCAAATTGATCGCGCAACAACAAGCATATCAGGCGGCGGCACGCATTCTGCAAAGCGCGCGTGAGATGTTCGATACCCTTATCCGGATTTCGTGAGGCCAACCATGTCTGTTTCGACCAAACTTTTCACTGACCAGATGCTGAATCGCTTTTCGGGGATCAATGAAGAAATCGAACTCCGTCAAACCCAGATTTCCACCGGACAAGAGATAAACCAAGCCTCGGACAAGCCGCTTGATGCTGTCAGGCTATCCGCGCTGGAAGAACGCTCAACCCAGCTTGCCGGTTTCGAGCGCAACGTCAGAACAGCGCAGGAAAGCCTGACGCTGGCGGATACAGAACTGACATCGGCATTCGACAGGTTGACGCGGCTGCGTGAAATCGCGACGGCCGCCGACAGTGACACCTTCGCGCCAATCGACCGTGAGGCGTTTCGCGTTGAAGTTTCCCAGATACGCAGCGCGCTTGTCGGTCTGGCTAACACGCGTACACCGGATGGCCAGGCGATTTTTGGTGGATATGCCACGGATATCACGCCATTCGAGCAAAATGCCGATGGGGAAATAGAGTTCAAAGGAGATGGCGGGGAACATACGCTTGCGGCGTCCGAAACCATGCGGTTTCCGACCTCGGTAAATGGCGGGCGCGTGTTCATGCAAGTCGAGACATCTTCGGGGATGTCCAGTATTTTCGACATCGTTGATAGTTTTGAGGCGGCGCTATCCACCAAGGAATCCATTCAGGACAGCCTGTCAGGACCCGGTGAACCCGGGCTGTCGTTGCGATTCAATGGCGACCGGATGCCTCGCGACGTGAGCTTTGTGATCGAGGGGCCTTCGGGCCGCGAGACTGTCAATGTCAGTGAAGTTGTTGGCGGATCGAGCGACCGCCTGATCGACGCGATCAATGCGCAAAGCGAGGCCACGGGCATCACCGCCGAGCTGTCGCAGGACGGGCGCTTGCAGCTTTCCGCCAATAGTGGAACGGTCACGATCTCTGAACTCGACGTGGAGGGTGTTACCCTCGCCAGCAAGGATCCCAAATTTACCTTCACCACTGATGACGTGCCGGAGCAGACCCTCGCACCGGCTGCACAGAAACTGGGGGCGCAGTTGACCAAGCTGATCGACGCGGGTCAACACATCGCGCTGTCGCGAACCACGGTCGGGGCGAGGCTGCAGCGAGCCGAGGCGCAGGAGGAAACCCTGCAAACCAGATCCGTCGCGCTGGATACGCAGATAAATGACCTGTCCGCGGCAGATCTGGAACGGGTGATCACGGAACTGCAAAGTCTTTTGGTCAATCGCGACGCGGCGCGACAGGCCTATTCCAAAATCAGCCAAAGCAGTCTTTTCGATTTCTTGAACTAAAGCCTCCCGCTGTTAACCCGCGACATTGGTGCTCTGAGTCTGACGTATATTATCGGGGACCCCGGATAAGGATATATCCGGCCGTTCCGGTCCACTAGTGTTCGCCACCTGACACAAGATTCCCATTGGCGGCTCGATGTGCGATATTCGGGGCATGAGACGCGATGACATCTGCCTTTACCTTGGCCCCGCCGACCGTTCTGAGCTTCAAGAGCTGATCACCAACCGCAACACGCCGCGCAAGCTTGTCTGGCGGGCCGAGATCGTGCTGGCCACAGCGGACGGTCATGGCACGTTCGAGATCATGCGACGCGCGCGCACGTCCAAGCCCACGGTCTGGCGATGGCAGCAGCGGTATCTCGAAGAGGGCGTGGCCGGTCTCAAGCGCGACAAGACGCGACCCTCGCGGGTGCCACCGCTACCCATGGAAACACGCCTGAAGGTCATCGCCAAGACAGTGCAGGAGACACCGCCCAATGCCACGCACTGGAGCCGTGCGCTGATGGCCGAAGCCATGAACATCTCGCCGTCCAGCGTCGGCCGCATCTGGGCGGAAGCTGGTCTCAAGCCGCATATCACCAAGGGGTTCAAGGTCTCGAACGACCCGCTGTTCGAGGAGAAGGTCACCGACATCGTCGGGCTTTACCTCGACCCGCCGGATCGCGCCGTGGTGCTGTGTGTCGATGAAAAATCGCAGATCCAGGCGCTCGACCGGACGCAACCGGGGTTGCCGCTGAAGAAGGGCCGCGCCGCGACCATGACCCACGATTACAAACGGCACGGAACGACCACGCTGTTCGCGGCGCTGGACGTGAAATCCGGCATGGTCATCGGTGAATGCCTGCCCCGCCACCGCGCCAGGGAGTTCCTGAAATTCCTGCGCAACATCGACAAGGCCGTGCCGGGCAAGCGCGATGTCCATCTGGTGCTCGACAACTACGCCACCCACAAGACGCCTGACGTGCAGGCTTGGCTGGACAAGCACCCGCGCTTCAAGCTGCACTTTACCCCTACCAGCGCGTCTTGGCTGAACCTCGTCGAACGGTTCTTCGCCGAGATCACGTCAAGGCGCATTCGGCGCGGCAGCTATTCCAGCGTCGATGACTTGGAGAACGCGATCTACGACTATCTGGCGCACCACAACGAGAGGCCGAAGCCCTTCAGGTGGACCAAAACCGTCGAAGACATCCTCACACGGGAAGGCCGCGCCTTGGACAAGCTCGATGAAATCCGCGGGAATAGGTAGGATGTGTCAGACTCGGAGCACTAGAC
>Ga0209949_1001160_pt1 | contig 13071 bp, 14 predicted proteins | sample SalPonC_black_MG_FD_185711 | JGI IMG/M metagenome (GOLD analysis project Ga0209949, IMG submission 185711) | Salt pond soil microbial communities from South San Francisco under conditions of wetland restoration - Salt Pond MetaG... | ecosystem: Environmental > Aquatic > Marine > Intertidal zone... | reverse complement strand
AGCCGTCACTCTCAAATCGAAGTGTCGCAGCGACTAAATAGTTCTCTAAATTAAACTTTTAAATAAAAAAGATGCCCGGGAGAAAATAATAAAAGCGCTTTTCTGATTTATATAGTATTAATTAGGCATTATAATAAAAAAACATAAATAAATATTGATTAAAACAACTTATGATTAGAAATTTTAGGCAACCAATAACATCAATCAAATGTACTCTCCATGAACAGGACAATAAAAGCTATACTTCTGATTGCCGGAGTAGTTGCTTTAACTTTTTTTACAGCAATGCAAACTCCCGCAGAACCTGAAACGGCAGAGTCCCCTGCCGCTGAGATATTAACTGTAGCAGAATCTGAACCCGAATTGCAGGAAACAGAGGAAGCAACGGAGGGATTTGCCACTCTTGAAGAGTTTCAGGCATCTCCGGGATATGTAAAATTTATGATCGATAACCTCTGGATACTGATTGCTGCATTTATGGTACTCATTATGCATCTTGGATTTGCTACGGTCGAAAGCGGCATGACGCAGGCAAAAAACTCGGTTAACGTTATCTATAAAAATGTATTCATACTCTGCGCAGGGCTATTGATTTATGCTCTTGTAGGCTTCCAGATTATGTACCCCGGAGATTTTAACGGAATTTTCGGGTTTGGTGGATTCGGTATCGGGTTTGATGCATCAGACCCCGTTGGCATGTTAACCACCGGCTATGGAATGGATATGACCATCTGGAGCGATTTTATTTTTCAGGGAATGTTCGCCGCAACTGCTGCAACGATAGTTTCCGGATGCGTAACCGGTCGAATTAAACTCTCTTCTTTTATGATTTTCGGTGTGTTGTTACTGGCATTTTGCTATCCTGTAACAGGAAGCTGGGTATGGGGCGGAGGCTGGTTATCTGAGCTTGGATTTCACGATTTTGCAGGCTCATCCCTGGTTCACGGTGTGGGCGGAGCTGCAGGACTTGCCTGCGTGATTTTGCTTGGGGCCCGAACCGGAAAGTACAAAGACGGTAAAGTATCGGCTATTCCCGCACACAATATCCCACTTGCAACAGTCGGTGTATTCTTACTTTGGTTTGGTTGGTTTGGATTTAACGGGGGTTCTGTATTGAGCGCCGACCCTGCCGGAGTTTCTTATGTCTTTGTAACAACTGCTCTCGCAGCTTGTGCCGGTGCCCTGGCTTCTATGGTTGCCACTCAGGTAGTAATGCACAACCTGGATGCACCCATGGCACTGAACGGAATACTTGCGGGACTCGTGGGCATTACGGCTGGTGCGGATGTTGTATCGGTTATGGGGGCCGTAACAATTGGTGCCGTGGCCGGCGTGATTGTGGTTTTTGCCATTATTATGTTCGATAAACTTCGCCTCGATGATCCCGTTGGAGCCATTTCTGTACATGGCGTTTGCGGAATCTGGGGTACGGTTGCAGTAGGGTTGTTCTCTTCTTCGGCATCAGTTGGGGTTCAGCTTTTGGGAACCCTTGCCATTACGGGAACCACCTTTCTTTTCTCACTGGCCGTTTTTGGCGCTATCAAAGCGATTGTAGGTGTTCGTGTTTCTCCGGAAGTAGAGTCAGACGGACTCGACATTTCGGAACATGGAAATAAAGCATATCCCGATTTTTCACCGGTTCCTACTTCTGAGCTTGGCGCATTTACTTCCTAAATATAAATCCAAACAGCAGATTATAAAAAAGGGAGCACCCTGATGGGGTCAGGGGCTCCCGGCGTTTCAAATTTTCATGCTTCTACACATTCAATCGAAACACTTTAAGATAACAGTATGTCTTTAAAACAGAAAATCTTCTCTCTCTCATTTATTGTAGTTTTTCTTTCCATATCCACAGAAATAAAAGCCCAGGAAATCTCAACCGGTGTTGACCTTTACAGTACGTATGTATGGCGCGGTGTAGCGTATTCGGGTCCCTCCATCCAGCCGTATGTGGAGTTTGGTGCAGGCGGTTTTACATTAGGGGCGTGGGGTTCACAGGGTATCGACGGCATAGTCGGCAGCGATGACGTAAGCAACGGATTTCAGGAAATGGATCTGTATGCATCATATAGTTTCGACTTCGGCCTGAGCCTGGGGGTTACCGATTACTATTTTCCGGGTACACTCTACTTCGAAGACGAAAGTCATGCCTACGAGTTTAATCTTGGATTTGAAGCCGGCAATTTATCTCTGTCTGGAAACTACATATTTGCAGGTGGCGGATCGGTTGGCGATGATGTATATGGTGAGTTGGGCTATTCTATTGGTGCAGCTGATCTGTTCATTGGTGCGGGCGACGGCTGGCATTCCACAGATACGGAATTTGCCGTGGTAAATGTTGGTGTTTCCACTACAAAGACGATTAAGATAACTGACTCATTTTCTATACCGCTAAGTGGTGCAGTAATATTAAATCCCGATACTGAACAGCTTTACATTTTGGCAGGAATATCGCTGTAACGAATAAGCAGCTCCGAGAGAAAATCCGGAGCTGCTTAAAAAATGGGCTTCTCTGTTACTTGCCTTTAAATCGGTATATCGTCCATGCTGTGATGCCCAGTACAGCAGTCGTGGTTCCTAAAATAAGAGCCAGATTAATGTCTCTCTGTACTCGTTCGGCTCTGCTCAGGTAATCGGAACCAATCCCTTTTTTAGCAATCAGATTTTCCAGTTGCTCTACTTTCTCTTCTAACTCTTTTCTTGTTTTTTCTTTAAGTGCCATATCAATCCTTGTTTTATTTGTCACTAATGTATTTACTAAACAAAAAAAAGGAGAGATAGCATTCAGTTATTTTTCTGCAGTGATTCTGAGTTTATAGAAAGGTCACTCTGCTTAAAATTTTCATAAATCGTAAGAAATTCACTCATAATCATCGCAGTGGCTCCCCACAGCGGGACGTCATGGATATCCCAGAATGGAACATCAAACGATGTTTGGGGTAAATCCCACTGCTCTCTTTTTTTGTACTCTTCAGTCAAAAGAGCATCAAGCTCTGCCGTTACTATTTCGCTTACTTCGATTGGGTTGGGGGTAAGCGTTGGCTTTTTATCCAAAAAGCCAACGAATGGGGTAATTTGGTTATCGGTTCGATGAAGATAAAGTGGCGTAATGGGGCCCGCAGTTTTAACAATGCTGCCGGGTATGCCGACTTCTTCGTGTAGTTCACGAAGTGCTGTCTCTTCAAGTGATTCGCGGTTCTCCTGCCGGCCGCCCGGAAAACTGATTTGACCTGCGTGACGAATTCGATCGGACCTTAAAGTAAGAACCACATGTAGTTTCTGATTGGAGTCGGGATAAATGGGAATCAGCACACTGCTGGGATGTGCAGTTTCGGTAGGATGGCGCGGGAGAATAAAATCGGGGTCGAGTGGAGTTGGGGACATGCGCATCTGGGCAGGCTGACCCGGGAGCTTATCGGGGTCCAAATTCTTTATATAATGATAAAAACGATGATGTTTCATAAAAAAATAGACAGGAAGGTTATCGGTCAAAAATATGGAAAAGATTTGGAATAAATCGGGGTACTTCTTTTTGATAGGTCCGGTAGTTATCACCGAAACGTTTAGTTAAACCTCGCTCTTCAAAATAGCTGCCGGTATAAAAATAGAGTCCAACGCAGATTATGATGTAGACCAGGTTGTGCGTCATCAGAGGAGAGGACAACAGTATTATCATCGAAAACGTATAAAGCGGATGACGCATATAAGCGTAGAAACCGGAGCGGATGAGGCTGCCCCTTTTTGGCTCGTCGAGGTATTGCGGCTGCTCTCCATGTTTTAAATAACGCCGAAGCTGTTTGATTCCCATAAAAACCGCCCCGTGCCCTTTTAGCGATTTCAGGGCTGCCAGCGCGGCTAAAACCTGTATCGCAATCATAAAAAACAGCCAGAATCCTTTAAGCTGATAAAGAATATTATCATTTGGCAATGTAATCAGCCAGAGCAGAAGCATCAGGCCGGCCACTATATTGTATAGAAACCTGTAAAACGGTTTCAGTTTAGGAACCGCCTCAAAAACCATTTCTTTAAATGTTTTTCGCGCAAACAGCGAGTGAGATGCACAAAAAAGCAGGAAAAAAATGGAAGGGATAGCGTACTGGTATAGAATACTCATGAAATAATTAATATTCGGTTTTATCCTCTTTATCTGCCCACTTTTTAAAAAGCTCAAGTGCTTTTCTGTTATCTGTAAAAATCATCGGTATGCTTCTGGATCCCGGGTCGATTTGTAACTCCTCATAGATAAATTCGTCATCAAAACCGATCCGTGCGGCATCTTTTCGGTTAGCTGCAAAAAAAACCCGCTCGGGCCTGGCCCAGTAGATGGCTCCCAGGCACATAGGGCACGGTTCACAGCTTGCATAGATATCGCAACCGCTTAGCTGGAATGAGTTCAGCTTTTTGCACGCTTTTCTGATTGCTACAATTTCTGCGTGAGAAGTGGGATCATTGGATAAAATGACTTCGTTATGCCCTTCTGCAAGGAGCTCCCCGTTTTTCACGACTACGCATCCAAAAGGTCCCCCATGCCCGGCTTTCATACCGTTTTCTGCAAGTTCAATCGCTCTGTTCATCCATTTCTGTTCCATCCAACCTCTTGTTAAAGCTTTACAATTATTACGCTCATGTACTATTTCAAATAAGCCATAAAAAAACATGTGTGCCTCGTGAAAGTTGCAAATAGATTGCGGAATTAAAAAACAGAAATGAACTGCACAAAACAGGAGTAAATCCATTATTTTACGCTGATAAATAAATTTTTAATCTAACGTTGTTTTATGTCACTTTTAGTTGTTGGATCGGTAGCTTATGATGGAATTGAAACCCCATTTGGGTCTGTAGACCGGATTTTGGGAGGTTCAGCTACCTATATTTCCCTTGCATCTTCCTATTTTGCCAATATTATAAATCTTGTAGGGGTAGTTGGGAAAGATTTTAAAGAGGAGGATATTAAGCTGTTCAGGAGTAAGGGGGTGGATTTGCAGGGGCTGCAGCGCGATAACACGGGAAATACCTTTTTCTGGAAAGGAAAATATCACTACGATTTAAATAATCGTGACACACTGGATACGCAGCTGAATGTGTTTGAGCATTTTGATCCCGTCATTCCCGAGAGCTATCAGAATACGAAATATATTGCGCTGGGAAATATTGAGCCCAGCCTGCAGGAGAAGGTCCTCGATCAGGTAAAAAATCCCGGTTTTGTGGTGATGGATACCATGAATTTCTGGATTGAAGGTACCCCGGATGCGCTTAAAAAAACGCTGAAACGGGTTGATCTATTGGTCATTAACGACTCGGAGGCAAGAGAGCTTGCCGATGAACCCAACCTGATGAAGGCTGCTGAGAAAGTGATGGATATGGGGCCACAGGCGCTTATCATTAAAAAAGGTGAGCATGGAGCACTCCTGTTTACGGACAGCGAAATATTTTCGGCACCTGCATACCCGGTCATTGATATCTTTGATCCGACCGGGGCCGGCGATACGTTTATGGGCGGCCTGCTGGGATGGCTCTCCTATACGGATGATGCATCTCCTCAAAACCTGCGCAGAGCCGTAATTATGGGATCCGTAATGGCCAGTTTTTGTGTGGAGGAGTTTGGCCCCGAGCGGTTGAAAGACCTCACCGAAAAGGAGATATACGATCGGTACAGAGAGTTTAGAGAGTTGAGTGAAATCCCCGAAATATCTCATTTAGATTAAGCTCAAAAAAAATGGTCAAAACAATTTTTCTGGCTTCCGGCAATCCTCATAAAATTGAGGAGTTGAAGCAAATGATCGAACCTCTCGGAATTGAGCTGAAGTCTACGCTTGACTTTCCGGATGCACATGAAGTAGAGGAAGATCAGCCCGATTTGAAAGGGAATGCCCTTAAAAAAGCACGCTATTGGTTTATAGAGACGGGTATTCCGTCTCTTGCGGATGATACCGGTTTGGAAGTGGATGCGCTGAATGGGGCTCCCGGCGTATACTCTGCCCGCTATGCCGGGGAAAATGTAACTTACGATGAGAACGTAGATAAACTGCTTGGTGAAATGGAGGGGAAATCGGACCGTAAAGCGAGGTTCAGGACAGTCATCGCTTTTTTGGACGGGAGTGAAGAGCATCTGTTTGAGGGCATTTGTGAAGGGGGAATCACCAGGCAGCGAAAGGGTGAAAAGGGGTTCGGTTACGATCCGGTATTTCAGCCGGAGGGGTATAATCAGACGTTTGCCGAACTGAGTGCTGAAGAAAAGAATAATATCAGCCATCGGGGTCTCGCCTTCCAAAAATTTCTTACTTACCTGGAAGACTGACTGCTTCAAAGAGATACTCAATGAATATCTGAGCTTCAGTGGCTAAATTCCATCGAATTTGATGCAAGTTAAGGTCTAAAGAGTGTTATTGTTGCCACTGAGACACAGAAAACCACAGAGAAATCTTCAGTCAAAATCTGTGTTTCAGTGGCTATTTAAAAAATGACGCGTTTAATGTTTAGCTTCATTCTTCCAAAATTTAGGATCAAACCTATTTTACAACCCGAACATCTTAAATAATTGAGGGTTTGTGCCATGTCTTCTGATGCAATACCATCCTTTGCCTTTATTTCTAGGATTACCTGATCGAAAACTACAAAGTCGGCATAAAACTTATGAGGTAGAATAATTTCCTTATAGGGTATTTCATACATTTTTTCTCTCTCGAAGAGAATGTTGTTATTAATAAATTCATGCTCAAAAGCATCTTTATAAACGATTTCCAGGAACCCGTGTCCAAGTTGCTTGTGAATGTCAATACCGATTTTGATGATTTCACTGGTGTGTTCTTGTAGAGGATAATTTGTTTTTGAATAGGCCATGCAAAAAAAATTGTATGTATTGCCACAGAGACACAGAAAACCACAGAGAAATCTTCAGTCAAAATCTGTGTTTCAGTGGTCCATTTCTATTGAATATGGGACAAGTTCAGATTTGAACGAACTATTGTTGCCACTGAGACACTGAACTCCAGCAGAGAAACCTTCAGTGAATATCTGTGCCTCAATGGCCATCTAATTCAGTAGTATGAACCCGAATTTTCATTTTCCTTGCAACGATTTTTATCTCAATGCCTCGTTTTCTTTTGAAACGATCTCTGAATTCAGTTTCTTAATCTCTCAAAGGGATAAGTTGCGAATTTTAGCCACAAAAGAATGGGATTTACATACATTGACGGCCTGGTAATCGTCTTCTATCTAATTATTGTTGCTGTATTTGGGATATGGTCGGCCGGTACTCAAAAAACAACGACCGATTACTTTTTAGGTGGGCGATCGATGCCCTGGTGGGCCATTCTCTTTTCAGTTGTAGCCACAGAAACCAGTACGCTCACCTTCATCAGTATTCCGGCTGTGGCGTACGGCGGCAGCCTCACGTTTTTACAGTTGACGATAGGCTATATCCTTGGCCGAACGATTGTAGCTATTTGGTTCCTGCCCGCATACGTGCAGGGCGAACTCACCACGGCATATCAGTACCTGGAGGAGCGGTTTGGATCCGGAATGCGAAAGGCGGCCAGTTCAACATTTATCATTACCCGGCTTCTGGCTGATGGGGTTCGTCTCTTTGCAACCGCCATTCCGCTGGCTATCATTATCCGCTTTGCGGGGGTGTTTGATGAGTGGAGCGATGCAGAAGTGTACCTGGCTTCTATTTCGATTATCTCAGTTATTACGCTAATCTACACCTTTCTTGGCGGCATTAAAGCTGTTATCTGGATGGACGTGGTACAAATGGTGGTTTATATCGGCGGAGCCCTGTTTGCACTGGGACTGCTGATAGGCAAACTCCCCGTTCCTTTTACTGAGGCGCTCACGATGATCAGTAACGCAGGGAAGTTCGAGATTTTTAACTTTGGCGGTGGGTTATCCTGGAGCGAATTTCTAGCCGACCCCTATGTTTTTTGGGTGGCACTTTTTGGAGGTGCAGTATTTTCTCTCGCTTCTCATGGTACCGATCAGCTTATCGTACAGCGGCTGCTGGCTACGGGAAATCTGCGTTCAAGCCAGAAAGCGCTCATCTGGAGCGGCATCGTTGCGGGCATGCAGTTTGCCCTCTTTCTTTTTATCGGGCTGATGCTTTATGTTTTTTATGAAGCAGCACTGCCTTCCGAGATTGGCCTTACTACAACAGACGAAGTATTTGCCAAGTTTATTGTTGATCACATGCCCGTGGGGATAGCAGGCCTCATTGTAGCATCTCTCTTCGCTGCAGCAATGAGTAGCCTAAGCTCATCCCTGAACGCTCTTGCATCTTCAACGACCTACGACATTATCAAACCGCTGTCAAAAGCCGTTTGGGACGATGCAAAAGAGCTATGGGTCTCTCGGATGGTTACCATTTTCTGGGGTGTGATTCTCACAGGATCGGCATTTTTGTTTACCTGGCTTCAGCTCAGCGGTGATGACCGTCCTGCCATTGTGGAACTCGGGCTTGGAATCGCATCCTATACATATGGGGGACTTTTAGGAATTTTTCTTCTAGGGCGACTTTTCCCCAGGCCCAATAAAACGGATGCCATGATTGGATTTTTCAGCGGGTTAATCTCCCTGCTGTTTATGGTTGAAGGCGCACTGCAGGAGTTTCTTCCCGGTGACCCGCTTACCATTGCCTGGCCGCTTTATACGTTTGTGGGCGCCCTGGTCGTGATAATTGTTTCAAATGTATCTTACTACATTAGAAAGGTGATAAACCGTTGATCTTCGCTAAATGAAAAACAAGCAACCTCTGCTTGGCTTTGCGATTCTGTCTCACAGGCAGCCAGCACAGCTGCTGAGACTCACTCGCACGCTTTCAGCAATGTTTGATGATCCGCCTATCTCCATCCATCATGATTTTTCGCAATGCGGGCTGGAGCATAATAATTTTCCACCAAATGTTCAGTTTGTTAGTCCATCCAGGTCAACCAAATGGGGTGATTGGTCACTAGTGGTGGGCGCAATGGCAGCCATAAAGCATCTTTTCGAAAGGGGGGATTATCCTGAATGGGTGGTTTTGTTAAGCGGTAATGATTATCCAATTCAAAAACCCGATAAAATCAAGGCGTTTTATCAAAACACGTCATATGATGCATTTACATCATCAAAAAAACTGACTGGGGCCAAGCTTTCAACAAAACGGGAATTCTATTGGTTCGCCCGTTACAAGTGGCCAAAAATTAACTATCCCTCTTTCTTTCACATTTTAAAAAGCATCAAGAAAAGAAAATTCGTAAAAGAACCGATAGTACTGAAAGAGAAAAGGGCCCAGAGATTCTTAACCCCTTTTGGCCCGTCTTACCCATGTTATGGAGGCAGTTTTTGGTTTAGTGCAAACCGGAAAGCGGTAAAAGAACTTGTACAAACGTTTGAGAATAACAAAAAACTTTGCCGCTACTATAAAGATTTATTATTACCCGAAGAGTCATTTTTTGTAACGGTTTTAAACAATACGAAAGATCTCGGTGTATATAATTTTAACTTTCGGTATACCGACTGGGCTAAAAATATCGGGCCACACCCAAAGCAGCTCAAGCTGCCTGATCTGCCCGCACTTATGAGGGCTGAGGAACATTTTGCCAGGAAAATAGATATGGATACCGATGCGGACCTGCTTGATAAGCTTGACGAGCTAATAGATTCTTAATATCACAAAAATAGTTTTCTGGTGATCTCTTTTACAAGCAGCTTTCCCGGTACAGATTGAAACATCTCAAGCCACCCGCTGTCTTCTCCTGAAGCAAGTCTGATTCGGTATTTCTGGTATTTCTCTTGAGACGGATTCATTTTGGTCTGATGTTTTTCAAAGCATTGAATATAGCCATCAATCTGGTTGCCGGATGTGGTAATTCGATCTTCATCATCCCTCATATTCACAACCTGCGTGGTTTTGAGAACATTTTTGATGGGGCCGTAATCATGTGCCAGCCGGATCCACAGATCGTAATCCTGGGCAGAGGGCAGACTCTCATCGTACCCGCCCAACTCAAGGAGATAGCTTTTTTTGGTAAACACCTGGTTCCCTACCATGTTATAATACAGCAGGTCTTGCAGGGTAATGAGCGGTTTTTTCTTCCAGACAATCTCCTTTTCTCCGAAATCCATGCGGTCGTTTGAGCAGATCCCGCCGAATTGTTCGTCACTCCAGGCGCTCATAAGTTCTTCGATTCGGTTCGGACGCCAGTAATCGTCGTCGTCAATTCCCGTTACAAACTCGCCGGTTGCATGCTTAATTGCCAGGTTTCTTGAAGCCGCGGCCCCTTTGGGCTCACGGTTCCGGAGCGTGATAACATCATCATGATCAGCATAGGATGTAAGAAGATCGGGGGTAGAATCATCGGACGCATCATCCACAATAATGAGCTCAACAGACTGATATGTCTGGTCCAGAACCGACTTTATTGCACGCTCCAGATACGCTATTCTGTTTCGTGTGGGCATATATACCGATATCAAAGGTGTGAACTTCTCCAATATTCCGCAGATCGTTTGTTTATATTGAACATTGCACCTGACCGGAAGTCAGGATTATCTTGTACATCAACATTTGTCAGAATTACTAAAAAGGTATGCAAACCCAGCCACGAATAACAGTTGCGATCTGTACATATAATCGTGCAGATTATTTGCACGATACGCTTCAGGGTCTTTCAGCACAGAGTGCAGATTCAGGCCAGTTTGAAATTCTGGTGATTAACAATAACAGCACAGATCACACCAAACAGGTTTGTAGTGACTTTTTAAAAACGCACGGTACTCTCAACGTCAGGATTGTTGAGGAGCATGAACAGGGACTATCACGTGCCCGAAACCGTGCTGCAAAGGAGGGTAGGGCACCCGTTATTCTCTATATCGATGACGATGTGTTTTTGCCCAAAGATTTTTTGGAGACCGCATTAATATATTCCGGTTCCCGTTCAGCATCCTTTTGTGCGGGAGGCAGCATAAATGTAGATTTCGAAGGTGAACCACGACAGCCCGCCTGGATTCCCACTGAACTGATGCCGATGTTTGGCCTGCACAAGCCATTTGAGAAAGAACGTGAGTATCCCGAAAGCAACTTTCCCAGGGGAGGAAATATGGTCATTCACCGGTCAGTTTTTGAAATAGCCGGTTATTTTAAAACCGATCTGGGCCGAACAGGCACACAGCTGCTGGGCGGAGAAGAGAAGGCTTTTTTTGATACCGTCCGTCGAAAAGGAATTCCCCTCTATTTTTGGCCTGATTTAAAGCTCACACACAGAATTGGCCGCGAAAGGCTTGGAAAAGAGTACATCAAAAATCAGTCGATCGGGATTGGTCACAGTGAATGGCTCAGGGTTCGACACAATCCCGCTGATATCGTTCGTAAAAGTGCAGAGGAAGCGGTAAAATTTGCAGGATCACTGATCCTCTCTTTGTTGTATAGTATATCCGGCAGATGGAAAGCTGCACTTTTTTTAGTGCAGTTTCGCATATGGGTTCTTACAGGTTTTTTGGGCAGTAACACCGGAAACCGGAACGAACGAGGGTAACCGTGGGAATTATCGTTAAACAGAGCCTGTCTAATCTCATCATATCCTATGCGGGTATTGCGCTTGGCTTTATACTCACAATTTTGCTCTATCCGCATATACTCTCGCCTGATGAATATGGGCTTACCCGGGTTCTGTTTTCCGCATCGTTTATCAGCACACAGTTTGCCCACCTGGGCTTTCAGAACCTGGTGATTCGCTACTTTCCGGTCTTTAAACGTGCTGCACCCCAAAATCACGGATTTCTGTTTTGGGCTTTAACTATACCTGTTATTGGATTTTTGATTTTCGCCGGCGTCTACTTTGCTGCCGACAGCACGATTATCGCATACTATGCAGAGCAGTCGCCGCTATTTGTGGACTACTACCTCTGGGTGCTGCCTCTTACGTTGTTTATTCTCTACTTCGAAATTTTAAACAACTATCTGCGCTCTCTCCGCGATAGCGTTACGGGTTCTTTTGCAATGGAGATAATCCAGCGACTCATTACAATTTCGCTTTTGGGCGTTTACTTTTTTGATTGGATTACCTTCCATCTGTTCATCATGCTTTTTGTGTTAAGCTATATGGTCAACCCTCTGATTGTAGCCATACAGATCGCGAGAAAAGGAGAATGGAAACTACGGCCCAATATGAAGCTAATGCGCCGGCCGCTGCTGAAGGGTATGGCAAATTACGGACTTTTTTCGATGCTGGGTGGCCTCACGACCGTTATTGTGTGGAATGTGGATATTCTGATGCTTGGTTCGCTGGCAGGGCTGGATCAAACTGCGATTTATGCGATTGCTTTTTATATGGCATCCGTTATTGCCATACCCCAGCGGTCGATTAACAAAATTGTGTCGCCCCTGCTTGCCGATTTCATTAAAAACAAAGAGTGGGATGAGGTTGGATCTATCTATACGAAATCCTCTCTTAATCAGCTCATTCCGGGTATTTTTATTTTCGGATTGATCTGGATTAATCTGGATGTTGTCTATCACATGATGCCCGATTTTTACGCAGCCGGGAGATGGGTGGTTTTTATTGTAGGTATCGGGAAAATCATTGAAATGATCACCGGCGCAAATGGTCTTATTTTGATCAATTCCAGGCACTATCGTGTTAGCTTTTACACCAATCTAATCCTTATAGCGGTTACCGTTGGCGCAAACTACGTTATGATTCCCCTTTATGGCATCGAGGGAGCAGCACTTGCATCTGTATTGGCAATTCTGATCTATAACGGTACTAAGTATATATGGGTATTGATCAAGATGCGCCTTCAGCCCTTTACGCAAAAAACGGTTATCGTGACGCTTTTGGGAATTGGTTCACTGTCTGTTACGCAGCTATTTACCCTATTTGATTTTTATTTGACTGAGGCCATTTTCAACTCTGTCGTTTTTACAGTGCTGTTTGCCGGGCCCGTGATCTTTTTTTCAATATCGGAGGATCTCAATGATATGCTTAAAAATATGGTGGATAAATGGAGAAGATGAAGGCACTTTTAGTTCAGGAAAAAAATGGGCAGCCGGTTATGGTAGCCGGAGAAACACAGAAACCGGTCCCTTCAGACAAT
>Ga0209949_1001159_pt1 | contig 13088 bp, 9 predicted proteins | sample SalPonC_black_MG_FD_185711 | JGI IMG/M metagenome (GOLD analysis project Ga0209949, IMG submission 185711) | Salt pond soil microbial communities from South San Francisco under conditions of wetland restoration - Salt Pond MetaG... | ecosystem: Environmental > Aquatic > Marine > Intertidal zone >... | reverse complement strand
GTCCTGCGGCGGATTATGCGAAGGCGTGATGACGATGCCGTCGGCCAGTCCGCTCGAGCGGTCGCGGTTATACGTCAGGATGGCGTGGCTGACGGCGGGCGTCGGGGTATATTCGTCGTTGGCGGCGATCATCACCTCAATACCATTGGCGGCCAACACTTCCAGCGCGGTAGCCTGCGCCGGCTCAGACAGCGCGTGCGAGTCGATACCCATGAACACCGGGCCGTGGATGCCTTCCTTTTTGCGGTACAGGCAGATCGCCTGCGTCGTCGCCAGGATATGCTCCTCGTTGAAGGAGCAGTTCAGCGAGGAACCCCGGTGGCCCGAAGTGCCGAAAGAAACGCGCTGCTCGCGCTGCGACGGGTCGGGCTGCTCGGTAAAGTAGGCGGTGATCAGACGCGGAACGTTGATCAGTTGATCAGGTGTGGCGATTTTGCCGGCGTGCGGATGGGTTCCCATGGGTTTTGTTGTGTTTTTTGCGAAGAAGATTGTTTTTCAAGAATGAATTCGGGGCTAGGCGGATCTGGTTTCTTAAGTTCGGTTGATCGAATTGACGGGGTGACTCGCAGTCACCCCATCAATTACCTCTCCAAAAATAGGATGCTTGTTTGGTTTACCCAAATTTTGGCGCGTTTTGAAAAAAGAATCCTTATTTGTCAGTCCTCTTTTTCATGCCTGTGAAATGTTTGTTGTGTGGCAGCTTCTTTTTTCATAAATTGAACATTAAGAAAATGAATAATGCCTGATTCCCATCTGCACCATGATCTACTTATCTTTCTCGTCTTCAGCATCATCCTGCTGTCGGTAAGTTTTGTCGTTTTGGAGCTTTGGAATCAGCGTAAAAACCTCGAGCCTCCAACTATGGCCTTCTGTGCTGTCGTTGATCCGGTTTCGGAAATCGCGGATACTTCCCTGAGGAATTCAGTTTTGAGAGGGAAAGCCTTGTTTCGCGAGAACTGTGCTATCTGCCACGCCAGGCAGATGGACACTGACCTGACCGGCCCGGCGCTCGGCGGGGTACAACAGCGATGGAGCGCCTATCCGGCCCAGGACCTGTATCGTTGGATACGGGAGCCGGACAAAATGATCGAAGAAAAACATCCGAGAGCTGAAATGCTTTGGGAGGAATGGAAACCCACAAAGATGATATCCTTCGGTTTTCTCACCGATGCAGAAATCGAAGGTATACTGAATTATATTGCATTTGAGCATAAGGTCAGGTGAAACTCGCCAGGTTGCGCTGGGACAGCGCAACCTGGCTTAGAGCTTGTTTAAAATTCCACGTTTTGCGACAACCACTTCTCATGACCATTTTTGCGTTAAGCTGTTTTTCCTCCCTGCCAGCTCAGGCGCCCCTGCGCAGCGCCACGGTAAAGGTGCTGGAATATCTCGACCTTCCCGACACTGAAAATCTGGTTTCCCGCCTTCGCGAGGACAACCGGCGCATACAGGAGCAGCTCGTACCTACAGATGGTGAGTACGCCTTGCTTTCCGCCGACGACCGTACGCTCTACTTCTCTCAGATCTATCTGTCCTATTACGGACTGGGATATTACGCCCTTCCCCGCGTTCACACCTGGCTGGAAAAGCAGCGGCCGGAGGGGTTCATCGCAGAGGATGAGGACACCCTTGATACTCCGCGCCCCGTCACGCCCTTCCTCGCGCAAATCATTCTGCTCGGTTCCAAACAGCAGAACAATTATAACTGGCTGCGGAAGTCCCCCGGCGGAGAAGGGCTGTCTTATTACGAGCGTCTGAAGCAGTATCTCGACTACTGGCGCCTTCACTGCGACGCCGACGGCAACGGGCTGCCCGCCTGGCGCTGGGAAGGAGTGGACGGATTGCTTCCGCCGGCTCTTCTGAACGGAGAAGCGAAAAAAGGAAATCCAGTGGAAAGCGTCGCCCTCGCCTGCCTGCTCCACCGCGAGTACCGGGCCATGGCTCTGCTCGCCCACCAGCTACGCCGCCCGGCGGATATCGACACCTTCCACCGGCGGGCCGATGCGTTGACCGAAGCGCTCAATGACTACTGCTGGAATGAAAACGGCGGTTTCTACCTTGACCGCGTTGAGGCAAGCGGCGAACTATTGCCTTTGCGATCGGCGGCGGGATTCCTGCCCCTCTTCGCGGGTATTGCTCCCTACGAGCGGGCGGAAAGGCTGGTCAGGGATCACCTCCGGCAGAAGGATGGTTTTTGGACAAGCTTTCCCCTGCCCCTGGAGGCCACTGATGCCAATTCCGACCTGGGAAAAACCGCATATATTCCCCTAAATTACCTGGTTTTCCAGGGCCTGATGGATTACGGCTACCACGACCTGGCCAGGTTGCTGGCCATCCGCAGTTTCGAATTGGCCTTTCGGCAAAACCAACACCCCCGGAGCTATTACGAATATCTAAGCGACAAGGGCCTGGGGCAGGACTCCGCGAGTTGGTCCTCTCTGGCTTACCTCATGCCCTGGGAGTACGAGCTGAATTACACGCCCGCTGCGATGTCCTGGCAGCCGCTGTTTCCGCTGGCGCAGGATTATTTAGGAGTGGCCTGGTAATGCGGCTTTCAACCTGTTTTTATTTACGGTTTCCTATCTTATTACCATGAAAAAAGTCCTTTTTCTTTATTTGTTGCTGCTCGTTAATTCTGCAGACGCCCAGGCGCCCGGGGATAAGATGAATTTCGATTGGCTGCTGACAACCTATCCTGAGAAGGTGGAACGCCTGTTTCATCAACTCGACCTGGAGCACCCCGGCTTACAGAGCGTCAAAAATGCCGTCGCCTCCGCCGATTACCGCCGCGCCTGCCGCTTATTGATCGATTATTACCGGACCAACAGTAACTTTACGGAACTTCGGCAGCCGGAGCTCGACGGCGCCGACCTCGCCGCCGCCGATCGCATCCTCGCCGATACCTTCACCTTCCAGGACCGTAGCGCCCGACAGCGTCGGGAACCGGACGGAACGCTAGACTGGACCTACCGCGGCCCCAAAGACGACGCAGAATGGGCCTTCTTTCTGAACCGCCACCAATGGATGAAAAATCTCACGATAGCCTACCGGAAAACCGGTAATGAGCGCTATGCCGGGTACCTGAACCGGGCCTTACTCGACTGGATCGTCAGCAATTCCGCCCCGGTATCCGATACCTACAGCCCGCCCTGGCACCCCCTCAATACCGCCATCCGCTTTAGGAGCTGGCCCGCCGTCTTCTACGGCATGCAGCAGAGCGAAACCTTTAGCGACGCCACCCGGATCCTGATGCTGATCAGCCTCGTGGAGCAGGGCGACCGGCTCCGGCGCTTCCACTGGACGCACCAGAACCACGCCCTTTACGAACTCAATGGGCTGGCCCGCATCGCCGCCTACTGGCCGGAGCTGCGCCACTCGGAGGAGTGGTTCGACTACGCCGCCCGGCACCTGCTCTATGAGTTGGAAGGTCAGGTGCTGCCCGACGGCGTGCAGGACGAGCTGAGCTCCATGTACCACTTCGGCGCGCTGCGTCAGTTCCAGCAAGTGGTGCAGCTGGCCGATCAGACCGGCAAATCACTGCCGCCTGCATTGCGCGAAGGCGTGGAAAAGATGTTCAACTACCTGGCCTACTCCATGCGGCCCGACGGCTACAACCTGCTCAACAACGACTCGGACCACAACGATTTCCGCCCGCAAATTAGCGAGGCCGCTAGTCTCTTCAACCGCCCCGACTGGTCCTACATTACCAGCAACGGCAACCTGGGGAAGCAACCGGAGGAGACTTCCATCCTGTTTGCCTATGCCGGCCAGGTGATCATGCGCAATGGCTGGCATGAAGGTGCCCACTGGAGTTACTTCGACGGCGGCCCCCACGGCACGGCCCACCGGCACGACGACAAGCTGCATCTCTCCGTCGCCGCCTACGGCCGTGACCTGCTGGTCGACGGCGGCCGCTACTGGTACCGTTCGGATATCTGGCGCGAGTACTTTGTCAGCTCCTACAGCCACAACGTTGTTCTCGTCGACGGCTTCGGCCACCGGCCGGATGTGAACCGCTATGACAGTCCTGATCAGGTCGCCTTCGAAACGACGCCCGAATACACCTACGCCCAGGCGACCTTCGACGCCGGCTTTCGCGAGGCGGACGATACGGTTACCCACACCCGTGGCGTCCTCTATCTCAAGGACCGCTTTTGGATCGTGATCGACCGTTTGCGGAGCAAGGAGCCCCACCGGATACAGCCGCTGTGGCATTTTCATCCGGATTGCCGTGTGGTACAAAACGGGGATCAGGTCTATTCCAACGATGCCGGCAAGGGCAACCTGCTCATCCAGCCCATCGGCGCTATCGACTGGTCGCCGGAGCTGCACTTCGGGCCGGATACGCTGGATAATCCCGAAGCTTATCGCGAGTGGAAGCCCCGGTCCTTCGATGCGTTTCCCATTCAGGGGAGCTACAGCGAGCGGTATAATCAAAAAAGGCCGGCTTATGTGGCGGTATACGATGGAGAAATGGAAGAGGAAGTAGTATTTGCCTGGCTGTTGGTGCCGTTCGAGAGGGAAAAACTGCCGGAGAAAATAAGGGCCGGAATGAAAATGACGGAGAAGCAGTTACTGATTACTGTTGAATGGGAAAAAGCGCCCTATCAAGTGGAGGTGGATTTCGTGGCGGGAAAGGTAATAAAGGTTGAGATAGAAAAATAGGGAGCGTATTCAAATTAATACCGAGGCGAAAGACTTGATTTGGAGATCTTATTGGGTTACCTCAGGTTGTGATTAAAAAACCGGATTGTCCGGTCCCAGGCCAGGTTTGCAGCATCCCAATCGTAGCGCGGCGTCGTATCGTTGTGGAACCCGTGGTTGACATTGGGGTACAGGTGGGCGCTGTATTCCTTGTTATTTTCTTGTAAGGCTCTGGCGTAATCCGGCCACCCGGCATTGACGCGCTGGTCATTTCCTGCGAAGTGCAGCAGCAGGGGAGCATTGATCTTCGGCACCTCTTCCGCATCGGGTTGCCCGCCGTAAAAGGGTACCGCCGCCATCAGGTCCGGTACCCGGACGGCCATCATATTGGAGATCCAGCCGCCGAAGCAGAAGCCTACGACGCCTGCCTTTCCCGTGCATTCGTCATGATTTTTCAGGTATTCGAAGGCGGCAATGAAGTCTTCCAGCATTTCATCCCGATCTCTTTGCCGCTGCAGGGCCCGCCCGTCATCATCGTTGCCGGGATAGCCGCCGAGCGGCGTCAGCGCATCCGGCGACAGGGAAATGAAGCCGGCCAGCGCCGCCCGCCGCCCTACATCGGCGATATGCGGGTTGAGCCCCCGGTTTTCGTGGACCACAATGATGCCGGGCAGTTTTTCCTGATTTTTCATCGGGCGGGAAAGCTGGCCTTTGATCTTGCCACCGCCTTTCGGGGAGTCATATCCTATCGTTTCGGTTTTCAATCGCTCATCATCGATGCGGATCTGCTGCTTTTCCTCATAATTCGGCAGCAGGTATTCTAGGATGGCCGGAACGGTCAATCCACCGACGGCGTAAATCTTGAGGCGACCGACAAAGGCGCGCCGGTCGATTTTATTATGGGCATATTGGTCATACAGATCGAAGATCTCCTGGGATAAGTTGAGTTTTTTCACGGTTGCGATTGTAGGTGATTGGAAAATTGACTGCTCCGGGTAAGGTAAGACTTTTTACCCTATTAGATAATTATTGAAAGCCTCAAAATAATCCTTCTTTGCCCGGTTACCCCGGATCGGGTGAAAATGATAGAAAGGAGAATCAAAGGTTAAGGCCGCATCTCTTCCGGGTTTTGGTTTATCAATGGAATTCCAACTAAAAATAATTGGGTAACTTCAAGGAATCTTTGACCGGTTTTCTTCTATTGCGAAAAAAAAGTGCGTTATGGGCTTTCCGATCTGCTCGATTTTCGAGATATTAAAAGAGAATATCAGGTACCCGGTGAAAGGAGCCTCAATTATTCTTAAGCGATAGTATTTTATCCCTTATTGATTAGTGGTTATGACGATTTTGTGTATAAAGAAATTTAATCTGATTAAAAAAGGCAAAGGAGGAGATTAGGATGACGACTGAACAGAAAAAAGCGAATCGCACTCTTGATTTTAATGGATTTCCCGGATACTGGGAGATCAGAAAGACAACCGAAGAGACGAATGGCGAGTTCTTCGAAACCAAAATGAAACTTGAAGAGCCTGGAAAGCTTCCTCCCCACCGCCACCCCATAGCGGAAGAAAGCTATGAGGTGCTGACCGGAGAAATGGAAGTGTACGCCGGGGGCGAATGGTTGAAGCTGACAGCGGGCGAAAAACACACCGTGCCGCCTGATAAAGTTCACGCTTTCAGGAATAAAGGCCCGGTAGAAGTGTTAAACATTCATAAGCCTGCCCTGAAGTATGAAGAGTACTTCCGCAGATTCCACCAGCTCAAAACAAAAGCCGGAGTTGAGATGCCTCCGAAAGGAATTAGAGCCATGACCCTGCTTGCTATGTTACAGGTGGAATATGAAAGGGAGTTCATCTCCAGCAATCCTCCGCAGTGGCTGTTTAGGTTGCTGGCTGGGCTGGGGCGCCTGCTGGGATACAAAATACCCGAGTAGTTGGCTTTTTATCTCAGATTCTCATTGAAAAACCGGCTGGTCAGGTCCCAGGCCAGGTTAGCCCCATCCCAGTGCGCCGGGCACTGAGTTATTCATAGTTTGGGCGAGGTTATTTTGGCGGTAGACGAGGCGCGCTGTATTCCTTATTGTTTCCCTTTGGGTCCTTTGCGTAATCCGGCCAACGGGCATTGACGCGCTGATCGTGACCGGCAAAATGCGTTCAGCATTAGTCCGTCCTTCGACTTCTCTCCTTTGTATTTGGCTTTGACTTGGTAGATCATAGTTCTAAATATAACGTTCCCGCCGCTGCAAGTTCAACAGCGCCGTCAGGATAAACACGATCGTTCCTACACTCAAAAAAACGCGATTTTTCCAGACGACCTGCTGCCAGGCTAAGGGGCTGAATTCCCGCGGCGTATCGAAGGGATTTAAAAAGATATCCCATAGGGTGTTTTCGAATATTTCACTGAAAACAGTCAGTGCCATTCCCAGAATCACCATGATGACGGCCGTGGCATTGCCACTCTTGACCCGGGTGGCAAAAAGGAAAGCCAGGCTTCCCAGAAAGCAGACGGGGAACAAAAGCTGGCCGGCCAACGCTACCGGCTTGATGGGGTACAACAGCCAGGAGCCGACGGCGGCAAAGAGGATCAGCAGCACAAAAACCAGGGTGAAGATCAATACGAGCCGCACCAGCCAGACCTTATACCGGTAATCGGGGATGCCGAAAAGGATCTCCAGCATGCGGGCATCGTCATCGCGCTGAATGCCGAACACTACGGGATAGAAAATCAATAGTAGCGCCGGGAAAAAAGTCAGTTGATAGAGGAGGCCGATACCGGGTTCGTCGTTATCCAGAACACTGATCACCATGAAGAAGATATAGAAGGAGAGGGCTGCCAGGAAGAACCAGATAAAGCGCCCGGCAAAGATGACTTTCAGGTTGTAGCGGATAAGACTGCCGATGAGTGTTATCGTGTTGAGCATAAGTTATAGAATGTTAAAGTGAGATTTGGGTAACTTCCCAACAAGCTCTAAGTTACTGGTTACTACGTCACCGCCTCCTTCTGAATATTTTTCAGTAAGCACAAATACGCGTCCTCCAGTACCGGCTCGACCGAGACCGCTTCGGCCACCGGCTTTTCGCCGGCAATGCAGCGGACGCGTATCTGATCGCCTTCGCGCAGGTGATTGACCACTTCCTGTCCGGCGGTGGCCTGCTCAAAACCGGCGGCAGGGACGAAGTACTCCCAGACGAGACCTTCTGCGAGGCGCGCCATCTCCTGCGGAGAACCCTGGTATTTGAGCGCGCCCCGGTCGAGGACGGCCAGTTGATTGCAGGAGCTGGCAATGTCTTCGATGATATGCGTCGAGAATAATACGATCCGTTCGCGACTCAGCTGCACCAGCATATTGCGGAAGCGAATGCGCTCGCGCGGGTCGAGGCCCGCCGTCGGCTCGTCGACGATCAGGATTCGCGGCAGGTGCAGCAGGATCTGGGCGATGCCGATCCGTTGCTTCATTCCTCCGGAGAAAGATCCTATTTTCTCATCCTTGTGTTCCAGCATGTTGACCGATTTCAGTACATACTCCAGGCGTTCTTTCCTGGCATCCCGGTCGGTCAATCCCTTCAGGATGGCCTGGTAGTCGAGGTACGCCCAGGCGCTCATGTGTTCGTAGCTGCCGAAGGCCTGAGGCAGGTAGCCGATCAGCCCCTGCAGCTCTTCGCGTTTCTGCTGGGTGTCAATGCCGTTGATCCACACCTTGCCGTAGCTTTGCTCAAAGATGCCGGCGATGATGCGCATAAGCGTGGATTTTCCCGCTCCATTCGGCCCCAGGAGGCCGTACATGCCCGTACTGATATCCAACGAAACACCGTTTAGCGCTTTGAAAGGGATGCGGCGCTTGCCGATTAAAGGAATCTGAACGATCAGGCGGTAGTAAAAACGCCGCAGGCGCCCCTTGATGCGTTCTATTTTCAGTTGTTCCCTGTGGAAATAGTCAGAGGACCTGTACACAACCAGGGTGAGGTACCATACGATACCCAGAAATAAAGCATACCCCCATCCATTCCATTTTTCATTCAGGTTGAAAAGTAAAAGCAAGGGACTGAGCCAAAACAGCAGCCCGAAAATGAGGACGCGGAATTTCTTCCACCGTCGACTTTCGCCGGCCGCCAGTGCGCGGTCGACAGGGGCCCACATTTCGAGCAGGAGCAGATAGATGCCGATGGAGAGCAGGGCCATCCACAATCCGTTATTCAGATAGTAGAAAGTAAACCAGGTGAGGAAAATCAAAAGCGGAATTTGCCAGATGAAAGCGCTCAGCAAGCGGCTCCACCGGATCCTTATTTGGCCGGACTGCCGATGGTCTGCGAGGGCTTTGCTACCCGCCCATTCGCGGCTGAACCGGCCGGGGCGGTCATAGATCTTCACCAGGTTTTGCACCTTGATATGCAGCGGCTCGCTCGAAGGGATCAACTCCACCTGCGCTCGCCTTAGGCTCGTCCGGATGAAATAGGTGACGGAGGGGATCAGAAACAGCAGCAAGAGCACATCCGCCAATTGCCACAGCAGCGAATCGACCCTCAAATAGGTCAATGTAAAACCGGCGGCGAACAAGGCAACATTCAGCCCCTTCACCCACCATGGTAAAGACCGGAACCAGTTGATGACGTTCTCCATCCCCCAGTAAGCCGTAGGGATAACGATCAGGGTCAGCACCGTACCCAGCGCCAGGCCGCCGATCACGGTAATCGCAAAAGGAGCTCCGATGAGGCTGACGTATTCCGCTGTGCCGAGCGCCAAGGGAAACATGGCAATAATAGTAGTGATGGCCGTGATCAGGATGGGCCGCAGCCGGTGAAGGCCGGCGGCCATCAGCGCCCGGACGGCGCGGAAACCCTGCCGGCGCAAGGCATTGACATAGTCGATCAGGATGATTCCGTTATTGACGATGACGCCCAGCAAAATCAGAAAGCCTGTCAGCGTATTGGCGTTGAACAGGTTGTTGCCTGTGATAAACAGCGCCAGCAATGCGCCGGTAGCAGCCAGCGGAACGGAGAAGATCAGCACGAACGGAGCGGAGAGTGATTCAAAAACAGAAGCCAGAATGATAAAGATCAGCAGAATGGCAGCGCCGGCCAGCGCCTTGAAATCTTTCATCTGATCCTCCCCAGCGATCATCTCGATGGCGATACCGGGCGGCGCCGGATAACCGGCGATGATGCTCCGGATGCTTTCTTTGTGCGCTTCGAGCAGCTCCTTGGATTGCATGGCCTGCGGGGAGTGGCTGTAAGAGATCTCGATTTGCTTTTGCTGGTTGATGCGGCGTATTTCGTCGTAGGACTGCCCGGTTCGAATGTCTGAGAAGGTAGACAACTGGTGCAGGCCGCCCTGCTGGTCGGCTACCTCCACTTTTCTCAGATCCGCCATGGTCTTAGGCTGAAATCCTTCCTCTTGCTGCAGTTCGCTCTCCCGGATGATGATGTTGAATTCTTCATCAGCGTATTTAAACTGGGTGCCGGCCGGCGGCTCCTGCCCAAAATCTCTCAAGGCGAGGGCGATGTTTTCGGGGGTGATGTCATTTCTGGACAAGGTCAGCGGGTCAAATGCCAGCAATACTTCCGGGCGGCTGCCACGCGTACTCAGGCTGGCGCTGCGCGTATCTTCGAGGCGCTGAATGTAATAGAGCAGATCCTGGGCTACTCTTTGAAGCAGTGCGTAGTCTTCCCCTTTGACGACAATTCGCTCGCGGTTATCCCCGAAGCCCATCAGTTGCCCCAGCTCCCCCATGCCCCCGATGCCCTGCCCGCCGCTTTCCGAATTTTGCTGGGAGAAGCTGATCGTGGTGCCGCCGACCCTGCCCATGCGCCGTTCGATGTCGGATTTAATATCGTAAAAGGAGCGATCATCGATGGCTTCAAAGTCTTCTTTCAACTTGAGGCTGACCACAGCCTCCTCCTCCTGAATGCGGGTGATAATCTCCTGCCCCTCCGGGATGTCCACCAGCTTGTCTTCGATCTCCCGTACGATCTTGTCGGTATTTTCCAGAGTGCTGCCTTTGGCCATTGTCGCAAATACGTCGATCTGGTCCGTTTCAACTTCCTCCAGAGCATTGATGCTGACCGCCAGTACAGCAAAAGTGGTCGTAAAAAACAGCAGCAAGCCCCCAATGATGGTGCGCGCCGGATGCCGCAGGCTGCCTTTCAGCAGGACGAGATAGAGGCGTTCCGCGCGGCTCCTGACTTTTGATACTCCGAATGCTGCTTGCCGGCGCCCGGCATGCCTGCCCAGCGCGAGGGCCGCCAGCACGGGGATCAGCAGAAGGGCAACGAAGAGGGAAACAACCAGCGTGGAAATAATGGATACACCGATATTTTTGCCGATCAGGGAGATAAAGTAGTTGCCGAAAAATAAGAACGGCAAAAATACAGTGGCCGTTGTCAGGGTGGCGGCGAGAATAGCTTTGGCGACCCCCTTGACACCCCGGGCGACTGCCTGACCGGGCGGGGCGCCGCCCGACACGAGCCGGTAAATATTTTCCAGCACGACAATGCTGTTGTCCAGCAGCATGCCCACCGCCAGCGCCATCCCCACCAGGGTGAGGCTGTTAATGCTGATCCCCGCGCCGTAGAAAAGGTTGAACGCCGCGTACACCGAAATGGGAATCGAAACGGCAATGACCGATATCAGCCGCAGGTCCCGGAGGAAAATCCACAACACAAAAACGGCTAACAGACCGCCGAGAAGGGCCAGGTCGATGATCTGTTGAATGTTTTCTTCCATATCATCCGCGAGGTTGCGCTGGACGACGATCTGAACATCTTTGGCCCGCAGCTGATCGTTGAGCTGCCCGATCAGGTCCAGGCAACGGTGCGACAGATCGATGATATTGGCCTGGGCGGCTTTAGTGGCGGTCAGTGAGATGACATCCTTACCGTTGACACGGCTGAGTGTCGTCTCTTCCTCAACACCGAAGGAGACTTCCGCTACTTCCCTGAGCAGAATCGGGCCGGGAGCGACGACGATGTTCTCGATGTCCTTGACCTGTGTGTACTCCGAGGCGGTGCGGATATAGAGCCGGCGATCGCCGTCGTAAAGGAAGCCCGCCAGGGTGCGCTCACCCGAATTTTGGGTGAGGCGGGAGCGGACGCGCTCCGGCGTGATATTGTGGGGAGCGCAGGCCTCCTTGTCGAGCACAATCTCGAGGTTTTTCTGCCGCCCGCCGAAGAGGTTGATTGAAGCGATACCGTTCAGATTCTCGAAAGCGGGCCGAATCTCCTTTTCGGCGACATTGCGCAGCCGGTCGGTGCCGCCGCTGCCCCGGATCTGCAGTTCCAAAAACTGGTTGGTCAATTGCTGCAGGTCGATTTTAGCGACCAGCACGAACAGGTCTGCCGGCAGACGGCTCCTCACCGCATCGACCTTCTGCTGCAATTTCAAAAAGGCATACTTGAACCGGATATCCTGCTCGAAGCTGACCTGTATGTATGCCCGGTTCCCGTTAATACGAGTGTCGATTTTTTCCACTCCCTCCAGTGTACCGATCGCTCCCTCCAACGGAATGACACCTTGCTGCTCCAGATACTCGGGGCTCACCTGCGTGGACGCCCCGATCTGCACGAACAGCATGGGCAACTCGGCATTGGGCAATAGCTCTACGGGCAGCTGCCGGTAGGAGATGTATCCCAACAGGGTCAGGCCTATGAAGACCATGCAGATGGTTACTTTTCTATGTAGGAGGGCGGTCATAGGCAATTTCAATTTCAATGAGCAATTTCAATTTCAATGGCAATGGCAATGACAATGACAATGGCAATGACAATTTCAATGAGCAATGGCAATTTCAATGAGCAATGGCAATTTCAATGAGCAATTTCAATGGCAATGGCAATTTCAATGACAATGGCAATTTCAATGACAATGGCAATTTCAATGACAATGGCAATTTCAATGACAATGGCAATTTCAATGACAATTTCAATGAGCAATGAGCAATGGCGGGGCTTTGTAATGGGTGTCGCCCGGCTTTGTCCGGGCGGCTGCGACGGTCATTCATCCTGCTCGTTTATTATTGATCATCTTTGAGCTGATGGCAATCAGTTCTTCGCATTCGGAGAGTAGCCATTCTCGTTTATCATGGTCACCGACTTCGGCGTATTTGAGGATTTTCAGGCTACATCTCGACTCTTTCAGTTCTTTCACTACCAAGCTCATTTTATTTATAAAATCTCTTTTTGTAACCGTTCCCTGTGCCTCCCCGTAGTTCAACGCTCCGCTCCCTGATGATCTGATTAATTGTTGGCTGTAGTATTTTCCCGGATAATTTCCAGGAATCGTCTGAACAAAAAATATCACCTCGCCCGCAAACCGAACCAAGCGATCTTCGTAGTTATAAATTGATTCCATAGCCTATAGGATTTTGGTTTATATTTTCCCCTAAGCATTGCCATTGCTATTGCCATTGCCCTTTGCTATTGCCATTGCTATTGCCATTGCTATTACCATTG
>Ga0209949_1001154_pt1 | contig 13111 bp, 9 predicted proteins | sample SalPonC_black_MG_FD_185711 | JGI IMG/M metagenome (GOLD analysis project Ga0209949, IMG submission 185711) | Salt pond soil microbial communities from South San Francisco under conditions of wetland restoration - Salt Pond MetaG... | ecosystem: Environmental > Aquatic > Marine > Intertidal zone >... | reverse complement strand
CGGCCAGACAAATTTAAACCATTTCGCGTACGGAATGCCCGCGAGCCCGAGGATGCCCATCAGCACAGCATTCGTGGGAACGATCATATTCATCAGACCGTCACCAAACTGGTAGGCCAGAACCGCTACCTGACGCGAAACTCCAACAAGATCGCCGATTGGCGCCATCAGCGGCATCGTAACGAACGCCTGCCCGCTGCCGGATGGAATAAAAAAGTTGAGTATACTCTGGATGAATAGCATTCCAACAGCGGAGAGCTCCGGGCCGACTGCCGATAGCGGTGCAGCGAGAGTGTTAACCACGGTATCGAGAATCAGCCCGTCTTCCATCAGCAGCGCTATTGCACGTGCAAAACCTATAAGAAGTGCCGTTCCGGTGAGCTCCGCTGCGCCTTCGCTGAATGAGATTGCGGTTTTGCTCGCCCCCTTCCCGCTCAAAAATCCAACCACAATCGCCAGTCCTACAAACATCGCCCCAAGTTCCGTCAGGTACCAGCCCGCTTCTTTGATGCCAATGACAAGACCGATCAGGGCAAGCCCGGTCGCGACCAGTATCAATTTTCGCCGTGTGGTCATACCGGGATATTCAAAGGTATCTTCTATTTTAGATCCTTCAACACCATACATGTAGCTATTTTTGGGATCGGCCTGAATTTTTTTGGCATATCCCCACACATGATGAAACCCTATCGCAAGAAATGGCAGCGCTATTGTAAGACGTAACCACATACCGCTGAGCGGCTCAAGACCGGATATTTCCTGGGCAATCACCAGCGTAAACGGATTCATAAATGCCACGCCATACCCAATTCCATATCCAACTACCAGCGTACCGATTGCTGTGATGGCATCCAGCCTCATAGCGGCACATAAACTGACCAGAATAATTGCGAACGGCACGTACTCTTCTGCAATTCCGAGCGTAGCTGAGGCTGCCGCAAAGGCGAACATCATTAGAAAAATGAGCCAGGCCGGACGGCTGCCAAAACGCTGTACTATTTTACCAAGCAGCGCATCAATAGAACCGGTGTCCCGAATAACTTTTATGGAGCCGCCAATAATGAGGATGAAGAAAATAATTCCCTGCGCGTCCGCAAGCGCCCTTGGAACAACCGTTAGCAGCGCGAGCGGACTCAGATACTCCTTCTCATCAACTTCTGTAAATGTTCCGGGCTCCACAACTTCACGGCCGGCTTCGGTAAACGTTCGCTCAAATTCACCGGATGGTACCACCCAGGTTAAAACCAGGGAGACTACCATCAATCCAAACATTAAAACAAGTGTATGGGGAAGTTTGAATTTCATATAATGACTTTATTTGGTGTATTAAATGGGTAAAAACCTCCAAGGTTTTGAAAACCTTGGAGGTTTAGAGTTTTTAATTTGCTAACTGTTTGCTTCCCGCTCAATCTCAACCAGCGTAGCACCCCAGCTGCTTTTATCGGTCGCCAGTCCATACGTTACCACATGCGGATTTCGATCGAGCAGCGCATGAACCCCGCGTCGCAGTGCACCTGTCCCCTTTCCGTGGATAATCCTCAGCGAGGTAATATCCTTCTCCAGACACGCCTCAATATATTCCGGCAGCAGCTCGCCCAGTTCATTGGGACGAAACGTGTGCAGATCAAGCACTCCATCTATCGGCACTTCTATGGGATCGGGTTCTTCTGGCATACTCAAACTGGATTATAAAATTCATGGATAATTTCGAAAATATTCGAACAGAGTGCCGTATACAAATTCCTTTTGCAGAATTAGGAGAATTAAGCCCGGTCACTTGTCATAATTTTAATATCCGGATGTATCGAAACATCCACACGTCCGAATAGGCAACTAGCCATTAAGCCTTAATGTGATCTTGAATTTCACCTGACGTTTATATTTCACCCATACCTTTTTCTATTGCAATTTTGAACATGAGGTTTAATGATTCAGACATTCAAAGGTGCATATTTATCTTTTCTAAATTCAACATCCCAAAAAAGGATGAAGCAGACAATCAAGAGTCTCCTCTTCGCGATCATTTTTCTAATCTCTACAACGGCTAATGCGCAGATCAGCCTGGATGTGGGCGGCTATCTCCAAACATGGTACATTGCCGATCAGCAAACTGAATTGACGTCCGGTGAGGAATTAAATACACACGGGTTCCGGCTCAGGCGTGCAAGAATCACCGCCAGGGGTGATATCAGCGAACGGATCAGCACTAAAATATGGACCGAACTTTCAGGGTCTGATAATATTCTGCTTGATTTCTATGCGGATGCGCGTCTTCATCCAGCATTAAATGTACGTTTGGGTCAGTTCATCATGCCGGGTCAGTCGTACGACTCTGGGCGTCTTGTCTCATCAAAACTTCGTTTCTGGGAGCGGCCGGGCGTGTCAACCGCACTGGCAAAAGGTATGGGATATGATGCGTTTCGCGATATCGGCGTGATGGTCTACGGGCGTCACAAAAATCTCTGGTACGGAGTTCATGCGGGAAACGGCGCCGGTCGGTTTACTCAGGCGGGTACGCACATTACCGACCGGAAACCCGGCGGCGGGCTCTATGGCGGCAGACTGGATGTCGAAATATTGCCGGGCCTTAGTATCGGCGGACACCTTTCCACTAATCAGCAGCGTGATGTAGTGGAGCGTGGAACCGGTCCGTTTGATATCAACCGGACGTCTGCATCTGTGCGGGTTGCCACATCTGGCATAGGCATTGACCGCCTCTACACGCAGTTCGAGTATATGGAGCTGCGGGTGAATGATGACAGCCGCGGGGTGCGTACCGGCCCTGATGGTGCTTACGACCTCGATGGATTTTACGCCGAGATCGGTTACGGAATCACGAAAGAGTGGCATATTCTTGGCCGTTTTGATCGTATAAATCAGACCCCCGGTCAGGCAGATAACTTTACTGCTGGTGAAACCCTGACAAAGGACCAGTACACACTCGGCCTTACGCGAATCTTGTTTCAAGACGACAGGGAAATTGCCAGGGCGCATCTCAACTATGCCACCGGAAGCTCTTCCCCCGGCAAACTTGATTCTCATTACTTAGTATTAGTGATGCAGATACGGTTTATTCCAATTTAGTTTTGCTACATTGCGCCTGATCGCGCAAATCATAATTCATATCACGAACTAATATCGTGCTCTCATTTTTTAAAAAGAAAGGAGTTGACCTCTCTTTAAAAACATATCTCGTTACGGCCCTCTCTTATATGGCACTGGGGCTGTTTTCTTCACTTATAATCGGGCTGATTATCCGCACCGCGGGACAGCAGGCGGGGATTGAAATAATGATTCAGATGGGGCAAATGGCGATGGACCTTATGGGGCCGGCCATCGGTGTGGCGATCGCCTATGGCCTCAAAGCACCTCCACTCGTTCTGTTTTCTGCTGCGGTGGCAGGGGCATTTGGTGCCGATAGCGGTGGTCCCGCCGGAGCATACGTAGCTGCACTTCTGGCTGCTGAAATTGGGAAACTTATCGCCGGTTCCACCCGGGTAGATATCATTTTGACGCCCCTCGTCACGATTATCGTTGGTTTTTTCGCAGCAGAATATCTCGGGGTTTTTATCGACCAGGGGCTGGTGGCATTTGGCGAGCTGGTCAACTGGGCGGTGGACCAGCAGCCGCTCTGGATGGGGATCCTGGTGGCAGCCCTGATGGGCCTGGCGCTCACCGCCCCGATTTCGAGTGCCGCCATTGCCATTATGATCGGGCTGGACGGTCTTGCTGCAGGAGCCGCCACTGTGGGCTGTTCCGCCCAGATGATCGGGTTTGGAGTGAGTAGCTTTCGTGAGAACGGGGTCGGCGGATTAATTGCACAGGGTGTGGGCACGTCGATGCTGCAAATCGGAAATGTCCTAAAACATCCGCTCATACTTATTCCACCTACTGTTGCCGGGATTGTGCTCGCACCATTCTCCACACTTCTGTTTCAGCTGCAAAACACTCCCGAGGGCGCAGGCATGGGCACAGCCGGTTTTGTGGGCCAGATCTTTACCTTCACAAGCATGGGGTTCAGCTGGGAAATTCTGGGCGCCGTACTTGCACTACACGTCATCGGGCCGACAATTCTCTGTCTGCTGATCTCTGAATGGATGCGTAAGAAAAACCTAATTCAGTTCGGTGATATGACGCTGAGATCGGAGTGATCGCATTATGAGTAGAGTCATTTGATTTTAATCTCTTTATTCAGGAAAATGAATATATGTGATACAACCTGCATTTATTTCTATAACCATGTTTGAATCCATTGTCGGTTTTTTTGAAGATGTACCCACCACGTTCCGGGCCGCTGTCCTCATCGGCGGAATTTTTATATTCTGGGTGATGGAGGGCGTCATTCCGCTTTTCCAGTTTCGCTATAATAAATATCGCCACGCCGGCATCAACCTGCTGTTCACATCATTTACCGCCATTATTGGATTCGGGCTTGCCGGAGTTCTGTATGCCACGTCCACCTGGGTGGCTGCCAATGAATTTGGGTTGCTCTATCTCGTTGAAATGCCGCTATGGATAAAGGTTATTCTCGGCGTGATGCTGCTCGACTTTATCGGCGCCTGGCTGATCCACTGGATTCAGCACAAGGTAAAATGGATGTGGAAGTTCCATCTCATCCATCACAGCGATACCACCGTGGACGTAACCACCGGCCTTCGTCACCATCCCGGCGAAACATTTTTCAGAATCTTTTTTACTATTCTCGGCGTCTTTTTGATTGGAATCCCTATCGGTATTGTGATGCTTTATCAGAGCCTGTCGGTGCTGTTTGCTCATCTCACCCACGCCAACATCAATATGCCGCGCAAGGTAGACCGGGCGCTGTCGTATGTATTCATCACGCCGAACATGCATAAGGTACATCACCACTACGCCCAGCCTCTCACCGATACAAACTATGGCAATATTTTCGCAGTCTGGGACCGGCTGTTTGGAACCTACGCTGAAGTAAACAGCCCTGATGACATTACCTATGGCATCGATACACACATGGATCCCAAGGAGAATGAGAATTTTGTTAACCTGTTGAAGATTCCTTTTCAAAAGTACAGGCCGCCTACCGGAAAGGATGAAAATCACAATAAGAAAAACAAATAATCTATTCTTTTCAGCTGAAACGCGACATATTCTTTATTGCCCGGCCGGAGTTCTTTTGCCTGGAATCGTGTTATATTTGGAATGGAAATAATCAACCTAAACCTCTTATCGCTTGAGCTTACCTGATACGTTCATTCAAAAACTGTTAGAGTACCATAAAGATGCGTCCGCCTGCCCGCCGCCCGATCGTATTATTCGTTTTTTCAACGACTTACTAGGCGTCATTTTCCCTGAATTTTCCGAAGATCGCTATTCTGATGAAGCATCCATCAAACAGCGGCTAAAATCTCTGAAACAGGAACTGAGCACCATTCTGAGTCAAAACAAAGAGTGTGTACAGAGTACCACGATGGCTATCGATGACCGCGTATTTGAAGATCTGCCCGATATCCACACACTGCTCCTGCAGGATGTTGAGGCAATGTACAAAGGGGATCCCGCAGCCAAATCAAAAGCGGAAGTCATTCGGACGTACCCGGGGTTTTATGCACTTGCAGCACATCGCATAGCCCACTGCCTTTTAAAAAATGGAGTAAACCTGATACCCAGGATTATCTCGGAACACGCACACCGCCAGACCGGCATCGACATACATCCCGGTGCGGTTATCGGGGATCATTTTTGCATTGATCACGGCACCGGAATTGTTATTGGGGAAACCACGGTTATCGGCAGTCACGTGAAAATTTACCAGGGCGTTACACTTGGCGGACTCAGCGTAAAAAAAGAAGATGCCAGCAAAAAACGACATCCAACGATTGAGGATCATGTTGTAATCTACGCGGGCGCTTCTATCTTAGGAGGTAACACCGTAATTGGCCGGGAAAGCATTATCGGAGGAAATGTGTGGCTAACGAAGAGTGTGCCGCCAAACACGAAAGTGTACTACCAGGCTAAAATGACGAACACCGCAGGTGAAACTGACACCATTACGTTCAGATAACCTAATAACCTGAGTTCGATTAATAAATCGGCCATCGAAAGTCCCCCTTAAAAAAGGGGGAAACAGGGGGGATGTTTAACAGAATATCGCAAAATTCAATGAATACCCCTCTAAATCTCCCCTTGTTAGGGGAGACTCTTTCATATTTTTTTATTAATCGAACTCAGGTTAATAATATAAGTTTGCCATAAAACTCATTTGGGAGTGCCCCCTTCCCCCGCATGGATTCCATCGGAAGAAGGGGTCAATGGGGGATGATAGTAGAGGATCTGATTGATGGAAAAAATAGTAACCAAGCCAAAGTATACATCATTATCCCAGTGAATCCCCCTTATTATAAGCAGGCGTATCACGCCCGCTTTTGGATATTAAAATTATCAATCCAACCATACCATACCAACCATGAAACTTGAAGAACTGATTGGAAACACGCCGCTTATAGAACTTCAGCGTATCCCTGAAAACCCGAACGTTACCATATATTGCAAGCTGGAAGGGCAGAATCCCGGCGGAAGCGTAAAAGACCGGGCCGCTCTTGGGATGATCAACGGAGCCCTGGAGCGCGGCGAAATAAAGCAGGGAGACAAACTGGTTGAGGCAACCAGCGGAAATACCGGTATCGCCCTGGCCATGATTGCGGCGATGAAGGGATTGCAAATGACGCTGATTATGCCCGAAAGCGCGACTGAAGAGCGAAAACTATCGATGAGATCATTCGGAGCCGAACTCATCCTCACACCTGCAGAAAAGACAATTGAATATTCCCGTACAGTCGCACAGCAAATGGCCGATGAGGAAGGGTATCACCTTCTGAATCAGTTTGGCAACGACGATAACTACAAAATGCATGAGCGTACCACCGGACCGGAAATCTGGCGCGACACCGGTGGCAAGGTCACACACTTTGTGTCGTCCATGGGCACAACGGGTACCATCATGGGCGTATCGCGCTACCTGAAAAGCCAAAACCCGGACATCCAGATCGTGGGCACACAACCAACGGAGGGATCATCCATTCCCGGCATACGGCGGTGGTCGAAAGAGTTTCTGCCGTCCATATTTGATGAAAGCCGTGTCGATCGCACGATTGATGTAAGTGAGGAAGAGTCAACTAAAATGACCCGCCGAATGGCAATGGAAGAGGGAATCAGCGGCGGCATGAGCAGCGGCGGAGCACTAACGGCTGCGATGAAAGTAGCCGAAGGGATTGATACAGGCGTGATTGTATGCATCACCTGCGACCGTGGTGACCGGTATCTGAGCTCGGGACTGTTTGGGTAAGAGTTTTTGTAGATGGATGATAGGCCTCACTTGAGGGAAGTGGATTGCGCAGAGCGGGTGGGCAAGACTTAGGATGTTCACTTTCTGAACGATCTGAAGCATTTCGGTATAAAACCCTTCGGCTTTCTAAAGACTCCTAAGACTATTGAGCAAGAAATGTAAATATGAAGAAAACTTCGACTTTCCTCATTCTGAAATCTGCATTTGCCAATCGCTCACCGTCATCCCGCCCCCGAGCCGGGATATCACATCTATGATCTACATCGAATGAATTTCCTGCCTTGAGAGGTTTTGAAAATATTCCCGCACAAACATTATACCTCCTAACTCTTTAAGCCATGTAGTTCACTCTGAAGCTCCCCTCTCTGTCAAGTCACGCCAGTGCGAGATAGCCCCGAGGGGACCCCGATGGGAAAACTCTCCGCCAGCAGGCGAAAGACTACTTCATACTTATTTATTAATCGAACTCAGGTTTGGAAGTCAATTTCCTCATAGCCCCATGAGACAGGTGGATTGCGTAGCAAAACGAAGGGGTTTCGCCTGGTCAGACATCAGGAGATCGCGGGTCAGCGACGCCGCGTTACTCATCACTCATTCCTGACCGCATCAGCCGGTTCAACAGACGCCGCCCGAAGCGACGGATACCAGCTGGCTGCAAGGCACAAAAACATTGTTGTCCCCATCACCAAAACAATATCCCACGGGTTGATGGAGATAGGATAGGCGCTTATAATAAAAGCTGATGAGAGCTTAACGAGTCCAAATTGCTGCTGGGCAAACGCAAGCCCCAGGCCGAGCAATCCCCCGATTCCGCACCCGATCACGCCAATGAGTACGCCCTGCATGCGAAACACTTTCTTTATGTTTGCCTGTGTCATCCCCATTGAGCGCAGTATGCCAATATCTTTACGTTTCTGAAGTACGATCATCGTGAGAGACCCCACGATATTAAGAGCTGCCACAAAAATAATGAGCATCAAAATTATGTAAGAGCCCCACTTCTCGAACGCCATCACATCATAGAGCGGGCGCTGCAGATCGTACCAGCTTAATACTGTAAACTCCGGGCCAAGAATTGCCTGAAGCTCACTCTTTACCTCGTTTGCATCGTCTGTATTCCTGAGCTTCAGGTCGTACCCCGTCACCTCATTTCGCATGTTGAACAGGCGTTGAGCGGCAGAAATATCGATATAAATCACATCACCTTCCAGGATCTGCTGGATGGTATAGCTGCCGCGAACCTCAAAGCGGCTCGACCTTGGAGCAGAAAACTGAGTTAAAGCCCGGCGCATACCTGTTGTGCTGAGAAGCGCTGTTTCTGTCCCCGGATCAGCGCCATAGCGGTTACTCAAAGCCTCACTTAGTACTACTCCGGGTTTACCATCCCGCACCGACAAATCAAAGACACCGTCCCTGACGCTGTTTTCGAGTTCATTCAGCCGGATGTAACCGCCCGGCTCCACTCCCCTGGCGGTCACCACTTCGTTCTTCCCATCACGAAAAGCAAGCATCACTTTCCCCTCAATGTAAGGCGTAAGCTCCATCACATCGGGATGACTGCTTACCGAATCGAAGTTTGCGGGATAGTAAGCCATGGCACTTCCGTCGGCCATTTCAATGCGAATATCCGGATCAAATGAGAGCAGAAATCCCTGGATTACATCAAAAAAACCGTTAAATACAGAGAGTATCACAATCAGCAGAGCGGTACCAATAGTTATACCTCCGATACTGATCCCCGTTAAAATGGAAATAAGTGAGACATGTTTTCTCGAAAACAGGTAGCGACTTGCTATATAGCGAACAACATTCATGCTTTAATATTTGTATTTATCCATAGCTTTAGGTTCCTTTTCAGGACGAGTAGCTATTGCCTGCTGACAACCGGAGTGCAAAATCGTTTATCAACCAAATCCAAAAGATGTGAAACAGCCGACACTTAAAATCGAGGAAATTCAAGCCATATCCAACGGAACATACGGAGACATTTTTTCGGTCCTGGGTATGCATTCTGTAAAAGTTAACGGTAAAGAGAAACTTGTCTTTCGTGCATTCCGCCCCGATGCAGAGGCCATCTATCTAAATATTCCAACCCGGAATACACCCACGGAAATAGAACGCATCGAAGGCACAGATCTTTTCGAGCATGTTTTTCCGCGCCGTAAAAATCGATGCGACTACACCCTGTTGATAGAGCCTGTGGAAGGCGAGACATTTGAAATTCATGACCCGTACAGTTTCGGGTCACTGCTCAACGATTTCGACCTACAGCTCTGGGGAGAGGGAAATCACCATCACGCCTACGAATGGATGGGAGCCCATACAAAAAAAGTAGACGGTGTTGAGGGAACACATTTTGTTGTGGTTGCTCCCAATGCAGATCGTGTTAGCGTGATTGGCCCTTTTAACAAGTGGGATGGCCGTACTCACTGTATGCGGCGGCATCCCGCACAGGGGATCTGGGAAATATTCATCCCTCTCCTCACAGAGGGTGATCTTTATAAGTTCGAAATTAAGTCGCCTTATGCAGAAGCCCCTCTCAAAAAAGCCGACCCGTTTGCATTTTATTCAGAAATGCGCCCCGGAACAGCCTCAAAAGTGTACAAGAGTTCATACAAATGGGACGATACGTCCTGGATGGAGAACCGCACTGACGTTCAGGCAGACGATCAGCCAATTTCCATATATGAGATTCATGCCGGCTCCTGGAAACGCCACACCGATCGGGATCCGGGATTTCTTTCCTACCGCGAGCTCGCTGAGGACCTTGTCCCCTATGTAAAAGAGATGGGCTTCACGCATATCGAGCTTATGCCGATAGCTGAACACCCTTACGACCCATCATGGGGCTACCAGATTACGGGTTATTTTTCTCCCACAAGCCGTTTCGGCAACCCTGACGATCTGCGCTATTTTATTGATGCATGTCACAATGCAGGCATCGGCGTTTTTGTAGACTGGGTACCTGCTCATTTTACAAAAGATGAGCACGGCCTGAGGCGGTTCGACGGCACAGCTCTTTACGAACACGAAGATCCGAGAGCCGGTGAACATAAAGACTGGGGAACGCACATATTCAATTTTGGACGGAGTGAAGTGATGAACTTCCTCATTTCCAATGCCATTTACTGGCTGGAAGAGTTTCATATCGATGGTTTACGGGTTGATGCTGTTGCATCCATGCTTTACCTGGATTATTCGCGCGATGAAGGCGAATGGATTCCCAACCAGTATGGCGGCCGCGAGAATCTGGAAGCCATCCACTTTCTGCGCCGTGTCAACGACCTGGTGCACGATTACCACCCCGGAGTTCTGACGATGGCTGAGGAATCCACATCGTGGCAGGGAGTTTCTCGCCCTACATCGTCCGGAGGGCTCGGGTTTGACCTTAAATGGAATATGGGCTGGATGAACGACACGCTCGACTACATGGAGAAAGACCCAATCTACCGGCGCTACCACCAGGATCAGCTCTCCTTCTCTATGATTTACGCCTTTACAGAGCAGTTCCTTCTGCCGCTCTCACACGATGAGGTTGTGCACATGAAACAATCGCTTATCAGTAAAATGCCGGGAGATGACTGGCAGAAATTTGCGAATCTAAGGCTGCTCTACACCTACATGTACGGACATCCGGGGAAGAAGCTTTTGTTCATGGGAAGTGAATTTGCGCAGTGGAGCGAATGGACCGAAGCTAACTCTATTGACTGGCACCTGCTTCAGTGGGAAAATCATAAAGGAGTTCAGAATTTACTTAAAGACCTCAACAGCCTTTATAAAAACTACCCGCCCATGCACGAAGTTGATTTTAAATGGGAGGGTTTTGAGTGGATCGACATCAGCGATGCCGACAACAGTATGCTTTCATTTGTACGCCGCGGCAAGGATCCCGACGACTTTTTGGTGTTCATACTCAATTTTACGCCCACCCTTCACAATTCATATAAATTTGGGGTTCCAAAAGCAGGAAATTATTCGGTACTTTTAAACAGCGATTCAGAATTCTACGGGGGCAGCAATGCGGGCCCGGGAATTATTCAGGGGATCGAGGGGCCATGGCACAGTCAGCCGGCTCATATAAATATTGAAGTACCCCCCCTGGCCGGAATCGTTTTAAAACCTGAATAAAGATTACTGACTCATGAGATTTCCGAGATCCTGCGGCACATTGGTTCACCCCACATCATTTCCATCAAAATACGGGATGGGCGACCTGGGGCATGAAGCCTATGAATTCATCAATTTTCTGGAAGAAACCGGGCAAACGATCTGGCAAGTACTGCCACTATCTCCTGCTGGTTACGGCAATTCGCCCTATGCCAGCTACTCGGCATTTGCAGGCAACCCCTACCTTATAAGCCCCGACAAGCTTCAGGAGAAAGGATACATTTCGGCTGATGATCTTTCTGCTGCAATATTGCCCATAACCACTGAAGCCGATTATGCGACGTCTTACGAAAAAAAGGAGCTGCTTTATAAGAAAGCGTTTGAATCGTTCAAGGCATCCGGCTCCAAAACGGACCAAAAAAGGCTTAAGGAATTCAAGAAACGGAACAGCTACTGGCTCGACGATTACACACTGTTTATGGCCTGCTCAATTTCAAATGACCGCAAGCCGTGGAATAAATGGGAAAAAGATCTTGCCCAGCGAAAACCTGCCGCCATTAAAAAGGCTGCAAAGAGATTTTCTGATGAGATTGAATACCAGACATGGCTGCAATTTGAGTTTTTTGAACAGTGGAATACGTTAAAGGACTACGCGAACTCAAAAAATATTCGCGTGGTGGGCGATATCCCGATTTTTGTAGACCATAACAGCGCCGACGTGTGGAGCCATCCGGAATTCTTTGCCGTTGACAAACAGGGAAACCGCGAACTTGTTGCCGGTGTTCCGCCAGATTATTTCAGCGAAACCGGCCAGCTTTGGGGCAATCCTCTTTACAAATGGAGCGCCATCAAAAAAGACGGCTTCTCCTGGTGGCTTGAACGGTTCAAGCAGATGTTCGACCTGTTCGACGCTATTCGTGTTGACCATTTCAGGGGGTTCGACGAATACTGGGAGGTAAAAGCGAGCGAGCAAACAGCCATCAACGGCGAGTGGGTAAAGGCCCCGGGTGTTGAACTATTTACGACTATTAAAGAGAAACTCGGCAGTCTGCCCATCATCGCTGAAGACCTCGGCCTGATGACCCAGGGAGTTGAAGACCTGCGGGATCAGTTTAACTTTCCCGGTATGAAGATCCTTCAGTTTGCTTTCGATTCTGATTCAACAAACAGTTTCCTTCCTCACAACTACCCTCAAAACTGTGTAACATACACCGGCACACACGATAACGACACTACAATCGGCTGGTATACATCTGCTCCCGGCGTGGAACAACACCGTGCCCGTGAGTATACACGCAGTGACGGAAGTAACATCCAGTGGGAGCTTATCCGCCTTGGCATGTTCTCAGTTGCCGATCAGGCGATCTTTCCGCTGCAGGATTTTATGAATCTCGATTCGAAGCACAGAATGAACACTCCCGGAACCGTGGGTGACAACTGGATGTGGCGCTACACACCCGACATGCTTCAAAATGTTGATAAACAACGAATCCGAAAAATGGCTGAAATGAGCAACAGACTCCCCTGACAGACCGATTCGGGCCTTAATTATCAGCACTTTTATTCAAAAGCACGGTTTTGTATCTTATCAAATTCGCATTAATTACAAAAAGCTGAATGTCATTTCATTTAAGTAATCTTCCACAACGTTCACAAAAACCCCGTAACACAGGCATTACCCTT